>Ga0222710_1001338_pt1 | contig 9649 bp, 9 predicted proteins | sample AntAcemetage1696_FD_181143 | JGI IMG/M metagenome (GOLD analysis project Ga0222710, IMG submission 181143) | Saline water microbial communities from Ace Lake, Antarctica - #1696 | ecosystem: Environmental > Aquatic > Non-marine Saline and Alkaline > Saline | place: Antarctica: Ace Lake | collected... | reverse complement strand
GTACCAGTAACTACCCCCGATCGCGAGTTCATGCGAGGTCGGAATTGGCCCGACGTGAGGTCCGGGAAGTTTCGCAAGGACTCGACCTCCGGGTTGAGCGGGCTTTTCAACCGCCGCGGCTTCACAGACGTGGGACGCGAACAAATAAAAGAAAATACCGAAACCCGGCCCGCTCCCAACCACGGGTTCTCAATTTTGGGCTTGGAGGTCGTCCAAGTCGCGGTGCGACGAGGCGTGGCGCGTGCGGTTGGGGTTAATCAGCACCCATGCTTAAAAAAGAACCCCGACTTTGAAAACACACACCGGTGGAGCGGGAACGCGTTTCTGGAAGAAGCAATTGGAAATGGGGAAGACAGAAACTCAAAACAGACGGAAGCGCGAACTCAAGCCACGCCGAAAGCGCCATCCTTCGTTCGAATACGCGTCCGCCTAACCTGCGACGAGGAGGACGCGCCGTGGTGCGTTGATGAAACGCGGGTCGGGGCGGCGGACGGGTTCAGGGTTTAGGTTGGGTCTCCCTGTCTAAGCTTCAAAACGGTTGTCAACCAACACTAATTACTTTTTCTCACAAGCCCAACCTAACAATTGTAGTCTATTCTATTCTTTTCCAAGTACACCCTTCAACGCCGTTTCGGTTTCCTTGCCAAATCCGTAACAGGCTCCATCTTTTGAAAAACCCCACTTAAAGCGCCCCGCATTCCTTGCGAGAACTGCGTCTCGCCGAACATCCTCGCCGCGCGCGCCCGCGCTCGTTTCGCCATCGCGCGCCGGTCGCCGTCGCGCATGCGCAACGCATGGGAAAGACACGCCGCGTACTCGGCTTCATTGCACGCGAGGAACCCGACCGGGCTTTCGTGGTGGTCGTCGTGTGAGTTGTGTGAGTCGTTGGTGCGGTTCGCGGTTGTGCCGCTCCAAGCAGCTGGGTTCACCCCTCCCCCGTCCTTCACCTCAAATTCACTCGCCTTACCATCCGAGCCCACCGATGACGTACCCACCTGCCCTTTCGCGTGCACGGTCAAAGCGGGTACCACGATGTCCATCGCCGGCCCCGCGCTTGCGTGCGCGATCGGCACCGCCCCGGAGGCCATGTACTCCACCACGCAAATACCGAAGTGCTCGTCCACCATGGCGTGCAACCCGAAGTGCGCGCCGATGAGGAGTTTGCGCAGCGTGTTGAAGGGAACGTCCACGTGGAAGTCGACCGAGTTTTCTATGCCGAGCTCCACGCAGAGCTCGCGAAGCCCCTTTAACCTACGTTCATCAGCGACCCCCCGGCACCCGCCCACGAACTTCAACCGCGCATCCGCGATGGCTTGGTCGTCACCACCTTTCACAGCCTTGTCACCACCGCAGTTCTTCATCAGCGCCCACGCCCGGAGTTGAAGTGCGTGGTCCTTCTCCGGGCGGAACTGGCCGACGGAAATGACAACCTTTTCGCGCGATTCCGATTCCGTGGACGTACTCGTTCCGGAATATCTGGAAGACGCTTTACTAGTAGACTTCGCACTAGTAGACGCTTTAGCCGTAGACTTGTTACTCGTAGAAGGCTCATCGGCGTCGCCAACTCCTTGGTCTACCCTTGAGTCGTCCGGTAGTACCCTCGAGTCGCCCAAACCCAAAAGCGACTCCACGTCGCACGGCGGGAACACGGTTCGCGGCGCCCCGCCCCACAGTTGTGTAACGTGACCACGCGTCCAGGTGCTGTTCACCACGACCACGTCCGCGCACCGGCCGCACAGGCCGTACATCACGGCGAATACCCGGTAATAGATCAATTTTAGGCTCGATTTCAAGAAAGATCGCGTGACCTTCGTGTCGTTGTTGTACGCCGCGGCTCGGCTTCGCACCCGTTTGATCATATCAGAACTTATCGTCGGGTAATGAACGTACGCCGCGACTCGGCACCCCGCGAGCTGGACGATGGGGTACCCGAACGCGTGCCCCGTTGTGTCGAAAAACAGAAAAGGTCGGTACTTGGAAAGCGCTTCTGTCGTGACGATCACGGAACCGATGGCTTGGCCTACCATCGTGAACCTCGGGTACTTTTCCGGAAGCGTCAGGTTTCGGGAAACCAGCTTCACCACTTGGATCGGCCTCAAGAGTTCCACTCCGAACCTTTCAAACGCCCTCTTTTGCAGCTCAGCCCCATTCAGCGCATCCCCCGTGTACACCACCGTCGTCACGGTATCGTCCATCAATTGCACGTCACGCACCGCGCACCACAACACCCGTTCGCCGCCTCCCCCGTCGCTGGTGAAGGGATGGAAGAATCCGACGCTTCTCTCGTTTTTTCGCCGCGAACGCAGGAACGACGCGAGCGCGACCACCAGGAAAAGCCCTATGGAGAACAGCCAAAGCGCCGCATGCAACACACACACCAACACGGACGCCATCGCGGGGGGTTCGCAATCGGCGACCGCTGAGCGTAAACCCCGCCGCGTGCGGTGACCAGTGCGAGGGGTGCTCTCAACCATCAGATTGAATGAAGTTTCGAAGGAAAAGAAAAAGGCGCGCCAGTCAGCAGCTTACAAGCGTAGAGAAGGGGCTCATCATTCGCAGGGCTCACTTGAATCGTTGAATGACTGAAATGCCCATACATGTAGAAGAGTAGAACGCATTGGACGGCTCGACGTGGAAGACAATCGAATTAAAATCCACCCAACACCCGAACTCCCGAAGACGATATGTCATTTACGTGCAACACAATCCCATCGCGCATCCCCAACGCATCCGCCTGCCCAGCCACCATGGGTTGCATCTTCTCCTTATGCGAGTCCACCCCCAACGTTCCCGAAAACATCATCCCCGACCCCGTGGTGCGTTCTTTTGCCTGATCCCTCTGCGGTGTCCGACGCGTTTGGATAGCCAATTCCCGGGAATTGGCGAATCGCGAATCCGTCCCCGATTCGTCGTACGCTTCTTTTCCTCTGACCATCCCTTATTACGTCCCTTACCTTCTCCCCAACCAGGGCCCGTGTACCTTCGTGGTGGAATCCTGCAGCATGTTCAACAAGGACTGTGCGTAACTGGGCGTTTCCCAAATCCCTCCCACTGTTTGCCCACACATGACTGACACTTTTCTTTTACAACAAAAGACGAGGTGTACAAGGACGAGAAAGGCAAGGACAACCGGTGGTTGTTCCTGAACAAGGAAGGCAAGGCTTTTTCGAACAAGGCCAAGATCGACCTGGAGAACTACGTCCGGGAGGACACCAAACACCCCAAGAAAGGCGAGGTGCTTTGGAGCGCGAAGTACGACGAATCGCCGAGTTTCAAACAAGCGTACCGGGGCGACTCGTCCTCCGACGGGTGGAGTAGCGACGGCTTCAGGCCGAGCAGACGCAAGCTCCGGATGAACTGGAAACTGGAAACCAAAGCCACGTTACGAAGCGTCAAGTTCGGAGGGCTGAAGTACAAAATCGCGGTCAAAGCGAAAGGGTACGCCACTCGTGTTATTCGCGTCAGTTACGTCCGGGACGCCGAAACCGGCAAGGCGCGCAAGGTCACCACGTACGTGGACGACGAGTACGTCAAGAAGGTTTCGTACAAAATCAAGGACGCCGATTCGGGGGACACGGTGGATAAGTTCAAAATCAAAGGCCTGACTAAGGACAAGCTGAAGTGGAAGTGCGACGCGTTCACCGCGTCAAAAGAAGGCGGGTTCTTCTTCCCCGGACCGACAATCGTCGAAGTCACCGGCGCCGTGGATCCCGCGTTTTGTCTCCTCATGGCGCACATCTGCTCCACCGAGTTCGGCCCGACCGAAATCAAGAACGACCTGCACCCGGACTGGCACCGGTACGACGGGTACGACTCGGACGGGTTCGGGAGTGGGTCAGGGTCGGACTAGGTGTTTGTTGGTTTGCGAACGCGGCGAGCGGCCGTGCGTTGTGAAACGCATTTGGAAGTTTCCAGAGATTTTAATTTAATCGATTCTTTTTTTCGCCATCTTGGAAGCCTTTCGAATCGCGCGATCCACATCTCCCTCATTCCCCAACACGCGGCCAGCCCCCAACGCTCGCCTCGTTTCCCCCCCGGACCCCCACGATCGGCGGTAAAGGAAGCAAGATGGTCGCCGTTGGCGATACGTTCCCCGACGTGGCCCTGCAGAAGGGCCCGTTCCCTCCCACGGAGGTGAACATGCCCACGAGGCTGGCGGGCAAGAAGACCTTAGTGGTCGGGCTTCCCGGCGCGTTCACTCCCACGTGATCCACGTGCCAGGTCCCGGGTTTCCTCGCGGGGCAAGACGCGTTGAAGCAAGCTGGGATCGACGAAGTGATCGTGTTCTGCGTGAACGACGGCCAGGTCATGGAGGCGTGGGCGAAGGACATGGGCATCGCGGGATCTAACATCACGTTTCTCGCCGACCCTAACGCGGTGGTGGCGAAAGCGCTGGGCATGGTGCTGGACCACCCCGGGCCGGTCGCCAAGCTCGGACCGAACCGTTCGAAGCGATTCACGATGTTTGTGGAGGACGGCACCATCAAAATCATCGCGCTTTCCGAAGGCCCGGATGACCCCGCGGGGGATGACGACCCGTCGAACTCGTGCATCGACAGCGTGCTCGCCAAGATCGCCGCGCTGTAATGCATGCAGATGGTGAATGACTGAAGCGCTTCACGGAGCGCTTCGGTTGCAAGGAAAAGCTGGTCGACACTCGAATGTTCGTAGTCGAACACGAAAGCACCGTATTGAATTTTCTTTACGCTAAAGATTCAAAGATTTCTGAACACGAAAACGATACGTAAAAACCTGCCGCCGCCGGTGCATGACGCGTCGCGGGGTAAAGCACGAAAGTGCTACCCGCGAACGCCGAGCTCTCCACTTTTTCGGCGACGCACAGAGTAAACGCGAGTAACGCGCTTGTTTTAATCGAAGAATCCATTTCAATTCCTCAAGCTTTGGTTTCGGCTCGTGTGTCTTTCGTCTCTGTTTATTCACCTGCAAACAGCCGCGCGGTCCTTGTACGTGTCAACACTCCACGCGCGCGGGGTCTGGTTCTTCCGGGCGAAACTCTCGATCTGATGGGGAAATTTCGAAACGGCCAGATGACGACGGATCATCTATTCGTTCCAGCCGAGGATCTCGGCACACCTCGTCGCGCTTTAAAAGGCGTCAGCGCGCCATGGCGGTTTCCGTGGATCACACCTTGACGGAGTACGAGCTGCAGAGGTTGGCGCACGTCCAACGGAACCGCGAGTACATGGCGCGCCTCGGGGTTGTGCAACTCGGGTCGACGATCGCGGGTTCCTCCTCGGGTCCAGGGAAAGGTCAGAAATCAAAATCAACTGCCGTGCGTGTCAAGCGCGAGCCCGTGCAGGGTACGCGGCGAAGCGCGAGGGTGAAACACGTCGCGCCTGAACACGACGGCACGTCAATCGACAAGATGGGGGACGACGAAGGCTTGACCGTGGGGGGCAAGCGTAAACAACGTTCCGCAGATGACGACGGACCGAACAACATCGCTGCCGGTCCCGCTGGGTTGAACCGAAACGTCTGGTCCTCGGAGGCCTATGCGCTCGCGGCATCACGGGCCTGGCTGGAAGACGCGCGGTGCATCATGCTCAGCCGAAGCGCGTCTTCGAGTTCGCACGTGGCCACCACGAACCACAAAAACGAAAACAAAAGCGAGTGGCGGGACGAAGCGGTTTCGCGGTGGGGACGCGGCGTCCCCGACGTTCACGCCGTGGCGGATTGGGAAAAGTGGACCTTGTCCCGAATAGGCGACCCCCCCCCCCCCAGCGACATGCAGCTGCTACAGGAGTACTACGCGCACGACGCGTGGCAGCTGTTAGTGGCCTGCGTCCTGATGGCCCGGGTTTCGAGTTGGGCGGTGAAGCACGACACCATCGCGAAGTTTTTTCAAAAGTACCCCACCCCGACGTCCGCGCTCGCCGCGAAACCGGACGACGCCCTGTCCATTCTGCGACCGCTGGGGCTATTTCCCAACAGGTTCAGAAGCGTCATCGAGGTTAGCACGACGATTTTAACCGACGTCAAAGAACTGGACGTCGGCATGGAGCACGGGGTGAACAAAATTCACGGCGTCGGCGAGTTCGGCGTGGATTCCTTCCATGTTTTCGCGAGGGGGGACTTGGAGTGCGCGCCCGCGGATAAAACCCTGCAGGCTTTCGTGGCGTGGCAGAAAAGACACCGTGAATCGAGTGATAAGGGGACTGGTAAGGGGAAGTAGGAGTGGTAAGGCAATAATTTGCGTTGATGATTTACGAGACGGGTGTGTTGACTCGTGTTGATGATTCTTTTCCCCGATAGTTAATTAAATAGACTACGTATTTGTATCGTCCCCGTCATCATCTTCCTCCGCCACGGGCACGTCCTCCGAGGTCGCCGCGGCGAACGGGCGCCACAGGAACTTCTCCCTCGCCTCCGTGGCTATGGCGCGCGATTCGGTGACGGTTTGCATTTTCGGAAACGTGGTTCGCACCGTCGCGAGCGTTACTTTCGCTTCGTCGTCTGAATCGCCGGTAAATACTTTCGCCCCCGACGCGCCCGCGATCGCCTCGCTCGTGGCGAACACCCTGCATCCATAGGTTTCGTACCTCCTGGCCAGGGCTAAGCACTGCCAGGCCTCATGTTCGTCACCGTCGATATCAACCGCGCTTTGGTCCATACCCTTGCCCGCTAATATCGTGGATTCCCAAATGAATTTCTTTTTTGAGCCATCCTCGAACCTCGCCTTGCCGATGAGCACGGCGCCCAGCACCGCGTCGGCAGATTTCGTTACTTCCCCAAGCGCTGTGTACGGTAACTGAATGCCCATGTCACACGGCGGGTTTTGTAGTAGCTGCAACATGGTCTGCGCGCGTGCGCTTGTAGCCGCGTTGGTATCGTCGTCGCCGCCGCTCGTGACGAGCACGGGAAGCACGAACTCTTTTGCCAAATCTGGTGGTAACTCCGATGCCGGGTCCGCGCCCCGCATCAACTGCACCGAGTTCGGCGGCTTCGGGATTTCGTGTCCGATCCCCTTGCGCACCAACAGCGCCACGAACCCGCGACACGAAACACTCACGCCCGCGCACTCCAGCTCCACCAGGTCACTCGCGGAGGTTGTGCCATGATCCGCGTCTTCCGGGGCGGTGTCGTCACGCGTTGACGATCGGGGCCGCACCGAACGCGACGCGCTTCGGCGTGCTTCTGCGACTCGAGGACGAAACGAGCTCGACGCAATACTCGCGCCGATGCAACAAGCTCGCGACATCGCACGAGAAGTGCGGATATCGCACGCCTGGCGCAACCAGGAGTGCGCAGTCAATGGTAGCAGAGAAGAGTGAACTGGCAATCATAATTACACCGTGTTAGACTATTAATTATCACCGGCGATGTCTGTTACTCTATTTCGCCACTGGCTAAGCCACCGGGCATCCACGCGAACCCGAATCCGTTGCGGTACGTCGGTTGCTGCGTGTCGTTCAGACGGGCGCTCATGATTTGTCGAAACGGATTCAACTCGACTTCCGTCACGCGACCCGCGAATGTTTTTTCTCCGTATTTGTTCGTCACCGCCGCCGTCGCCGTCGCCGCGCGTCGTTTCCAAATCGCAGCGCCCATCCGGGCCGCCTCTGCGGTCAAATCCGTGACGTACGCGGGAACGTTCAATTGGCATATTTTCGCAATCGTCCGGTTCCAGCTCGCGAACACCGCGATTCCCGCGTCGGGACACAGGATAAAGTCCGGAGTTTGCAAACCAACCTGTTTCGATTCCAATACGTCGTGCCACAATCCTTTGTGCGCGTTGATTGAAACAACACCGCCCCCCCTGAGGGTTGATCCGCGGTCTTGCTCATCTTCCACGGGTCGCGCATTAGTATCTCGGGAAAGCAAACGTGTCTCCTTTTCTTGGTGAAACTCCCACCCCTCCGGAACCTCGGGTCCGAAGAGATGAACCCGGACGTTCCGTCCGGACTTCGCGACCGTGTTTCCGAAAAACCACCAAAGCGCAAACGCCTGGTCCAGCTCCTTCTCCGCGCCGATCACGTGGACCACGAAGGGTTGTTTTTTGGTTGCTGTTTGGCGTGTGTTGGTATGACCAGTCACGGTTTGCACGGTACGGACGGTATGGGCTGTTTGCGCATACACGTCACGAACAGTACCACCACCTTCCTCACCGCCGTTGCCGTGACTAACTACTCCCTGGCCGCCGGATAACACTCCGAGCACGTTCGCGGCGTAAAGTACCGTCGCGCCCGTGCTCAGCACCAGCGCGGCGCGCGAGGTGGTTGGCAAACCCAGGGTTTCGTACAACTCGAGCCACGTGGTTGGATATTGACTCATCGCGTTTGACACCACGCCTCGGTCAAGCGTGTTGCTTTCACCGAGTTCAAACCACGCGGTATCAACGGTATCAACCCCGAATTCGCTCGCGTCGAGCGTATCGAGGGGCAGGGTTCCAAACAACACGTCCCTGAAACAGCCGCACTCCCTTCGAAACACGCCTTTGCCATGGCACGACCCCAGGGCGTCGCACGCGGTTGCCCTGCCTTCGTCGGTATCCACCACGGCTGCTTGCCACAACGCGAGCTTTTGTACGTCGTGCGCGACACGAATCGCGTCCCTCGCGTCCACGTCTGGTTTGATGCGACCGCACTGCGTGTCATGTCCGAACTCGCGCCAGTGCAAAGACAAGCACCCAACGCCGCAGTACGTAAATCCGGAGCACCCTCCGCAGGACATCGCCGCGGGGGAGGCGCACATGGCGCACGCGAAGAAGGAAGTCATCGGCGTGAATTTTGTAAAGGACACATCACAACCGGAGCGTCGTGAAACGCGCGGTGCCTCTGTGACGATCGGTACTTAAAAGGTCAAGTAACACAAAAGTGGTGAAAAAAACAAAGGTGACTGATGTCGCAAAACGCAAACGCAACGCAAATCTGCATCCTTGATTAAAGCCGTCTAGAGCTCATCCCCACACACTCTCTACACGATTCTCTCCAGCTCTTTGGCGTACATTAGGGTCTGGTTAATCAGCTCGTTGGCGGGAATGTCGTTCACGGACGGCGGTTTCTTTTCCTCGCCGAACAAATACCCATTTTGGTCTTGGCGCCATTTCCTCGCCGCCGCCGTCGCCGCGACGTCGCTCGCGCTGCAACTCATCAGTTTCTCCGCCGCCTGCGGTGTGATCGAGCTATAGGCTTTTTCGATGCACGTCGCTATTTCGTCCCGGACAGTTATTGTCAGGGTGTCGTAGAAAGAGGCGTACTCTGGGGAAGGCAAATTGTTTTTTTTGCTCGATGCCAAGATGGACCCGTAAGCGCCCTCCATCAAATCCGACTCCAAAGCCACGGCGTGTTTCACGTGGTCGCTTTGCAGAATGTAGGACGGCACGGTTTCGAGCTCCACGTGGAACTCCGCGATTCGGTTCTGCACTAACAAACGGGTCAGGTTCAAGCCGGTGATTAGCGGTTCCAGTTGCGACGGCGGTAACAGGGTAACGCAGTCGCGGTAAAACGGTTTCAGCTGCGAAAAGTTTCGCTCCGCTGCAGACTCGTCCCCGGTAGTGACACAGTGCAACACCGCGATCTCGAACGTGTCTCTCGCGATGGTGAGCTCGTCGCTCGCGGTTTCGGTTGGCTCGAAAACTGGCGGTAGCGCGGGGAAGGACGCGATGGCGATCTGGTGGGAGTGGGTTTGT
>Ga0222710_1001335_pt1 | contig 9660 bp, 5 predicted proteins | sample AntAcemetage1696_FD_181143 | JGI IMG/M metagenome (GOLD analysis project Ga0222710, IMG submission 181143) | Saline water microbial communities from Ace Lake, Antarctica - #1696 | ecosystem: Environmental > Aquatic > Non-marine Saline and Alkaline > Saline | place: Antarctica: Ace Lake | collected... | reverse complement strand
ACCGCATCCTTTTCCTCAGCGCTCTTGTGACTGCTCGTTTGTACCGCATCCTTAGTTTCCGTATCGAGAAACGCCGCGATCCGCTCTCGGTGCACCCAAACCACGTTTGCCCCGAGTTCGTTTACGAGCTGCATGGCAGGTAGGTTCCGTTGTAAGTGGTTTGGGCATTGCGCGGCTAAGGAAGCGGCGACCAAATCGAACGCGCTGGTCTTTCCCGTCTCGATGGTGTCAGGGTCTGGCGCCGCGCACGCCGCGTCCGCGGCGGCGCGGCAGGATTTGGGGAAGGTGTCTTTTCGGAACGCCGCGAGCACCAACAGGGCGTCGTCCGGGTCTTGCAGCAGCCCTAGCAACTCCGGCACGTGAGGGACGATGCACAACTCGTCACGCTCCGCGATCGTAACCAACGTCTCCATGGCGAGGATGCGGACGTCGCGGTTGCGGTGGGCCAAGCACCGTGCCACGGCGCCGGCGAAGGCGTCGTCTGCCCTAACGTCTTTCGTTTCGTCAGCCACACCTTTGTCTTTTGGGGGGTTCAAAACAGGCGCCGTCGCGCCCTGGGGAGGACTCGCCGTGTTCTCGGGTCGCTTACCGGCGCCCATGGCGAACACCAGGAGTGCGAACTTCTTGCGCTGCGCGTCAGCGCGGTGCGTCTCCGCGTCCGCGTCCGGAGAGGGGCACGGTGCTAGCAGGTCGTCCAGAAGCTGGTGCGCTCGCTCGGTGGTGAGCTTTTCAGCCGTCAGCCAAGCGGGCGGGGCCCGACGAAGGGTCGTGGTATCCGCGGGCGTGGTCGTGGTCGGCGCACTGGGTGGCGCGGCGACCGCGGTGGGCGAACCGGCGGACATGCAGTGGCAAAGGGGCGGCGATCACGTGGAGACAGCGAAACGGCGTGGTGGCGGTGTGGGCGACGAGGGGGGCGCAACAGGTTCAAAACTCGTCCTGAGAAAACTCGGCATGTATTTTTTGCCTTTCAAGGAAAACCTTAAAAGGGGTCCCAGCATGCCGTGTGCCTTTCATTCCACCGCGCGCGAGGGGCTCGCACCGGTGAAGGAGATCTCTGCGAGTCGGCTCCTGTGCTGCCTCTCGTTTCGTTCGCCGCGAAGACCGAAACGGCGAAACGTCTCAAACGTGCGCGGGAGCGAAATCCTTTTACGCCGCCGCCGACGCACAGAGTACCCAGGAAGTCGGCTGCCCCCGCGACGGCCCTCTCGTGGACTTTTCTCACCCCGTCTCCTTACCCGGGAACCGCGATCGAAGCGACCCATTGAAAAGGATCGCGTGGCATCGAAACAGACGGGAACGGGCACGTACCGGGACGTCCGCGGACAGGTAAATGCCGCGAATCTCTGAACGAATGAATTCCCGCGCGCGTCGATCGCGCCACTCGCATCGCGAGTCCGTCCGTGAACGGCGCTGGTACCGAGCGTGAAATGCGGGCGATCATCTCGCGTGGGCCGTTCCAAGGCGCCGCGCGCTTGTTCGAGCCGTACAGAGTCTCGGATTGTGTGCGCGCGGGCGCTCGCCGGCGCCAGATCCATCCGCGTGCATTTTCGTTCCACGCGACACGCGGGGCATCAATCATTTTCCACGATCTGACGCCCAAAGGGAACACGTGTGACGCGTCTTCGCGACGCGCGTGGACTCCGCGGACGTCAGTGGTGTCTTTCCCGCGTGTCACGGAACGTGTCGTGCGACAACCCAACCGAGTTGCGAACCCCGAAACCACGGATCTGACGCCTCCGGTGTCTCCATTTTTTCCATTTCCAGGCACCCTTCATACGCCGCTTTTCGCTTCATTTTTCCGCACCGCAATGGCGGACACGGAGATGCCCCCTGTGCCGCTCGCGTCCGAGCCCGTGACGTTGGGTCTTGACCCGTTGCCGGCCGTGACGACACAAGCCGGCGGTTTCGAAACCACCAACGCCGGCGTCCCGGCCAGCAGCGCGTGGCCCCCTACGAAACCCGCGCAGTCGTCGCTTGACCGAGGCGAAATTCTGCTCACCCCGGCCATGGCGGCAAAGGGCCCGAAAGGCCACGCCTGGGTCAGCGTCCACGAGTACGACGCGATGGTAGCGCAGTGGGAAGAGCGGAAACGGTTCAAGAAAACCCCAAACAGCGGGAAGACTTCAAGTTCTCTGATGCCCCCGCCGCGAAAGAAAACGCCGTCAGGTGGCCGCGCCGCGCACCAGCACCGCCCGGTGTACGTCCCGGAGCCCGAGCCCGAACCGGAGGTGCTTGACTTCACGGGTCTCAGCGATGAGGAAATCAAGGCGAAGAAAAAGGAGGCGAAACGCAGGGAAAAAGCGCGGATCATCGCGCAGCTCGCCGCGATTGACGAGGCGAAACTGAAACTCAACACGGTGGATACGCGGACGAGCGCGCCGCCCGCGAACCGGGAGGGAAAGCGCGCGGTGAAAGCCCCTACGGGGGGGGCGGCTGATTACTTCACGGGTGAGTTGTCCACGGCTCAGCTCAACGCTGCTCCCAACAGCAGTAAGAAACGCAAAACGGTTAAACAAGCCAAGCGGGGCAAGGACGGCAAGGTCATTACGCATCGATCGCTGAAAATCGACGAGGTCGAGGAGAACCGGGCGTGGCGCATGAAGGCGCTTATGAGGGAAGCGCGCGAGTGTTTCTCGCAAACCAGGAAGCACAAGTACGCGTGGGTGTTTGGGAAACCCGTGGACCCCATCGCGCTTCACATCCCGGACTACTTCGACATCATCAAAGAACCCATGGACTTCGGGACGGTCAAAGACAAGCTCGACCGGAAACAGTACGCCAACGGCGGCGGCCCCATGGAGTTCGCGCACGACATGCGCCAGGTCTTCGTCAACTGCGCGACGTACAACTCCCCCGAATCGGACGCGGGTTTGATGGGCAGCACCCTGGCGGGGGAGTTCGAAAAAGCGTGGCTCACCGCGAAGCTCGACGAAAAAGTTGCGGAGGAAGACGGCTTTCGGGCGGAGGAGGATGAGATCATCTCGCAAACCAGCGCTGACGCGGTGGAGGAGGAGGTTTTGATCGAGTCGCAGCAAGTCAGCGAAGTGAACCGCCAGCTCGCGGAGGTGCAGAAGCAACTCGCGGAGCTGCAGAAACGCCAGGCCATGGCCGGCGGGGGCGGGGGGTACGCGCCTCCCCCCAGCGGCGGGCGCGGAGGGGACAACTCCAAGCGCAAGCGCAGTATCGATGACAACGACTACTTCGTGGACGAGGAGGACATCGACCTGGACGACTACATCCCCGCGCCGAGGGGGGGGTCGCGCAGAGGCGGCGGAGGAGGAGGAGGCGGCGGCGGCCACCGCAGCGGCGGCACTGTCGCGCGTTCGCGCGGAGGCGGTGGCGGAGGCGGCGGCGGCGGCGCGCTTCCCAGCCGCGACATGACGTACAAGGAGAAGCAGGAGCTCACGGAGCTTCTCGGTGAGCTTCCCGAGGACAAACAAGCGCGGGTTGTTCAAATCGTAGCGGAACGGCACACCGAGCTCGGAGGGAACCAGGAGGACTTGATTGAGATCAACATCGAGGAGCTTGATTCGGTGACGCTTTGGAAACTGGACAGGTTCGTGCGGTCGTGTTTGAAACCCAAAAAGAAAAAGCAAACCCAGGATGAGATGCTTCTCGAGGCGCAGCGGATGGAACAGGAAGCGGAGCGCGAGCTGATGCAGGTGGAGGCGAGCTTGGGCGTGGGAACTGCTTCCGCGCCCGCGGCCGCGCCGAGCAGCGGTAAGACCCCTTCCGTGTCCGCCCCAGGTGCTGTGAAGGGCGCGGATTCGGACGCCACGTCCTCCAGCAGCGACAGCGGGTCGTCGTCGGATTCCGATTCCGACTCGTACGACAGCGCGGAGGGGGGCGGGAGTAACCCGAAGGACAAAACCGGCGCGAACGGCGCGAACGGGAACGGTGGCGGTGGCGGGCCTGCCGCCGCGAAAGCGGGAGCCGGCGGCGCCTCTGCGGTGGAGGTGTCGTCATCCCGGCCGGTGGACGATGGCGTGGCGCTGAAGCAAAACGCGAGCAAAGCCGCGGTCACGGTGACCAACCAGGCGGGGTGGGCGAACCTGGCGACGCCGGCGGGCCCGATTGGTGGCGACCCGGTCGGGGGGAAAGACGCCGGGAAGGGGAGCGCTGCGATTCCCGACGCGCTGTGGAGCGACTTTGAAGCCATGGCGCAGCAGAAGAGCGACCGGGAGAAGGAGAGGGAGCGTGAGGAGGTTGCGGAGAAGGCTGCGGCGGTTGCGAAGGAAAGCGCGGCGGTGGCTGAGGAGGAACGGAAGAAACGCGCGGCGATTGACGCGGAGCTGGCGGCGAAGCAGGCGGAGCAAGATTTGGAAACCGCCAAGAAAGCGCTTGTGGAGGAAGAGCGCGCGAAGCAGCGCGCGGCACTTGAAGCGGCGCCGCAAACCGTTGACATGGAGGGACAACGCGAGGCGATGGCGGAGTTCGAGGGGTAACGACGGTGACACAGTAAACAGTGAGAAAAATAAAGCAGTATTCACTGCAACATCAAACGATTACGGAACGCACTCGGCCAACACGACGAGTGCTGACGAACGAAACGACCCTACGGAAACGGTCCGACATAACAAAAAACACCCTAGAAAAACCAAAACATTTAATCAACAAAGTCGGTACATAGAAACTGCACGTCGTAGGCATCGAATCAAGCGGTTGTGTGTGTTCCATCGCCTAGTTACTAGTAGTACAAGCGATACGCGAGCGAAAGATGCGCAATTTGATACCGCTTTGTTGTCGCGTTCCAACCCGCTACTTGCTACTCAACCAGCGCGCTTCGCGCGACCGCCTCGCCTCAACTCTTGCCCTACTCGCGTACCCATGCACAACGTGACCCACAGGGTCTCACTCAAACTTTCATAACTTTCCATTCAAAGGGAAGACGTGAGGAGGATGGCGAGCGCGCCGCTTCCGATGACGCCGAGGATCGCCACGACGGCGAGCTTGAGGTCGCCTTCGTACTTGTCGCCGTCGGTTTTGAACTCCTCGGGGGTGTAAATAGGCGCGTACTCGTCGATGTTCGCCTTACCGTTCCGGAGGCCGAGCTTGTACACATAACCAGCCTTGCCGTTCCTCCTACGTGCGTTGAAAAGGGTTGAAGGTCAGCGAACGGTCACCGGGGTCGAGAAAATAAAACGTAAAAAAAAGCGTTCCAAGAGACACTCGAGATGCGAATGCGCGAACGACACCCGACCCTTGCCGACGGGACGTGGCCACCGCGTCGTCTCGATGCACATCGTGACGAGTGCTTCAACGCGTGCGTAAAACACTCTCCTCCGAATTGCTATGCATCGATTCGCGTCGCGGTATTAGTAGACACGTCGCGTCGCACGGCGTGAACGCGTCTGTCTCCGTCCGCGTCACATCGGGAAACTAACTCGCATCGCGTCGTGTTTCGCGATATGACTGCAGTTTGTCGGCATCGGTAGAAAAGGGTTGGAGTACTCACAGCTTGGGCGCGGAGCCCGCCTCGGTGGAGCCTTTGTAGCCAACACCAGCCTGGCCACCCTTGGCCTTGGTGCCCTGTTTGTCGAAAGCGGAGAGGGAAGGGCGTTGCTTGGTCAGTGTTGAGGTTGTCGATACGCGATTCGATATTCGCGATGAGGTCGGACGGAGGACCGAGCCGAGCCCGCTCTATCCGCCGCTTCCACACATGAACGTCCTTCACATGCACTACGAGACGAACCACTGGTTTGATTCGCCAAGCCCACGATCGGTGGCGGTGCCAAACGACCGCGGTGTGGGTCGCCAAGCGCACACGCCGCGTCCACCGGCGCGCGCGGTGGCGTGAAAATTGCTCATCCTCAAAACGTACTCTCTTGGGGCCCGAGGTGTTGGCCATGATGACGCAGCGCGCGCGCTCGCTGCGCACGTTGACGCGCGCCGCGACCTTCGCGCCAACAAAGGCGGAGGTGGAGGACATGAGAGCAGCCATTTTGGGTGGTCGGGTGGGGGCGTAACGGAGGTTTACGGGGTGCGTTAATGCCGATCGCGGTGCGTCTCGCGTCGACGAAGCGCCTGCTCAAAACCAACAAACTCCACGATTTCGCTCACCGTTTGCAGATTCTGATTGGCGCACCGAAATCCTTCCTACGAGGTGCTCTTGAAGCGCGTCGAGGTTTCCACCTGACAACAAAACGAAGACGCTTTGTTTTTCTTCAAAGCTTCCTTTCGTTTCGATCCGCAGAAGCGAGACGCACCCCACCGCCGACCACACCTCGGCTCACCGGGAGACTCCACCCCGTTCCGGACCGAAAGCGGCGGCTACTTCTTTCGGGTGCGATGCGTCGCGAAGTGCCGATGCGTCGCTCGCTGGCGCTGACGCTTCTCCTCGCGCTCGTCGCGATCGCTTGCCCACGCGATGCGGTGGCGTCGGATGCGACGAATCTGTACTACCCAGAGGACGGTGTCGTGTTCCCTCTCGCTGATTCAACCTTCGACACTTTGGTGGGTAACAACCCCCGGGAAACCTGGGTCGTCGCGTTTCACACGGACGGGTGCGTTTCCTGCGACGAAATGGCACCGCACTTCGCCAAGGCGGCGAGGCAGATGCGGGGCATCGTGAAGTTCGGGCACGTCTTCGTGGGTGAGGGTTCGGAGGCATCAACTACGGAGATCGTGAAACGCGTCGGCCTCACGAAAGTCCCAACCGTGCTGGGGTTCCCCAGCCACAAGATGATTAACCCGTACACCGGGGCGGTACAGAAGCAGCCTGAGGAGTTCCGGAACAGCACGACGTCGTCCAAGAAGCTGGCTGATTTCGCGGCGTCGCTGTTGCCGACGGATTTAGTGACCAGAGTCGCTTGGATTGACGGACGCGAAGACGCGACGGAAACCGCGAACTCCCACCCTTACCTCCCTCTTTCCCTGCTGGTCACGTCGAAAAAGGAAACCGGGTCGCTGATGAAATCGCTAGCCTTGCGGTTCCGAAACCGAGTGCGTTGTTTGGAGGTGCGCGAGAAGGACGCGGGTACTTTTTTTCCAAATCTCGCGCGAGACATGGCGAACGGCCCGAGTTTCTTCACCAAAAACGCCGGCGAGAACGAGTGGACGCGACACGTGGGCGACATGAAGTTCGAGACACTGACTGATTTGCTGGAAAGCGTCGCCGCGCCGGTGCCTGAGGACGACGCGTGCGAAGCGAGGGACCCGAGGGGGGACAAAAAGAGTGCCAAGCAAGGCGGATCTTCACAGAAAGAAAAAAAATCCCAATCGACGTTCCCGGAACTCGCGGCGGCGGATTTTCCGAAACTCGTGTTGGCGTCATCCGTAGGGCAACTCGTGGTGTTCACCAGGCGTGGCGACCCTTTGTGTGTCAACGCCTCCACCCAAGTGGGCAAGGCTTTGGTCAAAATCGCGGGGCACGTCAACGCGTTTGAAGTCAACGCGAGCGACGCCGCTTCTTTGGAACTTGTGAAAAAATACGCGCCGTCGCTCGTCGGCGACGATACGTGCGTCGTCGTCTCCCTGTTCCCGCACGGCGACAAGGGTGACGTGGAGCCTGAATATTTCGATATTCCCGATGACAAAAAGATAGACCCGAAAGCTTTCGGGTCTTGGGTACACGAACACGTCCCCGACTTCGTGGTTTCCCTGTCTCAGAACTCGGTGGAGACGTTTCTTCAAACCTCGCCGGCGACGCCGAAGCTGGTGGTGTTTCCAAAAGGCGACCGCCCTTCACGGAGCTTCACCGCGCTCGCGGCGAACTTCCAGGAAGATTTTTTGTTCGCCTCGGTTGGGGAAACAGACGGAACGGTAGCCGCGCAGTTCGGGGTGACCACACGGCCCGCGATTCGCTTGCTGTACCTGACTACTTCAGACGACGCATCAGGCGCTGCGAATTCAGAAACGGGATCGCAGTACGCCGCCGCCGCGTACCCAGCGCCGAACCTGGCGTACCAGCAGATGCACCAGTGGCTCGTCATGGTGCAGGTGCAGGTGCTCGGGAAGGAGTTTAGCGACGGTTCCGGGAGCTCCGGTACCAGTGCAAAGAAACCCGTTGAGGTGCACTTCGCGGACACCACGGAACAGTTCGAGCTGGCGTGCGGCGCCGCGCCGCTGTGCGTGGTTGCGTTTGTGGAGCGCGTTTTTCCCGAAAAAGACGGAGCGCTCGTCGCGAATGAAAAAGACGCAGAGGCGGTTACAAACGCTGCGGGTTTAACACGCGACCGACCCGCGAAGTTCGTGATGGTGGACGTTGCGCAACAAAGGTCGTTCGCGGGCGCGTTCGAGGTTTCGGTGCCGGACGCACCTTGCGTAACAGTGGTGAGCACGCGTAAGAACCGGTTCGCCACGTCGAGAGGCGCGTTTACCGGGAAAGCAATCGCGGCGTTTTTAGAAGACGTGCTCGCGTCAAAACAGAAAACGCAGATTGTCCAAACGATTCCGGAATTAATCAACGGCGGCGAGGGCGCGGCGCCACCGCCGGAGACGTGGGAGGAGGTGGAAGAAGAGTTCGATTTAAGCGATATCATGAACGAGGAGGTGCAGGGCGAGGTGAGCAAGGCGGAAACCGCGAGGCGGATCGAGTTGGAGATGGAAGAGGAGGCGAACGCGGCGGCGGCGGCGCGAGCAGAGTCCGCGGCGTCCGCGGCGGCGGCGGCGAAGAAGAAGGCCAAACAGAAAAAGAAGAAGAAGAAGAAGAAGAAGGAGAGCGAGCTGTAGAGCACTTGATGTAGGTTGATATCGCGAATACCAGTTATCTGTCATGATCTGATACGTTTTTTTTCTTTTTTTATCGAACGCGAATACCCGTAGTGATGCGTCTTTACAAATCGTCGTCCGAATTTTTATTCCTCCCGCCTCATCTTGGACATCCGCTTCGCCGCGCGTGACGGGTCGACGCGCGGCTTCGTCTTCGACTTCGTCTTTTTCGCCGCGGCCGCTTTCGTCGCGGGCGTTGACTCCGCCAGCCGTTTCTTCAACTGCGCGTTCTCCTCCCGTAACACCGCGTTCTCCTCGCGCACCGACGCAAGCGCCAAATCCCTTCGCGCCTTTGAGTTCGCCGCGCTCCGGCGGTTGCCCATCAAGCGCTTCCACGCGACTGGGTTTTCGGACTTGAGTTGCGAAAGCTCGAGCTCGGAGTACCCGTTTTTTCGCGGGGACTTTTTGTTATCCTTTTCGTCGTCTTCGTCGTCGTCCTCGTCATCCTCGTCATCCGTGTCCTCCTCGACGTCGTCAACGAAGTGCACGGCTTTCGCGGTGGCTAACAGCGCGGCGCGCTTGCGCTTGGGGGGAGTGCGCGGAGTGCGCGGAGCGGGAGTCGTTTTCTTCGCGACACTCACGGAGACTGTTTGCCCATAGAAGCCAACTCCTCCTAAAGCTTTGGGAGGTTTTGTTTTGGTGTTTTTCGCTTTCGTCGGCGCCGGCGCGGAGACGGCGAGGGGCACCAGGAACCCGCTTCCCTCGAGCCTTGCGCGCGAGTTTCGTGTGCTGGTGGGTAACCCTGACGGCAACCCCCCATCCGCGAGTGCTGCCGAGTCTGGGGTCTGCACGACGACGCCTCCCCGTGATTGGCGTTCGAAACGGGACAAGGCGTGCGTCGCGTTTTCCTTGTCCGTATCGTCCAGTACCAGCACTCGCTCCATTTCCAGGCGCCGGCGCGCCGGCGTGGCGGGCGAATTCGTGGCGGTGCGCATTCGCGATTCTTGAGTT
>Ga0222710_1001297_pt1 | contig 9854 bp, 9 predicted proteins | sample AntAcemetage1696_FD_181143 | JGI IMG/M metagenome (GOLD analysis project Ga0222710, IMG submission 181143) | Saline water microbial communities from Ace Lake, Antarctica - #1696 | ecosystem: Environmental > Aquatic > Non-marine Saline and Alkaline > Saline | place: Antarctica: Ace Lake | collected... | reverse complement strand
GGGTTCTCGGTAGCCACCAATGTCATCATCGCGTCGCCGCTTCGAAGGTGGCACGCCCTTTGCCGAACCAGGCTCGAGTTTCAGCTCGTCACCCGGAAGCCTCGGAAGCGGCCGCGCCGCGTGGATGGGGGACCGGAGCCACGCCCGGGCCGTCGCCATCGCGGCGCGACAAGACGAGTGGAGGGTGAGAAGCAGAAGCACGATGTTTTGGCCTTTTGGCCCCGAGTCGAAAAAAGGGCGCCACCCACCTGGGCCGATTTTCAGCCTCGGTCGTGCGCGGCGACCGAAGCTGTCCCCACCGCAGTTGGGCGCGCGCCACCTCCATCGCTTTCTCACGCACCCGCGTCGTCGTCGCCGCTGCGCACGCGTCCGTCGCACCGCGAAACGCACACATCCGAGGGAACCCTCGTGTTTTCTCGGCCGATCGCAATGCTCGCCGTGCAATCGCGTCTCGTCTGTGGTCCCCGCGCTGGAATCGCGGGAGCACGCGGCCCCGGAAAATCGCGCGTCGCGCCACTCGCCGCGCGTGCTTCCGGACGCACCGCCCCGCTCAGCGTCGCGGGGGAGCGACGCAACGCCGTTTTCCGAGGTACGCAAGCAACCGGCACACGATCGCGATCGCGCCGACCCCCACCTGATTTGATTCCGATTCACTTTTTTGCTGCAGTGCAACACGTGCATTAGATTGTGTTTGCGGTGCGACTCCCACTAACCGTCATCTAACCTCACCTCTTCCCCTACAAACACCAGTCGTCTTTCCTTCCCGCATCTCCCTCTGCACCACCCGCGCGGCCGCATCCGATGACTCCGCCGACCCGGTGTCCGTCGACGCCGAGTCCGACGAAACGCGCGTGATCGTGATCACGTCCGGCAAGGGCGGGGTCGGTAAGACCACCACCAGCGCGAACCTTGGGATGTCCATCGCGAGGCTCGGGTACAGAGTCTGCTTGATAGACGCGGATATCGGGTTACGTAACCTCGACCTTCTCCTTGGGCTGGAGAACAGGGTGATGTACACCGCGATGGAGGTGTTGGAAGGCGAGTGCCGGATGGAACAGGCTTTGATTAAAGATAAACGGTGGCGGTCCCTTGCGTTGCTGCCGATTTCGAAGAACCGACAGAAATACAACGTCACCAAGGACAGCATGAACGTTCTGATTGACATTTTGCGTGACCTGAAGTTCCAATACGTGTTCATCGATTGCCCCGCGGGGATTGATGTGGGGTTCATCAACGCCATCGCGGGGGCGAACGAAGCGATCATCGTCACGACGCCCGAAATCACCGCGATTAGGGACGCCGACCGCGTTGCAGGTTTATTGGAAGCGAACGGCATTTACGACGTGAAACTCATCGTGAACCGAGTTAGGGCTGACATGATCAAGAAGAACGACATGATGAGCGTGAAGGATGTCCAGGAAATGCTCGGGGTGCCCCTGCTTGGCGCTATTCCGGAGGACACCGAGGTGATCGTATCCACGAACCGAGGCGAACCGCTCGTGTTGAAAAAGAAACTCACCTTAGCGGGCATCGCGTACGAAAACGCGGCGCGAAGAGTCGTCGGTAAACAGGACTTCCTTATCGACCTTGATCAGCCGAAAAAGGGAATCTTACAAAGGACGAAAGAGTTCTTCACGGGTGGGGAGTGATGTGGGAACGGTTTGAGGATACGGAGAGATGCGGCTATTTGGTATTACTACAGAGACTACTTTTGAAGACCGCTAACAGATCGTGTCGCCCTCCTCCAACAGCCGTTGCGCCTGTTCCGTCAACACCCGGCTCATCGCGGCTTCGCGTTCCCTGGATTCGAACAAACGTTTTCGGAACAAATCGCGTTCGTCGCGCAGCGCGTCCGTCGTTTGTCGCACTCTTTTCTCGACTTCGCGCAGCGTCTCCGCCAACTTGAACTCCCAGTTTGCCGAGTTCGAGGTCACCGCCGCCGCCATTTCCCGTCGCGCGGTTCGCAACGCCGTTTCCGCTACGTCCGCGGTTCGCTCCGCGTGCTCGCGAGCGGCGGTTTCCGCGTTTGTCGAGGCTAAATACGTTTCGCATTGAGTCACCATCTCGTCGAACCGCGCGGGCGTTTTCTCGAGGGCGTTTTTTTCCTTTTCGCGAGCCAGCTTCAGCTTTTCAATCAATTCGCGCTCGCGCCGTTTGAACTCGGTTTCGAGTGCCCCGGAGGCAATCGCAATTCCCTCGGCGTGTCGCTGCTCAGCGCTGCTTTGTGTTTCCTCAGCCTCCGTCTGCATTTCCTCAACCTGTTTCGTCAGCCGCTTGATTGTGACCCGGTCCCTTTTCGCTTTTTCCTCGTACTGCTCCCTCATCTTCGCCGACCGCGCGGTGGCCAGGTCCAGGGATTTTCGCGCATTCGTCAGACGCGTGTCGTTCTCCTTCTCGCGGGAAAGAAGCTCAGCCTTGGCTCTGGGTGTGGTGTGGGATAGGGGGGGTATCCGGGGGTATCGTGTTAGGTGACGAGGTTCCAGGAAGTGGACGTGGAACAAGTGGTGGGACGTGTGCCTGGGGATTTAACACCTGGGGACACGGACACGTTGTTTCCCCCCCCGACACTGAAAGCGCAACACGAGAACGCACCTCGCCACCTCCGCTGCTTCCTGCGCCGCGACCGCCTTTCGTGACGTCACTTCTTCCTTGTCCGCACGCTTCAGCATGGCGACCCGCGCCTTGAGCTCCTCGTACGTCGCCATGGCCCCGCGGGCGCGGGGGACTTTAAAGCGGTCGGCACGTTTTCGTTTTTTTTCAGTGATGTTTCCGAAACGATGAAACGCACATTCCGAGAGAAAAACGCCCTTCGCGTCGTCCAGACCGCACACCCGCGTGCGCTGGCGTGTCGCGACGCGCTTGGCGCGCGCGCGTCGTTCTCGCGCGTTCTTCACACCGCACCACGATGAGCTCATTGGCGGATGCGTTGGCGAGCCTGGAGTCTGCGAACGCGAGTATCGCGCAAATCGCGGGTTCTTACCCCCGAGAGTTTCCAAATGCCAGGACGTCTCGTCCCATCGACTTGACCAGCGAACTGACCCGGGTTTCGTTGGAGCAACACACGTTACGCGAAAGGTTACGTTCGGAGACGAACGATGACGACCACACGCGGTGTGCTTCGCGACGGGCGAGGAACTTTTTCGTCGCCCCGGGGGGGGTTTTGGTCAACGCGGTGCTTGTTCCGGAACCGCCTTGCGTCATACCGAAACCAAAACCGAAGTCGCCGCAAAAAACAACCCATCCCCAAAACGGGTTCGTCAACGTGGGCGCCACTTACCACTCCGCGGAGGCTTGTGCGGTGCGGTGGCTCCGCGAACGCGTGGTGCCTCTTTTGCCGAAACAACACGACGCACAAAAAGTGTTCGGGGTAACCACGCTCATTCTGGAGACGTTCCCGCTGGATGAGGATGACGAAAAAGTCGCGCGGGGTTTGCTTTTGAAAAAGTGTTTGGACCGCGGTTTCAGTGACGAAGAAACGTCCCAGGACGCCTCCTCCTCCTCCTCCGTGGGTGGGTTCTTCGTCACCGACGCCAGCGGGTTTCGCGTGTTGCGCGTGCTTCTGGAGGTCCGCGAGACGCCTTCGTCGTGTGGAGCGCGGGCTGACCGCCAATACGGAGGCGGTGAAACCCAAAGCCGGTTCGGCAACGAGCAGTGGACGTTTTCGCGTCTCAACCGCGCGGCGCGCCTGCCCGGGCCGTGCGTCGTGCTGATGCTCGGCCTGAACGGGGAGGCGGCTTGTTTGCGGGACCAAACGTTGGCGGGTATGGGTAACGGTGTAGACAACGGAGTTAGCAACGGAGAACAACTGGAAACGCACACCAATAACCTTTACAAAGCGTGGTGCGTGCCGAAGGAAAACGCGCTTGCTTTGCGGGATAAGCTGAAAAACGTCGTGTACGTGACGAACGGCGATTCTTCGTGTAAGTGGCGGTTCTTCAAGGTGGAGGACGGGAACGGCAAAGTTGAGTGTAAACAGTGCGCGGCGAGTGGCATCGCGGATGTTTTGGCCGCGCACATAAACGCTTCGTTGGCATCCAGAGGGCAAAGCGTTGATTTGCACCGAGCCGTGGCAAGTTCCGGTCCGAGAATGGAAACGAGCACGGTAAATACCACGGGACCTGTCATGCTTCCAAAACCGCGCAGACGAGCAGCTTTGCTAGACGCGCTTGGGTTGTGGACCCACGACAGCGAGGCCTCCGTGCCGACGAAACAGCCACCCGGGAGCGCCGCGCCCGCCATGGCGCCCGCGCAAGACGGGCTGCCTCGCCCCGATTTTTCCATCGCCACCCTGCGGCTCGATTACGACATGTGCAGTACGTTCCGGGTGCTGCACGTCACCGCGCGGGTCGTGTCTACACCGAGCTGGGATATAGGCGAGGTTTGCTTGCGGAAACCGGGACGACCGGTTTTTCCGATGAAAGAAAAGTTTGGGGTACACTTCGATGAATCCTCCGGCGGCTTCGGCGCGCCTTACTCAAAACAAGAGTTTGACCTTTTGTTTGTACATGTTGGTGAAACGTCTTCCGTGCCTGGTGTGTTTGTGATTCCCATGAACGACCTCGTCTCTCGTTTGGCGGTGCTGGGCGAGTTCACGCGCAGAGGCCAGACGTTGACCTGCGACGCGGACTCGATTTCCCCAGACTTGAGGATGATGATTCCCACAAGCGCGTCGCGATGGTGCGGGGTCGCGCCCGCGACGGCGCGCGGCGGCGACGCGGGAGTAGTACAAGGCCAGTTCGTGGACACGAAAGGCGCGTGGGCGCTTGATTATTTCGTGCCGTATCCGAGTTCAATTGATGACGTCACGGGGGCGGTGGATGAAGTCAAGAGACTGTTGCTTGGCGAGAAACAGAACTCGTGGGACGGGAAGTGGACGCACCCGGCGTTTCGAATTTGATTTTGAGTTCGACAGATGGATGGGAAGTTTATTTTTGTGTCGACATTCCGAAAACTCTTTCATCGCGTCATTGTGGATCCTTGCGAGCCTCGATACGGAGGTTGCGTTCTGCTGCCCACCACGATCGGTACGGTCTCCATCGCGCGCGCGCCGGACGCGGCCCTAACCGGTCGGATAAACCCTCGGGACGGTTGGCCAAAACCGTTCAAATCCATTTGCTCCTCCAAATTCTCCAGATCTGTTTGGTCCACGCCACCGAAGTCTCGCCCGATATCGCGGTACGGCACGGAATCGCGTCGCGCGACCCTGCGCCGTGTCCCGTGCCTCGCGTCGACGCGCACGCCGAGTTTCGCGCCCCCGCCGGTGCAACACGTTCCGAAGTCGCCGCAGCAGTCTCCTAACTCGGCGCACTCCTCGTCGCAGCAGCAGTTCGGCGCCTCGGCTTCGGGCTCGAAAATGCACATCCCGCACTCCCCAACGCACGACCGAACGATATCACCCGCGCCGCAAATCGATGAAGGCGGCAGTGGAAACGCAGGAGGAGTGGGCGGGGATTGTGTGGGGACGAAAAAAGGCGGCGGGGAGAGGTTGGGGACGGACACGGAAATCGGCGGAGGTATCGCGTTGCCGAAAATAAAAGGCGGCGGCGGCGGCGGCGCGTTAACTTTCCCGTCGCCTCCATTTCCCGAACCTTGAGCGTAGACGTACCCTGGGTACTCATCGCCAGGACGCACAACGACGTACAGACTGTCGATGACGGCCCAGAACACGATGTTGAGCAACGCGATTCGCGCGGAGATGAAGAGGAAGTTCCCGACCAACGCGGCTGCGCCGCCGACGGCCACGGTCGACGCCGCCGCCGACGCCGCAGCCACACTTCCAACGCTACTCGCGGTGACAGGTACGCTGGCCAAAGCAGCCGCGGCTGCGGAGAGCTGCGCTTGCGATTGAAAACCAGTGGACGCCGCGAAGGCTGCCGTGGTTCCGCCGTCGCACCCGGGACATCCCCACGCGCCTCCGTAGCGAGCGCGGGGGTCAACCTTTTTGTCCGTCTCCTTTTTGTTCGCGCTCTCTCGCTCCGTCACCGCCGCAACGCCGAGACGCTGCGCAGCGAGCGCGGCGCAGTAGTGACCTCCCGGCGTGTCTACTCTGGGTGGTGCGATGTCACACGCGCGACCGCACCGAGCGCAGGTCGAGTGGTGCCTATGCGCGTCGCGTTGACTGCGAGGCTCTGGGGAATTCGAGGACGTTTTCACCGGAGTTCCCCGACGGTGGGCGCCTCGACTCGGCGCCGGCGCCGTGGCCTGGACGCACAAAGACTCGCACACGGGCCACACGCATGTCTCCATGACCTTCACGTCCAGGCGGTAGGTATCCGCGCCATCCAGGGTCTCGCAGGCGAAGGGGTCGTCGTTTGCGGCGAACTCGCTGCTGCACACGAACGCCTCGTGCGCGTCGACACAGCGAAGCGCTTGATCGTCGTCGGGGAGACGCGCACGCACTGCCGCCGCGCGGAGGTCGCGCTCGGCGCGTGGCACGCACCGCTCCGCGTTCATCCCAAGGTACACACTTGCGGTGTCCGCATGCGTATCGGGATCGCTTTTGGAGACCAGGAGCTCCGGGGACGGCAGGGTAAAACAAAGCGTGCGGTCCGCGAAGGTGCGTGTTGGGAACACCAGCAGCAGCGCGGACAACACGTTCGCACGAACCCCCGTCCATCGAGCGTGACGTGGAAGGGGTCGCATGGTGACGCGCATTCAACGAGTGCGCGATGAAGTGCCCACTTCACTAGCTCGTCGCGCTACCGTGCGCGGGACGAGAGGTGGTTGACGACCTCCCCGAGGCGTTTTCGTTTTCGGTCGACAATCTCGAGGTCCAAAGATTTCAGTAAGAGAGTTTTTACGGGAGAAGGCTCGAGTTCTTCTCAAGTCGTTCGGATGCGCTATGTGTTGATTACTACGTCTTCTCCTCTAGCTAGTAACCTGCTACTTGAAGTACTCCCGCTTTGCACGCACCACCTCATCGCACGCGTCGAGTTTCGAAAGCATCGCGTCTATGTCCTTTGTCCACGACGACAGAGTATCCGACATTTTATCAGCCTCGTCGCCGGCGTTTCTTTTCCACGCAAACGCCTCCGCGCGCGCCAAAGACGCGTCCATTTTTTTCTCACACGCGGAAGCCTCCGTCGCGCCGAACACACCTGCGCCGAGCACGGCCCCGGAACCTGGAGGGCCTCGGAACCCGGTCACCCGGTTGCGTTCGGTGGCGGACGTCGCTATTTTGTTTTTCGTACTGTTGGTTTTCTCCACCAGAGCCAAGTTTTCTTTTTCAAACTGTTTCGCTTCCAGCGCCTCCGCGCCGGTAAGAGTGGCGTCCTCATCGAGCTTCCCCATCGCCGCCTCGACCTCGGCGATTGCCGCGGCGAGCTCTTCGTCCAGCTCGTTTGGTGGTGTGGACCCGGAGGTGGAATCGGTGGAGTTCTCGCGAACGCTTCGGGACGCCGCGCGTGCCATCTGCCTTCGTTTTCGCAGTTCCTCAATGGCTCGGTCAACGTCTCGAACGGTCGCCCTCTCCCTGGAGGACGACGCCTGGACGTCGTCGTCGCCGGACCCAACGTCAACGCGCGAGACGGAAGCCGTCGCCCTGGAGTCCATCCGGTGGAGTTTCACGTTCGCGCGTGCCCGGCGCGGCGAGAACTGGCTCGATTTTGGTGTCATCCTTCAGTTTTTGCAGGTGCCGAGTTGCAAGTTTTCTGGTCAATTGCAGAGTGCACCGCGCTTGGACGCTCCCGTGTCGCCATGGGTATTTTCTGCCTATACATTCGCGTCAAGCTCAAGGTCGAGATGATCGACGAGTTCAAGGCTCGCTGGGGGATTCTCGCAACGCACGTCAAGGCGAACGAGCCGTCGACGCTGAGCTGTGCGTGACCCTGAAACACATTCACGAAACGTTTTCTGCGCCTCTCGCGCCTCTCGCTGACCTTCTCCCACCCGCGCTTCCGCAGACGAGCTGTGCGCTTCCGACCAAGCCGAGGACGAGTTCATGATCGTCGAGCGGTACCACTCACGCGCGGATTTGGAAAACCCGCACCAGAGGTCGGCCGAGTTTCTGAGTTTCAAAGCGTGGTGGACGGAATCGGGCGCGGTAGTTGAGAAGAGCGGGATGTCGTGTTTCGAAACGGGCATAGGGTACGCCGAGAAATGACACACGGTTTGGGGTTTCGCAATCAAGTCAGGTTCCACGTGGAAGGATACCCAGGAATTGTAACTTGAGGTTCGTACGAAAGCTTCGCGAATACTTAACGCGCTTAATCCTCTAAGGTAGTACGAAAGCTTCGCGAATATTTGATTGCGCGTCATCTTCTCCCCGTCATCATTCACAACTCCGCGCGCCTATAAGAGAACATAATAGCGCTCTCTGGTCAGTCGTACACGTCCGCGATGCCAAGCACTGACACAGTGAGTTTGATTTGGTCGATGAAGTCCACCCCGGTGGCGTACTCGGTCATCATCCCCACTAACAAACCGAACATGGTCCACCGGCCGTTGTTGATTTCGTTTTTGGGCGTCATCCCGAAAACTTGCGAATCCTCAACCGCCTGGTCGTACTGCTGCTGTTTGAAAAACTTCACCATCTCCTTCGCTTTTTTCCGCTGGTACTCCACCGTCACCCCGCCCTCCTTCAGCGCCTTGCTCACCTCCACGGAGGCTTCGGTTTCGGTGGAGATGGCCATCACGCGGCCGGGGGGCGCGCGCGCGCGCGTCGCTGTTTGTTGAGAGAGATTTGGGAGGAGCAAGTGGTTTGGGGATGGGACGGGTCAGCGTGTGTTGGGGGTACAGCAGCCACGGGTGTTGATGTACACGCATCGCACGGCAGGGACGTGTCGCATGGAACCACTCGTGGGGTGGTACCCCGCGAGGGACACGGGAAACGAGGAACTTGGAAGACGTCCGCGTCCGCGTCCCACGAGCCACGTTGTGGTGGCTCTATCCACACGGATGTGTACGGCGCGGTGTGTGTATCGGCGGGACGTACCAGGCGCGCGCGTGCGCAGCATGCCACCACGCTTGGACGCGACCGACGCAGGCGCGACGACGCGGAGAGAAGCGACGGTAGTGGCCATCTTTGCTGCTGGCGACGCGTGGTGTTGTGCAGATCGAGGTGCGCGATAGGTGGAGAGGGCGTGCGGAAAAAGAGAGGCGGGTGGAAAACCACGACGTGGCCAAATCTGGGACGAGAGCGCGGAGTTCCGCAGGGTAGAAATGGGCCCATAAAGAAGAGAGGTGCGGGTTTTGGCCAAATTTGCTTTTTGGCCAAGAATGCACGTGAGTACGCACACAGCCCGCGCACAGCGGCCCGCGCACCGCGGCGGTGTGGCCTCTGGCCCTCCCGTGGTCGTATCGCCGGCATGCCAATGTCACCGTCGAGCCCTCGGGGGTTCCACAGCGCCGAGGCTGACGAGGCGGTTCGCGAAGCCGCCCGGGCGGAAGCGCGGCGGTACCGCAACTCGAACAATGGCAATGGGTTCCCACGAGGTGAGATTCCCGGTGGGGGATGTGCGGCTGGTGCTCAGTGGTCGGCGTTTTCGGGGACGTGCGTGGGTAACGTCCACGGCGCACACAGGGTGAGTGGCGATATGCCCTCGCCAGCGCTGGTCACCACGTGTATCGCGGTCGCAGCCGCGGCAGTCATCTTCGTGGTTGTGCTCTGGGTATTTTTCGTCTCCACGCGCGCGCTGGCGCGACGACTGCGGCGCGCGGCGAACGGGCGGAAGGACGGCCATACAATTTGGATGGCGTTCCGGAACGCCGTCATCGACACGCTGGTGGCGCGTTTCACGGAAAGCGCCGTGGAGAGTATGGACGCCAAAACCGGAGTCACGACCAGGCAGGCGGACCAAAAAAAGGGTGATTCGGGGAATGGAAAAACAGCGAAAACACAAGGCGCCTCCCGGGAG
>Ga0222710_1001296_pt1 | contig 9857 bp, 10 predicted proteins | sample AntAcemetage1696_FD_181143 | JGI IMG/M metagenome (GOLD analysis project Ga0222710, IMG submission 181143) | Saline water microbial communities from Ace Lake, Antarctica - #1696 | ecosystem: Environmental > Aquatic > Non-marine Saline and Alkaline > Saline | place: Antarctica: Ace Lake... | reverse complement strand
CCCGCCCTGAGATAAAAAAGAAAGTGTCAGTCTTGTATTGGCAATCAGTCGGCGGAATATGGTTATTGGGAAATACTTACCATGTGGGAAACCACGCCAAAGAGGGAGAAAACGCCTTTCCCGTCAACGCAAGGAGTTGCCGCCGATGAGTCGCCTACGCTACTAACGCAAGTACCGCCTCCATCGCCTCCACCCCCGTCAAGCTCCCCAAGCGCCTTACCAACCGCCTTTTCCAGGTCATCTGCGTGCGAAAACAGCCAGTCCACGGCGCGTTCCACATCGCCGGCGCTTCGTCGCAGCGCAACGGAGGCTTGGGATTCGGAAAAGCCCATCGACGAAAGCATGGTCACAGATTCAGGCGTCGTCGCAGATGCGGCGGCGGTGGTGTTACCACCGGTGATCACTCCATCCGCAGCCGCAGTACTACCAGCGGCAGCAGTGCCAGCGTGACTCATCAGGTCGTCAACACCAACCGGGTCGTTGAAATCGGGGTCCTCCATGTGCGCGAAGACCCACTCCATGGCGGTATCCGCGCTTACGTTTTGCGTCGCGACCGCGGCGCGTTTACTGCCGTTTTCGCTGAACCCCATGCTCACGAGCGTCGCGACGATGGCGTCGTCCGGGACGGTCAGGGTTGGCGGAGCAAGAGTTCCTCCGGTTAACCCGGGAACATAGGGCGGTACTGCGTCTCCAGAATCACCGCCGCCAACTGAACTGCCGTCGTCCTCGGGCAACAACGTCTCGCCGGAAACCAAGCCCGACCCTCGCAAACCCTCCAAGTCGAAAACGTCGGGCATCGGGACCTGCGAGGCGGACAGTGAGGTCAGTCCCGTAGTATCAGGAAGGGAAGGCTTGGGGGGAAGGCTTTGAAACACGAGCGGGGCGGTGTTTAGTCAGTTAGAATTCGGGTCGGGTCCCCTGAAACACGCACCAGGGCGTTTAACTTTTTCGGCGTCCAGTCGTCCGCGACGTAGTAGCGCCTGATTGCGAACAGAAAAGTGTCAGTCTCGAATGGGCAATCGCGAAGGCAGAACGTGTTGGGTGGGAAATACGTACCGAACCTGCACCGCCAACACGTTTGGAAGGGTTTTGAACCTGGTGCGTTTCGTGGCGGTGCCTTTTTTCCCAGTCGCAGTGGAGTGCCAATCATCCACCTGTTCGTCAGCCGCGAACATTCCAAGACACGCTTCAAACGGGACGGTGGGGACTGTTTTCTCCTCTTTTTCATCCTTTTCATCCTCCTTCGCACCGTCGCCGTCCACCCTCTGTCGCTTCAACTCCTTCTGGTGGTCAACCTCCATCGCGTTGTCCACAGCTTTAATTGGAACTTCCAGGGGTAACACGTTTTCCCGGCGTGTGACGTACCGCACCTGGCCTGACACGGAACACCGCACGCGTTCCTCAACCTCAAACTCAAACTCGCTCAGCGATTTCTTCGAACCCGCGAAGCGATCGCCCGCGCTGTGCTCCGCCCGGGCCATCACCTCCAGCAGGTGCTGTTTGGAAAAAATAAAGGTCAGTCTTTCGGAATGAGTATACGCAAACAGTCAGGCCGTGGGAGTGTGAAAGGAAATAGCAGTGGTAAGACTGTCTGACTTCACTCCAACTTACCTGGAAGTACTCCACCGCATCTTGCTGGCGCCCCGTCGAGAACTCGGTGTGGTTTTTACCGACCAGGCGCTTGAACATGCGAGGCGAGACGGAGGTTTGGGGAGCGTCGTCGAAGTCGTTGGGTGCCGCGACGTACCTGGCACGAATAACAAGAAAGTGTCAGTCGGTCGGACAATGTGTATGAGGGATTGGTATGAGTAAACAGTCAGGGTAACAGTCCGAGGGAATGCGCCCTTCTGGTACGAGTAAGGGCAATCGCGAAGGCGGAACGCGGTGATTGGGATAGCCCCGCACCTATCCGTGGTAAGCGCAGTGATGACTTTCGACATTTGCGTGGAAAAGTCAGTGGTCGGGTCAGAGGATGACGGAAGACTTTTGAAGATGTCGCCTGAGACTTGTTCTCCGTAGTTCTCACGAAGCAGAGGCACCAGCTTCATGACCTGCAACACGGAGTTAAGGTAACAGCTGTTGCCCATGTTCTCCAGGCCGATTTTGTCCGGCCCCGTGACGCTGACCAACTCCTTCCCCGCCTCCGTGATCTTGTCAAACTCAAACCCTGGCACGATACAAAAGAAAGTGTCAGTCTCTCGCAATGTGTGTGAGTAAACAGTCAGGGTAACAACCCCTTCTGGTACGAGTATGGGCAATCGCAGGGGCGGAACGTGGTACATGGGAAACTTCAGTACCTTTGTTCAAGTCGATCTGCAACTCCGCCATGCTTTTCTCGGTTTTACGCATCCGCATCACGTTGATGCCCCAGTGCGCCAGGTGTTCTGACAGCAGCGGGTCGGTGACCATGTCATCCTCGTCCGTCGCGTAGGAGTACACGTCCGCGCCCGTTGGGGTGATGGTGCCCAGCTTCACGACAAGGGGAAACAAATGGCCTTTCGCCTTTTCCGCTTTGTAATGACGCAAAGCGCCGCCGTTACCGCCGCTGCCATCCCAGTGCTGCCGCCCCGAACCAATGTGCCCGTCCCCAAGGTTGAGCCACAAGTTTTCCGTGGCGTTTGATTCCACACAGACCCACTTCGAGGAGTCGGGAGATACCTTCGTCAATTCCGTCGCCGGCGTTTGTTTTAAACCGCGCGCGTATTTGCTCTCCCCGATTTCTTCCCGCCATGCCGCGGTTTCGACCTGCGCGTGGAAACCGGCGTGTTTGACAATTGCGTGTATGGCGTCAGTCACGATGAAGGGCAGGCCATCGTTGGCTACATTGGCATCGTAGGTAACCGAACGCCCGCGGTTCGATCCTTGGTCGGAGTCATCAAAAACAACCAGCGCGTAGGTTTCCGCGATTTCGAATTTCCCAGACTCATCCACGTCGAAGCCCCCGGCCGTCCCGATCGCCATCTGCGTCGGTACGGCCGCGGCCGGTGTTTCATGTTCGTCCGTATCACCTTTCGTGTCGACCTTGGTCTTGGTGAACTTCTGGTGTAGGTACAGCTTGTTGCCCGTCCGTGTCCGGTCAAGGTCAAGAAACTCGTGGCCCACGCCCATCAACGAACTCAGGTTGACGTACAACCCGCCCTCTGAAAAAGGCGTGTCGAAACAAAACTGACACTCGTCTTTGTACACCACGTCGAACGCGGTTGGTTTCTTGACGGAGGCCATCGCGGACCGCACCAGGGCGAGGAAGGGTTCGTCCATGGCGCGAAGATCACGTGAGACGAAAACGAAACGCGTGTCCTCCCGCACGCGTCGGGGGAAGTGCCCACGAAGGGACCGCGTACAAGATCTGACGATGCCATGCGATTTTTGGCCCACGACCATAAATCGCGCTCGAGTAGGGTGGGTGCCCACCGAAAACCAGTTATTCCTTTCCGATACGCTCGTGTTCGTCGCGTGTCAGTTCTCTCCGAGCACCGCGCACGACCTCACAGTTCGCGGTTGCGGGGGTGTGGACACTGTTCCGGAGCTTCTTCTAACGTTTCTTCACGCGACGCGCGTAGGGTTCAGAGAGCCCTCGGGTCGGTCGGCGCGCGCGCACGGCGTCGCGCTACCAAACAGTCAATGGCCGAAATCCCAGCCCGGCGTTTGCGAAGAGTGCAGGATGCGGATTTGGACGGAAAGGTTGTTTTAGTCCGTGTGGATCACAACTGCGTGCGGAACGGCACGTTAACCGATGCGTTCCGAGTAGACGCCACGATCGCCACGCTGTACAACATCGTGGAGCGTGGGGGACGGCCTATTTTGATGACGCACGTGGGCAGGCCGTATGACAAAAAAACAAACACGATTCAAGTCGACGACGACGAGAGCGTCGCTGCGGCGGTGCGGTACCTCTCCTCAAAATTGGGCGTCACGTTCGCGTGCCCCACGTTCGCGGCTGACAAAGGCACCGGCCAGGGCATCGTGGATATCGACACCTCCGTGAACTGGCTGATTTCTGACTTAAAGCAGCGCAGGGTCGGCGGCGTGTACCTTCCAAACGCGCGGTGGTTTAAAGGCGAGGAGGGTTTCTTCGGCGCCGAATCGCAACAGAGGCTGGCGCAGCAACTCGCCGGCTTGGCGGATGTTTTCGTCAACGACGCTTTCGGGAGCTGGCAGAGCCACACCAGCACGGTGGAGGTGCCCAAGCTGTTACCCTCGTACGCCGGTCTGTTGATGCAGAAAGAAATCAAAGCCCTGAAGTGTTTGCTGCAACCGAAACGGCCGTTTCTTGCCGTCGTCGCGGGCGCCAAGCTGGATACAAAAATCGGAACCATAAAAGCAATCGCGAGCAAGTGCGACGCGCTTATGCTGGGCGGGAGCCTTTACAACGCGTATTTGTGCGCCAAGTTTGACGTGATGATTGAAGGGGTGAGTGACGAAGACATCGCGCTGGCAAAGAAGGAGTTGTTGTGCCCCGAAATCGAACAGAAGCTCGTGCCCCTCATGACGGTTGTTGAGAGCGACTCTATTGACGGGTGCGGGTGCGTGCCTAGGGACGGGGTGTGCGGCACGGATACCGACGTGTCGAACCCCCACACCACGCCCCCGACCAAGTTGCTGCACCTGCGCGACTTGAAAAAAGGCCAAAAGTACGGGTACGTTCTGGACGTGGCGCCGGTTTCGTTCGCCGACGTCCGGGTAAAGCAAGGTACGTGTTGCGCCTTTCACCAAATCCCAAGACTGTTTGCCTATTGTCCAGATACGGTGGTGTACTAATAGTAACAACTGTTACAACTACATACATCACAAGTAGACTGTTTGCCCATACAGTATACCTGTAAACTCAAGACTGACACTTTTGTTTTACAAAAACAGCCGTGTCAAGCGCGAACACGATTTTCGTAAACGCCGTGATGGGGCTGACGAGCAGCGGATTCCACGAAGGTACGTGTTTCCCACACCCAAACCCCGCCTGCCTGTTTGCCCATACTCGTCCTGCGAAGGGACGGGTACCGTCGCCCATACTCGTACCAGAAGGGACTTTTCTCTGCCCATACAAGACTGTTGCCCGTACAACACTGACACTTTCATTTACCCATCGCAAGGCACGGAGGCGCTTGATTTGGCAATCTCCAACAACAAAAACGCGTACAAGTTCTTCGGCGGCGGCGACACGTTGGCGGAGTTTAAGTCGCTATCGCCCGGTACGGCCTCGCGCGTATCCCGAATCCCGGCCTCCCTGTTTCCCCGCACGGGCCTGACGCTTTCGTTTACCCATCGTAAGGGCTGTACATGTCCGCCCTGGAGGACCCGAAGTTCTACCTGTTCACCGGGGGCGGGACGGTTTTGAAAGCCATCGAGATGGACGGCGCGGAGGGGTTGGCGACGGTCCAGGCGCTGATGGAGGACGGGGACGAACGCGAAGCGAACCGCATTGGGCGAGCGGAACCGAAGTGCATGGCGCTTAGTTCGTGCGACTGCGGGGTACCGGAGGAATAGTCGGTTACTTTGATGTGTGACAGAGGCGGGTGCGTGCGAGTAGTTAGTGCTACGGGTGTACGGTGACACTAGTGACTGGTGTGAGGACTGGTGTGAGGACTGGTGTGAGGACTGGTGTGAGGACTGGTGTGAGGACTGGTATTCCGATGACTGGTGTGAGGACTGGTATTGCAATAATTTACTCCTATGAGTGCACAACACCAGCCCCACGACACGTCAGTCCCACAACCCGTAGTCAAATCCTGCCTCCTCCTCTTCTTCTTCCTCCCCGAGACAAAAAAAACTCAGCTCGTCTGCCTCACAGTCCTTTCTCCACGAGCATCCGCGCGATGTCCACCATCCGCGCGCTGTACCCGTACTCGTTGTCGTACCAGACGTACATCTTGAGGTGGGTTTTGTCCACGACCATGGTTGACAGGGCGTCTATCGTTCCCGACCGCTGGTCGTTGATGTAATCCGTGCTGACCAAGGGTTGTTCTTCGTACCCGAGGATACCTTTAAGCGGACCTGTCTCGCTCGCCAGCTTCATCGCGGCGTTAACTTCCTCCACCGTGTGCGCCTCGTTCAGTTCGAACACGTAATCCGTGAGCGAGCCGTTTAAAAGAGGCACGCGCACGGCGAGGCCGTTGAGTTTCCCTTTGAGCTCGGGAAAAATCAACGCGATGGCGGTGGCGCTGCCGGTGGACGTCGGCGCGAGGTTGGTCATCCCCGAACGCGCTCTGACACGGTACAAAGAAAGTGTCAGTCTTGAGTGTACAAGTACAATGTATTGGGGGATTGGGTAGAGTAAACAGTCTACTTAGCATAATCGGGCCGAACAGTCGTGATTGTGGTGTATGATGTAGTAAACAATAATTGCTCTGGACAATCGGCAAACAGTCGGAAGTCGGGGCTTGGGAACCGCGCGTCGCGTACCTGCGCAGGTCGTTTTTTTTCGCGTTCGGCGCGTCCACGATTGTCTGCGTGTTTGTGACGTTGTGTATCGTCGTGATGCTTCCTCGTTTGATACCTCCCAGCTTTTGCTGCACCACTTGCACCACCGGTGCTAAGCAGTTCGTGGTACAGCTCGCGGCGGTGATGATCTTGTCCTTTGCCTTGTCGTACGCCAAGTGGTTCACTCCGTACACCACGTTCAACACGGGCTCGGTCGCGTCTTTCACCGGCGCGCTTACCAACACTCGCTTCACGCCTCGTTCGAAGTACGGGGCCAGGCTTTGTCGCGTGAGGAACTCGCCGGAACACTCAAGCACCAGCTCCACGCCGTGCCCAGCCCAGTCCACCGCACCGGGGGTGCTTTCGCTGGAGTACGAAATGCGACGCACGGTACCGGTCTCCGCGGAGGTCACCTCGAGTGACCCATCCACAAACGCGCACCCGTGTCGCCAGGTCCCATGGATCGAGTCGTACTTCGCGAGGTACGCGCACGAATCACCCGATCCGGGACTCTCGTTGATGTGCACGAACTCGAGTTCGGGGTGGTCGTACGCGAGTCTGAATGCGAGGCGGCCGATGCGGCCGAAGCCGTTTATGCCAACCTTGACCATCGCGCGTGCGGTTGTGTGCGGTTGTGTGCGTTTGTGGCGTCGATTGAAGAGGAATACCCGACGAAAAAAAGGAATAATGTTGGAGTGCCGAGGTGAGGTCTCCGGTCGCACTTCCCCGGGGACCTGGAGCGAGCGCGCAGGTGGTGGGGACAGTCAGGATACCGTAAACTCGAAGCTGTACACTCTGTGGGTGTTCGTACCTACGTAGGTCGGTCGGTGGTGCGTCTATTTGCACGCCTAGTCTACGCAGCTGCGGTTTTCGACTCTGCAGTGTTCGGCACATCTGTCGGGCGCGAGGAATAGACGCATCTTTTTTGCGTTCACGCCATGGCTACGCCGGTCGCGTCACCCCGAGATGTACAGCTCACTGCAACCGCACCGGACTCATCACAAGCCGCCCCGAAAAATGCGCTCTGGCCGTTCATAATAATAACAATCACGTACTTGTTGTTCACGGTGACGGACGGGGCGGTGCGAATGTTGGTTTTGTTGCATGCGTACACGAAGGGGTTCACCGCCATGGAGGTTTCCGTGATGTTCGCGCTTTACGAGTTGTGCGGCGCCGGGACGAACCTAGCCGCCGGGGTGGTGGGAGCGAAGTGGGGAATACGGGTGACGCTAATTGCCGGTCTGTTGATGCAAATCGTGGGTTTAAGCGCCCTGTACGCGTGGAACGACAAGTGGAGTAAGTTAGACGCCATCGTTTACGTCACCTTCGCGCAGGTAAGTATTTCCCAATCACCACATTCCGCCTCCCTGATTGCCCTACTCGCACCAGAAGGGACTATTACCGGATGCCTATTACCCTGTCTGTTTACGCGTACACATTACGAGAGACTGAAACTTTCTTTTTTATCTCAGGCGCTTTGCGGCGTAGCGAAGGACTTAGTTAAGTTGGGCGGTAAAACCGTGACTAAGCTAATAACTCCGGAGGAGAAACAAGAACAGCTGTTCAGGTTAGTTTCGGGGTTAACGGGGTATAAAAACTCACTGAAAGGCGTTGGGTATTTCCTAGGCGCGGCTTTGCTTGACGTGAGCTACGAACTCGCGATTCACGTCAACGTCGCGCTGATAGTCGTGGCACTGCCTTTTGCGTTTTTCGGGTTAACCACCGAGCTTGGTAAGGTGGCGTCCCAAAACGTGTCCCTGGAGTCGGTGTTTAAACAGAAACCAAACATAAACTGGCTCTCACTGGCCAGGTTGTTTCTGTTTGGATCCAGGGACCTTTGGTTCGAAGTGCCGTTGCCTTTTTACCTACGAGCCGCGGATGGACTGAACTGGCCACGAACCGCGGTGGGCGCGGTGCTCGCGGGGTACATCATTCTGTACGGCCAAGTCCAGAGTTTCGCGCCTAACTTGGTGCTGATGCCGCTAAAACAGTCGCCGCCTAACAAGTTCGTGTGTGTTTTGTGGAATTTGTTGCTCGCGGCGGTGCCGTTAGTGTTAGGCGTGGGGATCTGGGCGGTTTCTCGCGAGCACGAAGGCTCAAGCAACACGGACAACACGCACACACACAAAGTCATAATTCTGTCATTCGGCGTGGTACTGTTCGCCTTTATCTTCGCCATAAACAGCGCGGTGCATAGCTACCTAATCGTGCGGTACGCGGACGGAAACAAAGTCGCCATGAACGTGGGTTTCTACTACATGGCGGTACGTCTTGCGCGTTTCCCAAATCCAGGCACCTACGTTTGCCCATACAAGGACTGACACTTTTCGTGTAACAATCACAGAACGCGTTCGGGCGGCTGTTCGGCACGATTTTGTCCGGTACGTGTTTCTGGCTTTCCCAAATCCCGCCGTACATGTTTACCGCCCCTCGCGTGTCTACTCACTGTTTAACACGAACACGTAATCACATATGGCCTGTTTGCGGAGCACAAGTGGCCTACACACGCGGTCTTACAAGACTGACACTGACCGTTTTACCAATCCCAAGGCGCGCTGTATTCGTACGTCTCGAACGACGTGGACGTTTCGTTGTCGGTTTGCTTTTTCGTCTCCGTGTTGTTCGTGTGTCTCTCCGCCGCCGCGGCGTGGTACATCGAGGACGACGAAGGCGGGCTGCGGTGGGGAAAAAGCGTTTCGTGCCTCGGCGCGGAGCCGTGGCGCGTGGTGGATGCGACGTCGAAACTTGACCAGGCCAGTGTGAGAGGCGAGGAGGGGCTGGGAAAGACAGAGGAGGTGCCGTTACGAAAGTAGACACGTATTATTAGAGGAAAGATCTCGAGTTTTCTCACAGGGTGTCTGTTTGACGAATGGAAACACACCCCGGGGGTGTCTGTTTGATGAGGAAACACACCTGGGTGTCTGTTTGACGAATGGAAAAGCCGGGTGTCTATTTGGTGTATGGAAACACAAGTATCAATATAACATCAGTACTGTTATTACAAGTGTTACAAATACTACCTGTACTACCCCGAACGTTCCCGTTTATACTTCTCGTACACGTCACGAGGTAATCTTTGCGAGTTCGGCACGCGTCGCCACGGCCCGGCGCCCGTGCTGGCGAGGGACCAGAGATTGCTCTGCAACCGCCTGGATTGGAAAAAAATAAATGTCAGTACTGTAGGGGCAATCAGTCGGCGAAATGTGGTAAATGGGAAATACTTACCGCATCGCGTTCGAAATCTCCTGCACCGACTGACTCGTTTCCTGCAGCGCGCCTTGGGTCGATTCAAGGAAAGTCATGCCAAGTTCTTTGCCTTGCACGTGCGTGTCGCGTGTGTGCGTATTGGCGGTGGTGACCTTTTGTGAAAGTCTCTTCTGCGCGCGCGTGGTTTGGTCCACGGGAAGATAGTGTTTGGCGGTTTCGTTTTTCCCTTCGGATGC
>Ga0222710_1001286_pt1 | contig 9926 bp, 13 predicted proteins | sample AntAcemetage1696_FD_181143 | JGI IMG/M metagenome (GOLD analysis project Ga0222710, IMG submission 181143) | Saline water microbial communities from Ace Lake, Antarctica - #1696 | ecosystem: Environmental > Aquatic > Non-marine Saline and Alkaline > Saline | place: Antarctica: Ace Lake... | reverse complement strand
AACAAGCGCAACCCGACCGACAACCCGTCGCGGGTTGCTATTGTTTTCGGCATGGTGCAAAGATACACCAAAAGGGAAAGGTTGCACCATGACACCCGAGCAATGCAAAGCGGCCCGCGCGATGGCCGGACTATCTCAGCAAGCCCTTGCGGATGCTGCAAAGGTGGCAAAGGCGACCGTCACACATTTTGAGCGGGGCAATCGGAAACCATACGAGCGCACCCTTGCCGATATGCAGGCGGCGCTAGAGGCCCATGGGGTGCAGTTCACCCCGGACGGGGTGCAGATGGCACGGGCGAGCTGATGGCATCCGCCCAAGTCAATATGAGGGTGCCCGAGGAATCGCGGGAAATCCTGCTGACAGTAGGGGCGCGGCTCAGGGCTGACCCGGCGTTCGCTGAGCAACTGCAGCGGTTCCTAGATGGCGTGGGCGATAGCAACCTTGCCGACCGGGTGGCGGCGCTGGAGGCGTGGCGCGACAAGATGGAAGGCGGCACCCCATGACAACCCAAAAAACACCCCGCAAAGCTGACAAGCGGCCTACCCTGACATTGAAGGGCGACGGGTTCACCCCTGAGTTTCGGGCGCTGCTGAATAAGGCGGCAAAGCGTAGAGGCCAGACACAAGCGGCCTTTGTCGCTGAGGTTCTGGGCAATGAAGCCCGCAAGGTGCTGCAGGGTGGCACCCCGACCGACAACCCTGCGGACACCCCGCCACCGCCTGCAGTTCTGGAGCGGGTAGAGGAAACGGATAAGAAGGTTTCCGAGTTGGCCGAACAAGTGCGCAAGCTGACTGAGCTGCAGCAACGGGGCTTTTGGCAGAAATTGCGTGGGGGGTTCCGGTGACACACAAGACTGAGGGTAGGGCACCAAGCCCTAGTGCGGGTTTATCTTGCGTCAACAAGAGGAATCCATCATACTGAAAAGCGAAAACCCGCGACCATTGGCGTGGTGCGGGTTCTCTGAATAGCAATTAGCCTTGGCGGGCTTTGCGGTATCAGCAAGATAAAGCCTAGAACAATATCTAGGCACCCGCAAGAAAAATTCCGCCCCGGCCTAGACAGGATACGGGCATTGAGCGAGACAAACGACGAACATCAAAGGCCAATATCGCTCAGGTTTGAGAGCAAGAAATTCTGGCCTGAGTTCCGGCAAGAGTTCAAAGTTGACCAAACCGGCGCGGCGATCATCTTAGATATATGCAGCACCCCGGAGCATGTGAGCTATAGCCGCACGGCGCGTCACTATGACATGCCGAGGAGATACCGAAACCCGCTCTACACATGGCGCAAGATTGTGTCGGCTGTGGACTATCTGCACGACCTTGGCCTGATCGAGCATAACAAGCGGCCCCCCGGTTGGCGCGGCTGGCAAAGCACGATCCGGGCAACCGACGAGCTGCGCGGCGTATGTGCTGACGTGACCGGCGGGCAACGCCTGATCGTGGCAAAGCCTGCTGAGCTGATCCTTCTCAGAAATGAAACGGGAAAGCTGATAGACTACCGGGACAACCGCGACATTGACCGGATGCGGCGCAAACTGGAGCGGTTCAATGAGGCGCTGATTGGCGGCGATATTGACCAGACGATACTTGCCCCGATGGCCCGTATCTTTAACAAAGACATGAAACGTGGCGGGAGATTCTACGCAATGGGTACAAGTTGGCAGAACGTAAAATCTGAGGCCCGCAAGAGCCTGAGCATCGGCGGTGAACCTGTCGCTGAGCTGGACTATTGCACCCTGCACCCGGCTATCCTCTACGCTGAGGCCGGGGCACCCCTGCCAACTGATTGCTATGATCTGGACGGATGGCCCCGCAAGCTGGTGAAGGTGGCAATGCTGACCCTTATCAATGCACCGACCAAACAAAAGGCGCGGCTGTCGATTGCCCATAATGAGCGCATGGCCGAGGTTGCCGAGCTGGGCAGTCAAGAGGCCATGAGGGCAGCGGACACCTTGATTGATAGCATCAAGCGGATGCACCGCCCCATTGCCGATAGTTTCCATTCCGACGCCGGGGCACGGCTGATGAGCATCGACGCCACCATGGCCGAAACAGTTATGAACATCATGCTGAGCAAGGGCATCATTGTGTTGCCGGTGCATGATAGCTTTCTGGTGCCAGCGTCCAAGGCTGGAGAGCTGGAAGCGGCCATGCTGGAGGCGGCACACAAGGCCGGTTTCCATGCCCTGCAGGTGAGCGCCAAATAGACTGAGACAAAGGGCAAGATTGCCTGATTTTAGGGGTGCGGTTTTCCGCGCCTCTTTTCGTTTGGGTTCAAGGGCTTAGATACGATATGTTCCACATATGGAGAGAATGGGGGTTCTTCCCGGCCCGTGGGTGCCTCTGGAGAGGGTGAATAGGGGAGGAATTTGAGCGCGGCCCATGGCGAAATCAGGCGAAATAAAATCGCGCAAATTGTCTGAAATGACAGGTATTCAAAGCATCTATCCCGGCACCGCCACCCCGCCCGGCTACCTCAAAGACTCCATATGTGGAACATTTCAGGGTTAACCCATTGGCATGGAACAAAAACAGGCGCGGGCTGGTGATAGCGTAACAGTGCTATTGATAGCGCCTGCTATCATGTGCTATCATTCTGGGCATGACAACACCAGAAACATACACCCGACACCGTGCCACTGCTGACAGGCTGATTGCCCGCTATGGCGGCGGCGCTGTGCTGGTGCGCATGGAAGGCGGTGCGGAACCTCAGAACCCATGGGACCCGCCCGGCGATGCTACGCCCGTGGCCTATCCTGTCCAGTTCATCGAAACAGGCTATCAACTCGACTACCAAGCGGGCACCCTCATTCAGGCTGGTGACGTTCTAGGCGTTATCGCTGCCCCTGCATCCATTACCCCGCTGCTGTCCGATACGTTCAGGCATAAGGGCATGGATTACACCATCGTTGACTTGAAGCCGGTGCAACCATCGCCGGATGCGCTTGTGCTGCAGTTCGCTATTCAGGCGCGGCGCTGATGATGGCTGGAATGGTCCCAATGGCCCGAACATCTGGGGGGACGGTAGTACGAGGGGGGGAGTGTCGCGTTCGCGCTGTGCGGCCCCAAAACCCAAAAAGGGCACCCCGAGAGACAGGGGGCAGGCCATGAAAACCGCCACCAAAGCAATCAAATTCCTAGAGAGCCTTTGCATCCCAGAAGGCCCCAAGGCTGGCGACAAGGTAAAGCTGGCACCGTTTCAAAAGCAATTCGTCAAGGGTGCCTTGGCTGATGATGTGAACGTGGCAATTCTCAGCATTGGACGGGGCAACGCGAAAACCGCCCTGAGTGCTGGCATCGCCTTGGGTGCTGTCATGGGCGAATGGGACAAACAGCCCCGGCGTGAGATCGTGATAGCGGCCCGCGTTCGGGATCAAGCCCGGATTGCCTTTGACTTCGTGGTGGGTTTCATCCGTTCCCTGCCCGATGAAGTGCAGGCGGAATTTAAGATACGGCGTTCGCCCCGGCTGGAAATCGAGTATGAAGGCGACGGCGGCGGGCATTTCATCCGGGCGATTGCTGCAGATGGCAAGACGGCTTTGGGATCGGCCCCTACTCTGTGCCTGATGGATGAGCGCGGCCATTGGCCTTTGGACCGTGGCGACGATCTGGAACACGCTCTGTTGTCGGGATTGGGCAAGAGAAACGGCAAGGCCCTTATCATCTCGACCAGTGCCGCGACGGATTCGCACCCGTTTTCTGTCTGGCTGGATAACCCCGGCCCCGGCATTTACATTCAAGAGCATCGCCCTGCACCGGGCTTGCCGGTTGACGATCGGGAAAGCCTGCTGGCTGCAAACCCCGGCGCAAAGCACGGCATCGGTTCAAGTGTGGACTGGCTGCAGGCTCAGGCGCGGCGCGCGATTGCGCGGGGCGGTTCCACCCTCACAAGCTACCGCCTGTATAACCGGAATGAGCGGGTGAGCGGCGAATCCCGCGACGTGCTGCTGACTGGCGACGAATGGCTTTTGTGCGAAACCGCTGATCTGCCACCCCGAGAGGGGCAGGTTATCGTCGGAATCGACTTGGGCGGCTCTGCATCTATGACCGCCTGCGCGTTCTACTGGCCTGCATCGGGGCGGCTGGAGTGTCTGGGCACCTTCCCAAGCAATCCCGGCCTTGCCGACCGTGGCGCGAATGATGGCGTCTCAGGGCGCTATGTCGAAATGCACGGCAGGGGCGAGCTGTCGCTTTTGGGTGATAAGACCGTGCCGATTGCCGCATGGCTTGGCGAGGTTCTGGAGCAAGTCGAAGGCGAGACAATCGCGGCGATTATTGCCGACCGATACAAGCAATCTGAGCTTGGCGAGGCCATGGACCGGGCGGGCATCCGTGCCCCGATTGTCTGGCGTGGCACCGGCTGGAGAGACGGCGGCGAGGATTGCGAGAGGTTCCGGCGGGCGGCGTTTGACGGCAAGGTGAAATCCCGGCCTTCCCTGCTGCTGCGTTCGGCTTTCGCTGATGCTGTCGTGCTGAAAGACCCGGCGAACAATCTGAAATTGGCTAAGGCCCGTTCAACCGGGCGAATTGATGCGGTGCAAGCTGCTGTCATTGCCATTGCTGAGGGTGCGCGGCGCATTGGCAGGCCCGCGACAAAGGCACGGGTGGCGACATGGGTTTGAATTACAAACGTCATTCTCAGGCTGTCATTCGTTCTAAGCGATGGAAAGGGCTGAGGCTGGAGGCCCTGCGCCGCGATGGCTGGGTTTGCGTCCAGTGCGGTGCCAGCGGGCGGCTGGAGGTGGATCATATCCGCCCGGTTCGTGACGCGCCCGAGCTGTCTTTCGATCTGGGCAACCTGCAGGCCCTTTGTCGATCCTGTCACACCCGGAAAACCCGAATTGAATGTGGGCACAAACCCGCGTCACCCGACCGCCTGAAATGGCGTGAATTAGTCGCTGATCTGGCGGCATCCCCTAACGAGCATAAAGGAAAACACCATGCTTGATTCTGTTAAAATCCAACGGCGGCAATCTGAAATCCGCCAAAACCTTGCCGAGCTGGTAGGCAAAGAGACACCATCCGAGGACGAAACCCGTTCCATGGAAACGCTGGATACCGAGTATCGCACCAATGAAACCCGGTTCCGGGCGGCTCTGGTGGCTGAGGATACCGAGCGCCGCGCGGCTGGCGACGAGCTGGAAACCCGTTCTGACCGTGAATTTTCGGACATGATGGCAGGCTTTGAAATGCGCCAAGTGGCTTTGGCTCTGGACGAGGGCGCGGCCCTTTCCGGGCGCACGGCTGAAATCGTGCAAGAGCTGCGTTCGCAAGGCGGTTTCCGTGGCATCCCGATTCCGTGGCAAGCTCTGGAGCAACGCGCCGGTGAAACCATCGCGGGCGACAATGCCGACCCTATCCAAACGCGGCCCATCATTGACCGCCTGTTCCCCGGCTCTGCAGCGGCCCGCATGGGTGCGCAATCTATCAGCATCCCGCAAGGTTCTGTTGAATGGCCTGTGACAACCGACGGCGCAACCGTTGGCTGGCAAGCGACTGAGACAGGCAACGTGGGCGCTGCTGCGGCCTATAAGACTGCTGACAAGGCGCTGTCACCTGACAACACCTTGGGCGTTCAAATGAAGATCACGCGCAAGGCTTTGAAGCAATCCGGCGCGGCTCTGGAGGCGGCTGTTCGTCGTGACATGAATAGCGCAATCGGTGCTGAATTGGACCGGGTTGTGTTCCTTGGTTCTGGCGCGTCCGGGCAACCTTTGGGCGTTATGACCACCCCGGCAACCTATGGCATCACAAGCACGGCTGTCACGGCGGCGGCGGATTGGGCGGCGTTCCGGGCGGCTGTGGTTCGTTTCATGGCTGGCAATGCGGCGGGTTCGCCGGATGCTGTGAAGCTGCTTATCCGTCCCGAGGTTTGGGCCTTCATGGATGAAAGCCTTATCAGTGGCACGGCGGTTTCCGAATGGGACCGGATGCTTGCCAATATCCCGGCGGCAAACATCGTTATGACCACAAACGGGCTTGCGGCACCTACGGCGGCGTTCAAACCCACCAACGCGCTGTTGACCACAAACGCGGGCGGCGTGGCCCCTATGTTCGTCGGAATGTGGGGTGCTGTGGATCTGATTAGGGACGTTTTTTCAGATGCACAATCCGGCGGCTTGCGCGTCACTGCGCTGGCGACAATGGACGTTACTGTGGCCCGTGGTTCTCAGCTTGAAATGCTGACCGCAGTTCGCACGGCGGCAAGCTAATGCTCTGGGGAGGCCATGACGGCGCGGGGCTGGAGCTTCGCAAACGGGCATCCGGTGCTATGGCGCTGCATGGCCGTTTCCCCTACGGCGTTCCCGCTGTCCTTTCGGATGGCGGGCGCACCGGGCGACCTAAAAAAGAGGTTATCGCACCAAAGGCTTTTGAGTTTCGGATTAACACCCCATCCGAACATGACGGCAAGCCCAAGGATATTCACCTGCTGAGCGGGCACGACTTTGGCAAGCCCTTGGCGTCGGTTCGCTCTGGCACTCTGGAGCTTAAAGACAGTGCCGAGGCCCTGACATTCGTGGCAAATATCAGCCCTGAAATGCAGGAAGTGAGCTATGTTAAGGATGCGCTGTCGGCTATCGCGGCGGGCTTGGCTGTCGGCATATCGCCGGGGTTCCGCCTGCCACCAAAGCGGCGCGTTCCTGAGCCTGAGACGGTAGAGGATGAAGGTATGGACCCCGAGAATGGGGCTTTCAATGCAATCATTCGCACCGTGCTTTCGGCGCTTCTCTATGAGCTGTCGATCGTAACCCGTCCGGCCTATCCCGAAACTCAAATTGAGTCGCGTTCGTGGGCACCGGCACCGCAAGCCCGCTTGTTCATTCCCAAGCACAAGCTGCAGCGATGGAGGGCGTAACCGATGGCTGAGACATTACACCAGACTGAGGCCACCCCGGCGACCTATCCAAATGGTGACTATCCTTTTCTGTGGCACCGTATCGAGGCTTACACGGCACGGCGCTGGACACCCCGCAACGTGACATGGCTTGTGCGCGGCCCCGGCGAGTGGGTGCCACCCTTGGCCCCGGCTGAGGTTGTCCAGGCGTATATCTGGACGGGCGACGATTGGGCAGAAATTACCCTGGCACCGGCCCCGCGTGGGTTCGATCTGCAGGACGGGCGTTTCAAGATTGATTGCACCGTTGGCACCGACAACGCGGCCCCCGCTGCAGTGCTGGAGGCGTTCGACCGCCTGTCAAAGTATGTGGTGGCTGAGGTTGCGGGCGTTCCCGGCGCGTCCAGTTATTCAATCGACATGGGGCAACTGTCGGAAAGTATCACCCGGCACCCGGCTTTCATGGCGCGGGCGCTGGATAACAGCGGGGCGGCTGATCTGTTGCGCCCGTATAGGAGAAATTGAGCATGTGGCCATTTTCAAAGCGGGCTGAGCCTGAAACCGAAAAGCGATCAAGCGGGGCGGGATATACGGCGGCAATCATGGCAGCACGGGAAAGCTATATCTCGGGCGCGTCTGGTGTTGCTGAGCTGACCGCGACCGTTCAATCCTGCATTACCCTTTGGGAAGGCGCTCTGAGCCTTGCCGATGTGCAGGGCACCGACCTGTTGACCCGTCGCACCATGGCGCTCTTTGCCCGTTCTCTGGCGCTCAGGGGCGAGGCGGTTTTCCTGATCCGCGAAGCCGGGCTTGTTCCCTGCAGCGATTGGGAGCTTTCCACCCGCGACGGGTTGCCCCGTGCCTATCGGCTTTCAATCTCTGAGGCGGGCGGCGGCACGACTGAAACCGCTCTGGCGGCTGAGGTGCTGCACGTTCGGCTTGGCGCTGATCCTGTTGCACCATGGGCAGGGCAGGCACCCTTGCGGCGTTCGGCTTTGACGGCTGGCATGTTGCAAGAGGTGGAAACCACCTTGCGCGAGGTTTACCAAAACAGCCCGATTGCGTCTCAGATTGTGCCATTCCCCGAGGCGACGGGCACCGACTTGGACGCCATGGGCCGGGACTTTTCAGGCAAGAAAGGCCGGGTGCTGATGCGCGAATCTGTGCAGGTATCTGCAGCGGGTGGCGCGGCCCCGTCTCAGGACTGGAAACCGCAAGACGTGACCCCGGACTTGGGCAAGGCCATGCCCCGCGAAATGCTGGAGGCGGCGCGGGGTTCCGTCATGGGTTGTTTCGGGGTGCTACCGGCGCTCTTTGACAAGGCGACAACCGGCCCCCTTGTGAGGGAAGCGCAACGCCACCTTGCGGGGTGGATGCTGCAACCCGTCGCGGCGCTATTGGCTGAGGAAGCATCGGACAAGCTGGGCAGTGAAGTTGTCATAGACGTGATGCGCCCGGTTCAAGCCTATGACGTGGGCGGCAGGGCGCGGGCTTTGTCCACCATGATTGAAGGGCTGGCACGGGCTAAGGAATTGGGCCTGTCACCGGATGAAGTGAACAAAGCTCTAACGCTGGTAAATTGGGGGGAGAATGACAATGCAGCATGATGAAGTGCAACCCGGCGATATTGTGCAACTGAAATCAGGCGGGCGTCACATGACGGCGGGCAAAGAGGTTTACAATAACCCGGCGGCGCTGACCTGCTATTGGTTTGAAAACGCCACAATGCACAAGTCTGAGGTTCCCAAGGTGGCGCTAAGCAAGCTCAAACTAAACAGCCCGATTTAAGCCCGCTGCAGGCCCATCTAGGGCAGGTGATAGGGAAAGGGTGCTGAATAGGTATCGGGGCGCTCTGGTGGCGTCCCTGCCCGTCCTATGGCCTGTATCTGGGCAAGCATTGGCTCTTTGCGGACTGTGTAACATAGGTTATTGTTACACATATCAGACAAGAAAGGCCCGACCGTGAAACCTGATCCGATGAATACCGCTGAAACCACCATAATCAGGCGACCGCCAAGCCAAGGACCGGGCAGTGGGAAGGCGGCATGGGTGGCATATGCTAATGAGTTGAGTTCGGGAAATCATTTTGCGTTCGAGACAATTGACCAGCAATCCGCGACCATCCGCGATCTGCAGGCGGAAATAGAGCTGCTGTGAAAACAGATTGAAACCCGCAAGCCCAAGGGCGGCAAGCCCCGGATTGATGACGCCAAGACGGCACGAATTGAGGCTGAGCTAGAGGCCGGACATTCAAAGCGTAGCATCGCGGCGCGGCATCGGGTTTCTGCTATGACTGTGGTTCGGGTTGCACAACGGGTTGCGGCGCGGGGTGCTGTTTTATCCTGACACCCCGTCGCGGGTTGCGGCATGGGGTGCGGTATCTGTCAACGGGTGACAGATGGCAGCTCACTGGTAACGTTTGCAGTGACCACCACACAACCGGGGCGCGACCGACACCCCGCAAAATCATTTAACATAAAACCCGTTACCTGCATAACACCCGCCAAACGTGAAAACACCCCGCACAACAACCCGTTGCGGGGTGTTCTTAATTCTGCGCACCCCATAGGGCACCCCGTCGCGGGTTACTCTTTCGATTTGGCAGGGTAGCGGGCCATGAAAGCGGCCTGAGCTTCCCGGCGGGCTTCCACCTGTTCAGGCGTGGCGCGGGCGTAACCCGTTCGCTGGTGGCCCCGGTGAAAGCCCCAAACATGAAGGACAAGGCCCCGAGCTGTAAGGCGGGACTTGGCGCGGCTGACTGATGCACGATTAGACGGGGTGTATTCCAAGCCCAAGCTGTCGATTATTTCCCGAGTTGTCGGGGCATCGCCACAATTCATTGCATCCACCATAGGGGGCAGTAGTTCCAGAATATCCTTTTGCTGCTGACTTAATCCGCGCCCCATGCCCTGCCCTTTCTATCGGTTACACTCAACCAACTTGGGGCAGTGTAACCGATAGAACAAGCGCAACCCGACCGACAACCCGTCGCGGGTTGCTATTGTTTTCGGCATGGTGCAAAGATACACCAAAAGGGAAAGGTTGCACCATGACACCCGAGCAATGCAAAGCGGCCCGCGCGATGGCC
>Ga0222710_1001281_pt1 | contig 9951 bp, 8 predicted proteins | sample AntAcemetage1696_FD_181143 | JGI IMG/M metagenome (GOLD analysis project Ga0222710, IMG submission 181143) | Saline water microbial communities from Ace Lake, Antarctica - #1696 | ecosystem: Environmental > Aquatic > Non-marine Saline and Alkaline > Saline | place: Antarctica: Ace Lake | collected... | reverse complement strand
CTGGGAGCCATTTGTTGAGCGAACGCCACATGCGCATGGTCAGTTCGTTCGCGGAAGTGGTGGACGGCGAGGAACCCCTGAACCTTCAGATGTTCCACCGAAACGACGGCGAAGCCGTACCGGTGCTTCCGACGCACATGAAGTGGCCTCTACCCGAGTTCTTCGACACGCAGGCGTCGGCGACGGTGCAAGCGGCGCTGGCGAACGTCGAGGCGAAGAAAGTTTTGGAGTTAAAAACAGAGACGCAAAAGCAAGCGAAAGAAAAACCAAAAGAAAATCCGGAAGCGCGACCCGCTCTTCCCGCGCAAGGCGCCAGTGCACGTGTCGGCGGCGTGGGCGTCCCTCTTGACATGGCCACGCGGCTATCCGCGCAAGGCGCGCTCACGTGGTGGCACCTGGATGATTGCGGCGAGTTTGTGTTCCAGGTGGGTTTGCCCGTGGATCCGGAAACCGAAAAACGCAAAAACGCAAAAAAAGACCCGCCCCGCGTGTTACTCGGCCCGAACGGAAACCCCGTGGTGAAGTTGTTTATATTCGCGAAAAAAAGCGACTACGAGTGGATCGCACAGGACACCGTGATGAACCGCACGGCGAAACAGTCCGCCCTGGATCTTTTCGACACCCCGGGTCATTACGTTCCGGGCAACGACGAGTTGGCGGGGCCGTACGACGCCGAACCGCTGACGGATTGTTTTCGAGACGAAGAAAAACCTTTCAAGGAAAACCGCGACGAGCCTGACGACCAACAACCTGGTGAAAAAAATACCTCACCCACCACACCTCACCAACAACCCGGTGAAAAAAACAAAACACCCGGTTCCCCGCGTTTGCCTGTTTTCTACGTCGCGCCCCTTGAAGCGGGTGGCCCGCCGTTACTCTCCCCGCCGAACCTCATGCACTGCGTGTTGACCGTCCGGGACTGCGTGATGGTGGAGGAGCGGCGGGTATCGTTGTTGTTTCTCGACGAAGTGGAGTACTTCCGCAAACGCGCCGCGAAATGGTGCGAGCCGCCGGTGCAGTACCGGTTCGTTCGCGAGGATTTGCTGGACCCTGATTTGTGTTACGCGGGCGCCGTGTTGCCGCTACTGAACACGTTTCGAGACGCAAAGGCGAAGCTTTTGGAGCACACTGTACCGTCCGGCGGGGCGGTACTGGAGGAGGAATCAATGATAGCGATCGAAACGATTGTCCAGCGATCGATAAACTCCTTGACTGTTTTGTGTAACGAAGCCAACGGGTACGCGCTTGCGAGTGACACCCGAGCCGCGATCGAGGTTGAGATTGCGGAGCACAACGACTGGGTACGAACGCGCGGTGACGCATTCCGCGCGGGGTCGTCGTACGACGACGCGCCGCGCGCTGATGCGAATCGCGCGGCGACGCGACAAATGACAATAGAGGGTGTCGGCAACGCGCACCGGATTCACGGAGCACACGGAACCAGTGCCCCAACAAAAACCTGCGCGTGCGCGGTGGTGCACGAGCGCGGCAAGCCGCGATGGGGCCCTGCCAGGGCGACCGTGGAGGAAACCGTGGCGGATCGGAAAACCATGCGAAACGCGATTAAGGATGGGAAACTCGACGAGCTGCTGCGACGGTACCGAAGTTGATAACCGAGGTGTGATATTTTAAGTGACTCCTGGTCTGTTACAGGTCACCACTACCGTCAAGCCCTTTTTACGAACGTTGCGCACTTCGGGTGAGACGAACCGTAAACCAGGGCTACCTGTGTGTTTCCATTATAATTAGTACATTAAATAAACAACGTGTGCGCACCTCCCTCACTACCAATACCTTTCCCTCGGCGGCGACAAACCCAGCGACAGCCTTTTCGCGTTGAACGACGTCGTCTCTTCCTCGGCGCGAAAGAAATCTTCGAGCGCTTGGGAAATTAAAAAACGTTCGCCCACCATTCCCGCGTGGCACGCGTTCGGGACATGCACGTACTGCGCCCTGGGGGCGGCTCGTCTCATTTCTTCCATGGCATATTTGCGAACGGTGACATCTTTGCCTCCCGTCACGAGTAAAAGCGGTATCTCTCGTCGGTCCAGAAGGGCCAGCACGTCAAGCGCGCTGTGTTTCTGTCCCGAGGTTAGCATTTTTAAATAAGCCCCCGGGTGTACCCTGGTGAGGTGCGCGTAAAAAGGCTTGAATTCAGGGTAGGACACCCTTAGCACGCCTAACACGCGGGCTAGGGTGTGTGCGTACCACGAGAACCAGTACGTGAGTGTGAACAACAGGCGCCACGCAACGGCAAACACGGTTGGAAACGCATCCATCGCCCGCGCCGCGACGTTCGCAAAAACATTGAACCCGCAAAACACCGAACTCATGCAGTGCCGCACCGTTCCCAACACCAGCGCCGCGCCTTTGACGTACTGCGCGTGCGTTCGGCACCACTCCAGGGCGACTTGGCACCCCAGCGAGTACGCCACCAGGGTTATCTTGGTGGTATCCGCCAGGCCTCTGCGGTGCACGTCGAGAAGCACGGTTTCCAGGTCATCCGCTAAGGATTGAATCGACACGGCTGATACCAATAACCGAAAGTGTCAGTCTTGTGTGGGAACACTGTCAGTGGAGAGTGTGAATGGGAAAGGCCCTCACCACGAAAATCGTGCGGGTCCCCGGAATTACCGTGCCCGAGCAAATCCCACCGCAGCAACGCGCGGTTGTCGCGCACCAAACACCGCGCGTCGCGTTCCGTGCCGAACAACAACCCGTCCCACTGGAACTGGTCGTTGCTAAGGCCGTTACACAAAACGGTCACTGGGGCTTTTCCTGTTGTTTGAATGTTTGCCTGTATCGGTCGCAACAACGACCACGCGATCCAGGCGCCGTCCGAGCGCGACCGCACGCGGCCGCCGATTTCTTCGTGCCGGTTGGTTTCCGTGGTTGTGTTTTTCGGTTTCGGTGGGGTGCTTTTCAATTGGCCATCGATTCTCGGTCCGGTCCTTGGTGTGTTGTTTCGGTCAGCATCACCCCTCGCTGCGTTGTCCCGGCCGGCCGCCCCGAACCCGACCCCACTCGGTTTCGTCACCGGAGACAACGGGGACAACGCCTCGTCCGCCCCAACCACCGCCGCCTCGGCGTCGTCGTCGTCCTCACCGTCACCCAGAAGTTGTTTCTGTTTGCTGCCTGCCCGGTTCCTGCCGCTTCGCCGCGGCAGTCTCGGTTTCACGGGCGATTCTTGCGGAGACGCCGGGTGCGTGGAAGGCGCGCGCCGCATTTCCTTGGGAATCGGCCATGGCGTGGGAGAGGAAACCCCCGCGTGGTCGTCCGGGGTTTTCGGCTTCCGAATGGTGCGGCCCATGGCCGGGACGCGACCCTGGGACGCGAAAAGTGAACGCATTGGTGCCTCTGGGAGCGCACGAAACCGAAATGCCCGAAGCGGTTGCGCGAATCAAAAACGCAAACGTTATTGGGAGACCAGCATGTGCTCGTCGCCACGGACGTTCGCGCGGCACCGCACACCTCGGCGCGCTGGAGGGCGCCGGCGCGAGTTTAGGGTTTCACGATGCCCGTGTATCCCTCCAGAACCCTGCCGTCCAAATCAAAGAGCGCTTCCGCGCTTCTCGGAACGCGACGGCCGATGATGAGCGACATGTCGGCTGGCATTTCTCGGATCGACAAACCTTCGTCTCCGCCTGGCGCGGTGACCGCCAAGCGGCTGGTGAGAAAGGTCACCAGCCGCAAGAAAGGTTTGGGGCTGGGAAGTCGGTCCAAAACGAGCTCGCCTGACCGCGGTTTTACCGAACCCGCGGGTGACCCGGCGACCCCCACGTCCCAGTACGGCGCGCGACAAAGATCCGAATCGAGACACACGCTCGGCACCAGCAGTGAATCTCCAAACCGAGATTCGCCGACTGACTGGAAAAATTTAGCAAACGACGTAGTCACGCCAAACGGCACCGCCCCGTACTCGCCATCAGCAGCGGCTACTGTTCAGGCGATGCGCACCGCGTTACGCGACGCATCCGAGCGATTGCGAGAGCAAGACGCAATCGTGACGCAGAGTTTACACGCCGGTGCCATGGTAAAGGTTGAGCGCGACGCGCTCTGCGCACAGAGGGACGAGTTAGCCGAGTTGAACGCTTCGCTTCGGGACCGAATCGTTTCGATTGATGCTGATTTAGTCGGCGCGCGAAGTGACACAGCAGGCGCACAGAGCGATGCTCGGTACGCGCTAGCGGAAGCTTCCAAGGCGAAAACCGAGTTGCGAGCGTTGATGGACACGCAAAGGGAAACCGCGAGCAATACGGAAAACCGACACGCGAAGGAACTGGAGCGAGCCACGAGGGACGCCGAATCGGGCAAGGCGGAGGCGCGCGGCGAGGCGCGACGGTTGGTGGAAGAGTCGTCAGGTCGCGTGGAGGACGCGAACCGCCGTGCTGAAGAAAACACGCAAATCTTCAAACGGGACGCGGACAACGCGCGAGTTGAGTTGGCGCGTTTGCGGGAAGACGCCGACGAAAAAGTCCGCGAAATGACTCGGCGGTGCGACGAGAAAATAAAACTCGCCACCAGGGAAACGGACGGGTATCGCAACGAAGCCAACCGAATTAAACAAGAGGTGGAAACGGGTAAAGTCACATCAGCGCAACTGGTTAGAGAGAACGAGTGGCGAACACGCGCGGCGAACGAAGCGGAGGAGTCAAAAGCGGCGGCGCTCGCGACGTTCGAGCGCGACGTGCGCGACGCGAAAGAAAACGAGTTTCTGGCAAACGAGAAAAACGAACGCGTCACGAAAGAGTTGCGGTGCGTGCAGGGCGTTTGCGAGTCTTTGCGTTTGGATTTGAAAAAAATGGATTTCGAACACAGACGGAAGGGAAAAGCGGCGGGCGATTTCGTCAAGGCGGTGGAGGCGAAGCTTTTACAAATAGAAGCCGACGGCCCGGCGCGGACCGCGGCGCGAAACTCGAAACTGGAAACCGAAAAGTATAAAGCCGAAAACGACTTGTTGCGGGAAAAACTGGACGCGACGCGGGATAGCATCAGTCGCCAAATGCAGAGTGACGTGACGCAAAGAAGGGAACTGGAAGACCTGCTACTCGTGGAGAAAGCATCTGTCAGCGCTACTGTGCTTAAAAACGAAGAGTTGAAGCACGAGCTTACGCGTTGGCAAACCGCGGTTGGCGAACGCGACGCCGCGATTGACACTTTGCGCGTGTCGGTGCGGGACGGCGAGATGGACGTAGAAAAGTTCCGCATCGAGGCGCTTGAACAACGAAGGCTGCAGGTCACCGCCACCGCGAAAGCACAAGTCGCACTGGAAACGTACCGAACGAACGAAATTAAGGGAATTCCGGGTCGTATCCGCAAACAGTCGGAATCGACTTTTTATTCTGTCAGCGTTCCGGGAACGCCGGCGGCCGGGTACGAAACGCCGGCGCGACAAAACCAAAACTATTCCCGGGAAAATTCTTTAGCGCGAAACGTTTCGTCCTCGCCGTTGCGCCGTACGGAAGCGGAAACACAGCATCCCAGTTTGAACAGGACGCCGACGTGTGAAGTTGGGGAGGCGACACGTGCGGGAGTTGATGCTTTCGTCAAGACGCAACCGAGGGAAGGGTGGTGAGAGTGGGGGGGTGCTATTGTTAACCCTATTCTCAGCAGCTTGATTCGTTTTGTTAACTCGCGCCTGCGGGCAGGCACGGCGCGCCGTTCTCTTTCGCCCATGCCTCGACGTCGTCGTGTCCCGCGTGCGTCGCGACCGCGCGCGACAGCTCGTTCCAAGGCGCGCCCTTTCGCGCGCAACCACTTCAGCACCTCGAGGTGACCGCCCTTCGCCGTCCCAACGCACGCCATCTCGTCCCACGGGCAGCCGTTCGCGCGCAGCCACTGCAGCGCCTCGAGGTGCCCGCCCTCCGCTGCCCACGCGCAAGTCCCCTCGTCCCACGGGCAGCCGTTCGCGCGCGCCCACTGCAGCACCTCGAGAATCCCGCTGTGCGCCGCCATCGCGCATGTTTCCCTGTCCCACGGGCAGCCGTTAGCGCGCGCCCACTGCAGCACCTCGAGGTGCCCGCCCTCCACCGCCGCAGCGCACGTCCCCTCGTCCCACGGGCAGCCGTTCGCGCGCAACCACTGAAGTATCTCGAAGTGGCCGCCCCTCGCCGCAACTGCGCACGTGCTCCAGTTCCACAGTGTGTTGTTCGCGCGCAACCACTGCAGCACCTCGAAATGCCCACCCTCCGCCGCGAATGTGCACGTACACCCTTCCCACGGACAGCCGTTCGCGCGCAACCACCTCAGCATCTCGAGGTCACCGAGCGACGCTGCTGCCGCGCTCGTTTCCCCGTCCCACGGACAGCCATGCGCGCGCAACCACTGTAGCACATCGAAGTGCCCGCCGACCGCCGCTGCCGCGCACGTGCTCTCGTCCCACGGCCAGCCGATCTCACGCAACAGCTTCAACTTCTCGAGTTTTCCGCTCCTCGCCGCCGCGTGGCACAGGTATGCACGCGGCAGTATACCTCTCCGTAGCAGACGCTCCACCGCGCTTACACATCTACTATTCGCGGCACTCTCTCCAATAAGCTCCTTAAACCGAAGCCCTGTTCCTGCCACCGCGTTGCGCATCGCGCGGCTCACCGATGGGAGCCGCGCGAGGTCTGCGGGATCGTCGAAATACTCAGTTCTGAGAATGTGGGTGACGACTAAATGGTCGGGAAGACCGGGGATAGCTTCTTGCGGGTCGATCTGGTGCGCGGTCGCGTTGGGCTTCTTGTACGTGCAACGCGCTTTGTGGTCGGCCCAGTCCCCACTCCTTGCTGCAGTAGCACACCAGCTTGCACGCGCACTGCTTACAGTTGGCCCCCTCTGTAGATCGGACCGCACCGCACTTCGCGCAGTCAGCTCCCTTGAAGAGCATCTCGTTCAACGCACGCTCCGCGTGTGAAACGGTATCACCTTCCGTGGCAGTATCAGCAGCACGTGGCGCGCTGGAGGACATCACAGTCGGGGTAGGTCGTGTGCTCGGCGCCGTGTGGCGCGCGTCGTTGTGTCTCCCTTCTCTCCTTCGCGCGAGATCTCCCGGCGGACGAAAACAGATTTCCCAGTCAACAACGGCAGCATTCAACCTGCGATCTCATTGGCCAAGAGACCAGCCGAAAAAGGAAGAAAGAGGGCGGATAACTCGGGGGCACACTCCCACAATCGTCGCGCCCCCCCCGCCCCCCCCCCCCCCCCCCCCCCCCCCCCGCCCGCCCCCCCACCCCCCCCCCCCCCCCCCCCCCCCCCCCCCCCCGATCGGCATGGCCACCACCTCCGCGGTCGCCGTCTCCGCCGCCTCCGCGTTCGCCGGTTCCGCGCTTTCTAACCGCCGCGTCGTGAAACCCGTCCGCGCCTCTCGCGTGGTACCGCGCGCCTCCGCTTCCGGTTCCGACGAAAAGGATGCACCCTTCGACGCGAGGGCGTTCCGTCGCGAGCTGAGCAAGAGCCCAAAGTACAACCGGAGTTTCAAAAAAGACGAGGAGAGCGCTGATGCGATGGAAACCGCTGGGATTGGGATGGTGAGCAAGGGCGGCCTCGTGGCGCAGATGCGGGTGGAGAACTTCACGCACGTCAAAGACGACGTGACCTTGAAACTGGCGGATGCGTACGGGTTCTGCTGGGGCGTGGAAAGAGCCGTGCAGATGGCGTACGAAGCGCGGAAGCAGTACCCACACGAACAGATTCACATCACGAACGAAATCATTCACAACCCCACGGTGAACAAACGTCTGGAGGACATGGGGGTTAAGTTCATCGCGGAGACGAAGGATGGGAAAGATTTCTCGGGGGTGAAGGACGGCGAGGTTGTTATTTTGCCCGCCTTCGGCGCGAGCGTCCACGAAATGAAGCTCCTCGCGGAGAAAGGCGTGTCCATCGTGGACACCACGTGCCCGTGGGTGAGCAAAGTATGGAACGCGGTGGATTCGCACAAGAAAAAGGAGTTCACCTCCATCATCCACGGCAAGTGGGCGCACGAGGAAACCGTCGCCACGGTCAGCTTCGCCGGCGTATACCTCGTCGTGAAAGACCTGGCGGAAGCGGAGTACGTGTGTGACTACATCCTGAACGGCGGTGATAAAGCCGCGTTTATGAAAAAGTTTGATAACGCGCACTCCAAGGGGTTCGACCCGGAAACCGATTTGATTGGGCTGGGGATCGCGAACCAAACCACCATGCTAAAAGGCGAAACCGAGATGATCGGCAAGGTGCGCGCCGGGGCTTTCCCAAATCCAGGCCCGACTACTCTGACTGTTTGCTCATACACATTACGAAGTACACCCATACTCGAGACTCAACACTGACCATTTTCTTTTCACGCGCGTCAGCTTCTTGAAAAAACCATGATGGCCAAGTACGGCGTGTTGGAGTTGAACGACCATTACAAAAACGCGGGTGATACGATTTGCGACGCTACGCAGGAGCGCCAGGACGCGATGTACAAGCTCGTGGAGGAGAAGCCGGATTTGATGTTAGTCATCGGCGGGTTCAACTCCTCGAACACCCAACACTTGCAGGAGATCTCGGAGGACGCCGGCATCGTGTCGTACTGGGTCGACACCCCCGATCGCGTCGACACTTCAAACGTCATCGTCTGGCGCACCGCGCACGGCGAGCTCATCACCACCAAGGACTGGCTGCCCGCCGGGGACATCACCATCGGTGTGACGTCTGGGGCGTCGACCCCCGATAAGGTTGTGGAGGATGTGATTGATTTGATTTTCCAAACCAAGGCGGCGATGAAGGCGGCGGTCGCGGCGTAAACTTGCGCGATTGTTAGAATTGGAATAAACCGGCGAGAAAGAAAGACACGTATGTTGTATATGAAAGCACGATATAAACGAGAATTATGAGCCGCACGCATAGTGGTGTACTACGTCTGGTATTGCTCTCTTCGCGGCCACGCGGTGTGACTGCGTGATTGCACGCGGTCCGCGTGAGAAAGAGTTCATACTCGTGATGAAACTTCTGAAAATTGGGCCGCGTGTGACTGAGCGCTTTTTGGCGAAGCGTCGCTTCTGCGCCTCGGCGCCAGGTTCTCACTGTTGGATACGCGTGGACGCCGCGCCGAGCGCTCGGGTCGTAGCGTCGGTCGTGGCCACGCCTTGCGGCTGGAGCATGGGAGTGATGCTGGCGAGCGGGATCACCGGCGTGGTGCCGTCGGCGGTGGTTCGACGACCGACTAGATCGTCACCGTCAGCACTTAGGTTACGTCACGCGGCGTGCGCGCGGGTGGTGCCGCGGTACGCGCTCGCGACCTCACCGACGGTCGCGTTGCTCGTTCGCTTCGATGCGATTGGGTTACGCCGACGCGCTGGAGTGATCCCTGGGGCGTTCGCGCCCGGAACCACCACACCCGGCGCGGTACGGTGGCATTGGTGGCGTGAAAAAGCGGACGTCCTCGACCCGAAGACGGGCGGGCCGTCCTCGCGCGGCGCCGCGCAAACCGTTTGGGCAGCGAGCGCTGCGTTCACCGCACCCGCGACTGACGACGAGTCCGAGAAACGTAAATGGATCCAAACCTTGCTCAAAACGGGGCCTCTCGCGCCTGGGTACGTTCGGTGGCGGCCGCGACGGGACACGTGGTACCGTACCACTGAAACTCGTCCTGGGGAAGCATGTCACATTCCGCCCCGACGATACCTCTCCCCAACCCACCCGGACCACAACCGCTGACCATCCCCAATCCACGCACACCCGCACTCGACTCGCAACAAAACAGGCTCACGCTGTCGGAGAGAGCGCACGTCGCGGGCGTGGTGCTGACGGTACGTCCCGACCGCTCGCGTTCCTTTCCCGCCCAATTGCAGAGGGTTCAACGTGAAAGGAGACAGACAGTTTTTCGACTTTTTAAGGAGTTTTGGGTTTAGTTTTTTGCCTCGGCTTGCGACTAACCTCACTCTTCAATCACCTCCCTCGTGCTCAGGCCGCCACGCTCGTCATGACCTGCGTCACTATCGTGGC
>Ga0222710_1001258_pt1 | contig 10070 bp, 9 predicted proteins | sample AntAcemetage1696_FD_181143 | JGI IMG/M metagenome (GOLD analysis project Ga0222710, IMG submission 181143) | Saline water microbial communities from Ace Lake, Antarctica - #1696 | ecosystem: Environmental > Aquatic > Non-marine Saline and Alkaline > Saline | place: Antarctica: Ace Lake... | reverse complement strand
AGCTCCCGCGCTCGGCCCCGACCCGCCCGGTTCCGACCCGCCCGCCCCCTTCGCCCTCAACGCCTCGTTCAGCGCCGACTGTTTCAGCGCGTTGAGAAGCAGCTTTTCCGCGGTGCGTCGCACTTGGCCTTGTTTGTTTTCTCGGACGCGCCGACGCGCGGCGGTGGTGCGACGCTTCAGCGCGGGGGTGGAGCCGTCGAAGACGAAGATCGGCGAGATGCGGTGGTACAACAGGCGGCAGATGCGGCGAAAGAACCCCATGAGGTGCGCGTTGTGGAGCATGTCCCCGCGTTCGTCCCGCATCGCTTTGATGAACTGCACCAGCCAGATGCTCGCGTCGACCGCCACGCGCTTGCCGCCCAGAGACTCGATGTTCACGCGCCGACCGGTCGGCTCGAGCAAGCTCCAAAGGTTCTTGACACCCATGGCGACGACCCGGTGTGGTGCCTAGGCACGACGCAGTGCTAGAAGCGCTGGCTGACGCAGTAAACGATGCTCTATACGAAGGGCGTGGGGGGAAGCGCCATGCTGGGCGAAGGACTGTGACAAGCAATGATTCGCTTTCTCGCTTTTCGATTGGAATTGGAAAAAAAAGCCACGACTCACAACTACGCGCACACGACACCCTCCACTCTGCCTTCCAACCCAACTTTCGGTATGGAAACTCGTATGCGTACGCAAACGCATGCGCGCCGCGATGCTATCGCGGGCGAGGCCATCCCCCGCCTTCCCAACCACCTCGTCGTCGAGCACATTCTCAGAACTGAGTATTTCGACGACCCCGCCGATCTCGCACGGCTCCCAGCGGTGAGTCGTGGGATGCGTGACGCGGTGGCGGCGACGGGGCTTGCGTTTGAGGAGCTTGGTGAATATGAAGCCGCAAATCTCGGATGTTTAAGCGCGGTGCAGCGCCGGCAACGGCGAGGCCTTCTGTCGCGTCAAGAACGCCTTTGCCAGGCAGCGGCGAGGAGCGGACAGCTCGAAGAGTTGCAGGTGCTGCGCGCGGATGGCTGCCCGTGGGACTTTCGCACGTGTTGGGCGGCGGCGACGGGCGGGCATCTCGAGGTGCTGCAGTGGGCGCGTGCGAACGGTGCGTCATGGGACTCAAGGACGGTTTCTGTGCTCGTGCACGCGAATGTCGAGCGCATGGACTGTAGGTCGGTTGCCGAGCGCCAGCACAACACGTGCTCGGCAGCGGCAGGGGGCGGGTACCTCGAGATGCTGCAGTGGGCTCGGGCGAACGGCGCGCCGTGGGACGAGAAAGCGTGCGCGGCGGCGGCAAGAGGCGGGCACCTCGAGGTGCTGAAGTGGTTGCGCGAGAACGGCTGCCTGTGGGACGCGAGGACGTGCTCGATGGCGGCGGGGGGTGGGCACCTCGAGGTGCTGCAGTGGGCGCGCGCAAAAGGCTGCCCGTGGCACAAGTTCACGTGTAGCGCAGACACGTGCTCGGCCGCGGTCGAGGGCGGGCATTTCGAGGTGTTCCAATGGGCACGCGCAAACGGCTGCCCGTGGGACGCAAAAACGTGTGCGGCTGCGGCGAAGGGCGGAGATCTCGAGGTGCTGCAGGGGTTGCGCGCGGACGGCTGCCCGTGGGACGAGCACACTTGCACAAACGCGGCGATGGGCGGGCATTTCGAGATGCTGCAGTGGGCGCACGCAAACGGCTGCCCGTGGAACAATGTCACGTGCTCGTGGGCGGCGCACAGCGGGCAACTCGATATTCTGCAGTGGTTGCGCGCGAACGGCTGTCCGTGGTGCTCAAGAAATTGCGTTATGGCGGCGTCGGGCGGGCAACTCAAGGTTCTGCAGTATGCGCGCGCGAACGGTTGTCCGTGGAACGGAGAAGAGTGCTTCTGGGCGAGAAATGGGGGTCACCTCGAGCTGCTGGAGTGGTTGTTCGCGAACGGTTGCGAAGACGTATAGGTGCAACACGGTGAATGAACAAAGTCGACGAAAAGAAACTGTTTTAGACAGATTGTGAAAAAGAAATGGAAACGGGAAAAGGCGAAGGTACTCGAGCACATTGCGAAGATTTTCGTGACGTGATGAAACATCGCATTAGTGTGTTAAGCACGCGCTAATGTGCATAGTGTGCGTGGTGTACCAGCTTTGGGTATCGGCATCGAGGTTTTGGGAGTTTTTTCTACGCCCGCAGGTTCGCGATTTCGGCGCGAAGCTCTTTTTCCGTCGCCGTCTTTTCGTCCAGCCTTCGTTGCAGGTCATCCGCCACGCCTTGTCTCCACTGCGCCTGCGCTTCTAAATCCGCCTCCAGTGATCGCAAACACCACTCCGCTGTGACGGTGTCGGATCGCTCGTTGTCGCGCAGACCCGCGTTTTCCGCGCGCAGCCGCGCGCATTGCGCGACGCAATCGTCCAACCGGGTTTGCAACCCATCCGCGACCGACCTTTGCCACTGCACTTGACTCTCCAGCTCCGCCTCCAGCGAACGCTTGTTCCACACCGCTTCGCTTTCCATACCCCGAGCTTCGAGTTTCTGCAGTCGCAGTCGCGCGTTCTCCCCCCGCAAACGGTCGGTCTCGGCCTTGTGCTCGTCGCACTGTCGCCTCAATTTCTGCTCCACCCCGTTTCGCCAACACGCCTGTGCTTCCAGCTCGGTTTCCAAAGCACGAAGGCTCCACTCCGTCTCCCGAGCGCGCTCGATTTCGGAGTTGCTGCGCACGTGTCGCGGAGGGGGGTGAATCGCCGCCATCTCTGACTTCGGGACCGTCCTGCGCGGGGTCGAAGTGCTACGCCCTTGGATCGGTGAAAATATAAAAGCACCGAAAAAGCCAAAAACCTCGCCGACTTTTTCCGAGACTCGCGTATCGGGGAAACGCGTTTAGGGCACACCACACCACTCGCGCGCGCGCGCGCGCGTGCATCCACGTCTCGTGACGTCCCCTCTGTGTGTTGGCGACCGCGCTTCCCTCGGTGCCCCCCCCGTATCTGTCGTGAGATGACCTCGTAACCTTCGTCATCGGTCATGTCATTTTTTACGGGACCGTCTGGTGATGCGCTGTGGGAATCTCTGCGCGAGGGCGCACGCGAGCTCGCGTTGCGTGAGCCTTTGATGAAAACGTTCGTGCACGCTAACATTTTGAACCAGCCCACGTTCGAGCGCAGTTTGGCGTCGCTGCTCAGTTTGAAACTAGAGACCTCCACGATCTTGGCCAGCCAGTGGAACGATTTGGTGATCGACGCGCTTACGACAAGCGCGGAGGAGGAGGAGGTTGCTGTTCGCAAAAAACACCCACCGTCCCCGGGCACCGGATCCATAGCCCTGGCGTGCCGCGCGGACTTGCTCGCGATTAAACACCGGGACCCCGCGTGTCCCTCATTCGTGCACGCATTTCTGTTCTACAAAGGCTTCCAAGGCCTCGCCGCGCAAAGAGTCAGCCACTGGCTGTGGGGCCACGGCCGGAAGGTGCTGGCGTGTTTAGTGCAGAGGTGCGTGTTTGTATTTCCCACTGAACACTCGCCGCCTCTGCGATTACAGCCCCTGTTTGATGACGTCCACTGATTAAAAGGAAGTGCACTACATGCATCACAAGTGTGCTGTTTGCGCACACAAGTTCCTACACATCACGAGAGTCTGACACTTTCTTTTTTATCTCAAGTTCCATCTCCGAAACCTTCGGCATGGATCTGCACCCGGGCGCTAAGTTCGGCCGCGGAATAATGATCGACCACGCCACCGGAATCGTGGTCGGCGAGACCGCGGTTGTTGACGATGACTGTTCCCTGTTTCACGGCGTCACCTTAGGGGGCACGGGGAAGCACGCCGGTGACAGGCACCCGACACTGGGCAAAAGGGTCACCGTCGGGGCGCACGCGTCCGTGCTGGGCGCCATAACAATCGGCGCCGATTCGAAAATAGGTAAGGGCCTTTCCCATTTACCACATTCCACTGACTGATTGCCCATACGAGACTGACATTTATTTTATTTCAATCAGGCGCGAGCGCCGCGATTCTTCACGACCTCCCACCGCGATCGGTGGTGGTGGGGCACAAGGGGATCATCGTGGGGAAACGGAAAAAAGGACAGGGGGGTGCGGTGGCCATGTCCAAGCTTTAGTTAGGGTTTTATTTAGGCCAGACAAAGGTTGCTGTGGGGGGTAGTACCGGTAGTTTTCACAACCAGATAGGACTAATTTATTATCGGGCGAATCCTAAAAGCACCAAATTGCCACGTCCGCTTCCGTTCGATCCACATCCGCCCCGCACCGACCGTGAGTACGGTAAAACACGTCCCGTGCGTAACCATGTCACTCGTCGCGACTCAGCTCGCGACCGTGCGCGATGTCCGCGTCTTGAACCCGCGCAAAGGCGCCCGGCGCGGCGTCCATCGACCCGTCGCCGTGAGGCCCGTTTCCATGGCTGGCGCGGGAAAGAAGCCGAAAGGCGAGGATGACAAGCCCAGAGGCTTCCCCAGGTGCGTCCAACGGCGTGCTCGCGGTCACCGCTTAACCCACGCGCGACCCCATGTAGAGGGGTAAAATCGCGGCGCATCCAAACCCAAACGCCAAGCCGACGACGAACCCGAACCCGAACGACCTTTGACCACGACCGCGGAGGTGGTTAGGGTTGTTTTTTCACGACACGGCTCCCAAAAGCGGTTGAAAAAGGAAAAAGAAAAAAAAGGTTCCCTCGTCCATTACTAAGCACATTCCCAACCCCTGACCACCCTTCCCGGTTCCCTCCAATGGACTCTCCCTTTATAACCCCAACCCCAACCCCAACCCAACAACAGCGGCGGCGGTTCCGGCGGCGCCAGTCGCGGGCCGGGCGCCGCGCCGCTTCGCATGGAAACGGGTGACCAGCGCAAGTTCGGATACGGCGGGGACGGCATGCCCCCGGATGACGGCGACGACGACGGCGACGGGTGGGAACCCGGGGGCGAGGGCGAACCGAGCCCGATTGGATTGTTCGTGCTTCTCGCAGCGGGGGCGTGGGCGCTGTGGGAGTACCGGCGGCCGGGCGGTTCGCTGAACCCGCAAACCAAAAAAGATATCCAGCAAAGGCGGTACGAACAGGCGCTCGCGGCGCGGAACCGGAGGGTCGCGGCGCAAGGCGGCGGCCGCGGGACTGGGACGATCAACGGGTAAGGTAGTTGCATTGCTGTGATTTGAGAGGCGAGCGAGGCGGTGAATCGCGCGCGTCCGGGGTGGAGGACGCCACACACCGAACGGACACGGGCGTACTCACCGCTGGTGCCCGTTGATTGTTTAATCACGCGCATTCACAACACCACGCGTCACGCTACCCGTTTGTACGTTTAATTACACGCATTCATACAGCGCCGCGTTTATACACGCGTGTGCCCCCACACACATCTACTCTAAAACCACCCGCGCGGGTGACTGGGACGGGGACGCGTTTTCGGACCCCACGTACCCCGCGCCCCCGAACGAATCCCACGAACGCGTTCGCGCCAGGTCCTTGCCAAACTCGGCGCCGTCGCGTCCGATGGAGCGCGACAGCAACGAGTCACGTCGTTTCGGGGAATCCGTTTTGTCCCCGGAGCGCTTGATCATCACGGCCTTCGCGGTGTGCACCAGGGTTTGCTGTAGCGCCCGGCCGGGCTGCGCCGGGATCGCCAAAAAGGGAGACTGCGGTCAGTGCAAGCTGCCAAACGACCCGGGCGACATCGATCGAGACAGTTCCGAGTCGGAGTTGGACCGTGCGTTCGACCCGCTTGGGGACACGTCGTCATCCGACGACAACGAACTCACGCCGCACATGTCATGAAACCCCTCGAGCACCTGCACCAGGTCGTCCCTCGGGGTGGTTTTGCGCCGTATCGGCTGTGGGGTGGAAACACCGCCGATTCGGTGGTGATGCATCGACGGTTCAGTGGGCGTAGACTCGGCGGACGGACGAGAAGGCGTCGCTTCAACCCCGCGTGTAGCCTCAGCGGTCGCGGCGTAACCCTTCGCGGCTAAGCCCTTCACGTCAACCCGCGGAACACCACCGGTGGGTACGTTCCGGGCATCGGTCTTGTCGGACTCCTCCTCCAGTCCTCGCCGAGCCGCCGTCCCTTTCCCCCCCCGCGTGGTACGTGACCGACCGAAGGGCCAGTAGGAGTAATAAAAAGATGTCATGAGGGCGGTTTTTAACCCGACGAGCGTACGAGGAGTCCGCGAACGATCCACCGCGGCACGAAGGCGTGTCGCTTTCAAGTCGCGGTGGACTGTCAGCGAGACTGTCCACGACGAAAAACAACGATGACAGGCGTGCGCGACACCCCGCGCCGCGAGGCCGCGCACGACGAGTCTGCCGCTCGATCGAATGTCGAACGGTATACGCCAGTTGTCGAACCTGAAAATCTGCTGTTTGCCCCCTACCAGCGAAAATGGAAAATTAAGAGACGTCTCGTTTCGCGACAAGGCGAGAGCACGAAAAGCTGTATGGGTATTTGTGGTGAGGCTTTTTTAGAAACTTTTTTGTTGGTTTCTGCTAAACCCTTCCCATCTTTTTGTGTGTTCAATTTTGTTGTACGACGGTTCAGGTTGTCCAGAAGACAACTACATCGTAGACAGCCACATAAAAGGCTTGTCGCGTTGTCGGCAAAAGTACAAGGTTGGATTTTGGATTTTAACATTCAGTTAAATTTCTATAGGCGCCGGTGACCAAATGGCCGCGTTATTGTCATGCGCGGCGCGGGCACGGCCGAAACGGCGCCCCCCCGCCAGCGCGACGTCCCGGCATCCACGGACCCGACCCCCGAAAACGTGCTCGCGGGTCTGGAGGTCCAGGAGAAGTCTCTGCGCGAGCTCCGCAGGTACCTGTTCACCAGGTTGTTCCAGCTCCAGGTGCGTGCGTGTCCCGAACGCCCTTTCCCAACTGCCCATTCCTCCATCGTGCCCTCCATCCCATCGCGTCTCCTGGCCGACCCTTCTCCAATCCCCCCTCCTCCCTGTCACCAACGCAGGCGGAAGAAGCGGTGCTTCGGGACAAGCTCCCGGAACACAGACGCGCGCCGCCGGTGGACGAAGACGATGCCGCCGATTGACGAAACCTCGAAGATCACGTACAAACGCGGGAAGAAAAAAGTCGCGGCGAAACAACCGTCGCCGGCGCAGTGTCTTGATTGGCTCGCCTGCTCCAACCTGCACGGCGTTTTTTCCCGAAACGCGGTGTGGCTCGCGTGCACAAAGCAGCTGGCGTATTTCCTGGAGCGCGTGTGCCTCGGCAGACGCGTGACCTCACCCGCCGCCGCTGAAGGCGTGCCCGTGTTTTTCAACCGGCTCGGCGCAAACGCCGGAACCGCAAACGAATCCGCAACGCCCACGCTCGTGCGCCTCTCACCCGAAGATACCTGGGTTATGGCGCACCACATGGACTGCTTAACCGTGCACAGCGTGGAATCTGGCGTGCCTCCCGGTGAGACGCCAACTGGTGAGACGCCTGGTGGTGACACGACGACAGGCACACCGGGTGAGACGAGGAGTGACACGCAAACACCCGAGTATGCTCCTGCCGCACACACAAACCAAACACAAACCTGGCTCATGCGTTTGACGCAGCGGGAGCTTTGGCAAACGCTCGTGACACTTGGCGCTGACAAACACGGGGTTTCCAACTTCGTCTGCCGCGTCGCCGTGCACTTGCACTTCCGGAACCAAGGCTGGCTCCCGCGGTCGGGGTTGCAGTACGGCGCGGACTTGGTGCTGTACCGCAACCACCCGTCGCTGGTGCACTCGGATTTCTGCGCCGTCGTGACGCCGAGCGCGGCGGTTTCTGGAGCGTCGATTGCGGCGGTGGCGAGTTTCAAAAATACCGGTTTCACCGGAAGCCCAGAGGAAACAACCGACCGCAAAAGAAAAGCGACGACAACAAGTAGTGACGGCCTCGGGCTTCGGCGGTGGACCGAAGTCCAAGCCGCGTCGCGTCTGTGCGTGCAGGTGAACAAAGGGTTGGTTTCCGTGTTTGTGGACTTTGGAGGGGGCGGCGGTTTCGGCACGCGCGACTTGTCCACGCCCGAGTGCCTGCGGCACGTTTTGGTCACGGAAACGGAAATCAAACGGTTCAACCCGGAACGGAACAAACCGTGAATGTTGTACAGGTTGGAGGTTGCTTATCTCGACCCTCCATCTCCTCTGTTAAAGCGCGTTACTAGTCTATATTGTTTACGTGCGTCTAATAGGTATCACGGTTTGTCTCGCCGTTCTCGCGCGAAAAACGCTACAGCCGACCTTCCCTAAAAAAACGCGAATCAGATCCACCCTCGGTACCAGTACAACGCGCACGCGGCTGTTTCGCGAAGCACGTTCCACTGCGCCCTGCACAGCTCTTTCCCTCTGGTCCGGAAACCCGACCCGGGGGGAGGGAACTGCGCGGCGCGTTCCAGCGCGAGCGGCATCTCAGCCGCGCCGATTTCAAACTCACCCGCGGAATCCGCGTCGCGCGCCGCCGCTTCCCTCGCTGCGTTTCGAAACGCCCTCACCGCTCTGCTTTGGTGAAACCTGTTCGTCACCACCAGTACCTTTCGCCAGCCCCTTCGGCGGCACTCCTGCAGCGAAAACACCGCGTTTTCCCGCGTCGACGTCGACAACTCTTCCAGCACCCAGACGAATTTCTCCCCTCTCTGCACAGTCTGCGTTTCTAAACTCCCGTCACGGACGGACAGCTCCCGCACACGAACAGGGTGGCCTCGGTTGTCCTTGACCGCCCTGCGACCCAATTCGTGCGGCGCGACGCGCCGTGGGTGCTTCTCCAGCGGGGGGGCGCACCGACCGCGTTTCCCATCGAAATCGCCCAGCGAGTGATTCATCAATAGGAGTGTCTTTGCCAAGCTCGCCATGGCGAACGCTTCGGTGAGTAACACGCCCGCGTTTTCCCCCTCGGCGCCGCTGAACAGGATGTTCCTCGCCCTGCCGCTGCAAAACAAACGCACCCCGAGACGCACGCGAGCCTCCAGGGGACGCGTCGGCACTCCGTGATCCAGGGAATACCCGAGCACCACGGCGACGTCCGCGGGGATCTCGTGAAACGCATTCGCATTCACATCGCCAGCGGCGAATAACGAATGCTGAGAGGCGACCAGGTGTTCAACAGGAAGGGTATCCACGCACAACGCAACCACCGTGGCTATGATCGCGACCCACGCACCACGATGCGGGAGCGACATGGCGCGCCTCGCCAGGGTGCGGAGTGTGTGTGTTTGGTGGTTCCGAAGTTGTTATATATTTTGTTTTTGTTGCACCACTCTGCTCCCAACTACATGTATATTCCCTACGTCCCCCTAAAGCCACGCCGCCCATCCCGGGTACAGCGCCGAGAGAAAGTCCGGGTCCTGCGCGTCCTGCAGGAGCTGCTGCACCTGCCCCGCCACGCTTCGCAGCTCGCTGCCTTCGTAACCGTCCAGCTTCGCGGCGACGCGCATCAGCGCGCGCTCCGCGTCTAAGTTTCCCTCCCGGTTTTTATCCGCGCTTACCTCTCGCGTTCGATCAGCGGCGTCGGAGGTACCTTTCCCGCGACTGCCATCCGATTTCGATTTCTGTCCTACTTTTTTGTCGTCCACGTCCTCCTCGTCCCGCTGCCTGTCCGCGGCTCGCTCTGGGGATACCGCCCATTTCAAAATCGGGTCGTGCACCAGCACCGCGACCACGGTGGTGAGGGCGTTTTTGTTTGCGCGTAACACGCGCATTGTTTCCTCGCAGCACCGCCGCATCACGCCCTCCACGCCGCACGCCCCAAACCCGTCAACGATGTCCCGCGTTAACCGAAACGGAACCGTCTCCGGGGTTTTCAGCGTCCGGCCTTGTTCGAACGCCACGCCGAGGTCGATGTGGATCATCTCCGCGGTTGTTTTGTCGAGCAGGATGTTGCTCGAGTGCCGGTCCCCGAGACCGACGACATAACCCACCATGGAGTTCACCGCGACGCTCCGCGTGTACGTCACTCTCGACTCCCACCACGCCCGCGGGTGCTGGAAGTTCTCCAGGAAGAAGTGGTGCATCACGGGCTTGAAGTTTTTCGTCACGGACTCGTACGCGGCTTTCTGCTGTTCCCTGGTAGCGCAGCTCGCCATGCGGTCGCGGCAGTCCCGGTGGCGCCAGTCGGTTGG
>Ga0222710_1001237_pt1 | contig 10184 bp, 10 predicted proteins | sample AntAcemetage1696_FD_181143 | JGI IMG/M metagenome (GOLD analysis project Ga0222710, IMG submission 181143) | Saline water microbial communities from Ace Lake, Antarctica - #1696 | ecosystem: Environmental > Aquatic > Non-marine Saline and Alkaline > Saline | place: Antarctica: Ace Lake... | reverse complement strand
ACCTCGGCGACCTCGGGTGCGAGCACGTGGTGTTTAAAAACGACGAGAAGACGGTAGAGGAAATCGCGGCGATGAACCCGCGCGGGGTGATGGTTAGCCCGGGGCCGGGAAAACCGGAGGATTCCGGAATTTCGTTAGAAGCGGTGCGAGTTTTAGGCCCCCAATTCGGCGTTTTCGGCGTGTGCATGGGACACCAGTGCATCGGCCAGGTGTTCGGCGGGGACGTGATCCGGGCGCCGTGCGGGTTGATGCACGGCAAGGCATCGCCGGTGTGGCACACGGAGGACAGTAGCACTATGTTAAGTGGGCTTCCGTCGCCGTTTCAAGCGGCGCGGTACCACTCGTTGGTGATTTCGCGAGAAAACTTCCCGAACGACGAACTTGAAATAACCGCGTGGACGGAGGACGAAACCATCATGGCCGTGAAACACCGAAAATTTCCAAAAATCCAAGGTGTGCAGTTCCACCCGGAAAGCATCATCACGGAAAGCGGCCTGACGATCATCGCGAACTGGGTGAAACTGATCAACGAGGAGTAGGCGTCGTGTTGGTGTTTGTGAATTGAGTTTATTTCTGGAGCTTTTTTATCTCCCCACGACGTCCCCACGTCCTATTACCTGGTACTGTAGAGGTAATTACTTTCTCTAGTCCTATCTTTTGCAACCGTCTTTCCTGCACTCCGCGCAATTGCGTTTCACCTTTCCGTGAGGGCAGGGGGTGCACTCCGTGCAGTTGCGTTTCACCTTGCCGTGAGGGCAGGGGGTGCACTCCGTGCAGTTGCGTTTCAGCTTCCCGTGGGGGGCAGGGGTTGCACTCCGCGCAATTGCGTTTCAACTTCCCGTGGGGGCAGGGGCTGCACTCCACGCAGTCGCGTTTCAGCTTCCCGTGCGAGCACCGTTTCCCTCCCGTCGCGTCTCGTGTCCCACGGTATCGCGGAGATTCCACGTCCGCCCACGTGCGACTATCGAATCGTCGCAACCACTCACCACGGCTGTATCAGCCGCCTCGGAATCGTCCGAGCGCCTCGGGTCCCGGAGCACGACACGACAGCGGGGTGCACGAAGAGTGGCTCACCCTCACCGTGAAGGAAACGACTTGATGATGAGATGTTGTTTTTTCCACTTCCGACGTATTTCTTCTCATTCATTTATCGATCTCTCACTTCGTCGGCAGCCAACGTATAACATGTTCGCCCGGTGCGTTTCCATCACCAAGGTCGTCCCGCTTACACGTGTGTTTGGCAAGCGACCGGCACCGCAGCGACGACCTATCACGATGGCCTCTGCAACCGCGTCCCTTCATCAAGGGCAAATCAAGGTCGCCCACATTTTGATGCCCACGGAGAAGATCGCCGAGCTCGATGCGCTGTACGAGCAAATAGTCAGCGAGCGTAGCACCCTAGCCGAGCTCGCGAGCAAGCACAGCACGTGCCCGTCCGCGCAAAACGGAGGCGTCATCGGGTGGATAGGGAAAGGCCAGACCGTGGCGCCGTTCGAAGACACCGTGTTTAGCACGCCGATTGGTTCCGTCGCGAGGTACGTCTTTCCCAATCACCACACATCGGCCTCTGCGATTGCCCATACTCGTCCTGCGAAGGGACGGTTATTACCCTGACTGTTTACTCACACACATCACGAGACACTGACACTGTCGGCTTTTACAATCTCACCAGGTGCGACACTTCGTTCGGGTCGCACTTAGTGGAAGTGTTAGCGTCGCGGGACGCGCCAAAACCCGTGTTGAACGTTTCCGTTCAAGACTTGGGTGTGATTCTAGAAACGCAAGAGTTAAACGACATCAACCTGATTGACGTCCGGGAACAAAACGAGTGGGACGGGAGCTGCATTTCTAAATTCACCCTGAAGCCGCTGAGCGGCATTCGGGAATGGAGCGCAACCGCGTCGGAAGGTAATTATTCCCATTTACCACACTCCGCCTCCCTGATTACAGCCCCTACTTGACGTCCACTCATTAAAAGGAAGTGCACTACTGGTAACTCTTACCATTACTCGCGGCTCTTACAAATACATCACAAGTGCACTGTTTGCGGAATACAAGTTACGAACATCACGACCGACTGACACTTTCTTGTTAATCGTATCAGACTTCGACCCTAAAAAACCAACCTACGTTTTGTGCGCCGCCGGCGTCCGGTCCGCGCAAGCCGCGCAGGTTTTGGTGGGGGAAGGGTTCGAGGAGGTTTACAACGTGGTGGGGGGGATGTACGCCGCAGCAGGGGTCAATGGGTTAGTGGATTGAATGTAGGATTAGTAATGGGCGAGAGATGAGGATGACGCGAATGACGAACGCTTGTCGAGAATAAAAATACGCAGCAGTTCCAATAGTAGTTGGCTAGTACGTCCCTTCGTCAGCTAAAGGCTTACCCGTACCGAATCCGGCAAAAGACCTCCGGACCACTCCTAATACCTCCCTTGATCCGTCTTCGCCAGCAAACACTCGTGAAAGATCTCAAAGTTGTACAGGTACCGCCCGTCCTGGTGCTTGGCCATGATTCCTGTTTTTGGAAACGAAAAGTGTCAGTCCCGTGTTGAGCAATGTATGTACAAACAGGCACCGGCTGAGAGATAAAACAGTGTGTCCCCGGATTCGGGAACCGCACAATACGCACCTAAAGGTTGCCCATCAACGTGCCGGTCGAGTTTCAGCTTAACAATCCCGATGTCCAAGCAATACACGTCGAAAAGCAACACAGACTGGAAGTAGTCGAACGTGTACACGTCGGTGGTGTTGTCTGTTGTTGTAAAAGAAAAATGTCAGTCTTGTATTGGCAAACAGTCGGCGGGATTTGGGAAAGGCCAAAACGTACACTTGTAGTTTTTCGCGGTTTGCGGGTCGCCTAAAACCCTACACCGCCGCGAAACGCTCAATCCCGAACCTTTGGTGAGCGGTGATTCCGGCGACGCCGGTTGCGAGCGCGTTGTTTCTTTCTCAGAGCCCAAATTTGAAGGATTTCGTTCATTATCTTCACGGACCGAGGCAGAAGACAGCGCAAAGATATTCCCGGGCGCCCAGCTCTCTCCGAAAACCCCGCCCAACTTGGCGTTGCGTTCGGAAACGTCGCTCAACGGATCGGGCGCGTCTTGTTCATCGTCAATCGATAAAGTAGTCACGGTACCGCCCAAGGTGGCGGTGTAGTAGGGCTCGTCACAAAGCAAGTCTAACTCCAAACCAGGAGTCAACGCGGCGAAAAACTTACACCCAGCTGAGACTAAATAGTTGGGCGGGCGTTCCGTGAACGGCTTGTGGAACTCGCCGCCCGTGACGATTTTGTCGCACGCGATTTCCTCTTTGAACCTGGTCGGGTGGTACGGGGGATTGTATGGGGGACAGTCAGGGTAAAGTTGGAGAGGTTAGGGGTGGTTAGGGTTTATGGTTGCGAAGCAGTCGGTCCTCGGTTCGAACCCTCGAGGGTGGTCGATGGCGTAGAAGTGGGTGCGACTGTTTACTCCATCAGCTTGTTCAAAAAAAAAAACACGCCACGCACCTTCCTTGCACCAAAACCTGAAACGTGCACCGTTTTTTTTTGAAAAACGCGTCGGGCGTTTTTGACGCCGCCGCGTTTGCGGGACACGTGATGCCCTTGAAACGGCACACGATCGTGCCAATGAACAGCTCGCTTTCAAAGTGCATGGAACTTTCCGTGTTGACCGGACAGTTTTGGAGCTGCGATTGTGGCCACACGAAAAGTGTCAGTCTTGTAAGGCCGCGTTCGTAACTTTCGTAACGAGTATCGCGCAAACGGCGTGCCGTACTTTCCCGCTGTACTCCATACAACGCAGGAAACAATAGTCACGAACGGGTCCGTAACAAGTGTGTCCCCGGATTTGGGAAAGCCCCAATACGTACTTCCAAAGGTGGCGGCGTTTTTTCGCCCGCCGATCCCAACTCAGGGCCCCACCGCGTCGCCCACCCCGCTAACGCTCGCTGCGTCCCGTTATCCCGCGGGCTAAACCGCACGAACACCGGGCGGTGCGGCCACGTTTCCGGGGCGGGTAGTGGTCGTTTCGGGATGTTCCTTCTGATTTGTTTTTGCTTCTGGGAAGTGTTTGAAGTGGAGACGTGGTTTCCGGAAATCGAGTCGACCGTTCCGTCGCGAGTCTCGTCGTCGCCGCCGATGCCGCTCCGTCGGCGCCTCGCCTCGTGTTCGGTTTCGTGCAGACCGGGAAGCAAACCGTTATAGCGCATGATGGCCCGTAAAACTTGCCTCACTGGCGTTAGTATTAGGCGTTTATTTCGTGTCCTTTTAAGCTTCCTTACCCTCAGTTTGTGCGTTTTCGCTTTACTCACGGAGTCGTCGTCGCTGTCTGACGACGAATCAAAGACGAAATTATTGTGACGAGCGTTGTCTTCGTCTGATTCGTCATCGTTTTCTTTACCCTGAACAACCTCTTCCTCCACTCCCTTGCCGTCAGGCACGGCGCCCTCTCTCCACCTGGTGGCTTGCTTTTTAGAAGTGACTGTTTTTAAGGTACCTAGTTTGCCAGTATATCTACCCACCTTCACGGTCAACGCCTCCATCAATTCCATCTCCTTTTTCTCAACCTCGTCACCGACGCCGAGAAAATTCGCCAGCACCGAAATCAGCACCCTGACACACGCGGGTGAGACGTACCCCCGTCGTCTCATCCACACCAGGTCTTCGGTGGTAAGGAACAGCCACCAGTTTGTTACGGAGACGCACAGGACTGTGACACCGACGTTTGTGTCTAGCAGCAGGGAAAGAAACACGCCGCACACTATGCTCAGTCCGATGCCCACCACGAAATGCGCCTGCCTCCAGAAAATTTTCGCCACCACCAGCCAGACTCCGAAGAGGAACTTAGCGACTATCAACGACGCCTTACCCAAGCCCCAGCCTAAACTCAAAACCACCCCAATCAGCACCGGGCCGTCGTCAACGGACATGACGGCCGCCACGGAGGCGCGGTGGGACGCGACACACTCGAAGTGTCGATCGGGTGTTCAGTTATTCTCTTTTTGTTTTTTCCGGCAAAATAATATTTTTTTCACTTTTCTCGGAGGCTCGCAATCCTCGCCGCGCGGGGTTCGCGTAGTCCCGGTGTTTACGGCTAAGGATAAGGTCGAGGATGGAGGCGTTTCTAGGGTACGTCGCGCCGCGTACCGTGCGCGCGTGCGTTTAGTTTTCGATACAAGCGTGTGACCACTCGTGCGACCCTGTGACTTATTATCAACCCCTCATGCGACCGGGACTGACCAAAAACGACTCCACTCTTTCTTTTAACCTTTTCACCTAAAACAACCCCAACAAACACACAGAGACCTCGGCGTCCCCGACCGGTACCGCGGTAAGCTGGAAGGACAGGGCATAACTTGCGTGACAGACGCGACCGCGCTGACCACGAAACAGCTGGACAAAGTCCTGGAAAAAATAGGCATGGACTGTAACCCAGGGTACGACGGGAAAGGATCTCATCACGATTGAATTCGTTTTTTTTTTTTTCAATCTCCTCGTGCCGACTTTGGGTCTTTGTTGTTTTGACCGTGAATGACGCCCTGCCTAACAAAAGAGGAGTCGTTAACTCAAGCGACGCGTCAAACTGACCGGCTTTCTTCCTCACCAACTAACGCACTACATGTACCGCCGTAATGACTGTCAAACAAAACAACACCCTCACAGGCATGTTTCCAGGTTCAAGAAAGGGCTCAAGGCGCACGTGGAAAAGCGAAAAGCGGAAGACGACGCTTCTGGCGAGACGAATAATAAAGCCGACGCAGCAACCGATCCCGCGGAGGCGGTTCGTTCCGCGATGTCCGCGGCGAAGCAACGCGGTGGCGGCGTGGTGGGTGGAGGCGACGCAGTGAAACGGCCGTCAGAAACGGCTGATGGAGAACAAGGGGCATCCCACTCTGGTGGTCTATCGACTCAAGGGAAGGTAACCCCTGCTTCGGAAACGGAGGTAACCGAAATTCTCGAAAACTTTCGAAAAAACGATTTCTTCGCGCTCTTCGGGTTTCCGGACGCGCCGGTGGACGACCGCGGGAAGGTTGATTGGAAAGGGCACCCGGTTTCAAAGTCGAACGACGTCGCGCTGAAAGCCAAGCTACTCAGTTTCAAACTAGACCCTACGTTGCCCGGTGCGCATGCGTTAGCGGCTGAAGCGCTTAGCGCCGTGTTACAAGCGGCGAAGACTTTGGACGACCCAGAGTTGAAGAAGGAAATTCTGTACGTGTTGCGTTTCCCAAATCCGGCACACACTGTTTTATCTCTCAGCTGGTGACTGTTTGCCCATACATCGCCCAACGAGACTGACACTTTTCTGGCAAAACAAAAGAACACAAGCGGTTCGCAAGCGCGTCGCGGAGATGCGACAACTCGGTAAGTATTTCCATTTAACACATTCCGCCGATTGATTTCCCATACAAGGCTGACATTTCTTTTTTTGCAATCAGGAATCGGCGACCTGCACGGCGGGTACGTCTCACTGACTGGCGTGCACTACGCCGCGGGCGCCGCTGCTGCGCAAGTTAATGACTATTTGCCCGACCAAAACGGCGAAGGCCCCGCGATGAACCCGGCGGCGCGGCTGCGAGCGGGGTTGGACAAAGTCGGAGGTAAGGGCGAGCACGTTTTCGACGACCCCGAAGTTAGCTGCACCGCCCGGGTAATTACTCACACGACGCAAAAATCGGACGATGAGCTCAAGGGTACCCACCACGCGGAATCGAACCAGCAACCGCCGGCTGTTACCAAGAAACAACCCAGCCTGGACCTGGGGAGCATTCGGGACAAGCTGAAGAAGAAACGGAAGAATTTTATGTAGGCTTTACGTTTTTTTTCGTAACCGTCTCTAAATACCCTACTATTATTCATCGACAATTAAGACAGACTCGAACCGCCGCTGCCACACATCGTAAGTACCACCCCCAACCAATCACAGACACCACACACACTCCACCTGACGGCACTACTCCCTGCCCAGCTGCGCCAGAATTTTGTCCACCCGGTGCCGCATCACGGGTTGGCCTTTCTGGTTTTTTTTGCGAAACTTTGCGAGATTGAAAAAAAAGTGTCAGTCGCTCGGACCGCGTGTATATCCGAGATAGGAAAGGGTAGGCCCTGTACTCCGCACAGTGAGTAAACAGTCAGGGTAATCAGGCCGATCAGGGAGGCGGTGTGTGGTGACTGGAAATACATACGCACCTGGTCGCGTCGAGTGTTTCGTTCTTGGAAAAACTTCTTTTTCCCGGCGTCCTCCACGGCCCACTTTTTTTTCAACTCCACAAGCGCTTTTTCCTTTTCCAGTTTCAACTCGGCGTTTTTCAACCCGTCCTTGACCTGCTTGTTCCAGCCTTTGTTTACTCGCTCGGAGTTGATGCTGGTGTTTTTTTTGTTGTTGGGGTTCTTGGTGTCGTCATCGGCGTCGGCGTCGGCGTTCTTTCCATTTCCATCTCCATCTCCATCGCCGTCTCCTTCCCTCTCCACCACGTTCCTCCCGAACTCGTCGTCGGAATCGCTGTCTGCTTTTTGTTTTTTCGTCTCAGCTGTCTCAACTACCGGTGCGCTCTGCCCCGATTTCTTTGCTTTCTTTTTCTTCCCACCAGTGTCGTTGAAGTCAACCACGCGTCCTTTCTTCGAGATGTACGTGTCACTCGCGCTATTCGCGTTTCGTTTCGGTAATCCGCTTTTTTCCTCCATGAGATTTAATCGCTCCTGATACCGCTCCGGATCAAACCCCTCGGCCACGTCGATGCTATCCCCAAGCCGTTTCTGAACCTTACGGAACTTGTTAACCTTGCCCGCGGCGAGGTTTCGTTGTTTTTCAAGCACCACCCGCTTGTCGTACGTGCTTTGCTTGGCTCGGGAAAACACGTCGAGACTCAGCGCGGATTTTGGAGGGTGTTTCTTTTTGGCAGGTTTCCTTTCTCCAAATTCGCTCGAACCCTTGTCCCTTCGCGCGAGCTGGTGCTCCTTGTCTGCGTATGGGTTGGTGTGTAGGGTGATGGCGGTTAGTAACATGTTTCGTGGAGCGAATCATGCATGGAGGGGTGCTTTCAGTGAGCGTTTACTCAGGTTCGGTGGTGTGTGTCGCGCGTTCGCCGTGAAAGATGAAGTACCGTATTCTAAAAAACGCGGCGGCGGCGTCCTTTGCGAGTCGTCGACTTTTTTTGACAAACTAAAGGCCAGTTCCGGTACCACGTACCGTCATCCCGGGTGTCTTTGGGCATCGCGACGGTGGGAACAACCTCGCGGGGGTTTGTCTTTCCCACTTCGCGTCCGCGCGAGTGGGGCGGCGGTGGCCGAATGTGGCGCCAACTCGCATAAAACGAAAATAATGCTGAAATGTTTTTGAGCCGGCGAAAGAGGCAGAGGGACAACCCACTCGCCCGCGCCACTTCCGAAGGGCACTGGAAGCGACAGGTCCAACTGCGGTCGGGCGAACGGCGGTGGTCGCGTCACTGCAGTGTACCGCGAACCATGGAGTCCGTGTTGGAGACGCTTTCCAAGGCCGGCGCGGTTCCCGAAAGCGCGCGGGCGACGATCGACGGATCGATAGAACGCGTTTCCCATGCTTGCGCTAAACAAGTCGCAGTCGCGGTTGAGTCGCTCAGCACGTACACTGACTTCGCGTCTAAGCACATAGACGACGCCACCGCTGCTGTGCGCAAACTGGAGAACGACTTCTTCAAAACCCCAGTACGCACGGTCTCAAAAGCGTTACACGAGTACCCGTACCAAGTCGGCGCTGGGGCGCTAGCTACATCGTTGATCATTCTTCCCGGACCTCGACGATTGCTGTTTCGCCAAGTACTCGGCGCCCGTAACTCGGAACAGGCCGTTTTCAACTCTTGTAACAGGAGTGCTTCTTCCGCGAAAGAATCAGTAGCGGCTTTTGAACAAGAGCTGAAACTTTTACGTGACAAAGCGACTGCAGGAGAGGTCGAGATGTTGCGAGGGCGATACGCGCTGAAATCAGCGGCGAGCGAATTGAAGCGGCTGCAGAAGAAAACGCTGCAGAACCAAATCGTGGTGGAAGACGTATTGCGCGATTTGCGGAACCTGCCGTCAAAAGAATCGTTCGCGTTACGAACGGAAGTCGCGACCACACAAAGTAACATTCTCAAGGTTAAAGTTGGCGTGGACACCGCGCTGGCGAACGTTTGGAGGGCGGGGGTACAGATTTAATGTAGACTGATGATGAGACGAAAGGTTCTCCAACTTTTTCATTCACTTTTGCCAAAATCAGAAAAACTAAACTCGACACGTCACTTCTCGCTGCATCACATCTGGTTGCCGGTGCCTCCCAAGGCAAAGCACCAATGCCGCCCCCCCCCCCGCCGTCCCTGCACGGCAAGGTCGCGTTAGTAACCGGCGGCTCCCGGGGTATCGGTAGAGCCGTTTGTTTGGCTCTGGCGAAACGGGGGTGTCACGTCGTCGTGGCGGCGAAAAGTGCGGTGGCGCAAAAAACACTTCCCGGAACCATTTACACGGTTTGTGAGGAGATCGCGCGGCTTCGAACCGGCGCGGTGGGGTACCCGGTTATTTTGGACCTTCGAGACGAACACGCTTGTATCGCGTGTGTCGGGGAGACGATCGAGCGGTTCGGCAGAGTGGACATCTTGGTAAACAACGCCTCCGCGCTTTGGTGGCACGCCATCCCGGAAACGCCCACGAAAAAGTTCGACTTGATTCATTCTATTAACGCAAGAGGCGCTTTTTTGATGACCAGGGAGTGCTTACCGCACATGGCGAGGAACGGGTACGGCCGGGTCATCTCCATGGGGCCGCCGTTACCGAAGAGTTACAAAAGCTACGCCGGGAAAACCGCGTACTACATGAGTAAGTGCGGCATGTCCATGGTCGCGCTTGGCGTAGCGGCGGAAGGCGAGGTGCTTTCCAAAAGAAATGGAAATAAAAATATCGCGACGAAAATGGACGTCACCGGCAACGCCCTGTGGCCAGCCACCGTGGTGCAGTCGCTCGCGTCAGAAAATTTCCAACTCGGCGACAAGAAGAACTGGCGCAAGCCCGCGATACTGGCGGACTGCGTGGTGTATCTGTGTGGTGATTCTACTGACACTAGTTACACGAACGGCCAGACGCTTATCGACGACGAATACTTGCAATCGATTGGCTTTTCCAAAAGTGATTTGATTCAATACCGGTGCGACCCGAATTTCGAACCCGTTCGGTTGTTAGCGGA
>Ga0222710_1001230_pt1 | contig 10214 bp, 5 predicted proteins | sample AntAcemetage1696_FD_181143 | JGI IMG/M metagenome (GOLD analysis project Ga0222710, IMG submission 181143) | Saline water microbial communities from Ace Lake, Antarctica - #1696 | ecosystem: Environmental > Aquatic > Non-marine Saline and Alkaline > Saline | place: Antarctica: Ace Lake... | reverse complement strand
CGAGTTCGAATACATTGACGACCACAGGTCGGGTAAGATCGTGGTGGAGCTCAACGGGCGCATCAACAAGTGCGGTGTCATCAGGTACGTGGGGAGCGGGGGCCATCGGAAGAGGCACTAGTGGAGGACTCTTTTTTAGTCCCGGGGATGGTGTTTTCTTCTGCGTGGCCGTCGTGGCCGTCGGAAGAGGCACGGTGAAGGAACCTTTTTTTAGTCTCGGGGCTGTGTACTGCGTATACTGTGTACTGCGTGGCGTCTTCTAACCAACTCAAACTGACCTTTCCCCCTAAATACCTACCAAAAAACGAATAGCCCCCGTTACGATTTGTCGCACACCGACGTCGAGGACTGGGTCGGCCGTCTGCTTCCCTCGCGTTTGTTCGGCGTCATCGTGCTGACCACCGCGAACGGTATCTTGGACCACGAAGAGGCGAGGCGCAAGAAGGTCGGTGGCAAGGTGCTCGGCTTCTTCTACTAAACTAGACGGCAGAGAGACGGTATATACTGTTACTAAAACTGTGTCACGCGGTATGCCGGCACTCTGAGTGAAAGGAAGAGTAGAGTGTAAGAAATGCTGTTTAAGTAGATGATGTCACATAAAACCTATCCGCTCTCAGCTCGCACAAAGAATAGCTTTTACCATTTCCGGCTCGGTTCGTCCAGCCACTTCGCGGCGTCCACGGCATAGTAGGAAAGCGTCAGGTCCGCGCCCGCTCGTTTGATCGCGATGAGGGACTCGAGAACGGCGTCTTTTTCGTTCAAGTAACCAGCCGCCGCGGCGGCTTTCAGCATGCTGTACTCCCCGCTCACCTGGTAGGCGCTGATCGGCAGGGTCGTGGAATCCTTAAGCGCGCGGATGATGTCCAGGTACGCACCAGCGGGTTTGACCATCATGATATCCGCCCCTTCCGCTTCATCAAGCGCGGCTTCGCGTAAGCACTCCCGGAAGTTAGCAGGGTCCATCTGGTACTCCGCTTTGTCTTTCGGGATCTTCCACTCCTCGGAACCGGGCCGCGGCGCAGACGCCAGGGCGTCGCGGAACGGGCCGTAGTACGCGCTGTTGTACCTGTGGATTTTTAGTTGATTGATTGAGGAGGAGAGCGGTTAGAAATACAGTGCACTACGAGTAAGACGTCAGAATACGCATGACCGGTGACTCGACTTACTTTGCGGTGTAGCTCATGATTGCGACGTTTGTGAACCCTTCTGCGTCCAGCGCCTCTCGGATGGCGCCCACGCGCCCGTCCATCATGTCGGACGGCGAGATGACGTCGGCGCCCGCCCGAGCTTGGGACACCGCTTGCTTGCACAGGTAGTACACGGTTTCGTCGTTCATAATAACTCCGTCAGAGCGCACCATGCCGTCGTGCCCCATGGTGTTGTACGGATCAAGCGCGACATCCGTGTACACCTCCAAATCGGGGAACGTGTCTTTCAGCATCGATATGGACCTTTGAGCCAAACCGTTTGGGTTGAACGCTTCCTCCGCCGTCGCCGTTTTCAGGTTGTCCGGCGTTTTGGGGAAAACAACGACCTGGTTCACCCCCGCGGCGCGCGCCTCCCTGACCTTGGCCAGCATGCCTTTTGAGAAACTAAGCCTTGATTGACCAGGCATGGACAGAATGGGGACGTCCTCGTCGCTGTCGTCGTGCACGAAGATGGGGTAGATGAAGTTCGCGGGCGTCAGGATGGTTTCACGGAACGCCTCGCGCACCGTGGAACTTCGGCGGTTGCGCCGGGGGCGGTAGGAAAGGTCCTGGGGAGGCACCACGGGGGTGCCTGTGGTTTTTACGTAAATAGGAAGGAGTGAGTAGTGTTAGTGATTAGTGATAGCGTTCGTGAGTAGTGAGTAGTGATACCGTTCTTGCTAGTGATTGGAACGAACATCTGGCGATGAGATTAGTTTCGATCGACTCGATTCACGATCGACGCGCTTTCCGCGGTGCGAGACGTGTGGAACGTCTAGGGTTTGGCAGTGTGTGGATCCTATTCGTGACCTTGTTGTGCTCGGGTGGTACCCCAACGCGGCTACCGTCAAAAAACCACCGACGTACCTTCGGGAACCTTGGGCGCGACCCTCGTGGTGGCAGGCGCGAGGCTTTTGTCCACCGCCTGGGCGGTGATTGACACTCCTCGGCGCGACGGCCTGGGCTTGGACGTGACCACGCAGAAAGAGACGCCCACGAACGGAGAGGTGAGTGCGAACATCGTGACTGGGTGCGTGGAGTTCGCGTTCCAGAGTGTGTATCACTTACACGTAGTGACACGGACGTGCGTGCGTGAGTGGAGAGGTTGGCGCGACAGATAACATTCTCGTTGGCGAAACTGACGATCTTTGCGATTTTCAGATTCGGTGCGGAGATCGTCGCAGAGAGGCTGAGAGGTTGAGAAATCAAGCGCCTGCGGCAAAGGGCAAAGAGTCTTGTGACCAATCACAACAGGGAAAATCGTGATGACTTGGATGAGCCAAGTGAGAAGCGTTGGAAAAAGCGTGCCAGGGTGTGAGGCAAAAAGAGGTTTCTCCCAGTCATCATCTAATGGATAGATGCCGATCTGCCATCGGCATAGCGCGGTGCGTCGCGGCGAAGCGCACGCTTGTTCATACCTGCCGTGTTTTGGCTTTCGTTTGATTGTCACACGTCGCGTGGTGCTTACCCAATTTACGCCGGTACGTACTTGCGTTCGTAGTAGGAATACGCGCGCGTTTACGAACCGAGCGCAACTGGCACACCGGGTTCCCTCAGCCAGTCGCGTCCTGTCATCTTTCCCGTAAAACGCAATCGCACCGTCGTCGGAGGTGTTTCTGTTGGTCGTGATCAATCGCGTTGCGTGAATTCGAAACGCAGCCTTGTTGGGGAACTAGACACACACAAGTGGAAAGAATCGAATCACACGTCCCAGCCTCGAGCCGAAGGACACGGGCGGTTTACTGACACTACCCATCACCGTCTACATACTCATCATCTTTTTTTCGCAAACAGCCGCAGCGCCAACGCTCGAGATGCAAGCGCTGAGTGCCTTGCCGTCATGGGCGCTGCCTCGCAGCGCAAAATATGTTTCTAAAAACGCCAAACGAGCCGGTGTTAAACGCAGTGGATGTAAGTACAATCGCATCGCGGGGCAACACACGGTTTCCGGCAGACACACTCGCGCGGCTAATCGATTTCATCGAACCAACCAAATGCGAACGAGGGGACCATTTCATCCGTTTTTTCACAAACCCGATTTCAATCCGCTGACGTCTCCCGCCTTCCCTCCCTCTTCGACTCTTTCCAGTTTTCGGCGAACGCTCGTCCGTGGGACGCAGCGCTTCCCCTGTAGTCCAGGGCCCCACGCGCAGCGCGACCCGCGTTACCGCCACGAACCCCGACAAAGAACGGGACGTCTCCGTAAGCGCCGCCGCGTCGGTGACGCCGACTGAGATTTCACCTGAAACCACCGCTACTGATTTGCTCGCGAAGTACGTCGCCGCGCACGGCGGGAAGCGCGTGATTCGCAAAGTTTTAATCGCGAACAACGGCATGGCCGCCACTAAGTCGATAATAAGCATGCGCCGCTGGGCGTACTGCGAGCTCGGTGATGAGAACGCGATTGAGTTCCTCGCCATGGCGACCCCAGAGGACCTCAAAGCCAACGCCGAGTTCATTCGGTTCGCGGATGACTTCGTGGAGGTGCCTGGTGGCAAGAACTCGAACAACTACGCCAACGTCAACCTTATTGTTGATATCGCGGAGCGGGAAGGCGTGGACGCGGTGTGGCCGGGGTGGGGACACGCCAGTGAGAACCCCAAGCTACCCACCATGCTGAAAGCGAAGGGAATCACGTTCATCGGCCCGACGGCGCCCGTGATGAGCGTGCTCGGCGGTACGTGTTTGGCCTTTCCCCAAATCCCGCCTCCCTGTTTGCCGGTTGTCCAGAGTAAGTACTCACGTAACATGGCCCGAAATACTGACACTTTCTTTTACGCTCGCAGACAAAATTGCGGCGAACATCTTAGCGCAAACCGCGAAGGTGCCGTCCATTCCGTGGTCAGGAACGGGTTTGGAAGCCGAGCTCAACGCGGAAGGCACGATTGACCAGGAGATTTTCGACAAAGCCATGGTCACCACGGTTGACGAGTCCTTAGCCGCGGCGAACCGTATCGGGTACCCGGTGATGTTGAAAGCGTCAGAAGGTGGCGGCGGTAAGGGCATTCGCATGTCAAACAACGACGAAGAACTAAAGGTCAACTTTGAGATGGTCAAAGCCGAAGTCCCGGGGTCACCAATGTTCATGATGCAGCTGTGCACGCAAGCCAGGCACTTGGAGGTGCAGATCGTTGGGGACGAGTACGGCAACGCGGTGGCGTTGTCGGGAAGGGATTGCAGCACACAGCGGCGGTTCCAGAAGATTTTCGAGGAAGGCCCGCCCACCGTCGCGGATCCGAAGATTTTCCGCGAGATGGAAAAAGCAGCGCAGAGGTTGACGCAATCCATCGGGTACATCGGCGCCGGCACCGTGGAGTACTTGTACAACGTCGAGACTGGGAACTACTTTTTCCTGGAACTGAACCCAAGGCTGCAAGTAGAGCACCCTGTTACGGAAGGCATCACCAATGTCAACCTCCCCGCGACGCAGCTTCAAGTCGCGATGGGCATCCCGATGAACCGGATTCCCGACATCCGGCGGTTTTACGGTTTACCCGACGTCAACGGCGACTCCGAGATTGACTTCATGGAGGATGACTACGTCCTTCCCGAGCGCCATCTCATCGCGGCGAGGATCACCGCGGAAAACCCTGACGAAGGGTTCAAGCCCACCAGTGGCGGTATCGAGCGCGTGTCCTTCCAAAGCACACCCGACGTGTGGGGGTATTTCAGCGTTGGCGCGAACGGGGGGGTGCACGAGTTTGCGGATTCGCAATTCGGGCATATCTTCGCTACCGGTAAGACGCGCGAGGAGGCGCGCAAGTCCCTAGTCATCGCTCTGAAAGGCATGGTAGTCAGAGGCGAAATCAGGACTGCGGTGGAGTACCTGGTGCAGCTTCTTGAAACCGAGGATTTCAAGAACAACACCATCGACACCGCGTGGCTGGACGGGATCATCAAGGAAAAGTCAATCGCGATGAAGGAAGACCCGCACACGATCGTCGCGTCCGCCGCGATGTGGCGCGCGTTCAAAGCCGTGCAAGCGGAGGAAGCCGCGTTCAAAGAGTTCTGGCAGAAAGGCCAGACCGCGACGCAGGGGGTGGACAAACTCATCACGTTTTCCATGGACATCACGTACCAGGACGTGAAGTACACGTTCGATGTGAAACGCCGAGGGCCGGACTCCCTGGTGCTCAGGTACGTGTTGCATTTCCCAAATCCGGCCTCCCTGTTTGCCCATACACGACTGACACTTTCTTTTCTTGTATCTCAGCATGAAGGGCGGGGCCGATTTGATTGACGCGCGGATCCGGGAACGCTCGGATGGCGTGCTTCTCGGGATCTGGGGAGGCCGGACGCACGAAATCGACGGGCTGGAGGAACCGCTTGGTTTACGCATGATTCTGGATGGCCAAACCTGGCTGTTGCCTAACCAGTTCGACCCGAGCGAGTTACGCACGGACGTCACGGGGAAGCTGATCCGGTACCTGCAAGACGACGGCGGCGAAGTCGTCGCAGGGAAGCCGTTCGCGGAGGTGGAGGCGATGAAGATGGTGATGCCTCTGATCGCGGGCGAGAGTGGGACGATTTCGCACGAAAAAGCGGGCGGCGCGGTGATTGGCGCCGGCGACCTTTTAGGAACCCTGACTCTTAAAGACCCGAACAAGGTGAAGAAGATTTCGCAATTCGGCGGGGATTTCAGGGTTGTGCGGGACCCGGGCGAGGGCGACGCGGCGCTCACGGCGAGTGAGGCGCTTGACGAAGCCATCGCGAGGACTAACTTACTGTTGGACGGGTACCAGCTCCCGGTTGATGAAACCGTGAACAACCTCATCGCAAAGCTTTGTGACCCGGCGTTGCCGGACGTGGAGGGCGGGCGCTGGGCGCGCGCTTGTTCCGTTTTAAACGGCGTCGTGGACCGGTACCTCGCGGTGGAGAAACTGTTCGCGGGGAAGAAACCGGACAGCGTGGTTGGTGACTTGGCGCGGCAAAACAGCGGCAAGCTTGATGACCTGTTGAAAACAGTCATCGCGCATGCCAGCATCAAGAGTAGGACGCAGATGGTTATTTCGCTTTTGAAACAGGCCCCCACGTTACCTCAGAGGATCATGTCCGGGCCCGTGGGCTGGGCGGACGACCACGCCCCGATCAGCGCCGAGTTCCGAGCGGCGCTCAAGAGCCTGTCCACCGTACGGGGCGCCGACTACGGCGAGCTCGCGCTGACCGCGTCGAACATCTTGCTTGAAAAGCGCCTGCCGTCCATTGACAAAAGAATGGCCGAGCTTCGGAAGCTTTTGAAGGGCAACGCGTCCCTGGACCGCGCCTGGGGCACGGTGGAGAAAGGTGACTTGAAGTGTTTAAGCGAGTCGCCCACGCTGGCGGTCGATTTGCTGCCTTCGCTTTTCGTGGACGCCGATTTGGACGTGGCGAACGCGGCCCTAGAGGTGTACACCAAAAGAGTGTACCGCGCGCACGACGTCATTTCCACGGAAATTGTCCGCGAAGACGACCTCGTCACAATGAACTTCAAGTTCCAGTTCAACACGTACCCGGAGAAGTCGCCGCTGCGAAGCGGCGTGTTGGCCGTGTGCTCGTCGCTGGAGACCGCCAAGGCGCAGATCCCCGTGATTCTGGACCGCCTCGCGCGTCACATCGGCGACGAAAAGTACCAAGACACCCCAGTGCACGTGCTTCACATCGCCCTCGCTTCACAGCCTGAGGACGGCACGCTCGCGGAGCGGTGCGGCGCCGCGCTTTCCGAGCACCGGGGGAGGATGGCGGAGCTGGGGGTGAAGTTCGTGAACGTCATCTCCTACGTCCCGCCCAACCTGCCCAACTACTTCACCTTCACCGCGGCGAGCGGGTACCAGGAGGATTCGCTGTACAGGGGCGAGCGCCCCACGGTGGCGCACCTTCTGGAGCTCGCACGGCTGGAGAACTACAACCTCGTGCGGCTGCCCACGGTGAACCGGGATTTGCACGTGTACGTCGGGGAGTCAAAGCAAGGGTTTGGCAAGCGCGGGTTGCAGAAGCACATGCTTCTGCGCCGAATTTCGCACTCGCAAGACGCCGCTACGGGCGGTATCGAGCGCGTTTTGGCGAAAGCGGTGGAAGCGCTTGACCTCGCCGCGCTGGATCCGCGCACCAAAGGCGCGTCAAGTGGCAGAATTTACATCAACTTCCTCCCCGTGCAAACGGACGGGGCGTTCGAGTCCGCGGTTTCCGGGTTGAAAACCAAGGTGCTCGAGTTCATCTCCAAGAACAGTACGGAGCTGCTGCAACGGCAAGTGGACGAAGTCGAGATTCGGTTCCGAATCGCGGAAGCACCCGGCTCGCCCGTGCAGGTCCCGGTACGGATAATGGCCACGAGCATGTCCGGGCAGTGGCTGAAAGTGGACGTGTACCGCGAGTACCTCGACCCCCTCACCGGCAAGGCCACGCAGTTCTGCATGCTGGGCAAGGATGGCGCGGAGGAGGCTTGTTTCCTGGAGCCGTACCCGATGCCCGGGACGCTGCAGCAGAAAAGGGCAATCGCGCGCGCGATCGGCACGACGTACATTTACGATTTCCTCGGCCTGATTGAAAAGGCCATGGTGTTGGAGTGGCGGTCGTTCCTTTCTGGTGCGGGGACAGGGGATGTGCCGGGTGACATGTTTCGGGCGGAGGAGCTGTTGTTGTCCGGGGACGGAACCCTAACGCGGGCGACGGCTTCGCGGATGGCGGGCTCCAACGACATCGGCATGGTGGCGTGGGAGTGCTTCATGAAGACCCCGGAGTACCCGGCAGGGCGGCAGGTTGTTTTAGTGGGCAACGACTGCACGTTCATGTCCGGCTCATTCGGGGTGAAGGAGGATGACTTCTACTACGCCGTGAGCAAGTACGCGCGCGAAAAAGGCCTGCCGCGGGTGTACATCGCGTCCAACAGCGGTGCGCGGATCGGTTTGGTGGAGGAGCTGAAACCGTATTTCAAAGTCGCCTGGAACGACGCGAGCAACCCGAGTTTGGGGTTCAAGTACCTGTTTCTAACCCCCGAGGACTTCGGTAACCTACCAGAAGGCACCGTTAATGCCAGGGAAATCACCGAGGATGGCGAGAAAAGGATGCGCCTGGATGACATCATCGGCCAGATCCACGGCATCGGCGTGGAGAACCTGAGGGGAAGCGGGATGATCGCGGGCGAACAGAGGTACGTGCATAATTTCCCAAATCCCGGACGACTGTTTTACCGAAGCTGGTGACTGTTGTCCATACATCGCGATATACTTGGCTGACACTTTTCGTTCCCAATCAAAGCGCGGCGTACGCCGACGCGTTTACGCTTTCGTACGTCAGCGGCCGGTCGGTTGGCATCGGCGCGTATTTGTGCCGTTTAGGCCAGCGAAACATCCAGATGACCAACGGCCCTTTAATTCTCACCGGGTACCTGGCGCTGAACAAGCTGTTGGGCCGGGACGTGTACACGTCACAGGACCAGCTCGGCGGGCCGCAGGTGATGATGCCCAACGGCGTGTCGCACATGCAGGTCGAGGATGACCAGCAAGGCGTGATGGCGATTTTGCGGTGGCTCTCCTACGTCCCCAGCAGTTGCTTCACGCGGTCACCAGCGTTACCAAGCACAGATCCAACCTCCAGAAAGATCGACTTCAAGCCAACCAAAACGCCGTACGACCCGCGGCACATGATCGCGGGCGTGGCGGGTTTGGACGGCGCCTGGCAAAGCGGGTTCTTCGACAAAGGCTCGTGGACGGAAACGCTGGCGGAGTGGGGCAAGAGCGTGGTTTGCGGGCGCGCGCGACTTGGTGGCATCCCCATGGGGGTCATCGCAGTGGAAACGAGGTTAATGGAACAGCGAATCCCCGCCGATCCCGCGAATCCGGAATCGCGAGAAACCGTCTTGGCGCAAGCCGGCCAAGTCTGGTTCCCCGACTCGGCGCACAAAACCGCCAGCGCGATTCGCGACTTCAACAACGCCGAGAACTTGCCGCTGATTATTTTCGCCAACTGGCGAGGGTTTTCGGGCGGCACCAGGGACATGTACGGCGAAATCCTGAAGTTCGGCGCCATGATCGTGGACGAACTGCGGGTGTACAGGCACCCCGTTTTCGTGTACATCCCCCCCAACGGCGAGTTAAGAGGCGGCGCCTGGGTCGTGGTGGACCCCACGATCAACGAAGCGCGCATGGAGATGTACGCTGATGTGGATTCGAGGGGCGGGATTCTGGAACCCGCGGGGATCTGCGAGGTGAAGTTCCGGGATAAGGACCAGAAAAGCGCGATGCACCGTTTGGATCCGGTGTTGCTTGAGCTTGACCAAGACCCGGACGAGAACGAGGACGACATCTCACTGCGGGAACAACAACTGCTGCCGATGTACACGCAAGTCGCGCAGGAGTTTGCGGATCTGCACGACCGGTCGGGGCGCATGAAAGCCAAGGGCGTGATTCGGGACACGGTTCGGTGGGAAAACGCCAGGGAGTACTTCCACGCCAGGCTGACCCGGCGCCTGAAAACGGACGAGCTCGCCATGGACGCCGGTGCCGACAACGCGGACGTGGAGGCGCGCTTGAAGACCATGGCGCTTGCGGCGGGCGTGGACTTTGAGAACGACAAAAACGTCACAAAGTGGATCGCGGAGAACTTGGCTTTGGTGACCGCCGAGGTGAAGTCCATCGGGCGAGATGCCGCGATTGAAGAGGCCATGGAAACCCTCGCGGGCCTGGATGACGACGCCCTCAAGGCTGTGATGGAAAGGCTCGCCGGGAAGTGAACAACGGCGGGAGACGGGGAATAACAAACATTGAAATGAACGAAACAAGGAACGAAACAAGTCAAACCTCTTTTCTTTTTCGGAAAGGTCTTGCGTTATTATTCATAATCCTCCCACTCTCACCAATTCCTACGTACCTTCTTCTACCTTCCCCACCCCTACCCCCCCTCTTTCCCTCCAAGCAGCTGCATGAACTGGTTGTACGAGTTCTCCACGTCGAAAAGCAGCTGTCGCGTTTCGTCGTCCGCGAGCTCGTCGCTCGCGCGCATCTTCTCCAACTTGCGATTGTAACAGAAAAGTGTCACCCCCCCTCTTTCCCT
>Ga0222710_1001215_pt1 | contig 10291 bp, 10 predicted proteins | sample AntAcemetage1696_FD_181143 | JGI IMG/M metagenome (GOLD analysis project Ga0222710, IMG submission 181143) | Saline water microbial communities from Ace Lake, Antarctica - #1696 | ecosystem: Environmental > Aquatic > Non-marine Saline and Alkaline > Saline | place: Antarctica: Ace Lake... | reverse complement strand
ATCGTGAGTGGTAATTCTTTTCTCGGAAGGTCGAGGAAAAGGAAAAGCAAAACGTCGGAGCTGCTGCAAAAAGTGGCGTTGCTTGATGTTCAAAATCTGAGCAGCCTGACCCGTCAGTTCCCAGGGGCGCGTCCGGCGAAGATGGCGGCTGCTGTGGCGAGCTGGAAGTCCTTCGTCGCGACGACGGAAACCGGGTCGGGCAAATACGGCCCCGAGTGCGCGGTGCTCGCGGCGAATGGCATGGCCGACTTGGCGCGAGCGCACTTCGTGGAATGCGTGGAGGTGCGAAATCTGCTCCCGGTGTGCCCACCTCGATCTTTTGTCGCGTCCGACGAGTGGACCTCTCCATGAACGTACACGGCACCCTTCAGACCCGTGACGTACCTAACCACACACCCATACCCGTTCCCTTCCAAACCCACAGACCGCGTTCAAAACAACGCACGTCCCGAACCTACGCTTCGCGGTTACGAACGGCGGGAATCGGTCAAAATCGTTATCCCCAAACCACCAGCACCACTCATGGGGTTGGGTCGACGCCGCGGTGCCGGCCGGGGTTTCTGCGTTCACCAAAGCGGTGACCGAGACGACGCGAAACGCGGATGCGCTGGAAAAGGCGCTGCTCGGCGGTGTTGGTGTTGATGTTGGAAAGACGGGCCGACTTTGCGTAACGGCCAAACACTCCGTCGCCGCGATCGTTTCCACGAAAGGCCCGAACTCGTTCGTGTCCGTGGTGAGCACGTTTTTCCAGAGGCGCATACACGAGTTCGCGGTGAGGGTTGATGAAACGAATGGCGATGATGAAACGAACGACGACGACGACGACGACGAAACCGACGAAACCGCGAAAGAAAACGACGACGACGCGTTCGCGAAACAAGTTGACGCCTACGTCGCCACCGGGGTGGTCGGGCTGGAGCGACAGGTACGGCCTTGGGGCTTTCCCAAATCCGGCCGGCCACTTTTTGCCGACTGTCCGCCCGTAAGTACTCACGCACGCGTTCCGAAAGACGTTAACCAATTATCCTTTACAATCGCAGCACTCGCTCGTCGCGCCGAGCGCGTCGCATGATTCGTGCGCAACCGCGATGGGCGCGGATTGGACAAAGCAGCTGGAGTTCGTAGGCGCGTGTTTGAGAGGTGTTACATCTGAATCAGATGTTACGTCCGGGTCAGACTCGGACTCGTCTATTTCAATCTTTGGAAACGCCTGCGCCGCCGCCGCGGCGGCCGCGATTGACGCCGCGATTTGCGAGCGCGTGAAAGTTCGGGCGAGTGGCAATTTCGAAAAGAAGGCGCTTCCCGAGTTGTTGCGGTGGATCATAAAGGTGCCAGTTGCGTTTCTGAAAACAATAGGGCTGGTGAGTTCTGTGAGTTCTGGAGGAAGCGGCGGCGGTACCAATACCAATAATTCAAACAAGTCCGATCTTGAAAGCGCGCAGTGGCGCGCCAGATGTGCGCACGCCGCTTATGAAAGATTAGGCGCGCAACGCGTGCACCAGTGCTTCGACGTGATCGTGGAGTTTCCGGAAAGCGCCCCCGCGGTGGACGACCTGCGGCGGTGCTTGCGACGGAGCTACTCCCTGCACTCGCAGTTGGTCGACGCGCTTAAACACAAACTAAGGCAACGACTGTTAATAGCAGGTGCGCCTACCGGGGATATCATCGACACGTACCGGCTCACCATTCGAGCGCTGCGAGACCTCGATCCAAGTGGAGTTGTTTTGAACCAAGTCAGCGTGGAGTTGAAGGTACGTATTGCGCATTTTCCAAATCCTGACACACTGTTTCAAGCCCCTCTTTGACGTCCACGGCCGTCATTAAAAGGAGATACTGCATACATCACAAGTAGATTGTTTGCCCATACAGTACACCCATACTCAAGACTGACACTTTGTTTTACCCATCGCGAGGAATACCTGCGAAGCCGAAAAGACACCATCAGGTGCGTCGTGTCCATGCTGATGGGGAAGGACGGGGCAGACGGGGAGGGGGATTTTCAAAACGGGTTGCTGAGCTCGAGCGGCAACGGCAACGGAGATGGCCATGGAGGAGATGGTCTTGAAAGACTAGGCGACGACGACGGGGATTTGGAGTTTTTGGAGTACGACTGGCGAAGCGGCAATGGAGACTGTACGAAGCAATCGTCACAAACGAACGTCGACGAAACGTCGCGTCAAAAACAAAAAAAAACAAATTGGGACAAATGGGAACCCGAACCTGTCGCTTCCGAAGCCGCGTCCTCCAGAGGCAGAAAACGCGCGGGCGACGACGAGCTCACGCAGCTCGTTTCCATATACGGCTCGAAAGAAGTTTTCATCGGGGAGTACCGGTACGTATTATATATCCCAAATCCCAATACTGTTTGCCCTAACAACACTGACACTTTTCTTTCCCAATCACAGGAACATGTTAGCGGAGCGTCTTTTGTCAAAAGTCGGGTACGACGTGGACCGGGAAACGCACGCCTTGGAGCTTTTAAAACTAAGGTTTGGCGAGCACAACCTACACAAGTGCGAAGTCATGTTAAAAGACATGCGTGACAGCAAGCGGCTGAACACGAACATAAAGGCGCCCCTGGCGCCTGGCACGCCGGGCGCGGCGGTTGACGACGCGCACGAAACGACGGAAACGTTGCGGAAAAGGTACGTCTTGCATTTCCCAAATTGCATTTCCCAATTTGACCATACAAAACTGACACTTTTCTGGCAAAACTCAAAAGCAACTTGGACGCCACCGTGGTGTCCAACCTGTTCTGGCCTCCGTTCCAAACCGAAGCCCCCGATTTCGCGTTGCCATCGTCAATGCACGCGCTCACGGCAACCTACGCGGAGCGGTACCACCACTTGAAAGCGCCGCGGAAAATGACCTGGCTCCACAATTTAGGCACGGTGCAGATGGAAATCATGTGGCGCGACACCGAAGTCGTCGTCACAGTGGGGCCGATTGAAGCGGCGCTGATTCACTTGTTCCAGGACCGAAGCTTTTGGAGCGTCGACGAACTGGTTGAAACCTTGAAAATCCCAAAGCAGGTATTACGAAGAAAAGCCGTGGTGTGGATCAACAACGGGTTGTTAGTGGAGACTAGTGGCGGAAATGACAAAACAGACACTAGTGGCAACACCGAACCGGGGTACCGCCTCGTCACCGAAACCGACGCCAAGGCCACGTTCGGCGCTGCCGCCGCGGACGACGGCGTGGGTGCCAGCGGAGGGTCGGTAGCGTCCGCTGAAACCCAAGCCGCGGCTGGGATGAAGGTGTACGAGCAGTACATAATCGGGATGTTGACGAACTTCCCGCAGTTACCGCTCGGGCGGATTCATAACATGCTGAAGATGTTCGTATCAGAGCCCCCCTACGACAGAACCGAACACCAGCTCGCCGCGTTTTTAACCCAGCTAATAGCGGAGGACAAGGTGGTGATGGAGGGCGAGCAGTTCAAAAGGAGGACTTGAGAGGTAAGCACGATAGGTAGAACCGAAGGAGTTTAATGCGAGTACGTATTACTCCTCTTAGTACTCCTAGTTAACAGAGGTAGGTCTTACCGCTTTCTATTCTTTTATCGCGCGCACAGGCACCTCGTTAGTCCTGTTAGTACTCCTATTAGTGTTACAGGTAGGTCTTAACGCTTTCTATTCTTTTATTCCGTCACATTCACTGGCTAGACTAGATTATCAAGCCCCGGGAACCCGGTGGTTTCCTTGAGCTGTGTCAGCTGTTCGGCTGACATTTTCTCCTTCAGCGACCGGCCTAGTTTCGTCGCCTCAAACGCGGTGTCAAGGTTCCACTCGTCCAGCGTGGGTTTTTTGTTAACGCTCTCCGGCATCTTTTGTAACATCTCCGCGTACAGCTTCTTGCCGTCCATGATCACGGGAAAGAAATGCGGCTGCCCCTCGGGTTTGGTTTGCGTTTCCTTGTAATACACGAGCAGTGGGAATCCGGGGAACCAAAACTCCCAGTTCACCACGCTCTCGAAGCTCCATTTGTTCGCCCCGCCGCCTTGCAGTTTGTTGTCGCCGCTGGACTCGGTGCCCACTTCCAGGGCGACGGCATCGGATGCCCCGGGGTCCACGATCACCACGTCGAGGTCGGTGTCCGAGAACCGGAACCGTACCCTGCTGGCTTGCAGCGTAAGGAAGGCGCCCAAAAAGCCGTGCACGCCGAACTGCGTCCAGAGGTGACACACCGGCCCGAGAAACGCGGCGACGCCGAGCAAGACGCCTCCGATGCGGTAATCGCCGGGAATGACGACTTGCATCGCAGAAGACGCCGCGACGACGATTGGGTTTCTGGTGGCCTGTAGGGCGGTGGATGTGCCGCGCACAGAGGACCCGACGCCATCGGTGGAGCCCGGCGTGGCCTTGGCGTTGAAGGTGACGATATTTCGGGACCGGAGAGGCACCGCGACCGCGACGCGGTTGGCGGTGACGCGTTTCGCCGCGCGGAGAGAAACGGGCGCGCGCGCGAACTGCGGGGCGAGAAGGGCGGGCATGGTTCCGTGGGCGGGCGTCGGGGGATGCGACGGTGCGGGGAGAAGTGCGGGGCGGAGTTGTTGAGATCACGGGATGTGCCAACGAACCTGCGGGGACAATTTTCACCCAAACACAAATCCAGTCAGCACGTCGTTACCCGCAATCGCGCGCCACAACGCGTGCGCGCTCGCGGAGGTTCTTTCGCGATGTCCGCCTTTTCCGCTTTAAGTGCGCCGTGTACAACCCATTCGCTCCACGCCCGCGTGTCTCCTGTTTCCAAGGCAAGGCAAGGCAAGACAAGCTTACCCTCGTCCCGAAATGTACTGCTGACATTTCCGAGACCGGGTTCCAATCGCGCGTCCCGTTTCGGCGCAATCGTAGGTCACGCCTCTGGCACCGAAACACCACCCCCCGTGAAAAAGGTCCTGGTGCCTATCGCGGACGGCACCGAGGAAATCGAAGCGGTTACCGTGATTGACGTGTTACGAAGAGCGGGCGCGGAGGTGACTGTGATGTCTGTTGAAGATGGCCGGAACGAGGTGGTGTGTTCGCGAGGCGTGCGACTAGTCGCTGACGCGAACGTGAAAGACGTAGCGGGACGAGGCGCACCCAATGATTGGGACCTAATAGCGGTTCCGGGAGGCATGCCCGGCGCAGAGCACATCGCGGACCACACAAAGTTCCACGCCGTTTTGGAAAAGCATTTCAGAGCCGGGAAACTGATGGCGGGAATCTGCGCGGCGCCCGCGATTTGTTTCGAACCGAAGGGGTTTCTGGAGGTTCGTATTTGGCCTTTCCCAAATCCATTACACACTGTTTGCCCATACAACACTGACATTTTCTTTCGTTTCTTTTATGTAAAGGGGTTCGCCGCGACCGCGCATCCCGCTTTCGTGGATGAGCTGGGCGGGTCGCTGATGGAAAAAAATGACCAGGCGCAGTGCCGGGTGGTGGTTGACAAAACCATGGTGACGTCTAGAGGCCCTGGGACGTCCCTGGAGTGGAGCTTGTGCCTCGTCGAGCAGCTGTTCGGGAAAGACAAGGCGAAGGAAGTCGCAGGGCCGATGGTCGTGCAGCCCGCGAACGCGAAGCTTTTGCGGAATCTGGAGTGGCGCCTGGACGAAACGCCCGTGGCGAAATGAAAGGGTTGTAGGACATGTAGAAGTACACAAGGACACGTGGTCTTAGGGTGGGAACAAGTTGTTAGACTTGTCGTCACCGAAGGTTTCGCGAGAGAATTTTTGGAACGACTGCGAATAGAGATGGAGAGAGGGGAGGTAGGCGTCACGCGGAATTCGAAAAAGTCGGCGAAATCCCCAAAATCAAGTGCCCACTTTGAAATAAAGGCGCCAGTTTTTCAAACATCCATCTTTACGTCCCTCCCTTGGATGGGTCATCACTTCGCGGAACGTCCGCGGTGGGTCGTCATGAGTCCTCCCGCCCCGCGCGCCGTCCCGCAGTACAGCGGCCGCGCGGCGATGATCGCGAAAGTCGCGTCCGAGGCGGGCGCCTCGGGGGAACAGGGGGGCGCGCCGGTACGTCTCTCTCGGTGTGCCGATTAATCGGAAACACGGGGATGGATCCCGTTCACGTTTCCCCGCGTAGGCACACCGTGTCCAGTTCCCGCGGAAACACACCTCGCGCTTTCTCACCTCGCGATGACCGTCGACGCACGTTTTCGCTCGTGCGTGCGCGCCGTCAAACACACGTTCGATCAACGCGATCCCTACGTTCGAGTGCGTGCAAACGCGTTCGAGGACCACAACACGCGCGTCGTCCCTACCCGAGCTCATCCACACATCAATTAACATCGCGGCCCCGTTCTTTAATCTTTAATCCATCGTTTCAAAACAGCTGCGCGCCGTGGACATCAACCGCGTTTCCTCTACCGAGCTCGAGTCCGCGCGGATTGCACGACGGGTCGATTCTTTTGATACCGACACGAATCAAACCAACCACGGACGGACGGCGTTCGGTGTTGACCCCGAGGCCGGCGAGTTAAACGCGCCGTCGCCGTCGGCGCCGAGCCGAGTCGAGTCGACGGTTTTGAAAAAAACAAACCCGACCGCCGTGGCTGGTTTGGCAGTCTACCAAAAACGCAAACGCCACGCAACGCACTTTACTTCCGGGAAGTGGCTACCCAACCTTCCCCTGCCTCCCGCGTACGAGCGCTTGTTGAACGTGTTCGTGGCGACGCAACAGGTCGGGCCGTTGTTAAGAAAGCGGCAACAACAATGCACCGCCGATGTGGTTTGCGCTTCAGTCGAAACCATGACGGGCAAGCGGTGTACGCTCGCCATGTTACGGTCGGTGGAGGCGGTGATGCCCGGCACGATTAATTTCAGCTGCCGGGGAGGCATGGACCCGCGCGGTGGCGTTGGCGGTGACGCGGGCGGTGCAGGAAGAAGCATCTTCGAAAACGGACCCGTGAGCCCGCGCCGCGTGCGAGCCGACGTCGCGGCGCACGACGCTAATCACGCGCAAACGCCGACGGCCGAATTTGAGTTTGACGAAAAGAATCATCCGCGGTCGCCCGGGCAAAAGTTGCAGACCGCGAACCTTTCAGGCACCGGGAGGCCACAACACAAACAAAATGACGCAAGGAAACCGATTGGCGGTGTTTCATCGGAACAGTTCAGGTACGCGCTGGTTCAAATCGTGGGGCGGTACCACGACGTTTTTTGCGACTCGTTTGCGAAAACCGCCGGCGACGACAAACAGCGCCGCGGTTTGTCCACCGAAAAGGGCTCGGTCGGCGCGTGGCACGTCCGCTTCGACTTGGCCACGGTACCGGACCCGCCTTTGGAGGTGAGTACTGTTGCAGATGAAGCTGGCGTAGTAACAGCGGGCGGTGCTGTTACCGGTACAGCTCAACCGAAACCTTTGGGTGCGGAAAAACCCGGACCGCGAGCACGGACGGCAAAGAGTTCCATCCTCGCCGGCAACGGCGGCGCCGTGCCGGCTAAGTGGCACGACGGCCATTCTTGGGACGCGGCGGATATCAAAGCACGTTCGTTGAAAGGAATAACCATCGACGACCAGCAAGCCTCCGCTGCAGCCAAAGAGCTGGGCGATTTAGGCAGCGAGTTACCCCTCGCCGCGGTCGCGGCGGTGATGAAGCGCAAGCTCGCGGTTGACCACGACCTGGATCCGGCCACGATTGCTACGCGGAAACACCGGCGCCTACACGACCTGCTGCCGAGCACGTTCGACACCGTGCGCAGTTTGTTCGCCACCTCCAAGCGGAAGGTATTGGCCTTCTCCGAGCTCCTGGAACAAACAATACGCGCCAGTTCAAGGCGGAGCGCGAACCCCACGGAAACGGAACAGGCGCTGCGCCTGGTCGCCGAGGCGAGCCCGGAGTGGTGCGCGCTCATGCCGGCGCACACCACGGTTTCCGGGGAGGAGCTGTTCCGGGTGAAAACCACGGACGCCGCGGTTACACGGTTCGTGCGACAGAAACTCGTAGCGATGAAGGAAGATAAGTTGTGATGGGTGTTGTTTAGTATTGCAAGACACGTACTCAATCACTGCAGTTGTTTCGCGACACTTTTGGTTTCTTTGCACCAAATTCTTTTCACTGCTTCGCCTTAGTCGGGGTTTCCCCGATCGTGATCCGAAGAGTCCGCCCGCGCCGCGTCGCGCCATGGATCCTCTTCGTTTGATCCGCGATGCGGTCATCGGCGACACGATTGGAGGGTACGTGTGTTACACTCGCGTTTGACCCCCACGCGTTTCCCCGCCCACCTCGCGTGTGCCTGCCACACCCGGACCCCGATCTCACGGCTCACCTTTCCTCGCATTCCCGCGCGCCACCAACCCGCAGGTCCAAGTTCGACGAGACGCACGTGCACCTTGACGAGCTGAATTCGCTCCAAAGGAAGTCCACGACGAACTACAAAACCAAGATGGGCAAAACCTTTCTGAGCGTGGAGCAGGTTTGGTTCCTGGCGAAGAGCACCCACGAGAACCCCAAACAGGCGCACCCCGCGTACCTCAAGGATGCGATTGCCGCGAAGTTCGCCCCCGTTTCCATGGTGGACCGGAAGGACTTGCTGCTTTTTCTGACGGGCAAAACAGACACGAGCGCGCAGATCGACCTTACACACGTCCCCGCGTTCATGGACGCGGAAGAGGCGTTGGACGAGCAGGCCAACTCTTTGGACGTGGCCGGGCGGGTTGGAGGTTCGAAACGAGGACGCGATTTAGTGGGATCCGAGATTGATGAGAAAAAACCGAAACAACGACCGCTGCACACCCGGGACAGCGCGCTGCAGTGCGACAAGAGCTTCAGCGCGGTGCTCGGTTTCTTCGGCGCGCAATTGCCTTCGGAGCTAGGCAGCAAGAAAAAAGAGTCCGTTAAAAAACCGAGCGGAATCGAACCGCCGCCGCTTGTGAACATCGAACCCATCCGTACGAACCGGTTCGACCGAGGGAAGGACAAGGACGACTTTTACGCAGAGCACATGGGGCGCGATTTCGTGGATTTCGGGATCGTGGACGACGGCGGGTTTCTTCCCGGGGGCGGGAATGGGAAGGTACTACCTGAACTAAGCGAACAGGAACGAGCAAAAGCCGAGCAGGTGACGGGACACAAAATAACAGACGGAAGCAGACCTAATGGGGCCGTGAAAGCTAACGCGAGATCATCTCAAAAACCAAGCTCGTCTCAAAAAAGGGACCCTGCGGCTGGAAAGATGCCCGTCATACTGGTACCGCCCGGGTACGGCAGCAAAGTCATGTTCAACATGTACAACGCGGGTAGGTTTTTGGAAGGCGAGAAGCTGGTGCCGTGGGATGAGCTGCACAAGAAAGACGCGAAGAAAAAAGTCCGGATGGTGATCAAGCGCCGGTACAAGGTACTTATTGCGCGTTTCCCAAATCCTGACACACTGTTTACCGCCCCTGCGTGACTGTTTGAGTGCACTACATCATCACAAACGCACTGTTCGGCCTGATTAGAATCCAACTCTCTGACTGTTTGCTCATACAAGTTACTGACACTTTTCTGGGCGCAATCAAAGCGGGAGCTTTCGGTGAAATACATGGTCACCGATGAGGTCCCGACTTCAGCTTCGGACTGGGCGTGCGTCGTGGCGGTTTTCGTGTCCGGGAAAACCTGGCAGTTCAAGGACTGGCCGTTTAAAGGCGCGAACGAGGGGGATTTAGTGGAGACGTTCCAACGAGTGAAAGGGTTTTATCCCCAGTACGACACCGAAACCGCCGCCGACGTGATTAAAACCTGGAACGTCACAACCCTGCGGTTCCAGAAAAACGTACGGCACGGCGACCGCGCGCAGTTCGAGGAGTTTTGGCACGTCATCGACAAACACCTGGAGCTGACTCGGAGCTCGCTGGCGTACTAGGAGGGGGGGGCGAACAGTTGGTAATTTTGTTGTAGTGTGAAGGTACCCTTACGAACCGTTTAATCGCGACAAAAATTCGTCATCTAGAAAGTCTGCCTTTTCGATTTGAATTTTCTAGCCGTTGTTTCTTTTTACGGATTCGAAAGCGCGCTCGCTCGGTTCGACGCTCGCGTATATACGTCTTGCGTTTGGTTCTTTAAAGAAGTGGTGGTGTTTAATTTGTTAACACCATAGTGAGTTGTTGGTTATGTGTTCGTACTGGACGGAACGTGCGTCGGCACAGCGCTTACGCGCGCTCGCCGCGGATGCGGCGCGCGAGCTGGATGTCCTTGGGCATGATGGTGACACGCTTGGCGTGGATGGCGCACAAGTTGGTGTCTTCGAAGAGCCCGACGAGGTACGCTTCGGAGGCTTCCTGGAGCGCGAGGATGGCGCTGGACTGGAACCTGAGGT
>Ga0222710_1001208_pt1 | contig 10319 bp, 11 predicted proteins | sample AntAcemetage1696_FD_181143 | JGI IMG/M metagenome (GOLD analysis project Ga0222710, IMG submission 181143) | Saline water microbial communities from Ace Lake, Antarctica - #1696 | ecosystem: Environmental > Aquatic > Non-marine Saline and Alkaline > Saline | place: Antarctica: Ace Lake... | reverse complement strand
TGTGGTTCCGTGAACAGGGGATGTGGGTCGGGATAGGCCTGCGAGGCCCGCTAGATCGGGTCCAGCGCCTCAGGCAGGATAAATTACAGCAGTCGGATCTCGATCAGCGGGATTGAGGTGATCGAGCCGAGGCGTTCGATATCGAGGGTGACGTCCATCAGATCGCTGTCGAATCGCACGGGCACGTCGAACTGGTAGCCTGCAGTGAGGGTCACGCCGGGATCCGGGGCGACCTCAAAGGTGACGATCCCGGTGGAGGGGTCGCTCGACCAGCCGTTGAACTGCTCGGCACCGCTCAGCGCGACGCGGATTGTTCCGGCGACAGGCTTCTCGATGCGCCGCTGATAGACATGCGGCAGGGTGCCGTAAGCTTTGGTCAGCGCGAAGGACGTGGTGGCGCCGTCACCGATCCCGATGGGCTGATCCATCTCTGACACTCCCTTTGAGGGCGCGCAGGACTTGTAATCGGCCCAGTCTTTGAACCGGAAACCATAAAGGCGACCAAGACGCGCTTCAAAAAACCCAACCACCGCGTGCAGATCATCCGCGCGCCGCACGCCGTAGGAAACGTCGTAGCGACGCCGGGACGCGGACCAAGAGGCGTTGCGCTCCTCGCGGCCAGAGGCCAGCTCGACGATCTGCGTGCGCCGCTGCGGCCCGCCGCGCGCCCCGCGGCTGATGTTGTCGGGAAACTGGACTTCGTGAAACGCCATTACATGCCTCTCCGGCCCATAGAGACCGCGCGCGCCATATCGGCTGCGACCTGCGTGCGTGATTGGCGGAAGCTCTCTGCATCCCGCGTCATGATGTTGACCGTGACGGCGCCGCCACCGCCGCCACCATTGCCGTCGCCATAGGAGCGGGACTCTCTGCGCGACAGCACACGCTCGCCGCGCTGCAAGATGGCGGGGACCTCGTCGGATTTGAGGCCAGCCCAGCCACCATTGTGCATGCGCGGCGCATTGGCGAAGGCCATGGCCGGAACCATCCGCGATGGCGCAGGGCCGCCGACGATACCGCCCTGATGGAAAACGCCCGCAAACATCCCGCCGAGATTGCCCAGAGCGCCGGAGAGCGCGTTGGCGATGGGCCCGAGGATGAACTTGCGCGCGCCCAGCTTGGCAAGGTCCGCAATCATTGAGCTGACCAGGCCTTTGAAGTCCAGCTTGCCGGTCTTGACGAAGTTGCCGATGGCGTCTTCCGCGCTCTGAAACGCGCCGACCAGCACGCTGCCCACGTCCGCGCCCACATCGCGCGCTTTGTCGGCATATTCACTGACCGCATTCACCACCGCCTGCCATCCGGTCGCTGCTGCTTCTGCACCCTTGGCTGCGTCCTCACCTGCCTTTTTTGCCGCCCCGCCAGCGCGTCCAGCCTGCTCTTCGGTTTCCTCCAATGCGTCGTTGAACCGATCCGCCGAGGTCGCAGCACTTTCGAGCGCCGCCGTGCCTTCATCGCCCGCGCCGGAAACCGCATCTTTCAGCGCCTGCCATGCCGTCATGGGCCGCGAGGCTGCGTCCGATAGCATGCCTGCCGCCTCGGAATACCCAGATGCCCGGCCGCGCGCGTCGTCCGCCATGCCCCCGAAGAGATCAGGCGCTTGGAACGGATTGTCCGAGAACGCGCTGTCGTAGGCCGCCCTTGCGCGGTCCCCAAGATTGACGGCTTCGGGAACAACCGATTGCCACGCTGAAAGATCAGGTGCAGTGATGGCCCAATCGGGACGCCGACCGCCAAGGGTCAGTACGGTGTTGATCGCCTCCGTGATGCCCGCGATCCCGGTCTCCATCACATCAACGAGGCCATTGATCGCAAGCGCGCCAACGCGGTCAAACACATCTGGCAGCGCGCCCCAGATTGCCTGCACCGCAAGGAACATGCCCTCAAAGGTATTGACAGTGCTGTTTGCCCAGCCCACCACGGCCTCTGTGGCTGCTTGCAGCCCGTCGTAAATACCAGCCTGCGCCGTGGCCCAACCAGACTCGACACGCGCCCAGGCGGCATCCGCGCTGAGCGACACCCGGTCCCAGACCTCGACTGCCACGTCTTTCAGCAGGTCCATGGCGTTGCCGAACCCACCGGCACCAGCGACAAGGCGGGTGAACTGATAGACCAGTTCGCCCGCGCCGACGATCAGCGCGCCGATGCCGGTCCGGAGCAACGCGGCCCGCAGGAAAACCAGACCGGTCACCAGTCCACTGACCGAGAAGGTCGCGGTCACAAGCCCTGCCACCCACCTGCCAGCCATCACGCCTGCAAAGGTCACAGCGTAGGTGGTCAGCCGCCCGATATTCTCAAACAGGCCCTTGATGGCCACCCCAAGTGGGCCGGTGGTGCGCGCCATGGCTGCCAGAGCATCAGCGACCGCCTCAAGCGCAGGCGCGGCGGCGACCGCCAGCTGGTTCGAGACGCCGCGCCAGATCAGGCCAAGGCGCGAGATTGCATCATTGGTCCGTTCGATCTGGTCGGCGTCCTGTTCGGAGACAACAATCCCAAAATCATTCACATCAGCGGTGGCCTGGCGCAGCGTGGCGGTGTCGATGCGCGTGAACACGAGGGCGGCGCGGTCGCCAAAGAGCTGCGAGGCGACAGCGGCGCGCTCGGCCTCCGGCACGAATTCTGCCAGCCGGTCCTGGATCAATGCGATGCGCTGATCGAGCGGCAGGCTTTGCAGCGCGCTGACAGACAGACCAAGGCGGTCAAGCGCATCGACGGCAGGGCCAGCACCTGCGGCAGCCTGGCTGAGACGTCGTGTCAGTTGCACCGTGGCCTGCTCGACATTGCCCATGGAGACGCCCGAGAGATCAGCGGCACGCTCCAGCACTTGCAGGCTTTCCACGGTTGTATCCAGCGACTGCGCCAGCTTGGCAGTCTGGTCGATGGTCTGCAGCCCCGAGCGGATCATGGCAGCGCCTGCAAGGACAACAGCCGCACCAGCCGCCGCTGCCGCGATCTTGGCCCGGCGGGTGAAGGCCGCGAGGCGTGCGTTTGCAATATCGACCTCGCGCGAGAGACGACCGAGGCCACGGGCACCGGCATCTCCGATACCGTTCAGCTCGGCCTTGACCTGGCGTCCGCCCACGGCGGCGAGACGCACAAAGACGCGCTTATCGGACATCCTGCTCTCCAATCCGTTCGTTTACTTTTTTGACCATCACCGCCTCGATCTCGGGCAGCAGTTCCATCGCCACGAGGCCGTTAATGCCAAGGGCGCGCGCCATGGCGAGGGCCGCACCCATGTCCCAGCCGAGGATGATTTGCTTTGTGGCGCGCAGCTGGCCGCCCAACCGCCCGACCAGGTCCCAGATCTGCACACCTTCAAAAGTCTGGGGGCGATTTACTTTTGCCGGGCAGTCCGGGCATGGGACTTTGCAGGCCTCGAGGGCTTCGCAAGCCTCGAGGGCTTCGCAAGCCTCGCAGTACCGATCGCCCCCGCTGAAGTGCCAGTCGGCAAGGGCGCGGAGACGTTTTTTTCCTGTTCCAACACCAGGGCCTTGGCGACATAGCCTGTCTGGAACGCTTCAAAGATCGGATAGATGTCGAGCAGAGCGTCAACTCCCTCGGGCGTGAGGTCCAGCACCTCGCCGTCAGCGTCGCCCACACCCTCCCAGGCAGTCACCGCCCGCCGCCCCAGCGCCTTGGCAAAGACCAGCGCGCGGTCCTCGTTGTTGGCCTCCTCGGGCAGGGTCTCGACCGTGATATCGCCACGGGTGGACACCATCAGCGCCGTGGTGAGCGGCAGCAGCTGCACCCGCACGCCGGGCGACAGCTCAAGCCAGCGCGGCTTTTTTGACAGATCAAGTTTAAGCATGATCAGTACGCCTCCATATCGTTAACCAGGGTGATGGTGCACATCCGGCCCAAGGTGGCGTCCTTTGCGGCTTGCCAATCGAAGGTGGCCTGCACGCCTTGCGGCCCGCCGATCTCCACGCGCGGACGCGGCAGATAGACCGAATGCGCTGTGACGGTGAGGCTCTCGCCGCTGGGCAGCAGGTACGAAAACTTCAGCTCGCAATCGGCACCGTCGATCGCCTGATCCATCAGCGTGTTATCGGCAAAGCGGACCTCCATGCTGCCCGAAAGGGCGGCCAGTGAGGGATCCGCGCCGTCGATCATGCCGTCGGCGCGGATCGTCTCGATGCGGTCGAGGTTGTTGGCATAGGTGATCTGGGTGGAGACCACGTTGCCCAGTGCCACCCCCTCGCGCTTGATGGCGCCGTTGAAATGGCCAAAGCGCTGCGGCGCAATCTCTGCTGGCGTGCCAACACCTGTGGTGGTTCCCAAGGTCTCGCCCTGAGCGACCATGGACACCGAGGCCGTCAGAAGCCCCGAGCGCGTCATCTGCCACGACAGCTGATCGGCCACGCAGCCCGCATAGATCGCAAAGCGCGGGATCTCCGGCATGGCGATCTCGATCGAGAGGCTTGGCAGCGTCCAGTTGCCCGAGCGGAATTCGTGGCTGTACGGCGCCTCAGCGCCTGTGGTGATTGGATCTCCGAACGTCGCCTTCAGCCAAAAGCCGAACGCGCGCGCATCGATTGGAACCACCACGTTGCCATCAGCGGTCAGTGCATCTTTGATCGGCGCAAGCGGATCCCGCCCGTAGCCCAGAAGTTCCGAGTCGAGCAGCGGTTGCTCTGCGCCAAGCGTGGCGCTGGCGAAGGGTATCTTGACGTAACCGGTCGCGGGCGAAGTGCCGTAGACGGATTCGAACGCGAGCGCCATCTGCGCCCGCGCCCCTTGAGCTCGTGCCATTGTGTTCTCCTCAAACTGTGGGGTGGGTCAGGCTACCGGGTCAGGCCAGAGGGTCTGACGTTGAGTAATGCAGAACGATCGGGATAATTGCGGCCTTGAGGCTGGCCGCACCCTCGACGGGCAGATCCACCGGTTGTGGCGCCTCCGCCTCGATCCAGTCGCAAAGACCGCCGAGCGTGCGGTCGGCCGCAATCACCGCACCGATCTGTCCGCAAAGTGCAGCGAAACCGGTGTCGCGGTCCGCGCCCTGAACGATGACTTCAAGCTCGCTGCGATGCTGATAATGATAGGTCAGGGGCGACAGCGTCACCGCAGGATCGCCAGGATCGCCATCGCGCATGATCAGCAGGCCCGCAGGTGGGATGCGCTCTGGCAGGACTTCGCCGCGCAACACCGGCACGTGCGGTACCGTGCGCAACAGGTCCGCCAGGGCGGTGAGGATGGTTTCTCGGGGAGTCATCCGATCCTTCCTTCTACCCAATTCGCCACAATTGCTCCGGGTATCCTCTCTTGTGCAGCCTTGGCATCCCGCGCCAGATCAAGCCGCTTGCGCAGTTTTACCTGCCGCACCAACAGGAAGATTGGCACTGTTGCCTTTCCGCGCCCGGTTTTTGATCTTGAGGCGACGCCAAGTCCGCGATTGTTCAGGCGCCCCTCGGCCACGAGCAGGCTCGGTCCCCGCCTGCGATAGACAAACCGGAGCCTGAGCCCGCGGCGTCGTTCCCATTCGCCGGGGGTGATCCGGCCACCGCGCGCGCCCTTGCCTGCAGCTTCTGTCGGGATCGCCAACCAAAAGCTGTTCTTTGAGCGGATCAGGGGCCCGGTGTCATGTGCGCCGATGATCACGGGCGCTTTGGACCACACAAGTGCTGCGGCATCGAGGCTCTCACCAGCATTCGGATAGGTCTGGTTTCGGATGGAATTGCCCAGCCGCCGACCCAGCCCCGCTTGCGTAATTTGCCCGCGCCAGTCGGATTTCAGCTGTGTCCCCGCCGCGCGCATCGCCGCTGTGACCGCCTTTTCTCCAGCCTTGATTTCGGCTGCCATAATCGCGGCTAGGTTAGGGGAGATGGTAATGTTGAGTTTCATGCAGGTCTCAAATCTATGGTCCAGACAAGCCGCTCGCGATCGCGCACAGGCTCGCCCTGAATAAGGAAGGCCTCCGCGTCGATCTCAATGCGGTCGCCCGGTCGCGGGTTTGGGACTTCGGCAACGCGCAGGTCAATGCGCGTGCTGTCTGACCACAGTCGTGCCGCGCCAAACTCGGTGATCTCATCCGCGCGGCGTGTGACCACACGGATGAGGATCTGAGTGCCGCCTTGGGCGATATAGACCGCGTCCCGGGCGATGTGCGGATCGCGGAAGATCCCGTCGATTGCGATAGCGAATGCGGAGGTCATGCGGTGCCTCAGTTGCCGCTGTGCAGCCGGATCGCCATGCGTGGGCGCTTGTTGACCGGCAGGATCGAGCTTTCGGTCATCAGATCGATCCAGCGCCCCTTGGTGTCTATCATTTGGCGGGCATAGAGCGGCAGGCCGATGGTGTTGGCGGTCTCCAGAAGGTTGGCAGGCCCACCATAGGTGGTGAAGGTATCAAAGGTGCCCAAAGGGAACGCGATGCCTTCGCCTGTGGGTATCAGCCGCTCAGACGTGCCGTTCGAGAGGGTGACTGAGCCGTTATATTCTTCAAACAGAACGCCCGCGAAAGGAAACGCGCGGCGCATGTCCTCGCGCAGCGGTTGACCGCCGGTGGCGGAGAAGAACTTGTAGGCCTCTTCGGTCTTGGGGTGACTGATCAGCTTGTCGAAGAATTCCGAGCTCACCAGAGCATGTGCGGTAGTCATGGTCTCGCCCAGAAGATTGTCTTCCATCGCGCGCAGCACGTTGCGGACTTTGCCCTGGACGTTTGTGCCAGCAGTGCCAAAAACAAAGTCGATCGAGATCTTCTCAAGGCCGAACTCAGAAAAGTAGTCGTAAAGCGTGGTGCCAGCGCCGTCCTTCACGATACCGCGCAGGGCGTTCATCTCCATATATTCCCGGGTCTGGGCATGTTTGCGGCGCATCAGCGTGAGTTTGCGGTTCATCACCTCGACCAGCGGATCGGCTGCGTCCGAGAGGCCGAGCGCTGGCATGCCCTGAACGTCAGCGGGCAGGATCACGTCGTCATGTGGGATCCACGGCAGGGCAAAGGAGCGCATCGAGCGCGCCTCACGGTTGCCGACGGTGGCGGGCGCGCCCAGCGGGACGGATGGCAGGAGGCTCAACACACCTTCGCGCTGCTCGATGACAATCGAGCGCTGTGTGACGCCTTCAAAGCGAAAGAGGCCGATCTGGCCCAGGCGGGTATAGAGGTTGGGCAGGATATTGATTGCCTGCGTCATCTCGGCGAGCGAATAGCCGCCCGTGTCAAACGGGTTACGGGTGATAGTCATGGAAAACTCCAGGGGAATGAGGGCGAGGAAAGGCGGGCGGGTTGATCAGGCGCTATCGCGCGGAATGATGCCCAGCGCTGCGAGCTGGCCATGCTTGGTGGTGGTTTTGGCGGCATCATCGACGGTGGTGTCAAAGGCGAGGGCGGCTTTGGAGACGATGGCGGGGCCGCGCGCGATAACAATGCCGGTACCATCTGCGCCAGAGGCATCAACTGAGTACAGCAGCATGGCGGCCGCTGTCTGCGCGCCATCTGTGCCGCCCGAGGTCGCCAGCTTGTATTTACCACTCGCGGTGATGCGCCCCAGCACAGCACCCACGGGATAGGCAGTCCCTACCAGCAGGGTGACGGTCTCGCGGGTATAATTGGGGTTCAGCTCATATTTGAGGATATCGCCCAGGCTGGGCGGTTGGGTCAGGACAGTCATGTCGGGGATCCTTCTGGGGATGGAGGAATAAGAAACCCACCGCCAGGCAGGAGCAGTGGGGGTCTTGAGACGGGCGCGGGAGTATGGCGGCTGTGGAGCCGCTCAGCGTTTTGCGCCGGAGGCCGCGGCGCGTTTGGCTGCCGCAACAATGGGGCTTTCGCTGTTTGTAGACGCCGCCGGAGCGGGGGCTGTTGCCACCACATCCCGCGCATCGGCTGCGGCTGCCGCATGCTCCAACACCGATCGGCGCAGCGCCGAAGGTGTTGTGCCTTCCCTCAGGGCTTTTGCCGCGTCGATGGCAATGCCGAGGCGTCCCGCTTGTGCTGCGATCTCGGTGATCTCTGCCGCTTCATGGCGAAGCTGTGCGGAAAGTTCCGCGCGCATGGATGTCTGGAGGGCGGAGGTGGGGTCAGCCTTTGAAGGTCCCGAGGCTGCGGGAGGTGTGGGCGCAAAACCAGCAGCGGGTGGCACTTCGGGAGCTGTGCCGCTGTTTTCAGCAACATCGATTTGCGTTTGGCCGTCTTGCGCTTCATCGGGGCTTGGTTCGGTCTGTGGCAAGGTGTCGTTGCTCATGAGAGGATCCTTTCGGGATTGGGTTTGGGATTGGGCCGTAAAGGCCACGTGGGATGGGACAGATGCGCGGATCGGGGACAAGCTTTGTCGAAAGGCGGTAAAGCCGCGCTGCATATCGATGACTTCGTCGGCAAGACCTGCTGCCACAGCTTCGGTCCCGCGAAAGCTGGCAGCCTCAGTGGCGAGCGCTGCCTCTTGGCTCAACCGTACGCCACGACCCGCTGCCACCGTTTCCGCAAAGAGGAACCGCAGCACATCGATTTCGCGCTGAATGTCGCTCTGGATGTCAGCGGGGAGCGGCGTGTAAGGATTGGCATCGACCTTATGGCTTCCTGCGTGGATCAGCGTGACGCGCACCCCGTCTTGATCCAGCTGACCGCTGAGATCAGCGTGCATGACCACGACACCGATGCTGCCGACGGCCCCGGTGCGGGGCAGCAGGATACGGTCGGCCTGGCTTGCAAGCGCATACCCGGCTGAAAACGCGTGTTCAGCCACAAACGCCCAGACGGGTTTTGTGGCGCGAATTGCACGAATGCGGTCTGCGAGGTCAAAAACACCCGCAACTTCGCCACCAAAACTGTCAATTTCCAACGCAAGGCCGCGCACGGAAGGATCAGTGGCCGCCGCCTCGATTTGGGCAGTGATCCCCTCATAGCTAGTCTGGCCCGAGGACTGTCCAATCCAGCCCCCGCGGTGGATCAGCACGCCTGCAATCTGGATTATAGCAATGCCGTCGAGCACAGGATAGGGCGTCTCACCATGTTGGGGGTAATCGTCCAGCAGCCCACCAGCCAAAATACTGGCGCGGGCTGTTGGCATGGGGGCGCTTTCCAACGCGAGGCCTTGATCCAGCGTCTCGACCTGGCGCCCGAGGATGCGCGGCCCAAGGCCGGACAGAAACGCCATGGCTTTGGAAGGCTCAACCAGCAGCGGCGTATTGAAGGCGCGTGCGGCAATGCGGGCATGCAGCATCAGGTCTAGTCCTCAGTGTTGCGCGAAGGGTCTTCCGCGTCATCGGTTTCATCTGCTGGGTCTTTATCGCCGTCTTGGTCCCCGTCCTGTGCAGGGCCCGGCAAAGCCTGCACACCTTGCGCGGGCGAGCCGGGGCGGCGGAAATCGAGGCCGAGCAATCGCTCGCGCTCCCGCTCAGCCGCGATCTCGCGGTCGACTTGTTCCGCGTCATAGCCACGCTCGGCGATGGCCTGCGTGCGTGATTTGAGACCTGCCTCGATCTGGGCAATCTCGGCATTGGCATCCTTCAGGGGGTCGACCCAATCCCACTTGGTGGGTAGCCAGTTGGCCGCAAGCAACCGCGACCGGTCGACCTCATAGCCGGGAAGGTCCAATGCGCCGGACATTACGGCGACATCCATCCAGCGCGCATAAATCGGTCGGCACAGCTGATAGACCATCACCGAATGCTGCCAGGCCGAAACGCGGCGCCGAAATTCGATAAGTGCAAGGCGTGAGTTCGAAAAGTTACCTTTCACCATGTCATTCGTCAGATAAGGATAAGGAATGCCCAGCGCCGAGGCGACCTGCAGCAGCGTGCGGTATTGGAACGGCTCGTAAGTCGCCCCTGAATCCGCAGGTTGGCCCACGGTCACATCCTCGCCCGGATCCAGACGCACGATTTGGCCTGGGCTGATCTCGAACCCGCCCAACATGTCGTCATCTTCAGATGGCAGCAGGGGATTTTCTGGGGCGGGGGAGGTCACAAACATCGCATACATTGCCGCGACCTTTTTGCGGTCGAGCTCGGCATCATCATATTGATCGAGCAGAAACAGCTTTACGATGGCCGGCGCCAGCTTTGAGACCCCGCGCAGCTGTCCTGCCTCCACCGGGTCGATGACATGGATTACCTCTGAGGCGGGCACGCGGACCATTTCTCCAGCCAGCCCCGGATCAGTGCTGTCGCCGGGGTGCCGCCGGAGAAAGTGATAAGCCACACGGCGTCCAACCCGGTCGAACTCGATCCCCTGACGGATAGCATGGCCATTGCCAGCCACCCCCGTCTGATGCAGCGGCAACATCTCGGCGGGCAACATCTGTAATTGTAGTGGTACGGAAAGCCCATCGTTCGTGCGGCGCGGCCTGATCCGGAAGAAAACCTCACCGGCCAGAAACA
>Ga0222710_1001207_pt1 | contig 10321 bp, 10 predicted proteins | sample AntAcemetage1696_FD_181143 | JGI IMG/M metagenome (GOLD analysis project Ga0222710, IMG submission 181143) | Saline water microbial communities from Ace Lake, Antarctica - #1696 | ecosystem: Environmental > Aquatic > Non-marine Saline and Alkaline > Saline | place: Antarctica: Ace Lake... | reverse complement strand
TTTCGCGTACAACTTTTTGTACCTGACCCGACTACTATCTGGATACCGTCTCGGTGTCACTCCTACGTCAGCACACATAGGCCGCACTACGCGTCTTCGTCGGATGTTTCATCCGAATCGTCGTCGCTCGGCACGTCGCCGAGCACGTCGTACATCCCGCCCCGCGTGGCGCCGCCAGTTTCGGTTTTCGTTTTCGTTTTCTTCAACCCTTCGTTTCGCAACCCGTGTTGTAACGAGCGCTTTATGCCCGCTCCTAACAACTCGCTCTCCCTCGCCAACCTCGCGCTCGTGTCCTGCTTGGTTTCAAGACGCGTCGTCGCCACAGCGCGCGCCGCCGCCGCCGCTCGCTCCGCCCGTAGCTTCCCCGCGATCGCGGCGCCGGCGCCGCCCGGGCCGGTCAACCCGCAGGCTCCGATTTGAATTTTTTGCACCGGCGCGAAGTCGTCATCCACCTTGACTTGCGCAATGCGCTCGATGACGTCCATGCCGAGGGTCACTCTGCCCACCACCTGTTGCTTGCCGTCCAAGTGCGGGCACGCGCCAATTGCGACGGTGAAGTTCGGGCCATCCGACGCGAGCGACACCGCGGTCGCCGCGTGCGCGAGAGTTCGTTTCGAGGGTTCAAGCGGCACGCCCCCTCCCTGGTTGTTGTTTTTGTCACCAACAGCCTGCGACCCGCCGCCGTCAAGGCGCACGCCGTTCACCACCCGGTGAATCGTGCTGCTTTCGTACGCAACGAACCCGCCAAGGCCGGCGCCGCCGCCCGTCGCGCGCAGCACGAACGTCTTGGCGCTGGCGGGGACTAAGTCTTCGAACACCTCCACCACCACAACTCCAATCGTGGTCCTTGTTTCGGTATCCGCGCCGGTGGTCACGAGCTCGAAAAACACGTGCGGGCGCCCTGGGTCTGACACGGGTAACCCACCCGACTCCTCCGCCGCACTCGCCGCGCGTGCATCCAGCTCGGGGTGCGCACCCGTGGCTTTGAAGATGGCCATGTTTCTTCGAAGCTCCGCGGTGGTGTACGTCGCCGACTGCTTGCCCTTGCGGTGGCTGATCGCGACGGAGTCGAACTTGGTCATCGCGGAGGGCGAGGGGTGGGAAGTGTGTCAGCGCGCGGGCACCGGAATCCGCCGTGTCCGCCGCCGCGCGACCGCAAATGAGGCGCCGCTTAGGAAACCGATGCGGCCGGGGAACGGCGGGACGTGCGCGGCGCCGTGCGAAGACCCGGGCGGCGCCGGCGGTTTGACGGACTTTGATAAATCGCCGCGCACATAGTCGGGCGAGTCGTAGGTTGGAGGTAGTGAGTTGTATTAGATCTTTGTATTAGGGCGTAGTATTGAACGATGAAAGAGTGACTCGGAAGACACTCTAGTCTGCCGACTTTAGACACCAGCTGTACCAAATGTACTGCTGACACGTCGTACTGTGGGGGAAGAAGCGCGTGATTACTTAACTTAAACAGATACACCAAACCTTCCCCTCACTCGTCATCCTCCGGCTCCAGGCCGGCGGCCTTTCGTTTCTTGGCGTCGTCCTGAGATATAAAAGAGAAATGTCAGTCTCGTATGGGCAATCAGTCGGCGGAATGTGGTGATTGGGAAATACTTACCCTCTCCTCCGCCCGCTCCCGGCGTTCGCGCTTCAAACCCTTCATCTTCATCATGCCCATATCCTCCAGCCCGGTTTGCTTTTCCACGTAGAGACGGCCAACCTTGCCCTCCAAAGTGTCTTGCTCCACGTTCTTTACCTTTCTCGCACCCTTGGGTTTGGCGTAGGCGTGCTTTTTCACGTCAACAGGCGCTTCTTGGGTCCGCCCTACACTGAAGTTGAACCGCGGTCCCATCTCCTCCAGCTCAACTTTCGGCATGCGCGTTCCCGATTTTTTGTAATGAATCGCGCACTGGCGGAACATCACCTTATCCTCCAAGGCGGTGCACACAATAACCCGGTCCACGCCTTTCAGGTTTATCCGCTTCGCGGGTCGCCCGCGGAACACGTCTGTTAGGATGTTCTTTGTGAGCTTCATGCGCGGGTCGGTTTCGAATTTGTCACCAAGAAAAACCATGCACGGTTTGCTCCCAAGCACCGCCTGAGCACCCACCCCCCCGAACTCCTTGATGCCTTTGTAGTTCGTCACACAAAGCTCCACCATGTCGAACAGGTGGTAGTCGAAAAACCTGCCTAGGGTCAAACAGTCGGGGCGTTTCTTTTGGTGCGTTGCGAGCACGAACGCGCCGGCATCCGCTTTTTGAGCGAAAAACTCAAGCGACGTTTCCCCGCCGCCCTCGAACGGCCGGATCCCGTCGTTCTTCCGGGTCATCTTGTGACACTCGCCCTTCTTCAAAACCCCCAAATCCGTCACCAAATCCTTCAACACCTGGCTGCTCTTCCCGCCGTGAAGCATCAAGCACATCTTCCCGTCGTTCTCAACAAGCTTCGGCGCCTTCTTCATCAAAGTGCGCTTTCCAAGAGGCGTCTTTGCTTTCTTCAGGATCATGTTCACGGTGGAGGCAGGGTCCACCATCGTGGGGTCGGCGCCGTCCATCTTGGCCTACCTGAATGAAAGACAGGAGAAGAAGATGAAGGCGCGAAAACACAAAGACGCGCGCGCGAACCAATGGCGAGGGGTGCTCGTTGGTGTCGGAAAGACAATCGGCGGCTCTGATTTCGGCGGCGGCGGCGACTCGTCGCTCGCTCGACCTCTGCGATTTTTACACATAAAAACTCACGTTTTTTACCATTTGCCCGTCAACAGAACCTCGTCACGTCCGAAAAGACGAACCACAATCGAGGACGCCAACCACACGACGGACCTACCCGACCGTGATGACCTCCAACGCGACACGTGGTACCGATACTCCCACGGAAGATGGTGCCGCGACACCCGCGCACCACATGGACGCGGAAGAGGCCTTCCCCAGCCTTCCGCAAGACGTCGTGGTCACTCACATTCTCAGAGCTGACATCGACCCCATCGTTCTCGCGCGGCTACGCGCGGTGAATCGCGCGATGCGCGACGCGGTGGACGAGACGGAACTGTTGGTGGAGGAGATGGCGACTGAGGAAGCAGCGGAGCTCGGGTGCTTGGATACGCTTCAACACAAGCTCGAGAAAGGTCGTCTGACGAACAAGTCACAAGTGTGCGAGTGTGCGGCAAAGGGGGGGCAGCTCGAGGTGCTACAGTGGGCGCGCGTCAACGGCTGTCCGTGGGACTGGGCGACGTGCGCGTGGGCGGCGAGGGGCGGGCACATGTACGTGCTGCAGTGGGCGCGCGCGAACGGATGCCCGTGGAGCGATTGGACGTGCGCGAGGGCGGCGCAGGGCGGACACCTCGAGGTGCTGCAGTGGGCGCGCGCGAACGGTTGCCAGTGGAACCATTACACGTGCTCAGAGGCGGCGGAGGGCGGGCATCTCGAGGTGCTGCTGTGGGCGCGCGTGAATGGCTGCCCGTGGAACGAGGAGACGTGCTCGGCTGCGGCGTACGGCGGACATCTCGAGGTGCTACTGTGGGCGCGCGCGAACGGCTGCCCGTGGGACCAGACTACGTGCGCGGCGGCGGCGGCGAGCGGGCGCATTGGGGTGCTGCAGTGGGCGATCGAGAACGGGTGCCCTTGGGACTGGTTTGAGTGCATGTCGGGTGCGATTGAGTTTGAACACCTGGATATGCAAGCGTGGTTGAACGAGAACAAAGCGCCGGAACTACTGTGATACGACAACTTACGAAACGAACGAGACCTTGCATTACAAGCACTGTTTTGATTGAAACGCGCTCTACTTTCTACTTTCACCCAACTACAATGTATGTAGACTAATGTACGAGCTATCTATCAATTGTAGACTACTGTACCCGCTATCTATCAATTGGCACCACGCGTGGGGCGGTTCCTCTAAAAGCCTTGCGCTATTCCGATCTCCTTCATTTTCGTCGTTTTCCCAGGCGGCGTTTGTTTCAGAGCCTCTTCCAGCGACGTCCCGTCCGTCTCCGGCACCAGTTTCTGTCCCCTCGGCGCGACCAGTGATACGATTGTTGCGCACAGCATGCCGAACACCCCGAATGTGATGACCCCCCCTGTGGGTGACCCACCCGCGGTTGCCGCGCGGAACCCAAACCCGACGTCGAGCAAGTAGCTCCAGTGCGCCGCGACGAGCAAGCCGAGCGCGGCGGCGCGGGCGTCGTACGCAAACGCCTCCGTCGCGACGAGCCACGGGATTGTCGCGGCGCCGGCGCCAAATGCGAAATTGAACGCCAGCGGGACGAGCGTGCGTATGGTGTCGCCGGTCTTACCAAGCGCCGAATCCGGAGGCGAAAGCACCAGCGAGCACACCACACACACGTCGCAAAGCGTCATCCCGCAAAGCGACGCTAACAACAAAACCCTGCGACCGCACTTTTGCGCTTTCAGGAGAAACGCACACAGCGCAATCCCAAACAGTTTGAAGCACGATGCCGCAAAGGCACTCGTGTCGGTATCCTCAAACCCGCTGACGTTCGCCAAGGAGACATTTCTAAAAGAAAACGCCAAACCGCCGCACGTTGTGACCAGCACGAGCGCCAAACACTTGACCACCTGTTTCGAGAGCGACCCGCGAGTCAACAGGTGCGAGATGGAGAAACACGAAGAGGGTCCACCACCGCCGACCTCGCGTATAACCAGCCTGGCTTCTTCCAGCACCGCGTCGTCGGTTTCGCAAAGGCCTCGTACAGTAGCAATCGCCTTGACAACCTCCGCGTCCCGGCCCCGCTTCGCGAGCCAGCGCGGGGACTCCGGCGCGATCGCCCAAACTCGCGCGTCGCCCCACAAACCCCCCGCGCACGCGGTCGCAGCCGCGCTCATTGCCGCCGCGAAGAGCGCGCATTGCCTCCAGTGCGGCTGCGGGTGACCAAGTCCGTTGTCCGCGTCGCGCTCGGCGAACGCGTGAAACCCTGGTCGTGACTCGTCGTACCCTGAGAACCCCCCGCCAACCCCGCCAACCGCCGACGACGCGACGAGCGCGGCGGCATGCATAAGCACGAGCCCGAGGGCGAGCGCGAGCTGGCAGGTCGCGAGCAGCGCGCCGCGCGAGCCAGGCGACGCGAGTTCGGCGGCGAGCAGCGTGGACGCCACGGTCGCGGCGCCCGCGCTTATACCAACCAGACACCGTCCGATTCCCCCGCCCCGCGACCCCGCGCCGAACCCCAGCTCGCCGCCTACCCAGCCAAGCACCGCGAGCGCTCCCGCGATTCGCAGCACGCCGCGTCGGCCGACCAAGTCGCACGCGCGCCCGGTGAGAAGCGCGCCGGCGAGGGCGCCGGCGAGGGTGATGTTTTCGAGATAAACCAGACGCGTCTCGCTGGCGCACCCCTGCGCCGATTGCGGGTGGTCGGTACGCGCGCCGCACAGCAGCGTGGGTGCTGCAGCGCGGGGGTACCCCAAGGCCAGGCCGACGCTGAAAGGCGCGGCGGCGATCGCGAGGACCACCAGTGCGGGTCGAATTGAGGACGCGCGAACTTCAGAAGAGGTTGACGTTTGCTGCCACGACCCGCGACGCGCATCGCGCGCGGAGTCGCACTCCGAGAAGACCACAGGGTCTGGTTTCTGGGTGCCGAGAACAACGCCGTGCTCCGCGTCGTCCTCGTCGCTCACCGTGTCCTCTCGTGCTTGGTAATCCAGGCCCGAGGGTCGACCGCCGTGTCTCCAGGCGGAAGCCTCGTGCAGTGTCCCACGCGGCATCTTGTCCAACAACGGTGCCTTCTCGGGCTTCCCTCCGAAGCACCCGACACCGCCACCGCCACCGCCGCCGCCAGCTCGGCCGCCGCCGAAACACCCAGCCGCGGGGGTGCCATCCGAGGAACCCGCGGACATCCTCCTTCCGCGCGTCCACGCGCCCCGTCGAATGGAGGGGTGTTCGGTGTTGCATTGAATCACCGTTGTCCTCATGGTCCTCGACTGAAGAGAAGTGAAATCGAAGATCGATCAAAGCTGTGTCATTCTCGGTCGATTGACCCATATGTGGCGGTCTCTGACCGTACATGTCGCTCAAAAACCTTCCTTTCAAACGTGCGTGTGTCATGCCGAAGTCGTATGGTCGCGAAAAGTCGCGCCACTAATCTTCTCCGCGTGGCCAGCCAGCACATCTCGTGGCACACGTCACGACGACCACCCTCGGACGCTCCCTCGTCCGCTCCCTTAACACTTCCGTTTTCAACATGGTCAAGGTTCACGTCACGTACTGCGGAGGCTGAGGTACGTCCCGCGCCCGCGTCGCCACGCTGTCACAAAAAAAGGAGCCCGTCCGTCGTTTCCACGACCTTCTTTCGTCATCTCGCCGACCCGCGTTCGTTCTGCCGCTCGCGTGCGGCATGCCAGTCTTTCTAACACGCTTTCCCGTCACCCACGCCACCCACCCGTGTCATTACCCTCCGTGCTCGCCAGGCTACGCCCCCAAGTGGAAGGCGGTGGAAAACGCGATCAAGGCGAAGTTCCCGAAGACGGAAACGGAGGGCGAACCCACGCCCAACACATCCGGCGCGTTCGAAGTGAACATCAACGGCACCGTCGTGCACTCCAAGCTCAACGGAGACGGACACGTCGACTCCCCTGAGAAGATGGAGAAGATCCTCGCCGCCATCGCGGCTGCGGAGTAAGCGAACTTTTATCGTGACTACCGCGCATAGAGAACGAACAGGGCGTGTCGCGGAGGACGCCCCGAGAGCCGGCCAATCAGTTTGCGCGCCACCGTGACGCGCGTCGCTCAAAGGGTATCCACCCGCGCGACGATGCTGAAACCAAGCGGTCAACAAATCTGGTACACCGAATCCACCCGGTGTGCCAGGCTCGACCCACGGCGCGCGAACACGCCGAGCTCGCGGGGACGACCATGGACGCGTGCTGTTCGCTCGAGTTTAACGATTTTTATCGATTTCTTTTACAAAAAGCACGCTACAAGCACGTCTCTTCCGTCGTTTACGGTCTCTGTTCCTTGTTCGTCACGGGCTGTCACAGGCAATAATCGTCCATGTCGTCCTCCATTTGCTGTTGCCGCGCTATCTGATCTCTCGCGTACGTGGAATCATCGTCGCTGAAATCTGAGCAGTACTCAGAACCGATTTCGAGCATGACGTCACCTGCGGACTTGCATTTACTGCAGAAGAGATCAAGAATTTCGAACCCCAGGTAGCCACAGTTTTCGTGAGGTTCCTCGGCATAATCGTTGCACGCAAGTTGTGCTTTGCACTTGCACAGTTTGAAATGCTCGCCACTCTTTTTCTCTGCTTGGAAGCATGACGGAAAAACGGAGAAGTAGTCAAAATAGGACTTTTCTTGCAAGAAACACCGTCTGCAATTTCGGATTCCTGGTGCAACGTGGTCTGCGCACCAGATCTTCTCGCAGATGGAGCATGTGGAGGACACACACCCTCGATCCCCTTCTTAACCGAATCTGCAACAGTCACTACTACAAAGGGTCTTTCCGCGTCCCTGTTCCACGCATGTACTCGTGAGCCACTTCCCCGAGTACTCGGCGAGCTGGCGCAGGCGTTTACGACCCTGCTCTTTCTCCTTCAAAAGCCTCTGCCCGAGGTCCTTGTCGATTACGAGCGACTTCCACGTCCGCGGATCACGAAGCGCGCTTCGGAAGTCTTGCGAGACGGATGCGAGACGGAATCGGTCTGAGATACCGGGCAAGTACCCCATGATGGCCACCAAGACGTCCGGTGGGAGATCTGAGATCTCCTTCGGTTTTTCGTTGGGTCTGGCCGCGACGTCGGGGGAAGGGCACACGGAGGCGTTTAGCTCGGGGGTGTGGTGCGCATCCGTCGTGGTCGTGGCGGTGGTGATACCACCGCTCGCACGAGTATCAGCGCTGGGTGTCACGTCGGAGCTCATACTCGCGCGGGTACTCGGACTCGGGCGTGCACGTCGTTGTTTCTTCGGGTCTTCCCAGAAAACGAGCGTTACGAGTTTTGACACCGAGAACTTAACTGAAGAAAAACACGACACGACTGTTTTGACCTGACCTCGCCGCTTCGCTGTCTACATCGCGCGGCTATTCTCGAAACGGCACCACGAAATCGATTCGGCGTCGGAACGCGTGTGTCACACCGGACCCAGGTTCTTCGTCCTGTTCCTCACCCGCGTCCCCCAACCGCCATGCCTTTTCCAGTTTTGTTTTCGCCGCCTTCGCGAATCCCGTTTCGCCGTCCACGCGCCAAGTCCCACCCACCCCAGCGTCCGCGCCGAGCGCGGCGACGAACACGTACGTCGCGCCGTCCGCCCTTATATCCATCCCGTCCCGCGTGAACCGCCCGCCCTCGCTGATCGCGGGCATGAGCGCCGTGAGAAGCGGCGGGGTGAGATTTTGCACACTGGTCACTACTAAAACACCCCTGGGACATTTTTGTAGAAATAAGCTCACCGCGCTTTGCACCGCGCCTCGCGCGTTCGCCAGCGCTTGCTTCGCGGTTCCGTCGGGTTCGACTTTTTTGGAAAGCACCACGAATGCGTCGGAGTCGAAAGTCTCCACGCATGCGCATCCGAACTTAGCCCTCGCTGCGACCGCCGCGGCTCCACCCGGTGCCGCGTCTTCCGGCGTTTCCACGACGAGCGCCAACGCCACGCCTTTCGGCGCGCTTAGCCGGCGCGCGTTTGACCTCCGCGCGTTCCGCCTTTTCTGTTTCGCCCCGACTTCGTCTAAATGCACCGCGTTACCGACTCTCGCGGTGTCCAGGAACAACTCAACGGTCTCCACCCACCCCGGGGGCGCCAGGGACGCAACGGCACTGGCGTCCGCGTTTGACGCGCAACTCTCCGCCGGCGCCGGCGCCGGCGAGCTTCCCATCGACGACGATCCAAACAGACGCGCGCTGAATTCTTGAAAGCGCGTTTGATACGTCGCGAAGCGCGTAGCCGTGGAGCTTGGGTCAATCAGCGCGACCCACACGGCGAGGATTGCGATGATCACGGCTAACCTTGCTAGGACGTTTACGTTGCCCTCGCGTCTGCGCGGGAAATTGGGAGACACCGGCGTTGATTCACGTTGAGAAACACGCGATTGGGTTTTTTCTTTTGTGTCCCCGGGCAGGGCAACGCGGGCCGCTTGCTCGGGTGTGGTGATGCCTTCCGAGGGTTTATTTTGTTTCGCGCGACACCGAGGTGAGGCGCGCGCGGCGGGAGGGGTCATCGCCGCGTGTGTCATCGCGGAAGCAGCCTCCTGGAGGTTGCAGAACGTGCCTACAACATGCCCATCCACCGTCGCCCGGTACCCTGCGCCATTTGGAAGGGTCTCGATGCCACCACTGGGAGATGCGGGACTTCGGGTCGTTGGCGTGGCGGTGACATCATCTTCACCCCGGGGCGCGACCCGACGGGGATGCGACCCAGAGGCCTTGCTCTTCGGCGGCATGTCGACCCGGCGAGTGGAAGTGATGAAAGCGGCGGAGAGCCCTCGGGGATTGAAAAGTGCAGCCGGAAATCCCCGCCCGCCGACGGCAACCCAAAAAAACCTCGCAACCCTGGCACTTCACGCGCCTCCCCGCGCGCGTTCGTCAAGATGGCGGCCCCTACCGTACTCAAGTTCGAGGTACGTGTGTGTTTTTCCCCGAACGAGGCGCGTTCGCGCATCACGCGCGTCGTGTGACCTCATCCCGCCGCCGACCCCCCTTTTGTTTCCGGTGCATTCTTTCGCCCCTCCTCGGCACCACGCCATTTGTCGTACCCCAGCGTCCCCCGCGTGCCATGCCACATCCCACGCCGCTTCGTCTGACCCCGCGTTCCCCCCACTTCCACGCAGGCGTTTCCCGACCGCACGCTGACCGTGATGCTGTTCACGAACGTCACGAACTCTGCCGAGATCCACCAAGGGTTACTCGATCGCACTCTGGAGCCCGAGTCTAGTTTGCTGGACCCGGCGCCGCTTCACTCGCTTTTCGCGCTGCACGTCGCGGCGCACAAGGCGTTGGTGGACGACTCTAGGAACGGTCTGACCACGCGGACGATACACAGCGAGGTCGTGTACAACATCTCCGCGAACAAGCACATCACGGAGGGTTTGCGGCGGTTCGGGATGGGCGAGACCGCGACGTCGGTGCTGGCGTGTCGCTTTGACGCGTCGCCGGCGGACGTCGACGCCATGAAAAACGCAATCAACGGCGACGTCGTGGACGCGGCGGACTTGGAGGCAGAACTCGCCAAGCTCACCGACCACGCTCGCGTGAAGAAATACTACAAACCAGGTGACCTGGAGTGCAGCAAAGCCGTGGGGTCGGTGGAGGATGCGATCGTGCAGAGAATCGGAACGCGGGACGTGTTGTGACGAGCGCGTTGTTAGTTTCAGCGCTGTA
>Ga0222710_1001195_pt1 | contig 10357 bp, 9 predicted proteins | sample AntAcemetage1696_FD_181143 | JGI IMG/M metagenome (GOLD analysis project Ga0222710, IMG submission 181143) | Saline water microbial communities from Ace Lake, Antarctica - #1696 | ecosystem: Environmental > Aquatic > Non-marine Saline and Alkaline > Saline | place: Antarctica: Ace Lake... | reverse complement strand
CCGATGGCGCACGTACCCAACTCCCGGTCGCCGACCACGATTTCGCTAACCGGCAGGCGCAACGGCTTCGGGGACCCGCGGTTGATTGGCGGGAGATTGTCAATTGCGCCGAGCAACGAAGGCCCGTGGTACCACGCCGAGAGAGACGCAGGGACACCAACTGCGTCCACTCCCGTAGAGACTCCAACTGTGTCCACCAGGTTCACTCCTTCCACCCCGCTGACGGGTACGAAGACGGTTTTGTTTTCCCCGAATCCGCTCGTTTTCAGAAACGGTTCAATCGCGGCTTTTATCGCGCGGAACCGGTTTTCGTCGTACCCCACTGAATCCATCTTGCTCACCGCGACGACCAGAAAATCAACACCCAACGACCTCGCGAGTCGGACGTGTTCTCTGGTTTGCCCGGCTCGTGTTTTGGGTGAGGAATCGTAATACGAAGCGTCACTCGACGAAGACGAAGCGTCGACTCCAAACCCGGATTCGAAGTTGGTGCCGCTCGCGTCGAGTACCAGACAAGCGACGTCCGCTTGCGACATACCGATAATCGCGTTCGGGACGAAATCTTTGTGCCCTGGGGCGTCTAGTAACGTGACGTAAGTTTTCCCAGTGTCAAATTGGACACGGGCCACGTCCACGGTAACACCCCGGGCGCGCTCCTCCGGGCGCTCGTCAAGCGCCCACGCCCAGTTGAAACTCGCCTTACCGGCCGCAGCCGCGTCCCGCGTGTTTCGGTGAACCTGCTTGTCGCTCACCGTGCCTACTAAGTGTAACACCCGCCCCATCAAGGTTGACTTGCCCGCATCCACGTGCCCGATGACGACGAGGTGGAGCTTTGGCTTGCCTGCGGTTGAGTAAGAAACGAGCTCATCGGGGGACGGTTGGTAGGACGAGTAGTCCGCGACTTTTGGTTTTTCGGTTGGAGTTTCGGTTTCACGTTCACGCAAACTCAGCTTTGCGAGACGCGCAGATTCGTCGTCTTCTTCGTCGAGTCCGACCCCCCCGCCGCCCTCGCCACCGTTCAAACCAGGGTTGCCACTTCCAGCGCGTTTCGCCAGCACCGTGTCATCGGGTGATGGCCCGGCGAAGTCGAACGGGGTTGAAGTAACACCGCCCGCGCTTGGCGCCGGCGGAAACATGGTGTTTTCACTGATGAGGGGAGCCACGCCTTTTTCGCCATTGGTGGCGCGCATGGTTCGCGCCATCGCCGAGGCGGGGGGGGGCGACGTGGGTGGTCCGGGCTTGGCGGCGGTCGGTTTCACATGTGCTTTAGCAGGTTTACCAGCCACCGCACCCACCTGTTTCCCGCCCCCCGGCCCTGCCACTGGCTGCGTCCCACCTCCACCCGCGGGTTTTTTTTTCGCTTTCGCCGCGAGAGATCCCACGGTACCGTACGCCCCATCGCCAAACCCGTCGTCCCAGTCGTCATCGTCCGCTTCATCGTCGTAGTAGTCGTCCGCCTCGTCGTACCACCCCCCCTCGCGACTCATCGCGAGTCACGGCCGTGTGGGCGAACGCGCGTGTGGGTCCAACTGTGTGAGGGACTGGGAGCGACGAGAGAGATGAGTGAGATGACTGCAATATTTTGGACGATAAAGCGTAAACTCGAGACTTTGCATTCATTCCAACGCGATCCCTACCGGTTCACAAAGGAAGTCCGCGTCCAGATCCCCGGTACTTTCCGGGTACTGAATCAAAACGCCCTTCCCATGGTTGTCCAGTGAGACCCGCCCGGCTTCCAACATCGCGGTGACCCTGGCGGTGGCATCAATCGTGGCCAGCACGTCCTTGTCGCTGATTGTAAAAAAGAAAAGTGTCAGTCTTCCCGTGACTTGTGTGAGTAAACAGTCGGCCGGATTCTGGCCGAACATTCGGGCGTAATCGGGCCGAGCAGTGCGTTTGTGATGTGTGTAGCATTGCCAGTACTAGTAATAGCTCTCAGACGGGCAGTGAACGGTGTCGGGATTTGAGAAATATAATACGTACCTGATTTCCTGCACCGACGAGGTTCGGTCGTTCACCGCAACCGCGGCGTCGCAAAACTCCTCGATGGACCGGTACCCGTACCCTTGCTGCCCCGCGAAGCACCCATCGGGGGAGGGGGTGTACTTCATGTACAGCGGGTTGAGTTGCGTGAAACCGGCAACGTCGGTGGCCATGGTGTACCCGCGGTGTCCCTGGTCCGCCCGTATTTCCCCGCCGTGGCCCATGTAGTGGAAGTACTGCTGGGTGTGGCAGTCCGACTTCGGGGCGATCCATGAGGCGGTGTAGTTCGCGATGCCGTTGCTTCCGTTTTTGTTCGCCCATTCGACGACCAGCGTGATTGTGTCTTCTATTTTTCGGCCGTCCTTTGGTTGTAGTCGTTCGTTCGCGGCGCCAAACGCGGCGAACGCGGTGACCCGTCTCGGCCGCGACTCGCCGCGCACGCTCCAGCTGTGAATGTCCATGTGGTGCGAGTTCAAGTAGTAGCTGATGTCGCTGCTCTTACCCGCCCATTGCGCGAAGGTATCTAGCTGCGCTTTGGGCTGCGTCATCGTGGAGGAGAAGAACGAAAACGGCCCCAAGGTTTGTTTGATTCGATCCCGCGCGTCGACGTAAATCGGGTCGAACCTCTTGTGGTACTCCACCGCTACTAACACGTTGTTTTTTTTCGCCGCTGCGGCTAAGGCTAAGTGATCAGAAAGCTTCTTCACAACAGGCTTGGCGCACAGCACGTGCAGCCCGTGCTCCACGCAGGCCATGCATATCGCGTGATGCGTGTCGTCCGGGGTGAAAAGAGTCACCACGCTTCCCCGTTTCATCGTCGCGATCGCGGCTCTGAACGCGTTCGCGTCGAACTCGACGTCATCCTCGGGGAAGGTACGCATGGTGAGGTCCATGTCTTTGTACGCCTTGCCTATCTTCTCAGCCATGGTTTGGCGCACCGCGGGCATGCGCGTTCCCACGGCGTCGCACAGCGTCAGGGTGCCGATTTTGCCGCGTCGTCTCATGTCCGTCAACGTGATTGCAACCACCCCGGCGGGCTTATCAGGCGCCGCGCCCGCGGCGGTGAACACACACCCGGTGGTGTACTCCCCGGCGCCGATCATCAGCGCGTCGATGGGGGACATGGTGGACGGCGTGGGGTGGGGGTGGAGCGCGGGGACGCGCGTGTTGACGACCTCGACGCACCCGGAAAATACCGATGACAAAGGAACCGAGCGCGACGCGCAAAGAAGCCAGCGCCGAAGTGTTTCCTCCGTTCCCGCGTTTTTTTGGTCGTCCCCTTTCCCCTCTCTCGTCCCGCGCCTCTCGCGCTCGCCAAGCGGCCACGTCCCCGGTTTGAATGGCAAATGCCGCGCGAGCGAAAGGGGGCTCGCGAGAAACGAGAAGAGCGACGAAAAAGAAAGAAAGTGGCCGTCTCGTATGCGCAATCAGTCGGTGGAATGTGGTAATGGGAATAATCCTCGTTTTTCGATCCCTTTTTTTTTTGCTTTTTCGCAGTAGCGTCACCTGTGGCCGGGAACGCTTTCTCGCCGTACAACGACGCGCACTCCCCGTGCGACTTCGCTTCCCAAAAAAACTCACCCCACGGGTTTACCGCGTCCACGTACATCGCTGCCCTCGTTGCGCGTGTGTTCCCGCACGACACCGCGACCACCCGTCACCCGCGCGTTCCCGGACGTCCGTATAGGCTTCGGTACTTTTGCAGCCATCCATTCCGCCTCATTGATGCGTCACAGGTCCGCCGGCTTTCACGGACGCGACCTTCTTTCGAACACCATCAAGGTCCAGTGCAAGTCCAACGTGTGCCACAGCGGTCGCGGCAGTAGCTCCATCGCGGACGGAGCCGCGCCGTACGACGTCGTGCACCTCGCAGGCGGAACGGCGTGAACACCTTTGCGGCGTTCGGTGACCTTTTTGCGGGCGGTTGACAACAGGACACGCGGCGTCGCGTCATCTGCACTTTTACCTAAAAGGTCAAAATAAAAGCAAACCAAGCGCCAATGAGCGCCACGGTAACGCGAGTCCCCTCGGTTTTGTCCATCCACCAGCTGGACGACGAAACCATGAATGACCCCAAGTGCAGCACAGTTCAAAAGACGTGCGCTCCCGGCCAGCGGCTGCCCACGCTTTCCTATGCCCCCAAGCGCGCCGCGATCAAGGCAATGAAAAAAGTGCGCTCGTTCGGGAGCTTCGACGACCTGAAGGTTCCGGACTTAAACGACCTCGTGTCCGAGTTCGGGGACGGGTCCAGTGACGTGCAACGCAACAACACCAACTCCGAGCGCACAAGCGACGACGGCAGTTTGTCCGACGGCGACACCGGGAGCACGGGCGGCGGGTACGTTCAGGTACGTGTCGGGGCTTTCCCAAACCCGGGGACACACTGTTTCATCTCTAACGCTGGTGACTGTTCAGACCGATTACCCTGACTGTTCCGACCAATTACCCTGACTGTTGTCCATACATCGTCCAATACATCGTCCAATACACGCCCAACACGGGACTGACACTTTTCTTTTTTGCAATCAGGACGTGTCGCCGTTTGACCGCATCTTACTAAGTGCGTGGGAAGACCGGTTCGCCGCGGGTTTGTTCCGCTACGACGTCACCGCGTGCAAAACCAAGGTCGTGCCCGGGCCGTTCGGGTTCGTGGCGCAGTTCAACGAAGGGAGGGCGACTAAAAAACGGCCCACCGAGTTTAGCGTTGATTCCGTTTGCCAAGACTACGACGGCTCCAAATTCAACTTCACGAAAGCGGACAAGTCGGAGATCCTGTTCACGTTCCGCGACGCGCGCGAGAAATCTCGCGTTTTTGATGAAGTGACAAGTGACAACAACGGCGCCTTCGAAAGCGCCCGGTCAACGCCTTCCGACAACGTCACCCCCTCCGGAAGCACCTTCGACGCCAACCGCGTGGTGGTGGACGACGGCGTGTCGCCCACCGTGATTCTGATCAACGTCTCGCCAATCGAGTACGGGCACGTGCTGCTGTGCCCCCGGGTTTTAGAAGGGTTGCCGCAACTCGTGAGCCCTGCGTTGTTACTGCCACCTTTAATGATGGCTGCTGAATCCCGGAACCCGTACTTCAGGGTCGGGTACAACAGTTTAGGCGCGTACGCCACCATTAACCACCTGCACTTCCAGGCGTATTACCTGATGGAGGCGTTTCCCATCGAACGCGCGCCGACCGGGAAGCTACCGCAAAGCGTGTTCCCGTCGAAACGCAGAAGGGACGGAATCAAAGTTTGTGAAGTGCTGGAGTACCCGGTGAGGTGCCTTTGCTTCGAACGCGGGGACGGGTTTGAGTCACTCGCCATGATCGTCGGCACCGCGTGCCAGCGACTGCAGGACAAGAACGTCCCGTTCAACCTGCTCATCGCGGACCACGGCGCGCGGGTGTTTCTTATCCCGCAGCGGTTTTCGCAGCGCGTCGCGGCTGGCGAGGTTCCCGAGGACGTCGTCGCGACCGGCGTGAATCCCGCGGTTTTCGAAATCTCAGGCCACCTGCTTTACAAAACACAGGATGACTACGAAACGTGCTCGCAGAGTACCGCGGAGCGCATGTTGCGGTGCGCCAGTTTAACGGAAACGGACTTTTACGAAACCGTCGCCCGCGCGCTGGACGACGAAGGTATCGCGCCCCTGCCGAGCGACGGCCACAGTCGGTCCACGCTGCAAACCGTGTTTTCGGGTAAGCTGCCTTCCATCAGGGGCTCGGTGGACGGCGCTTGTTTTGAAACGCGAAGCGCGATGGACGCGGCGATGTCAAAGGTTAGGGGGGACGTCACGCCAAACGGCGTGACATCCGGCGCGGGCTCCAGCGTCTCGTCGGGGGACGACGCCGTCGTGCCGTGCGGATGAATTGATTCCGAATTGATTGATTGATTGTCACGCGACCGCGTGAACCGAGGTGATACGTTGACCGTTACCTCGCCGAGGCGTCCCACAACGTGTGTCAGCCCTCGTGTGTACCAGTACCATACATTCTTACGAGAATATGAATAAACAAGCCCCGCGAACGGGGCGGCGCGCTTTGCTGAAAAAAAAGCCTCACGCACACCGCGCGAGTACACCGCGGCGACGACCTTACTTAGGAGAGTTGTTATGCCACGACATTTTTACATCACGAGTCGTCTCTTTTCGTGGAAGTAGTCTCTGTTCGCGGTGGTAGTCTCTGTTCATGGAATTACTCTAGCGACTAGATTCCCTCTCCTACTTCTTTCTCCGGTGGTCCGCGCCGACCGCGTCGCCGACGCTTGCGTACCCGTCCCTCTCCAAGCACTTTTGTAACTCGTTTTTCATCTCCGGCAGCATCCCCGGCCCGCGGTACGCGAACGCGGTGTACAGCTGCACCAAGGACGCGCCGGCTTTTATTTTCCGGTAAACGTCCTCGCCACTGTTCACGCCTCCGCACCCCACGAGCGGTATAGCACCGCCAGTCGCTTTGTACATCTTCCGAAGCATCTCCGTGGACGCGTCCATCAGCGGCGTCCCGCTCAGCCCGCCGGCTTCGGCGCCGTGTTGGTGTTTCTGAATGAAATCGGGTCGTTGAACGGTGGTGTTGCTGACGATAATTCCGTCCACCGCGCAGGCCAGGGCGACACTGGCGATGTCCGCGACGTCCGCATCGGTCAAATCAGGGGCGATTTTCAGCAAAACCGGGGGTTTGTGTTGCCTTACCATAAATAAAAGAAAGTGTCAGTGTTGTGTGGCAAACAGTGTGTGTCGGATTTGGGAAATAAAATAAAACACGTACCCGGGTAGCGCGTCGCGCTCCGCGGACACCGCGGTCATGAGCTTTTTCAGAAAAACCTTTCCCTGCAGGTTTCGCAACCCCGGCGTGTTCGGCGAGCTGACGTTCACCACCTTTTGAGTGTGAACGAAAAGTGTCAGTCTTGAGTCTTGAGTATACACAAACAGTCACCCGTAATCGGGCGGAACAGTGTGCCAGGATTTGGGAAACGCGCAATACGTACCAGGTAATCCGCGTGTTTGCCCAGTTCTTTCACGCCTTTGGTGTAGTCCAAATACGCCTCAAGTTCGGGGGTGAGTTTGTTTTTGCCCAGGTTCACGCCGAGCGGGGGGGTGTGTTGATTTGTGGAACACGGTTGACCCGGCGCGGGCGATTGATCCGTTTGCGATTGTTGCGATTGTTTTCTCTTCACGTCGAACTGCGTCGGCCGTTTCTCCCGGTACGCACCTAGCCTCTTACCCGCCGGCCCATGACCCTCCGAGTTGAACCCGTACCGGTTAATCACCGCGCCGTGTTCGGCTAGGCGGAACACCCGGGGTTTCGGGTTCCCGGGCTGCGGAAGCGGGGTTACCGATCCGATTTCCACGAAACCGAACCCGGCGCGTAACAACGCGGGGAACGCTTTGGCGTCTTTATCGAAACCCGCGGCTAAGCCGATTGGGTTGGCAAAGGTGACGTCCCACAAGGTTGTTGATAGCGATACAGGATCCGGCCTGGTTTCCAACGGGCCGATGCCGAGTTGTAAAAAAAAAATACCCAGGTTGTGCGCGGTTTCGGCATCCATCAGCCTAAACAGCGGGGACACTTTCGAGAAGAAAAAAAACTGCGCCTCGCTGCATTGCGCATCGGTCAACAAAGCGGTCCCGGTGAAGCCGAACACCGCGGAGGCGATGAGCGTGGCGAACCGGGGGGGGTTGAAAGAGGCCAATCCCGCCACAGACGACTCGCCCGCAGACGCGAAGCGAACGGAGGAGGTGACGAACCCTTTGGAAAAGAGGTGCCCATCACTGATGCGACCACCGCCGACGTTTCGACCCAGCCGGGGAAACGGATTGACCCCTCCTATGGTCAGCGATCCGCCTGGAAAACGCACGCACTGCGGCCGCGCCAGCGCACCGACCGCGAGCTCGCGAGCCAAGCGACGCATCGCGGGATGCAGAAGGGGGTGTGACGGGATGTGAAGGACCTGTCGCGTCGTTGTCCGTGAAGGGTTTTTCAATGTCATTTCGAAGCTCAAGCACGCGTCGTCCAAATCCCGACTTTCACTTGAACACCTTTTATCACACGTCGACGTCGTCGTTCTCGCCATTGCTCGCCGCGCTGGGTGCGACCGCTCTTTATGTCCGCGCGGCCGATCACCAGGTCGCCCCCGCGCCCGGGTGCGCTGAAGCGAACCGTGAGCTTCCCCGGCCCTGGCTCCGGGAGAGACGCGGAGGCGGGGTACGGCGCGGTTCCAAATCGCGATGAAACCGCCCACGAAAACTTCACCAACGCCACGTGCGTGCGCGTCGCCGGGCGGTTGCTCATCGTCATCGCGGTTTTCGGGGTGCTGGGCAGCTTGCTGCCGTTCTTCGCGGTGGGGTGGGCACACAAACTGGGCGTGCCTTCTATGTTTGTCAAGAACAGCGGCGGGACGGTCAGCGCGGGGCTGCAGATGGTACACGCGGTGCCGGCGAGTCTTGGGAGGAGTCGTTTGGGGCAAGCGTTGGGGGATGTTAACCTGGTGGGCACGGAACTCAAACCCTGCTCGGGGTACGACCAGGCGTCCGCCACGGGGTGGCACCGAGACGGGTCGTGCGCGTGGAGTCCTGATGACGGGGGGTATCACGAGGTACGTGTGGTGTGTGTTTTGCGAACCCACCACGGGTCTGGCTTCGAGCCACGCCAGTAGTTCATCATTCGGCTTTCTTCTCAACACCCCACTAACCGTCTCTTCCCTCTCCCTTCTCTCCCAACCAGGTGTGCGTGACCATGGCCTCAGAGTTCCTAGCATCAAGCGCGACACACGACGGGAACGACCTTTCCAGCGTGGTGACACACGGCGAACGCTGGTGCGTCTGCGCGTGGGCGTGGGCGTCCGCGGTGCAGAGGGACCCGGTGGGGCTGGAGGGGCTTGCTTTGGAGTGCGAAGAGAGCAACGCGAAACTTCGCGAGGTGTACCAGGCGTACATAGACAAAGGCGAGGCCATGACCGGGCCGACTGGCGAGACGTACGGGGTTGAACAGGCGCTAGAGGCGGTCAACAGGCTGTGCCCGGATGGGGATGCTGCTGCGAGTTTAGGCGAGCGAGGTAACGCGAAGAGGGCGAGGACGAGGGCCAACGCACACGCGACGCTGGGAGTGCCGTATTAAATCAATAAATCACAAGTTTTCTTGTGGGGACGTTTTCGCTTTTGATCCATCGTCTCTCGGACACAAGGACACAAGCGGCCTGCGCGTCCGGTGCCCTGCCGTCCCTGCGATGGCAAGTGTTGGCGGGTGCGGGATGGTCGGCACGCCGCGCGTGGGGTTTCGGGGGTTATCGTGCGGCGTCGCGAAACCACGGCGCGTGGCACCCACGGAGGTCTCTTTTCCGATGCGACGTACGTCTCCCAGCATGCACGCGTCGGCGGCGGCGTCGGTGTTGCGTGTGACTCACCTTCCCGGCCTGTCCGGTGGGGGTGGCACACGTGTACGCCGGGCGTTCAGATGCACCGCGTGTGGTGCGTCAGCCACCAAAACCGAACCCCACCGGGAACAAGAATCCGGAACCGAAACCTACCTCGACGTCGCACGACGACCGTCGCGTTTCAACGAGTCGTGCTGGGGGGATCCGGAAATAACGGAAGTGCTGCTGCAAACAATGCGCATCCAGTGGGCGCACGGGTACCCGAACACCCCGAAAGGGTTCCCCCGGGTGACGCACGGGTTCCACGAGTACCCGGCTGGGATGCAGGCCGCGGCCGCTGACCGGTGTTTCGACGTGCTTCCCGGGGACTCACTGCTGGACCCGTTTTGCGGAAGCGGAACCTCGGTCACCGTGGGGATGACCCGGGGGTACGCGGCGGTCGGCGTGGACGTATCGCCCCTGGCCACCTTCGTCGCCGCGCACAGGAGCTGGAGGCCGGCGCTTGGGGAGGTGACGCTTGACTTGCTGAGACAGGTAGCACGACACGCGGTGCGGAACGTGGAGACAGCGGCGAAAGAGCTGAGGGAAGAGGCTGCTGACGAAAGGCACACAGAGAGTGAAGAGAGGGAAAAACAAACTTTGGCAGGCGACGCGGCGACCGAGCGCGGCGCCGGCGCCGTGCCCAGGGACTGGCGCCCGATACAACGCGCGCTCTCGACTTCGTTGGAAAGTTCTGACATCTCCGAAACTGCGCGATCCGCGGAACAAGGCGTGTACGGTGCGCTTTGGTTCGTGCTTTCCGTCGCGCTGCAGCGCTCGCAGAAGGGCCGGGGGAAGAAAAGGCCTTACAAGCGCCAGCGGCAGAAACAGAAAAGCGCGGAAGCGACTTCAGAAAATGAAAAAGAATCCTTCGCGACGCCCGACCAGCTCAAAGCCGCGTCGCAATTCGCCCTGTGCGTGGACGAGTACTGCGACCGGATCGGCGAGCTTCTGTCGGTGACGCCGAAAGCGAC
>Ga0222710_1001192_pt1 | contig 10365 bp, 7 predicted proteins | sample AntAcemetage1696_FD_181143 | JGI IMG/M metagenome (GOLD analysis project Ga0222710, IMG submission 181143) | Saline water microbial communities from Ace Lake, Antarctica - #1696 | ecosystem: Environmental > Aquatic > Non-marine Saline and Alkaline > Saline | place: Antarctica: Ace Lake... | reverse complement strand
CCTCGGGGGTTCCGGCGGGGGCGAATTTCGCCGCCGTCGAAACCGGTCGCGTTTTCACGCACGCGCGGGACCGCCGCGTTCCCGACCACCCGGACTGGACCGTGGACGTGCCCCTGCGCCTGCGCGGTCGCTCGCGAAGAGGCGCCCCGGATGTGGCACTGGAGTTGCTCAGGGTACGTATCGGCCCTGAGCGCCCGCAAGGCACGCCCACCCGAGACGCGGTGTGGCCAAACACAAAGGGCGCGCAATCGCTGAAGCGCAGGGCCGTGGATTTGTGCGAGACGGCTCTGGTGGTGGCGTGCCTGGGCGCGGCGGACCCGCGTGGAGTCGGCGCGAAGGTCTCACTGGCGCTCGCGGCGGGTGGCGCCGCGAGGGCTGCGACGTTCGCCTTGAATCAACGACGCGTCGCCGGTACTACCGGCGCGGAAACGGAAAAAGCGCGACATCGGCGTCGCGGCTGGACCAAACACGCCACCGACCCAAACGCGCTGCTCGCGCGTCTGTGCGACGCCGCGTTCGCGCTGCACGTCTCCGGCGCCGCGCTTCGAGTAGTGTCCCCGACGACGCACCACGCGGTGAAAAGCGCGTCCGTGCTGGCGGGCGTCCGCGTGTGTTTCTCGCAGCCCACGCGACGGCGACGGGCGCGCGACGCGAAAGGCGGAAACCACCAACGCGATTCGTCGGAGCGGATCCGTGGGGGGGGTGTGTTGTTCGGCGGTGACCGTGGGACCGACCGACACGACACAGCCGCCACTGGTGGCGGTGTTGACGTCGCCGCGTGGCACGCGCGGTATCGCTGGGCCGCGCTTCGTTTAGCCCCGCTGGTCCCGCCGCGGCCGCGGGCGCTCAATTTCAAAAACGTCCTCGCGACGCTCGCGGGTGTGGTAATCGCGACGAGCAGCGGCGACGCGACGGAATCGACCTTCAGTCCCTTTGGCAACGGCGGGCACGACGTACCGGATGGGTCAGAGCTCGCAGCGTACGGAGGCCCAAGGCCTTCCGGGTTTTGCAGACGCCTGGACGTTTCGTGGAGTCGCGGCGGGGGTGGAAAAAACAACAGGTCGGGAAAACGAGGCGCGACGCGGCGCGGGGGTAAATGGGGGGGCTCTTTTTGGGCGACCAAAGGGTCCAATCACGGGTTGGATTTGAGGGTGCGTTTCGAAAATCTGGGAAACGTCACGGCTGCTGAAATCCTGGCGCCGGCGGTGCCGGAACCGGCGTCCACGGACTCCTCGCAACGGAGCTCGCCCGTGAAATCTGGACAGGGAGGAAACGCGCGGAACGCAGAGGCGTCGTTTGATACCGAGAATCTCGAGAATCCCTCCCGGGGCTTGACTGCGTCGCCCCAGGCCCTGGGAACAAGGGAAGCATCGGACCCGTTCAGTGAACGCGTGGTCGCGGGTGACATTTGGCGCGACGCGCGTTTCGACGGAACCGGCGCGTCGACGTTTGAACTAATGACGCGGGCGCTTTACCTCATGCTGGCGTTCACACCCGTGTTTCTGTTCGCGCTCCCGATGCTCTGGCTGTCTTCATCTGCGCTTTTGAAAGCCCTGAGTGCCAGCGATACCCAAGCAAACGCCCGACGCGCCGCGCTTCGCGAACATTCGTTTACGTGCCTGCACTTCTCCGTTTCCCTGTGCGGCGCCGCGCTCGTGAAGTGGGCGCAGTGGGCGAGCGTTCGGCGTGATATGTTCCCGGCTGATTTCTGCGACGCCATGGGTCAGTTTCACGACGACGCCCCCAAGCATGGGTTCGCACAGACGGAAAAAGAAATCACAAAGCACCTCGGCGTGCCCATCCACAAGATCTTCTCGCACTTCCCGAAGGAACCCGTGGCGAGCGGGTCAGTGGCGCAGGTGTACCGCGCCGTGCTGCGGCCGGAAATAGCCACCGCGTGCGCGGCGCGGGACCTCGAGTTCGCGAGACGGGTCTTGGTGGACCAGCGACGCTCGCGGCGGATGGAAGCACAAGCGCGGAGCCCTGATGACGTGGGAGCCGCGTCTTGTGACCTGTCAGCCATGGCGGATCTGTCCGCCCGAACAGTCGCGGTGAAGGTGCGGCACCCCGGCGTGGCGCGGCAGATCTTTTTGGATTTTCAAATCCTGAAACGCGCGGCTCGGGCGGTGAGCGGAATCCGCGTTTTCAAAGGCCTGAACCTGGAAGAGACGCTCGGGCAGTTCTCGCACACCATGACGTCGCAGACGGATTTGCGCGTCGAGGCGTTTAACCTGAGAAAGTTCGGGGTGAACTTCAAAAACGCAACGCAAGTAGTGGCGCCGTGGCCGGTGGTCGGGTTGGTAGAGGAAGGGGTTTTGTGCGAAACCTTCGAGCGAGGTGAGGCGCTTTCCAGCGCGATTAAACGCGGGTGTAGAGATAACACCACCACGTGCGCCCTTGGGGTGGACACGTACCTGAAAATGCTCCTAAGGGACAACTTCCTGCACTCGGATCTGCACCCGGGTAACATCTTGTACCACCGGGAGAGCGATTTCGAGGGCGATTCAGTCGGTTCGGAAAATTCGCGGAACCAAACTCAAACGCAAACGCGTCGCGCCGCGAAATCCGTCGCCGCGGTGAAGCTGGTGCTTCTCGATTTCGGAATAGCGGACTCGCTTCCGGTTGACGTGCGGGATCGGTTTCTGACGTTTCTGTTTAGCCTGGCGCGCAAAGACGGCGTCGCCGCGGCGAACTCGCTGTTGACGTGGTCGGCGAACCAGACCTGTTTAGGTCAAGAGGCTGATTTGTTGCGCGAGGACGTGAAAGAATTGGTAAACCAACGATGCGACCTCGCGAAAAACCAGGTGGACATCGACGACGTTTTGAAACGCGTCATGACGCTGCTGCGTACACGAAACGTCGCAATCGACGCGGTGTTCGCGTCGCTCGTGGTGAGCATGTGCGTCTTAGTGGGGTTCGCCACCGCGCTCGACGAAAACCTGAACCTGTTTGAGGTTGCCATCGCCGCGTTTCTAAGCTGGTCCGTCACGGGGGATGTGGTGGGGAAACTGTACGCGTAAATAGACAATGGAAGACTAACATTCATACCACGAGTGGTGCACGTCTCTTCTTGTTTTCGTCACGAAGTTGACTCAGGCGAGGCGAGTTTCGTTCGTTTCCAAAATGTTGACCCAACCGCTTCGCCATCTTCACTTCGCACGTCGCGTCCGCGGGCTCCACGGGGAGAAGGCGCGTTCGGTGGGACGCACCTTTTGTGTCGTCTCGCGGACTCGTGTTTGGACACGATGCCGTCCCCTCCGCAATCGTCGGCCTCGGGGTCCACGATTGGCGTCGCAAATCCTGCGCATTCGCCGAAACCTCCGGTGCATCTCACGACACGACCAGAGCCACGCCCGGGGTCGCCTGATTCCGTGCTCAACGACTCGTCCGACGCGCTTGCGGATATCACCGACGACGTAGTGAATACCGCGCGAGTGAACCACATCGACGTGGACGATGAATCCGGGTCCAGCGCGGAGGTGCGCGATACTTCCCCTTGCATCTTCCGAGAGGTGAAATCCAAGGGTGCCGAGCCCGATTCCGACGGTTCCCCTCGTTGACCACGGCTGTGTCGACTGACCACTCCACCCCGCTTTCCGTAATTCGCCTCTCGCGTCTCATCACCAAATTCCTCAACTCAACTCGCACAATTCGTGTGTATCACCCGCACCGTAGACGGATGACGCGCGTGATGAGTCGGACGAAGGCGACGAAGAGGAAGATGAAGCGGAGGGTGTTTTTGATGTCCGCATTTGCGACTCGCCGGCATTGACGTGTTCCTCGCGCCACGTTACCCCGCCTGAGCCAAACACCCTTGCGCCGTCCCTGAAACCGCACCCATTCCTCCCCGGAGTCTCGATACTTGACGTCCCGTCACTGCGTTTGGACGGGCCGTGCTACCGGTCGTGCTGCGTTCCGAACGCCACGCGCGAGTGGCTGCGTTTGAGTTCAAAAAAAACGCCCCTTCTGACGCCGGCGCTGGTTCCGGGCGGCGACCCCGTGGCGGTTTTCGGGGTTCCCGAGCAAAGCGCAGTTTCCGTGGCTGGGTTTGAGACGTGCGTTGAAACTGAAAAGATGTGGGTCAAGCTCGGGGGAGTCAAGAACAACGCGGTGAAAGCGGCGTTCAAAACCGCGGGGTTTCGGGTGCTGAAGGAAACGGAAAAGGCGGGCGAGTCGGTTTCGGAGGCGTCCGCCGCGAGGGACGAGGCAAAAGTTTTGCCCACGAAACCGCAAAACTTCAACGTTTCCTGGAACGGCGACTTGAGAAAAAGCGACTTCGCAGCCCTGACCCAGCACCAACGCGTGAACCACTTCCCGGGAACCTGGGAACTCGGCCGGAAAGACAAGCTCGGGAAAAACGTGGCGAAGGCGCGACGGCGGCGGCCGGATGATTTCGACATTCATCCCAAATCATTTTTGTTACCGAAAGACTTGGAGGAGTGGCGATCGGACCGGGCACGGGACAACAACAACGTGTACATCGTGAAACCCCCCGCGAGCTCGCGCGGACGGGGCGTGCGTATGCTGAAACCGGACGAAACGAGTTCCATCGAGAAGAAAAAAGTTTTAATTCAGCGGTACATCAAGCACCCGCACCTTCTGGACGGGTATAAATACGACCTGAGGGTGTACGTGGTGGTGACGTCGATTGACCCGCTTAAGGTGTTTCTGTACAAGGAAGGCTTGGTGCGCCTCGCGACTGAAAAGTACACCGAGAACGGGACGGACCTTTCCAAGCGGTGCATGCACCTCACGAACTACAGCGTGAACGTAAAAAAAAAGGAGTTCACGATGGGCGCCTCGGCGGTGGGCGAGGACGACGTCGGGTTTAAGCGCAGCGTTTCCAGCTTACGGCGGAAATTCGAAGCCGAAAATCTCGACTGGCACCGGGTGTGGGTCGGGGTCAAGGATATCGTCACAAAGACGATGGTAAGCGTGGAGGTAAGGGCCTTTCCCAATCACCACGTTCCGCCTCTGCGATTGCCCATACAAGACTGACACTTTTGTTTTTACAATCAGGGCGCTATGAACGCGCGGCACAAACGTGAAATCCCGAGCTCGGCGCGTAACGCGTGTTACGAGTTGTTCGGGTTCGACATCATGCTTGACCAGCACCTGAAGCCGTGGCTCATCGAGGTCAACACCGGGCCGTCCCTAAGCGCGCCCACGAACCTGGATCAGCACATCAAACACAAAATGGTTTCGAATTTGTTCAACCTGGTGGGAATCGCGCCGTACGACAAAAACAAGGCGCGGCAAAGGCGATACGCGCGCCTGACCGGCGTACCCACCACCGCCACGACTCGTGTTTCCGTCTCCGCGTCCTCCGGCCTGAGACCACCCAGTGTGAGCCGACTTATAAGCGTTGAGACGCAACGGGGTCAAAAAAATCCTCACAAGTTTTCTTCGCGACCGAACACGCCGGCGCCGGAAACCAAAGCCGTGAACTGTTTTCCAAGCAAGCGCGACGCGCGGTCGCTTCGCGGGTTGGATTTTTCCAAGTACGCCATGGAAGCGTTGCCGCAAGTCATTCGCGACGCGGAGGGTGAGTTGTGCCGTCAAGGAGAGTTCGAGCGATGCTTCCCTACCGACGACCCTACCACGAACACAAAGTACCTGGATTTGTTTGAAACCACCAGGTACGACAACGCCCTGCTCTGCGCGTGGGAGGGGTACAAAGCGCGCTTGCGAAACGGCGGGAATTTTACGTCGGGTGATTTGAGACCCTCCCGCGTTTTCTCCCGAGCCGGGTCCGCGAACGGTGGCAGTCGGTGTTCGCGCAACGGAGCTGTTTTGGGGAACGACGGTTTGCTTCGCGAGCGAAAGAAGTTTGTAACAACTCCCGTGCTGAGTTCCGAAAAGGCGCGGCGCGCGGAAAAGGCACCGTCGTCGCCGCAGAGCTTCCCGGGTATCGCCGCGGATATAGACGCGCTCGCGGCGTCACTCGCGAGACGCCTGGGTGTAGACAGTAATAGTCGCGTAGAACAAGGACACGACTCGTTATCGTTTCGCGCCACCGGGTTGTTATCCAGCGCCGCGTCGCGAAACGCCCGCGACGCAGAGGCGCAGACACAACCCAAGAAAACGTTCGTGCGCGACATGGTGCGCTCGGCGTCCAGAGGCTCGCGCGGGGCCGCGCCCACCAAAGCGCAGCCGCCTTCGCGCGACCAGCTCGCGACAATAGGAATATTAGGGTCGGGTGGGGGGCACACACAAGTGCAGGTGCTCGCGGATGCAGTGTTCGCGCGCGCAACGCGGCGGTGACGACGGGGCGCGGAGAGTGTATGCGTTTTTGTGGATTCAAGATTTGTTATCGGATCAAGATTGGGGGCAACCGTTCGTGATCGCCCATTTTAGTAGTTCGATGCTGTATTTCCCCCACTCTAACGTCCTCTTGTCCCACGGGCAGCCGTTCGCGCGCGCCCACTGAGGCATCTCGAGGTGCCCGCCCTGCGCCGCGTTCGTGCACGTGTACTCGTCCCACGGGCACCCGTTCGCGCGCGCCCACTGCAGCACCTCGAGGTGCCCGCCCCTCGCCGCGTGCGCGCACGTCGCTGTGTCCCACGGGCAGCCTTTCGCGCGCGCCCACTGCAGCACCTCGAAGTGCCCGCATCTCGCCGCGTCCGTGCATGTATCTGCGTCCCACGGTGCGCCGTTCGCGCGCGCCCACTGCAGCACCTTGAGATACCCGCCCCTCGCCGCCTCCGTGCACGTCTCCTCGTTCCACGGGCAGCCGTCCGCGCGCAATGCCTTCAACTCTTCGAGCTGTCCGCTCCTCGCCGCTGCCTGGCAAAGGTGTTCTTCACGGGACAGGCGACCTTGCCGTTGCAGGCGCTGCAACGCGCTTAAACATCCGAGTTTCAAAGCTCCATACTCATCAAGCTCCTTAAACCTCAGCCCCATCGCCGCCACCGCGTCGCGCATAGCGCGGCTCACCGCTGGGAGCCGTGCGAGATCGGCGGGATCGTCGAAATACTCAGCTCTGAGAACGTGCTCGACGACCAGGTGGTCGGGGAGGCGGGGAATGGCTTCTTGCACTTCGGCAGGGCTCGCGGGAGTAGTGACGGTCGCGATATCATCGGTCGTGGCAGTCATGACGGTATGCGCTGCGTGGGAGGACATGTAGAGGGTGTCGTGTGCGCGTCGTTGTGCGTCGAGGCTTCCCAGAAAAGCGTTTTCCTCTCTCTTGCAGTTTTCCGCGCGAAAATCTTCGACGAGCATTCTTGGCCATGCACTTTTTGGAATTACGGCCCGCCGTCGTTGAAGCGGGCTCTGAGCCTCCTGGCTGACTCACATTTCCGCGCGCGACACCGGTTGACCGGGCACGTCGTCGTGTCGTGGTGCGAGGGGCGATGACGAGGACGGAGGCTGAGTTGGGCCCGGCGGATGACCTCGCGAGCGCCGCGCCCCCGACGAGACGGCGAATGTGTTCGAACGACGAAAACGACGATGGGTCGCCGCAGGATGTTTTGTCCCGCCTGCCGCACGACCTCGCCGCGAAGGTGCTTGGAACGCTGCCTCCCAGCACACGCGCGCGGTGCGCGGCCGTCAGTCGCGGGTGGCGCGACCTCATGCGCGACCTTCCCAACCCGCAGCTGTGGCGCGAGCTGGACTTCACGCAGGACGACAAGGAGGTGCGCCGCCCACCGTCCCGAAGATGACTCGCTTTTCGGCGAGTGGAATAAAGTGCGCGCACTTTTTACGCCGCACTTTTCGAAGCACGGCTGACCTTTTTCCGTTTCTGAAATCCTGGTGCCTCGCCAGGTGACTCGCGCGGTGTTTCTCGGCGCGACTCGCGCGGCGCGCGGGTGTTTGCGGACCCTCGTCGTGCCCGGCTACGCGGGCATCACGAAAGGTGACATCGTGCGTGGGATTCGCGAGAACCGCGAGTCGTTAACTCGCGTCGTCGCGTTTTCCGCGACCGTCGGCGACGGCGACGGCGACGCCGGGAAATGCTTTTGGACGCCGAAAAACCTCCACGAAGCCGTCGCCGCGGCGAGCCAAACGTTGCGCGTGTTCGAAGTGGATGTACGCGCGCGAACCGCGTGCGTCTTGTTGTCAGCGCAACTGAACTCGCCTATAGTCGTGGTGCGACACCTGGAGGTCCGGGCGGGTGGGTCGGGGGGGTTTGGCGCGGAGGACAAGGCGCGCTTGTGGCGCGCCCTAGGGGCGACGCGAAAAACACGAGAAAAAGGGCTGAGGAAACTCACCCTCGCGGGCTGCGGGCTCAACGCCGAGGACATTTACTCGCTGGTCGCGGCGCTCAGCGACGACCGCGGTGACGAAACAAATACACGCAACACAACTCCTCTCGAGCTCGACGTCGGCGAGAACCCGTTGATTGGGTGTTCCGGCGCGGCGGCCCTGGCGAAGGCGGTCGCCAATGGGACCCTCGGTGCGCTGAGGGTGGAGAAGTGCGGAATCGGCGACGCCGGCGCCGCCGCGCTCGGCGACGCGCTGGGGTCACCCCGGTGCGGCCTGACCTCTTTACTCATGGGCAAAAACTTTCTCGGCGAAACGGGGGTTACGCACCTGGTGGACGGGCTGGTCAGACGCGCGGATTATTCGTCATCGCCATCGTCTTCATCTTCAAAACCAGTGAACCCCAAAATCAAACGTCTCGACCTATCGCACAACGCGCTTGGGTGTTTAGGCGCGTACGCGCTGGAGCGGTGCGCGCGCGCGTCGTTTGCGTTTGAAAAGCTTGAATTTTTGAACGTCGCGAACAACGGCGTTGGGCCGGCCGGGGCAGCCGCGTTGGCACGCGGCGTGCTCGTGGCGCAAAACGTTGGCACACGAATCGGCGCGCCAAACCTGAAAGAGCTGAGGCTGGAGGGGAACCCCATCGGCGCCGCGGGCGCGCGAGCCGTCGCGCGCGCAAGCGTCGCGGTGGACGAACCGTATCAAGAGGCTAATAGACGGTACAACCAGGAGGTAAACACTGCGAACGCGGGACTTGACGTGGAAGGCGTGTCACGCGTGGAAGGCGTGTCACACACACCACACACACACCACGCCAGCTTAACAACCCTGGGTTTGGGGTCTGCGCGTCTGGGCGTCGCGGGCGCCGCCGCCGTGGCTTGGGCGATTGCGCAGAGCGGAACGCTACGAAACGTCAACACGCTGGACCTCTCCGCGAACGACGTGGGCGAGTCCGGGGCGGCGCTGAGCGTGAGCGGACGCGATGCCGTGTTCGGAGGCGTTGACGGAAACGTGGAGACAAAGGGTAGTGACGAAGGTACCATGGATGAAACACGCTACGTGTTCTCCGAAGACACGCGCGGACACGAACACGAAAAAAACGCCCTCGCGTCGTTAGCGTTTGACCTCGCCTCGGCGCAATCGCTGCGTCGATTGGACTTGGGGTACAACGCGCTGGGATGCGTGGGGGCGTGCGTCATCGCAGAGGCGGTGGCGTCGCGACGCCACGGCGGCGCGTTTACGCTTGATTTGCGTCGTAATGGAATCGGAGATGGCGGGGCGTGCGCGCTGGCGTTTGCGTTGTCGGGGCGAACGGGGGACGACGAATCCAGCCTTGACTTTCTGTCCTCCGTGGATTTGCGAAGCAACGCGATTGGCGAAGCCGGGTTAGTGGCGCTTCAACCGCACGTCGCATCAGGACGCGTTGTTTCGAATTACATGCCGACGCGATGGACCCTGCCGCGAACTGTCGTGTGTCCTGTGGAAAACGAGGAGCTCATCGCGGGGCGAACGGGGGGAATAGAACAGCGCGCGGCGGAAGTGTCCCCGGTAGCGTAGCGGCTTAGTTACCTACTGGTTTGGCAATTCTTTATTTTTAGTCGACAGTTCTTCGGCGTACCTCACACGCCATGGCGCAGGCGTGCGCCACGTGGGCGGCGCGCGTGGTGACGCACGCCGCCGCGTCGTCGTCCGCAAAGCGCGGCAAAAACGGAGGCGGCGGTGGTGGGAAAGGCGGTGATGCGCTGTCGCTCGCGCGTGGCGGGCAACCGCGATTTCCCGTCTGCGCTTGGCGCACCCCGCGAGTTACGCATCACGACGCGCCTTCGTCGTCGTCTGGCGGTGGGATTCCCGTTGGGGCGTACGTGTGCGCGGAGGCTGCGACGGTACAACGCATACGCGCGGCGCTGATGGACACCGGGCGGCTCAAGGCGCACGGCGTGACACGCTTCGACGCGTCCACGTGGAACGCACTCGGTTTTGGGGATCCCAACGCCGCCGACGAAAATGTTTTTCCCGACGCATCTTCCGATCCGTGGGCCGTCCACGCGTTTGCCCCCGCACAAGGCCAGGCCGAGCCCGCGGAGCTCATGGCGCTCATGGAAACGGGCGCGGTGCAGTTCGTGCCCGGTTTGCGACTCGGTAACCCCGCGTGTTACGTGAACC
>Ga0222710_1001190_pt1 | contig 10378 bp, 7 predicted proteins | sample AntAcemetage1696_FD_181143 | JGI IMG/M metagenome (GOLD analysis project Ga0222710, IMG submission 181143) | Saline water microbial communities from Ace Lake, Antarctica - #1696 | ecosystem: Environmental > Aquatic > Non-marine Saline and Alkaline > Saline | place: Antarctica: Ace Lake... | reverse complement strand
GCGCGTGGGAACCGCGGGCGTTTGGAACCGCGCGGCTTCGTCGTCATCGCCGGAGTCGCCACGTTCGTGGTCCAATTTTTCGAAACCTCGCGTCGTGCCCGTGTTGGCAAAGGTTTCGTACCAGTAAGAAACGCCGTCGTCGAGGGACATGTTCGCTTTTTGGAACTCCGCCGGCTGCGAGCTCCCAAAAGTATTTGTCGCCGTCGCGGCGGATGCGGTCTCGGCGTTTCTCGATTCCCACGACGCAAACGACATCCACCCCGGCGACCGCGCCGGCGCTCTGGCTAGGAACCGTCTTTTTTCCATCGCTTCCGCTCTTCGCGCGTTGCCGTCGTACCCCTGGACCGCGTTCGGCGGGAGTTCCCGGTTAACAATCACGAAAAGCCATCGCAGCGCTTCGTCGCACGCGCGGTACGTCCCTCTGGAAACTTCCCGAACATCAATAGGGACGTCCAAGCCCATTCGGTCAAGCGTCGCGACGACAATCTCCAGGTTACGCGACCGGTCGTGCTCGTGCCTCGTTGCGAAATTTAACCGGTAAAGAGGCACGCGCGACTCCGGGTACGCCGCATCGATAAGCTGCGCGAACGCGATCCCGTCCGCCACGTCCTCCACGCGAACGTACGCCACCCCGACCGTCCGATTCACCCACTTTAGCAAATCTCGCCGCCCCACCGCGGTGAGCTCACTTCGCCGCGGTGTCCTCACGGGCGGCGACGCACGAGACGCACGATGCGGAGAGCCGTAGCTGGTCGAGGGTCGCGACATCCTCCGGAATCGCTGCGGCGCCCACCACGGCGCCCGCGGCCGTCCGCTGTGGCAATTCGAAGGGAGCCAAACATTTACAAAATTGTTTTTTAACGAACTCGCAGTTTTCTGCCAAAATTGTTCTCATTCTCATCGCCGCCGCCGCCGACAGAGTGGCGAGCACGCGACGGCCCGACGCCCGAGTTCGGCGTGTTTGGTTTTCCTCTTCCGGGTGTGCGTTCGCGATGTCGTTCTGCGACACGTGCGGGGATTTGTACCGCATCGAAGCGGCGCACGGTGCTTCGGCGGCGAAGGGCACCGAGGGGCTCGTCGCGCAATGCACGAGCTGCGGGAAGGTCGAGAACGTTGTGACGGCGTTGGCGGGGGGAAAGACCACGCGGTCGAGCGGCGGGGAGACGTTTCTGTTTAAGTTCGGAATCGAACCCATGAACCCGGACGGCACGAAGTTCGGGGCGGTTACAGAGGTGCAAAGGGTAAGAGCGGTGGTGGATGAGAAGTGCCCGAAATGCGAACACAAAGGCTTGAACTTCTACACCATGCAGCTGCGTTCGGTGGACGAAGGCCAGACCGTGTTTTACGAGTGCCCGCAGTGCGGGTACACGTTCTCGCAGAATAACTGAGACCGAGGGAAAGCAGGGTTTCGAGGGTTTTTGGGAAGTACGGACGTCTGGGTCAACACGTTGAAGCATCCGCGTACGCTTCAAAGTAGTCCACGAAGAGCGAGGCGGAGTGACCGCTGACAAAGTCGAAATATCAAATGTAAAATAAACACATCACGCTTAGGCCGCTCTCTTGACCTCCGCCCTGGATTTGCCTCTCATTTTCTTCCCCGACGCGCCCGCCGCGATTGCGACGTCTCGCACGCCCTGCGCGGCGACCGCGAGTAGGTTTTTTCGTGACTCGCTTGTGGTGGTGTGTAACCCCCTTTCGCCCGGCACGAATCGCGGTAACGGCGGCAACGCGCTCGCGTTTCCGCTCAAATTTGCGTGCCCCGCCGCCATCAGCGCCCGGAACGTGGGTTGCCGCGCGACCTGGTCGAAACAATCGCCCAGCTTTGCAAACTCGTGCTTCTCCACCAAGCCTCGGAACCGGTTGCGAGTCGCGGCTTTGTCGTTTTCTTTTTCGCCAAAGGTTTTGCCCGCGCCGGCGCGAGCGGCGCGCGCGCCGCCGGACGCCGCGAAGTTGGGATCGCCGTTGTCCTCCGCGTTTTGGTTTTCCGACTGACTACCAACACCACCTGCCTCCCCGTCCAGCTCCAACTCAAGCACGGTTTGAAAGTACACCCTGTTTTCTAACAAATGACCTACCAGCTCCCCGGACTCGGGGAACAGCTTACTGAAGTTGGCGTACAGGGGCGCCACCACGAACTCGATGAAGTTAATTTGCGACATCGGTTTGTTCGTCGCGGCGGGGTCCATCATCGGCGATTTCGGCAGCCCGAACTTTTGTTCCAAGTCGCCTTGTGTGAAGAACTCGCTCAGAACCCGGTCCGTCCACTTGTTGTACGTCGCTAACGGCTTCACCGGGTTCCCGATGTCTGCCGCGTGTAACAGGACGCAAAGAATGAACCGCCGGTCGTCTTCCTTTTGGTATATGCAATCCACCATTATGCCGCGCTTGACGCGCCGCGTGTTCGCCTTGATGCCCTCGCTGCGATTGCGAAAGAAAAGGGTCAGTCGCGAGTGGCACCACGTAGCCTGTATGGGGGATTGGGTGGAGTAATCGGGCCGAACAGTCCACTTAGAGTAATCGGGCCGAACAGTGCACTTGTGACGTATTTGTAAGAGCCGCGAGTACGCCAGTAAGTGTTACCAATCTTCCCTTAAGTCCTTTAAACAGTGGCCGTTGGATTTGGGAAACGCCCAAGGCCGTACCTGTGCAGCTCGTGGAACACCTCCATCTGCGACACCATTTTGAAGTGATGGGACATGTCCGTGTGCAGCACGCACGCGATTATGGTGGCACGCACGTCCCGGTACAAATCGTCGTCAAGCAATGCGAAGACGTTGGCGGTGTCCACGAGTCGCGGGGCTTTGGGGTTATCACCGATACCGGTCTCCGCCGAGTTTCCCGTTTCCCGTTTCTGCCGCGTGTTGATAAGGTTGTACAGACACGCGACGTGCGCGTTCTCCAAAACGGACGAGTCGTTGTACACGGTCGCCAGAGGGTCGCGCGTGTTCACCAAAAACGCGTTGTTCACCCCGGGGTGGTCCAAGTCGTGCGAAAGCGCCGCGATCATCAGCGCGAACTTCTCGACTTGCGTCACGTGCGTGCGCGGTTCCGTTAACACGACGTACCGGTAAACGGTGTGCGCCACGTCCACGGCGTGCTCGAAGCAGTGGTACGCGTTTTTGCGGTATCCGCTCTGCACCCTTTCCAGAAAGGCACACACCGTCTTCGCGTCGCAAAAACCGTCCGTGGACGCGGTTTCGGAATCAAGCGAGTTCAACGCGCACGCCGCGCGGTCGACGTCGTCGTCGTTGTCCCGCAACAAACCTAGGGACCCGAACATCATCAACACGTGCGCCCGCGCTTCTGTGGAGGTCATGGAAAGCACGTCAAAGTCCCAGGTGTCGATGATCTTTTGGTCCAAACAATCGGGCAGGTCCGTTACTCCCGCGTTGCGCGCGCTCAAAACAGCCGCGACGGCGCCTTGCGCCCTCGCGCGCGACCGCGCGCGCGCTTGCCTTAATTGTAACTCGGGCCCGGCTCGCAACGGCTGGCCGTTGCCGTCGAAGAAGTCGTCATCGCCGCTGTGATTGTTAACGAAACGTGTCAGGTCAGTCTTGTATGGGAAACCAGTGTGCATGGATTTGGGAAAGGCCCAAACACGTACCTGTCCTCGTCAAACGTAGGGTCGTTTGGGTCAAAAACGTCGTCACACACTGACGTTCGCTTGCTCGAGTTGTCCCCGAAGCTCACAGAGCGATTGCTGACACTCAGGGTCGCGGTGGAAACGAACGCGTCGCCCTCGTTGACGAGAAGCTTCTCGTCGCCGGTGGCGCCATGAATGGTACCGTTTGCGGAAACATCGCCGCCGGCGTGAAACAAATCCTCCCCCTCACCGGCCGCCGCCACGGCATCGAGCTGTTTCGTGAGCGAGCGATACGGCGACCGGACCTTTTGCAACGGCGTCCCGGGAGGCTTCTCGGGGGTTTTCGTACAATCCAAAAGCGACGCGCTCAGCGAAAGACTTCCGCGTTTCGAGTTTCCCGCGTTCAACCCTCCGAATATGGTCATTCGCTTACTTGGTGACGGCGACGCTCTGCCACTCAGCACGGTCCCGAGGGTACCCGCCCTCGCGTTGTGTGACCTGGGCGGGGACTTTTCGTGTTCGCGCCCTTCTCCGCCCTTCTCCGGCGTTTTCTTCGGCGTTTTCTTCCCCTCGGCGTTCATGTCCATCAACCAAGCCCGCGTGCTTTCGTCCACGTTCTTGTCCCCGACGTATTCGTTCAGCATGTGCGCGCCCTGCGGGCCGGAACCAGCGACGTGTCGCACCAGACGCGCCATCTTGTTGATCGCGGCTTCCATGGCGTCCAGGCCGTCGCCACTGGTGTGGTCGTCGGAGTTGTTGTTGGAGCTGCTTTTGCCGTTGGAGTCGCCCGGAGTCCCGTCTTTCCCCTCAAAGCTCACGAACAGCTGGTCCATGTTCTTTTTGATGTTGGCGAAGATCCGTTCAAGCGGTGTCACCACCAGCTTGGTGGTGCTGTAGTTCAGTAACAGCGAAACCAACACGAGCTCGCAAATCACGAAAACGACCATCCCGATGTTCAAAAACGCGGTCCACTTGTTCACCAGCGCGATGTCCAGCTCCAGGGCGACGCACGGCGAGGAGTTTGTTGTCGAGGTAGCGGTAGTGGTAGTAGCAGCAGCAGTAGCAGCAGTACCCTCAGTACTGTTGCTTACTTCATCGCTCGTTTCTGAACGGACGAGGTTCACGTCGTCACAATTACCCGAAGTGACCACCAGCCGGTCACTGGACCGCAACGAACGCGGGTATTCGTCCAGCCACTGCCACACGTTCCCCGCGAACGCCAGGGACACGGGTTTCCGCTCGCTGAGAAATTAACAAGAAAGTGTCAGTCTCTCGTAATGTGTATGAGGGATTGGTATGAGGGATTGGAAAGGTAATAGTCCCTTCTGGTCGTAATAGTCCCTTCTGGTACGAGTATGCGCAATCGCGAACGGCGGAACGAGTTGGGTGGGAAAGCCCCGCACCTGGATTTGAAGAAATCGTAGTACCCCGCCGCGACGGTGTCCCCTACGTCTTTGCGAAAAAAAGCGCTCGTGTCGTCCGAGTACCCCGCGCTCACCGCGGAGAGCGAGCTATGGTACGCCTTCGGTATGGTGTCGCTGTCGTCCCAAAGCAAAAGAGGCGCGGCGAGAATGGTTAGCAGCACCACGATGGCGACGGATTTCGACATGGATTCGTCCAGGTTCTGCGCGATTTTGCCAGTCGACCCGACGCGCCGCGCGTTTATCCCCGAGCCGTTTTGTTTCTCACCACCCCGGGTCGTTTTTCGATGAGAAAACAGCGACCACGGCCGCAACAGCCGCATCGCGCCTATTGACCGGAAGAAAATCACAAGGCGCACGCCGTCTTTGGAGACCCGCGCGCCTATTTTCGCGGCCCTGGAGACTCTTAACGTGGTGCCGATTTCCGCGCCGTCGGGAAGCCACCCTTTTGAAAGCGTGGGGATGTCGGCGACGATTGAAAACGTGCCGAGGATGTCCATGTAAAAGTAGAAGCTCCCGACGTAAGCTTCTCGGCAGGTACAGTTCGCGATGAGCTCTATTGTGAACACGATCAGGGTGAGGAACATGACGAGCTCCACCGGTTTGTCCACGTCGTCGGGCGCGCTGATAAACGCCACGACGTCGGTTAAAAAAAGCGCCACCAGAAGCACGGCGAACAGAAAAAGCTGAACGATCGCGTAGTCCAACACAAACACCACGTTCTTTCGGAGCTTGGCGTATTTAGGGTTCTTCGTGAACCTCCCCCTGGGCTGCTTCGTCGCCCCGTCAACCTCCTCGTCGTCGTCGTCGTCGTCGTCATCCCCCCGTCCCGCCCATCCATTCTCGTCCGAGACCGCGCCGAGCGATGATTGGTGCGAATCCGACCGCACGCTTCGCTGTCGCGAAGGCGAGGGGAACCCGTGTGTGCGTGCGCGGGGGAAGGACGGGCTCTTTCCCGGGTGATTCGTGTCCGCAGAAGCGGCGGCGATATCGGGTGACGACTGCGTGAACGGAAGCGCACCGAATGAATCCCCGCCATGGGGGGGGTCGCCGGGCACCACGGTCACCACGAGCGTTTCCGACGCCATTTCGGGATGACACTCAGTCGTCGGGTTCGGTAAATCTCGGACAACGCGCCGGGGGCCACTTGTTTCCCCTCCGGTCCGCCCACCGTGCGGTGCGTAACGTTTAAACGCGGAGCACGGGTCGCGAAAGCGTGTCAAGACTTCAATACGTGCGTCCAAAAGAGTGGACCTCACGCACGCGAACTCGCGCGTGAGCGGACAACATGACGCGCGCAGGGCGAACCCTTTTCGGGGCGAAGCCCAACAGTCGCGTTCCCAGAAAAACGCTCCACCTTCTGGGAAGAGGAGAAAAAAAAAAATCTACTCGAGAGAAAAGTTTTGGGGCAGATGACGTACAAGCCGCCTCTGAACCGCCTCTGAGGGGTGTACGGTCGGCACGTGGTGTGATGGGGCGATACGAGTGTCCGCGCACGAATAACAACTGCGACCGTATCAGTACAGCCGTTCCCGTTTCATCACAAGAACTTTGGCAAGATCTCCAGCGCCACTTTCTGCACTCCCGGAAACTCGTCGCTTGTGTACACCAGTTCGTAGGAATCGTCCGCCCTTCGTCGGCGAAGCACCTGCCACGGTTCGGGATAGGCCCGGAAAAGCACCGCGGGGTTGCTTCCTTTGAAGTTCGATACCCAATAGATCCCTTCAAACTCCCGGGCGAACTCCCGCAGCGGGCCCATCTCCCGCGCGTTCCAAAACGGAGGGTAGTAGTCGCTCCGCGTGCGCTCAAGCTCGCCGTTGCACACGACCACCGGGACGTTCTGGAAGCGAAAGAAAAGGGTCAGTCTCTTCCGTCTTGAGTATAGGTTTGTAACAGTTGCCAGTTCTGGTAATGTAACTAGTAGTGTTACTAGTGGCGTAGTCAAAGAGGGGCTGTAAACGTTGTGCCTGGATTTGGGAAACGCGCAACGCGTACCTGTCCCGAGTCAATCCCACCCCGCTCGCCGTCGAAAAGCTCCTTCGTGCGTACCAGCTCCGAGATGTTCAGACTGGGGTAGGCCACGACGAAACAGGAGTCTTTGTTTTCGTCTTTGTTACCCGCCGTTTTCGCCTTCGTGGTGTCGCTTAAGCTCACCCGTTTGTTCAACAGCTTGTCCAGCCCCGAGACGGAGAGAAAATCGGGCGCCTCTAGAAAATCGCACGGCCCGGGCCAATCCGCAAACGTGGCTTTCGTCGAGGCGTTGTCAGGCGCGCCGATGCCATCCGGCGAGTTCGACGCACCACAAAGGGCGATGTCCAGCTCGGTGGGGTCGGGGAAGAACACGCGCGTGGTGCGCGCGGTTTTGTTTCGCTCGAACTGCGCGCAAATCCCGCGCAAATACAAAGTCGTCAAGTTGTTCTCCGTGTTCCCCTCCACGTCCCCGGCCACGGAATCCAGCCCCCCTGGTGGGAATTGGATTTCCATCAGCGGTACGTCGTCGTCAAGCGCGCGCTGTAGGCTTTTCTGACACTGTGCGATGAGCTGGTCGTAGTCTTTCGGGAACGGGGTGAGGTTTTTTTCGGTGGATTTTGGCGAAGAAGAAGATTTGGCGCCTCCTTCGGAGGATCCCGATGGCTCGCGTCGCCCGAACAACCCCACGCGACTCAGCGCACCACGTTTGGTGCCAACCGGGTGGGGGCTCGGCACGCACGTCCGGAAAGGGGACCCGTGAACGCAACGACGCGCGGGCGCGGTGCCGCGAACAGAAGGCACCGAACACAACCGATGACAACTCATCGTGTGCCGTGCGTTGTGAGCGGGCACCCGAAATGCTGAGATTTGCAAGAAAAAAGGAAGAGTACTTTGTAACCTCCTCTCCGCCCTTGGCCACGCACTAGCATCGCGCGCGGCAGCCACCCCGCACGCGAGTTTAGGTCCGAGCGCACCGCACCACGCATACGCGAAACTCTCGTGGAGTCGTTTCAGGTGCGGAAACAAGCCTGATGCGGTCGCTGCACTTGTTTCGGCAAGGTTTCCGGCACACCACACGCGCGCGCGAAATTCCGACGCCCCGCGTCGCGCGATGTCCGCGTTTCCCATCCCCGATCCCTGACCCTGGTTCCCCCCCCACCAATCCGCAGCTTCGCGCTCGACCGGCCATGGGCGTGAACGATGAGTACCTTCCCCTTGGAGGTACGTGCGCGACCCCTCACACGATGACCAAACAACCCGGAGACACCGCGCATCCCCCGCGCGGGGAGCGTCGTCCCCTCAACACCCTCCTCGTCATTTTCAGCGCGCTGACACCAATCCCCACTCGACACACGCAGGCTCCGCCCCCACCACGAGCCGTGGCACGCACGTCGCCGCGGTGGCCCTTGGTGCTCTTTTGGTGTGCAGTTGTTCCTTGAACGTGGCGCAGTTCGTGGGCGGCGCGCGCGGTGTGTCGGAGGGCGCTTCCCTCGGCCAGGCCCCCGCTTTGGGTTGGGGGGCGTCTTTACCGAAAACGCACGCGTTCGCGCGCATGGAGGACCCGCTCATCGACGGCAGGTGCAACAACGGCTTGGTGCACATGTGCATAGACGACGCGAGCGCAGCGAGTTCCGCGACAGCAGCGTCAGCGAGCAGGGCGGCATCCTTGGGACAGGTGCCGGTGCAGGTGCCGGTGAGTGTCGTCGCGGCGACCGCGGCTGCGTCCGCCGCGAACGACCCACTCTCCGTCGCCGCCGCGGACAATGACGGGATCGATACGTTCAGGCAGTCAGGCGCCGAGCCTGGCCAGGTATCAGTGACGCCCGCGGAGCAAGGCGGGGACAGGTACTGCAGGAAAGACACCTGGTTGCTGTCGTGCCTGTTCTACAAAGCAGACGTGAATGATGAATTAACAGATTGGAAATCAGTCAAGAGCGAGTGCGACCGCGAGCCGCTTTGCGACGGGGTGAACAAATACTGGACCAGCGATTTGTGGCACATCTCGTCATCGGGTGAAGCGCCGGGGTGCGACGATTCCCTTTCCGACGGGTACGGCACGGACGCGTCCGCGTTCTACAAAGAAAACAGCCCGGGGTGGAACGTGTACACGCAAGATAAATCCTGCCGCGAAGTGGACGAGTGGGGAAACCCGTTCCCGTGAGTGTTTTCATCAGCAGTGGTTGTAACTTCCGGCTCATCCTACCGTCTGTCTCCTCGTCCTCAAAACTCCAACCTTGTCCCGAACCAGGCGACCGCAGAGAGCCCCTACCCGGTGTTGGCGGGTACGTGACTTGGTCAGCGAAGCGACCTTGTCCCGAAAATGCCGGCAATGCCCTTCAAGTTTGAGCGTTTTTGCCGATCGAATCGACCGTTTCAATTTGGATTTCTCAAGCTGGGTACCGGTCAAAAGAAGCTTCTCTGTTTTTTCATGCCTCAGCGCTTGCCGTTCATCGACCTACAAATGTGTCTTCTTCAGCGCCCTCCTTACGCACACAGAAAGCCGGTCGCGCGAACGCGATCGAACTACGCGTGCATCGCAAGACAGACGCACGATGGTGCGTGTCCTTGATCCGATTTGTTGGCCGCGTCGCGCGTCGCACGAAACCCAGGGGTGGTTTTCCGACCACCGGGTTCGCGCAAATCGATGCGCGTTCCCGCGGGCCGCGGTCCCGATTTCCCGACCATCTTCCGAACGCCCGAATCTCACCCCATCCCAATCCTACCCCACCCACAGGTCGTTCTCGCCGCGTCCGTGGTGACCAAGGGCGGCAAAGGTGAGTGAAACACTTAGATTTCCCGGTGCTTTGAGTGCTCGCGACGCACAGGACACGCGGACTCCGGACAAGGACACGAGAGGCCAAAAATCCTGACACGCTGACCATCTTTCCATTCGATCCGTTCTCACAACAGCCTTGGTGTCGCGGCAGTTCGTGCCGATGACGCGTATCAGGATCGAGGGCCTGTTAGCGGCGTTCCCGAAACTGGTGGGCACGGGGAAGCAGCACACTTATGTTGAAACCGAGAACGTCCGGTACGTGTACCAGCCCCTGGAGCAGGGGGCTTTGTTTTTACTGCTCGTGACGAACAAGGCGAGTAACATTTTGGAAGATCTCGACATTCTGCGTTTGCTTAGCAAGGTGTTGCCGGAGTACACGGGCGGGCAAACGGACGAGGAGGGTATTTCTCGACACGCGTTCGACTTAATATTCGCCTTCGACGAGGTCATCTCCCTGGGGCACAAAGAAAACGTCACCATGACGCAGGTGAAAACATTCACCGAGATGGAATCGCACGAAGAAAAGCTGCACAAGATGATCATCCAGTCGAAAATCAACGACACCAAGGACGTGATGAAACGAAAGGCGATGGAGATTGACAAGTTCAAGACTGACCGGAGCGGGGG
>Ga0222710_1001178_pt1 | contig 10410 bp, 10 predicted proteins | sample AntAcemetage1696_FD_181143 | JGI IMG/M metagenome (GOLD analysis project Ga0222710, IMG submission 181143) | Saline water microbial communities from Ace Lake, Antarctica - #1696 | ecosystem: Environmental > Aquatic > Non-marine Saline and Alkaline > Saline | place: Antarctica: Ace Lake... | reverse complement strand
TTGTCATTGCTTTGGCGCGGGCCACGTCCGAGACCAGCGCACCTTCTTTGACAAAGCGCGAGTGGCCCATTTCAATATCGTAGTTTCCGACAGTCAGATCCCAGAGGTCGGGCAATTCGGCCAACAGATTAAAGGCATCATAGGATTCAGGCACGTTCAAATCGACGGTAAACCGCGTGGCAACTGCGGCGCGACCAGCCACAGCCTCGTGGGTTTCTTCGATCAATTCGCGGATCAGCCGGACCCTGTTTTCCAGACTTCCGCCATATTCATCTGAGCGGGTGTTTGTGTCGGCGTCTAGAAATTCGGACAACAAATAGCCGTGTGTGGCATAGACATAGACTATATCGAACCCGGCTTCGACGGCCCGCAGGGCCGCATCACGGTGCCACTTTCGGATGTCACGAATGTCAGACTTGTCGATCTTGCGAGATTGGCCTTGGGTGACTTCACCGTAATCTGTCTGAGGCCTGTTGCGCAGTCCCATCGCGGGCAAGCGCGTGGATAGATTTGTGACCATTCCACCCGCCAACCACAGTTCTACACCGGCAAGCGCCCCATGAGCGTGAACGGCATCCACCATCGCGGCATTGGACCGGACGTCATCATCGTCCCAAAGCGCGGCATTCGGGAATGCCTCGTTGTCGGACGTGGGATGCACCGAGCAATATTCCGTGTTCACCACACCCCAGCCACCTTGCGCCTTGATCCCGCGCATCGCCGCCAGCGCATTAGGCCGCCGCCAGCCCATGCCCGTGCAGTGGGGCACCTGATAGAACCGGTTTTTGGCGGTCACGGGACCGATCTGCAGCGGTTCGAACAAGATGTCGTGTCTGGGATCGCGCATAGCAGCCTTTATGGGTTTTCATTTCCTAAACTTATTTGAGCGCTCAATTAAACCTTGTGTCAACACTAGTTGCCGCTAAACTTTCGTAAGGTCGTGTTCTTAATTTTGGTGGACGAGGCCAGCAAAATAGAAACGAGGAGAAATTCATGAATTACTTTTTAAAAACGGCGTCAGTCGCCGCAACCGCCGTGGCGCTAACGAGTGTTGCTGCCTTTGCGGACGATGGGGAACTTACAGTCTTTGACTGGGCGGGCTACGAAGACCCCGAGTTTTTTGCAGCCTATGTTGCACAACACGGCGAAGGCCCGACTTTTGCATTCTTCGGCGATGAAGAAGAAGCATTTCAAAAATTGCGCTCTGGTTTTCGCGCCGATGTAGCGCATCCTTGCTCGCAATCGGTTCCAAAATGGATAGAGGCCGGTCTTTTGGCCCCGCTGGATACCAGCCGGATCACGCGTTGGGATGAACTTGAACCCTCCTTCCGCGACATCGACGCTTTCATGAAAGACGGCGAGTTCTATTTTGTCCCAGTCGATTGGGGCAACACTTCAATCGTCTACAATACCGATGAGCTCACCGAGGATGATCTGAGCACGCTACAGGTCTTCGCGGACCCTATGTATGAGGGGCGCATTTCGATTGGCGACAACGTTGACGACGCCTATGCGCTAGCGTTTCTTGCGATTGGGGTAAAGGATTGGACCATAGCAACTGACGAACAGTTCGAAGCGGCCTCCGCGTTCCTGCGCGCCGTGCACCCTAATGTGCGCGCCTATTGGGCAGACGGCGCATCGCTGGCGCAGTTGATGCAAAGTGGTGAAGTTCTGATTGCATGGGCATGGAACGAAACATTCTCGACCATGAGCTATGAGGGGCACCCGATTGGTATGACCCGCAACATGGAAGAAGGAATGTCTAGCTGGGTTTGCGGCTATTCACATCTGGCAAACGCACCGGGTTCAGAAGAAAAATTCTATGATTTCATCAACGCATGGCTTGAGCCCGCAACAGCCGATTATCTCGTGAATTCATGGGGCTATGGTCACGGCAACGCTGTTGCGATGGCCGCGATGAGCAGCGAAGATTTGGCCTATGTCGGTCTGGACAGCGCAGAGGCGTACCGGGATAACACGCTGTGGCAGGCGCCCGTCCCCTCGGAACTGCGCGAACGGATGATTGCGGAATTCGAGCTTATCAAAGCCGGTTTCTAAAAACACAAAGCCTGAACGTCATTGCGCCCTGCTGGGATCAGCAGGGCGTTTTGCGTTTAGGCAGGCCGTTGGCCGCGAATATGATGCGGGCAGTGTTCACCCGACTTCAACACAGCCACCATCGCCGACCAAGTCTCGACATTGTGGTCGATAAAATCTTTGCCAAATCCGTCGCTCAGTGCAGCGCGTTCAGGGTCGGTCAGCCAGGCCAATTCAGCGCCGGCGATTTCCGCATATCAATCATTCCGGTTGCGCAATCCGACCTCAGAAAAACCTGCGCCCGCAAACGCATCCCGATGCCGCGCAGGCGAGGCCATGGCGAATTCAAGGGCTTCGAGTTTGATATGAGCTGCCATCTCTGGACTGGGCGTATTGTCATGGCTGATCAACCAATCAGAGGCCGCGAACCAGCCCCCCGGACGCAGCACACGAAAGACCTCTCGCGCCAAAAAATCTTTGTCTGGAAGGTGAATGATGGAGTCCTTGGAAAAAACCACATCAAAGATCATGTCCCCAAAGGCAAACGGGCCAGGCGAAACCTGTTGAATGGTCAGGCGGTCCGCCGCCCCCGCAGCCGTGATCCTTGCTCGCGCGGCCTCGCATGCTGGCGCTTCTACATCGACGCCAACCACCAGTGCCGCACCATGATCCACAGCCAAAGACAGCGTGATCGCCCCCGAACCACAGCCGATATCAAGAACGCGTTTGCCGGTCAGATCGAGCCTTTCTAAAACACGTGCAACCTCGTCGGGGCCACCGGGGGACAGATATCCTTCGCCCCAAATTGCTTCAAGAAATGCAATATGTTGCGTGCCGTAAAGTTCGGCCTCGTCGTTCATGGCTGCCCTCAGTCTTTGGTCAACGTCGTCAAGTAAGCCTCGATGAAGCGCTGCGTGTAGGTTTCCATGGCAACAAATGGACCGGGTTCGTAGAATCGGGAATTGACGCCCTCTTGATTCTTCTCAATGATCCGTTTGTCCGCAATGGTGGTCACATTCCACAACCATTTTAGCCGCTCCAGATCGTAGTCCTCACCTTCCTCGGCATCTTCATGCACGAGCCAGATGATTTCTTGAATCGATGTGTCTTTGTCCACGGGAATGAAGCGATAGATCAGCGCATGATCGCAGTAGATCAGCATCGGATTGAGGATGCCGATATAGACATCTGATGCGCCGCTGTCATAGGCGGTTATGTCACCCAACAATGGGGCCAATGCAGCGCCATCTTCGCTGCCGGTCATGTATCCTTCGAACAACGAATAACGATTGTAAGCGTAGTCCGGCGACCCTTTGGGGCGCGCTGACCCGATAGAGTCGAAATAGTCTGTGGGAACACCCGCCGCCTTGGAGCGTGCCTGCATTTTTGCGTTCAACGGCTCAATCCGTTCGGCCGCCATATGAGTGACGTGGGACCGCGCGAATTCCGGATGCGCTGCGGTGCAGTGGTAGCATTCGTTGTAGTTCTCCATGAGTAACTTCCAGTTCGCCCGCACCGGATAGCTTTCGCGGTGGGCGATTTTGGTCCGTTCAAGGCCAAACGGGGCAAGAACGGGGTTAAGATCCGCGCGCAGACGATCAAAGCTGGCGGGCGCTTCTGACAGGGACACATAAATCATCCCTTGGAACACCTCGACCGCGACTGGCTTGAGGCCCAGTTTACTGCGGTCGTGTTCTTCGCCCAACATTCGGGCATTGAACAGACTGCCATCAAGATTGAAAGCCCAAGCATGGTAGGGGCAAGTGAACCGCTTTGTGTTGCCGCGCGGCTCAATACAAACGCGCGATCCACGGTGGCGGCAAACATTAGCGAGGGCATGAACGTCGCCGTCCTTTCCACGCACCACAATGACGCTTTCCCTCATCATCTCGAATAGAAAATAGTCACCCGCTTCGGGGATTTCGCTGATGTGCCCCGCCAACTGCCAGTCATGATAAAAGACGTTTCCAACGTCTTGCGCAAAGACCTCATCAGAAAGGTAGAACGGCTGCGCCAGCGCATAGCCTTTCCTTTGGGCCGCGACGAGTTTTCCGATATCGGTGGTCTGATACTCCGAGTCCTTCACAGCACGCTCCTGCAATTCATTCAAACAAGACAACAGATTCGACACCCCAACCGACGCGAACCGGACTACCCGGTGCGGCAATAGAGCGGCCTGCAGTATTGCGCATCGATATGGTGACAGGATCTTTTTGATTGGGCAGCGACACGCTGTAATAGGTCATGTCCCCGTAGTAATCGCTACTGACGACCTCCGCCTGCACCTCGTTTTCGGCCTTGTCTGTCGGATCAAAAAGCAGCGTCAACATTTCGGGGCGAATGCCTACTTTGGCAATCTGCGCAGGGTTCATGCCTTTTGGCACAGCCGCGTGCGGTAGCGTGACTTTGCCCAAAGCCGCAATATCGAGCCTCACGCCTTGATCGCTAGACGACCCAACCTTCGCCTCTAGAAAATTCATCACGCCGATAAAGGAGGCGACCCGTTGCGTGGCGGGTCTACGATACAGCTCCTCAGGCGTTGCAAGTTGCGCGATTTGGCCCTCAAACATCACCGCTATACGGTCGGACATGATCAACGCTTCTTCCTGATCGTGCGTCACGAGGATAAAGGTAATCCCCAGCGATTTCTGCAATTCACGCAGTTCAAACTGCATCTGATCGCGCAATTTCTTGTCGAGCGCCGAGAGCGGTTCATCCAGCAAGATGACCTTCGGGCGCATCACCAGCGCGCGGGCCAAGGCGACGCGTTGGCGTTGACCACCTGACAACTCATGCGCCCCTCGGTCGCCATATCCGACCAAGTCGACCATCGCCAGCGCCTGACCCACTTCACGTTTGATGTCGGCCTTTGGTAACTTCTTGGTTTTCAACCCGTAGCCAACATTGTCGGCGACGCTTAGATGCGGAAAAATGGCATAGCTTTGGAATACCATGTTGGTCGGGCGGGCATTTGCCGCAATACCGTCCATGGATTTGCCATCAATCGAGATGTCGCCGGCTGTTGGTGGCTCAAAGCCGGCAATCATCCGCAAAAGCGTGGTTTTACCACAACCCGACGGGCCCAGCAGGGAAAAGAATTCCCCCTCGTTGATATCGGCGTTGATGCCCTTGAGCGCCTCGAACGCGCCAAAGCTTTTGCGGACGTCTCGCAGCTCAATGATGGGTTTGGTTGTTGACATGTTCAAAGCAATCCTTCCGATGAAGATGCGTCCAGCCCCTGACGCCGCACGGCCCTGCGCCGAAACCATTCCGCAAGCAGTAGCAGGCCAACAGAGAGCGCAAGCAGTATGGTCCCCAGCGCCATGACCGAGGGAAGTTTGGTCGGGAACCGCAACTGGCTCCAGATGTAGACGGGCAAGGTCGCGTCAGTTCCGGTCAGAAAAAAGGCGATAATAAATTCATCCAACGAGATCGTAAAACAGATCAACAGGCTGGAAATCACCCCCGGCATCACCAGCGGCAAGGTGACGCGCCGAAAAGTACCCCAACGGCTTTCACCCAGATCAAACGATGCTTCCTCTAGACTTTGATCCAGACCCGCAAAAGCGGAGCTCAGGATCGCAATCGAAAAAGGTGTGCAGATCAAAACGTGCCCGGCTACGACCGTCCACAGCGACAACGACAATCCCAGTTGCATCAACATCACAATCAACGAAACGGCCACGATGATCTCGGGCAAGACAAGTGGAAGCATGATAAATCCCGTTATGCCCTTTTGCGCCGGAAAACTGTAGCGAGAGGACGCGCGGGCTGCACATGCCCCCAAGAACGTGCTGACAAGTGCAGTCACGAATGCCACGACAGCGGAATTGCCCACCGCACTATGCAGGGCGTCGGTCGACCAAAGCAATTCGAACCATTCAGTCGTAAAGCCGCTGAGTGGAAAAGCGATAATCGTTGCATCGTTGAATGCAAACAACGGCAACAGAACCACAGGCGCATAGAGAAAGACCATGTAGGCAACGGCATAGATCGTAAGCCATTTCGGTGCCGTGCCACGCTTCATCGCGCGACCCTCCCGCCGATTTTGCGGCCAACCAGGTAAATACCAATGCTGATGATCGCGACGACAACCATTGAAGTAACCGCAAGTGCCGCGCCAAGGGGGGCATTATTGGCTTTTCCGAATTGGATCTGGATCATATTGGCGACCATCAGCCCGTCTGTTCCGCCGACCAGCTTTGGGGTGATGAAATCACCAACCGTAGGGATCAGGACGATCAGGGTCGCAGCCACCACACCGGGAATGGCCAGCGGAAATGTCACGCGCCAAAAGCGACGGAACGGACCATCGCCGAGGTCTTCTGCCGCCTCCAGCAAAGATCGGTCAATCTTTTCCAGCGCAACGAAAATCGGCAGGATCGCGAAGGGTGCCCATGCATGGGCCAGCGTCAGTACCACTGCATTGGCACTATACAAAATGAAGGTCAGCGGCTCTTCGATGATTCCGGTCTTCAACAACGCTGTGTTTAGAACACCGTTGTAGCCCAAAATCACCTTCCACAAGAAAACCCGCAGCAGATAGCTTGTCCAGAACGGAACGGTGATCAAGAAAAGCCATAGCGCCTTGTTCTTTTTCATATGAAAAGATAGGTAATATGCAATCGGGAAAGCCAATACGACCGTAACGGCCGTGACAATCAGCGAGATGCGCAAAGATCGCCACAGCAGCGTTTGATAGATCGGTTGGCTAAAGACCGCCCTGTAGTTTTCCACAGTCAGCGTGCGGTTAATATCGAGGTAGTCTTGGGTCCAGAAACTAAAGGTGACGACCATCGCCAACGGGGCCGCTAACATAATTAGCGCATAGCCAAATGGCAAGCCGATCAGGGTCAGCCCCTGTTTGTCTTCGCGGCTGAGGCGCCGCGCCATCTCAGACGGCCTGTGTTTCTGTCAAAAGCGCGGCGTTTCGATCCGCCAGCGTTCCGGCGGGCGGTTCATCTTCTTTAAGCACAGGGAACAGCTTTCGCAAGGCATCGTGATAAGTTTTTACGCCGTATTCCAGATCAGACAACATAACCCCATCATAGCCGGAAGAGAACGCCGCCTCCCATGTCCATTCAATCAGTTGTTCATCTTCTTTGCTGGTGATCCGGTCAATCCGCATACTCAGATACCGTGCTAACCGCATCCGCCGGTCTTCGTCCTTGAACCGGTATGTCGCGCCGCGTTGGATTGTCTTGCCATTTGCCAAAGGAAACTCCTGATAGAAAATCACGCTATCTGGGTAGATCCCAAAAACCAAGTTTGGAAACATCCCGATATAAAGCCAAGCCTGCTTGTGATCATCGTCAAGGGCCGGCGGCGCTTGCAGGATATTTTTGTAGGCGCGAACCGACCAAAGCCGCGCCGGACCCTCGCGAAATTTCGAAAACGAACGCGATGCCCCATCGGAAAATGGCTCGTCGTAATAGTTGTCGCCGAACAAGTCTGCGAGGCCGGGGTGCGCCATGGGGACATGATATCCCTCATTGTCGACATCGCGAACGCATTTCCAATTTGCCTCGACTTCCGTGGTCCAAAACCCGTTTCCGTCAGGCACCATGTCAGCGAGGTCATATTGCGATAATTCTGGGGCGAATCGTCGCAAAAGGTCCGAGATTTTTGGCTGCGGCCCCGGCTTGAAGCGCACAGAGACAAACCCGTTCCAAACGTCCATTTCCAAGGGCTTGAGCCCCATCTTTACGGGGTCCAGCTTTGGTAGGGACGCAGGCTGCGCCGCCCCGCGCAAGGTTCCGTCCAGATTATAGGCCCAGCCGTGAAACGGACAAATGATAGCCGACTTGCAGGTGCCGCTCTCCTCGGCGACGACGCGCGATCCACGATGCCGACACAGGTTGTGAAATGCCCGCACGTTGCCATCTTGCCCACGTATCACTAGGGCCCGGTCGCCGACAAAATCAAGCGTCACGAAATCGCCAGAGTTCGGGATATCGTTGACATGGCACACGGCCTGCCAATGGCTACGAAAAAGAACTTCCTTTTCCAACGACAACATCTCTTCGTTGAAAAAGCTCCACGCCGGTAATCCGGTTCGGTCCCAGTCCTGCGGGGGGGTGATCTGCGCTGACTTCATTCGGTTGCCTCCAATGGGATCGCGTTGTCATGGGCCACGCTAGCAATATATATTTGAGTACTCAAACAAAATTGAATTTGCCACGGCGTTTTTGTCAACGGCCGAGTAAAAACCTCGGAGGGTGCCAAGTTCGGTTGTCACAAGATTTCCGTGCTAAAGTCCGCTTGAAAGCGCTCCAGCACATTGCTGCGTTCGGCACGTCGCGTTCCTTAATTTCGTCGTTAGAAGAAGGCTGTTAATTGGCCTGCCCCTCCGCGTCATGATCGAGGGGCTCGACGAGTTGGTAGAAGCTCTGCCTCATCGTCGGCGCCAGATTGATGACGGGACCTTCTGATCGCTGCGCTTATGGCCTTTCCTGAGAAGGGTGCCAAATTGTATACATTGCGCCATCACGTTGACTTGGAATGATTTTTTAAAGGCCGTGACGAAACTCGGCAAGATGAATCCGACGTTATTAATCCTTGTGTTGGCTCGGATATTCACGCTGCGTCACGTTTATACGATGTGACGATGCCGCCTAGCTGGCGTCTGCGCCGGATCGGGCCGTCGCGGACGGGCCGGAAATCGACTTGTAGTACGTTGTTGCCGATGTCCCGTCCGCGATGAGGGCGCTCGACATTGTAGTGGCGCACCCAAGTCCGCAGGATGTAATCGAACTGGGAACGGCTGAAGCAGACGAAGAAATTCAAGCATTCGCGCTTGATGGTGCCTATGAAAGATTCCGCGAAGGCGTTGGCGTCTGGCGCTGTGTGCGGGATCTGGATGACCCGAGCGGCCTCCGACGCCCAGATGGTATCAAAGCTGGCGCTGAACTTGGTGTCGGCGTCCCGGATTAGGAAATCCGGCGTGATGCCTTGTTCTGCGCACCACATCAGAGTGTTGCGGGCCTGCTGGGTTACCCATGCAGAATCGGGGGCATAGGTCGGCGCGCTGCAGAACACGCGGCGGCTTCCGAGATGGATGAACATCAGCACATAGGCCGTCCGGGGCCCGCGTAGGGTAAACACGGTCTTTGTGAAGAAGTCGCAGGCAACCATGGTTTCCATGTGTGCCCGGATGAAGGTGTTCCATGGCAGGGCTGGCTTCTTCTTGCGTCTCTCTGGGCTCGGGTGGATGTCTGTCTCGTTCAGGATGCGCTTGACGGAATTAGCACCGGCATAGAGCCCTAGCTTTTTCAGCTCGCCCGCGATCCGCTTGTAGCCACATAGGAGGTTTTCTTATCCGATGCGGATGACGACATCGCGCAACTCTTGAGTGAGGCGTGGCCGCCCCACGGACTGAAAGGGATGTCCTCCCCGCATCTGGGCGAGCCAGCGTTTGTAGGTCGCGGGCTTGGCCACTTCCATCAGCCCGTCGACATCATGCCCACATTCTTCTCCGATGCGCAGCAGCTCAGCTTTCTCGGCAGGCGATAGGATGATCTTTTCTGTCGGTATGCGAGCGCGCAAGATAGCGATCTGGGCTTTCAGCAGTCTCAGTTGCGCATTGTGGCGCGGCATGAAGAACTGGTTCAGGAAGACCAGAATGAGGGATATGGTTGAATTCATCTTGCCTGGCTCCACCACGGCGTTTAAAAAAAAGGCATCTAAGTCAACATCATGGGGCTAGAGCGTGTCTCTGCCATTCAGATTCAGGATTCCCAGATTGTCTGTAATGTGATTCCGTGCCCTTGAGGCAGATATGGGGGTTACAGATGGGCAAGCCACATCCAATAGAGTTGCGAACGCGCGTTGTCGCGTTTGTCGATGAGGGCCATGGACACCGCGAGGCGGCGCGGCATTTCCGGGTGTCACCGAAATTCGTGAACGAACTGATCAAACTGCGGTGTGAGACGGGATCGCTTTTGCCGCGGCTTCAGGGGAATGGCGGCGGACATGGAAAGCTGGCTGGAGTAACCGGTTGGATAAATGCGCGCGTCACCGCGAAAGGCGAGATCACGCTCAATGAGTTGGTTGCTGAACTGGCCGAGATCCATGATATCGACGTCCATCGTAGCACCGTCTGGCGGGTTCTACGTGGCATCGGATTGACGCATAAAAAAAGACCTGCAGGCGCTTGAGCAGAAGCGCAAGGATGTTGCTGACCTGCGCAACATCTGGATCACGAAACGTCAGCCCTTCATGGCTAACCATCTGGAACGGCTGGCCTTCATCAACGAAACCTCAGTCAAGACCAACATGGCCAAGACGACAGGCTGGGCACCGCGCGGGCAGCGTTTGATCGACCATGCGCCGTTCGGGCACTGGCGCACCCAAACTTTTATCGGTGCCCTCCGT
>Ga0222710_1001168_pt1 | contig 10457 bp, 9 predicted proteins | sample AntAcemetage1696_FD_181143 | JGI IMG/M metagenome (GOLD analysis project Ga0222710, IMG submission 181143) | Saline water microbial communities from Ace Lake, Antarctica - #1696 | ecosystem: Environmental > Aquatic > Non-marine Saline and Alkaline > Saline | place: Antarctica: Ace Lake... | reverse complement strand
TCGATGTTATGAGAAAAGCTCAATGGATTACAGCCGCTATAAAACCCTCACTATGCTTCACCGCGACAACGGTGTGTTGGACATAGAAATGCGTTGCGATGGGCCAGGTGGCAACGGCAAATTACCCACAGCTGGTCATGAGGGCCATTGGGAATTAAGTGAAATTTGGCGTGATGTCAGTAAAGACAACGCTGTTCGAGCTGTGGTGCTTCGGGGCAGCGGTATGGGGTTCTCTGGGGGTGGGGACTTGGACTTGGTTCAAGACATGGCCAATAATTTTGAAGTGCGTACACGCGTGTGGGCAGAGGCTAGAGACCTGGTGTACAACATCATCAACTGTGACAAACCCATTGTGAGTGCCATGCATGGGCCAGCTGTTGGCGCAGGCTTGGTCGCGGGTTTGTTGGCCGACATCTCGATTGCTGCAACCGATGCCAAAATTGTGGACGGCCACACGCGTTTAGGCGTGGCTGCTGGTGACCACGCGGCCATTGTGTGGCCATTGCTGTGCAGCATGGCCAAGGCAAAATATTACCTATTGCTGTGCGAACCAATCAGCGGTCAAGAAGCAGAGCGCATTGGCTTGGTGTCATTGACTGTGCCAGCGGAAGAGCTACTCGACAAGGCTTACGAGGTGGCGAACCGCTTGGCGCTGGGCAGTACAACAGCCATACGCTTTACCAAATACGCGCTCAACAACTGGCTGCGTCAAGCGGGGCCTACCTTCGATACCAGCCTCGCGTTGGAGTTCATGGGTTTTGGTGGCCCCGACGTGCAAGAAGGCGTAGCATCATTGCGTGAGAGGCGCGCGCCTAACTTCAAGCCATAACCCCCTTTATCCACCTCAATTAGGAGACCGCCATGAAAGACGCAGCAGGTTTCACAGCCTTTGTACCAGGCTTTGATTTCATCAAAAACCTCAGCCAGCAGGCCGGCGCAAGTGCCAACCCCAGTGGCGCAGCTATGCCAGGCATGGCTGCGTGGGTTGCTCCGACATTCGACGTGGAGGAACTAGACAAGCGTATTTCAGAGTTGAGGTCCGTACAGTTTTGGCTAGACCAAAACGCACGCGCGCTAGCGGCCACTATTCAGGCCCTAGAGGTGCAAAAAATGACGCTGTCCACATTGAAAAATATGGACGTGGGTATGGAAGATATGAGCAAGGCCATGCAGGTTAATCCGGCGGATTTCTGGGCAGCTTGGCAAACCGGTGGGACCTCACCTGCGGGCAAGGCCGCACCCGCACAAGCGCCGGAGGTTGACAAGCCGCCACAGCCGTCCCAAGCGCATCAAGGTACAGGCACAGTTGAGCCGACGCAGTGGTGGCATGCTGTGAGTCAACAGTTCCAAGACATTGCAGCCAATGCGCTTAAAGACATTGCCGCAGCAACAGCCCAGGCGAATGCCACTGCTGAAAGGGCAACCACATCCAGTTCGGTTACCAAGGCAGCCAAGACAGCTTCCAAAGCTGCTGCAAAGTCGGCCTCTGGCAAAAAAGCAGCACGCCCTACAACACAAGCAACCAAACGCCGTGCCTAATTCAGCTCCAACCAGCAGTACATTTGCCCACGCCCACGCCACCCACCCACAGTGGGCCATGGCTGTGGCCCTGGTGGTGGTACAACTGCGCGCGCAACTGACGCAGGCGCAGCACCGTCAGGTTCACGGCAGACACACCGCTTTGGGCTTGGTGTACATCACAGACCATTACGCCGAGCACGGCCAAGCCTTGCTGGACATGCTGCGCCGCGATTTGCCAGATGTGCTTCGCTGGGTAGGGACTGTGGGTATTGGTGTGGTGGCCACGGGGGTGGAGTACATGGACGAGCCTGCCTTGTCTGTCATGTTGTGTGATGTACCGCCAGACCAAGTTGAGGTGTTCAGTGGTTTGTCACCGTTGGCGGCATCCGGCACCAGCAGCTGGGGATGGTCTGCTAGCAGCGCGTTGATGCACGCGGATGGCGCAGCCCCAGAGTTACCCGACTTGATTGAGGAGTTGGCGCAACGCACAAGCCACAATGTGGTGTTTGGTGGGCTGGCTTCTAGCCGTTTTGGTGCAGTGCAATTTGCGTTTGAGGATGCTGTAGCGGTCGGCGCTGCGGGTGGAGCCTCTCGCGGTGGGATGTTGTCAGGGGGCTTAAGCGGTGTTGTGTTTGGTCCAGATGTACAGGTCAGAAGCCGGGTGACACAAGGTTGTCGCCCTATTTACAAAGCCAGCACTGTGACGGCCGTCGATGGCCATGTGGTTTTATCACTGGGCGATGAGCCTGCCCTGACAGTATTGCTGCGCGCTCTAGGCATAGACGGCACAGACAGAGACCAGTTGGTGGCGCGTCTGCGTCAGACGCTGGTTGGCTTGGAGTCCGCACAGTGGGTGGGCGACAGTGATGTGGTGCAGGCAGAGCGCGCCCAAAGCCTGTTGGCTAAGCGTGTGGGCTTGTTTGGTGCACAAACCCGCGTGCGTCACATCGTAGGCCTAGACGTTGCACGCAAAGGCGTGGTGGTGGCCGACCGGGTGTATGTGGGCGACGAGTTGCAGTTTTGCGAGCGCCATGTCAAAGCTGCCAGAGCAGACTTGGTGCGCGTGTGTGCTGAGGTTCGTGAAGAAGTTGAAAGCTTCCAAATGGTGCAGTCCCCCATCAACGCGGACATGGACACGGTTCAGCCAGACAACAGTGCATCGGTTTTAACCATTCGCGGTGCCGTATATATCTCGTGTTTGGGCCGTGGCGGGGATCACTTTGGTGCGGCCAATGCCGAGATGCAAATTGTGCAACACGCCTTGGGTGATGTGCCAGTGGTGGGCTTTTTTGCTGGTGGAGAAATTGCCCACCAGCACATATTGAGTTACAGCGGCGTTTTGATGGTGTTCAGCTAAGCTCGGCGTATTGGGCAGCGCCTATACGCCGCGTGCACGGTCAGAGTGAAATTGCGACACATACGCACCGAAGCGTCCTAGCTCCAGCGAGTCGCGTACTTCTTGCATCAAGTTTAAGAAGTAATGCAGGTTGTGTATGCTGGCCAGCATAGGGCCTAGCATTTCGCCGCAGCGGTCTAGGTGGTGCATATAGGCTCTGGAGAAGCCACCGCTGATTGAGCCATTGCTGTGCGTGACACCTCGGCAGCAGTAGCAGGTGCACGTCTCATCTATGGGGCTGGTATCTGTTTTGTGGCGCGCGTTGCGTATTTTTACGTCGCCAAAACGTGTGAACAAGTGGCCGTTGCGAGCGTTGCGCGTTGGCATGACGCAATCAAACATATCAATGCCATTGCGCACGCCAGCGATCAAGTCTTCTGGTGTGCCCACACCCATCAAATAATGCGGTTTGTGCTGTGGCATTTTGGGCCCAATGTGTTCGAGCACGCGCATCATGTCTTCTTTAGGCTCGCCTACACTCAATCCGCCGACGGCCAAACCTGGAAAGTCCAACTCTTCCAAGCCTGCCAGCGACTCGTCTCGCAAATGTTCAAACATGCCACCTTGCACGATGCCAAACAGCGCATTTGGGTTGTGCAAGTCTACAAATTCGTTTTGGCAGCGTTTGGCCCAGCGCATGCTGAGTTGCATAGAAACACGGGCTTCATCTTGCGTGATGATGTTGCCCTTGGTTTTTTTCTCCACACTCAGGTACGGTGTGCATTCGTCGAATTGCATGACGATGTCAGCATTCAGTGCGGTTTGGATTTGCATGCTGATTTCAGGCGTGAGCAGCAACTTGTCACCGTTGATAGGTGAGGCAAAGCGCACACCATCTTCGCTGATTTTACGCATCTCTCCCAGGCTCCAAACTTGAAAACCGCCCGAGTCTGTGAGTATGGGTTTGTCCCATGTCTCAAATTGATGCAAACCACCAAACGTTTTAATCACGTCCATACCTGGGCGCAGCCAGAGGTGGAAGGTATTGCCCAAAATGATTTGAGCGCCCATGTCGTGCAGGCTGGTTGGCATGACCCCCTTAACCGTGCCATATGTGCCTACAGGCATAAAGATGGGTGTTTGCACCACACCGTGGTTCAGCGTGAGTTTGCCGCGTCGGGCAAAAGAGCCTAGGTATTCACCATGGGCTGGATCAGTGGCGAGAGTTTCAAATTGCAACATAGCGCCCATTGTCCCAGACCTTGGGCTGGTGTTGAGCGTCTAGGTTTAGTTGTTGAGCGCAGCGGACGTTTGCACGGTTCGTGCTGTGGTTGGCGTGCTGTTGTGTTCCACCCTCTTTTGAGCAGCTTGCGTATGCAATTCGCTGTTGGCCCACAGCCATGCGGCTGCGAAGCTGACGGTGATGGCAATTAAAAGACTACACCCGACTCTGACCAACATATCCATACCACACCTCCATAAAAATACTATTTTAGTATTAATAATCTGATGCTGTCTGAAAAAGCATGAAAATTTATAAAGTGAGAAAATACGTATTAAAAGCCCACGTATGTGTATAAAAAAACGATAAAAAGGATTTTATCTAATGGTTGGATCGGTGCGTGTGCGTGGTTGCCTTGTTAAAAGCAGTACTTAAGTTAATTGCTACAAGCGCCCTACATCGCTTGGCTGCGCTCCCTGCTTGCTTGACGTTGCAACAACATGGCGTCGCCATAGCTGAAAAATCGGTAGCGCTGGGCGATGGCGTGTTGGTACAAGGCCATGACGTGTCCGTGGCCAGCCAGCGCACTGATCAGCATCATGAGGGTGGATTTAGGCAAGTGGAAGTTGGTAATTAAGGCGTCGACCACTTTGAACTCAAAGCCTGGCGTGATGAAAATAGACGTGTCGCCGTTGACTTGCCCAGTCAATGCCCAGCTCTCCAAGGTGCGAATGGACGTGGTGCCCACAGCGATGACACGCCCGCCACGTGCACGGCAATCCGCAACAGCTTGTATGGTTGCAGTCGGTATGTTGTAACGTTCGGCGTGCATGACGTGTTCGCTTAAATCTTGCGTTTTAACCGGTGAAAATGTGCCAGCACCGACGTGCAGCGTCACACTGGCTCTGGCAATCCCTCGTGCATCCATAGCGTCTAACACGGTCTGATCAAAATGAAGGGCGGCAGTCGGTGCGGCGACCGCGCCAGGGTGACGGGCAAATATGGTCTGGTAGCGTGTTTCATCCGTGGCGTCGTCAGCGTGGGTGATATAGGGCGGCAACGGCACATGGCCGTGGTGGGACATGACGTCGTAAGCGTCTCTGTTGAGCCGAAATCTAAACAACCCACCAGTCTCGTCTGGCCAGCGACCAAGCAGCGTGGCTTCAAAGCCTTGGCTGGGGGTGTCTGCGCTGTAACCGGCCATCAGTAGCTTGCTGCCTATAGCTGGTTTTTTGTTGACTTTGAGGTGAACAACGACATGGCTGTTGGCCTCGGCTGGCGCATGCAGCGCAAAGCTCCCTTCGTCGCCAGCAAGCTCGTTATCGGCCAGCACCCGCTCTACCAACATTTCCACTTTGCCGCCGCTGGCTTTTTCTCCGTAAAGCCTAGCCTTCACAACTTGCGTGTCGTTGAATACCAGTAAATCGCCTGGGTGCAGGCATTGCGGTACATCTGCGAACACGCGATCAATAGGTGTCAAGCCTGTGCCGTCTAACAGCCTAGATTGGCTTCGCACTGCGGCAGGATGTTGGGCGATCAGCTCCGGCGGGAGTTCAAAATCAAAGTCGCTCAAACGGTATTGTGTGGGCATGTTGGGCGCGTTCATAAAGGGCTTTCTTACAGGCACAATTGTCACATGGACAGCGCCCCAAAAAAGACAGCCACCAGCAAGCCCGCATCAAAAACTGCAGCAGCAGCCAGTTCGCCTGTCAAACCTAAAAGCGCGGCGCAGCAAGCGCTTGACAAACTAGGGCTACGCACGCCCATGGACCTTGCGTTGCACGTGCCCATGCGCTATGAAGATGAAACCACAGTGACCCGCCTGCAAGATGCACCCGTAGGTGAGTCAGTGCAAATTGAGGGCGTGGTGACACGGTGTGAGGTGGGTTTTAAACCTAGGCGTCAACTGGTTGTGCACTTGCAAGAGGACGACGAAACGCATGAGGCCAACGGTACCCGTGCGATTTGCACGCTGCGGTTTTTTAGTTTTTACCCGTCGCACCAAAAAGCCTTGGCAGTAGGGCAGCGTGTGCGGGTTCGCGGTGATTTAAAAGGTGGTTTTTTTGGTTATGAGATGGTGCACCCCACCATCAAGCAAGCCGATGCCGCGCTGGCAGTCTCTTTGACACCGGTGTATCACAGCACGGCGGGCTTGCCGCAGGCCTATGTACGCAAGGCGGTTGCGAGCGGCTTGCAACGCGCCGACCTCAGTGAAACACTGCCCAGCGCGGGTTTGCAGGCCCTGCACCACTTAGGCTTGCCTGCGCAATGGACGCTTAGGGCGAGTTTGGAGTTGCTGCATCACCCGCCACCTGATGTGTCGTTGCAGGCTTTGGAGGACAAAGCGCATCCTGCCTGGCTGCGTTTAAAAGCAGAAGAGTTGCTTGCCCAGCAACTTAGCCAATTGCAAGCGCGCGCTGAACGTGCCAGCATGCAAGCACCTGATTTTTCAATCGCCGCACAAGTGCCGTGGAGAGCAGAGTTGTTGCAGGCCTTGCCATTCAGCTTGACTGCTGCCCAGTCACGCGTGACACAAGAAATTGGTCAAGACATGTCTGGTAACTCGCCCATGCACAGGCTGTTGCAAGGCGATGTGGGTTCTGGCAAAACCGTGGTTGCGGCTTTGGCTGCGTGCGTGGCAATGCAGGCCGGCTGGCAGTGCGCGCTGATGGCACCAACTGAGATCTTGGCCCAGCAGCACTTTGTAAAAATGCTGCAATGGCTAAAGCCTTTGCTAGAGCGGCATGGAAAAACCGTCGCATGGCTAACCGGCAGCCAAAAAAAGAAAGAGCGAGCGGCCATGTTGGAGGCGGTCGCCAGTGGCCAAGCCGCCTTGGTGGTTGGCACGCATGCCTTGATTCAAGACAGTGTGGTCTTTAGCCAGCTTGGGCTGGTGGTGATTGATGAGCAACACCGCTTTGGCGTGGCACAACGCCTTAGCTTGCGTCACAAGCTCACGCAAACCAAGGCCGGGGTGCAGCTCTCACCCCATTTGTTGATGATGACCGCCACACCTATACCGCGCACATTGGCCATGAGCTACTACGCCGATCTTGATGTCTCGACCATTGATGAACTCCCGCCTGGGCGCACGCCCATAGTGACGCGGGTTGTACCCAGCGCCAAGCGCGAGGAGTTGGTTGAGCGTATCCGCGAGCAGGTAGAGCAGGGGCGGCAAGTGTATTGGGTTTGTCCGCTGATTGAAGAGAGTGAAGCCCTTGATTTGCGTCACGCCACGCAGGCGCACCAAGAGTTATGTGAGGCCTTGGATACAGATCTTATTGGTACGGAACTTAACGAGCTTGAAAAGCCCCACATACCCTTGGTGGGTTTAATGCATGGCAAATTACCTCCGGTTCAAAAGCAGGCCGTGATGCAAGGCTTTATTGATGGCGTTACCCGGGTGCTGGTCAGCACCACGGTGATTGAGGTGGGTGTGGATGTACCCAATGCTTCGCTGATGGTGATTGAGCATGCGGAGCGCTTTGGCCTGAGCCAGTTGCACCAGTTGCGTGGGCGTGTCGGGCGCGGCGCGGCTGCTTCTGCGTGTGTGCTGTTGTACGAACCGCCGCTGGGACAGGTCGCGCGGGCGCGCTTGCGCGCCATGCAGCAAACCAACGACGGTTTTGAGCTGTCACGTATTGATTTAGAGTTGCGAGGTCCCGGTGAATTTTTAGGTGCGCGTCAGTCTGGTGCAGCTTTGCTGCGTTTTGCAGAGTTAGGCGTGGACGATGACGTGTTGGTGTGGGCGGCAGCGCAAGCTACAGACTTGTTGGCCAATAACCCCGCCGCGGCGCAGCGCCATATGACACGTTGGATGGGTGGGAAAGTGGATTATTTAACGGCTTAGAGGCCAACAGTAGCAAGGATGCGTGCGTGTGACTTTGACTGAATTGAAATACACAGTGGCATTGGCCAGAGAGCGCCATTTTGGCCGTGCGGCCAAGGCCTGCAATGTTTCGCAGCCTACCCTGTCGCTGGGCATAAAAAAGCTGGAAACAGAGCTTGATGTGCAGTTGTTTGAGCGCAATGCTGGAGATATAACGCTCACACCATTGGGCGAGGACGTGGTGCGCCAAGCGCAGGTTGTGATTGAGCAGTCTCAAGCTATTAGAGCAATAGCCAAGCGCGGCAAAGAGCCACTCAATGGGCCACTGCGTCTCGGCGTTATTTACACAATTGGCCCTTATTTGCTGCCCGACTTGGTGAGCCGCGTCATCGAGCAAACGCCACAAATGCCGCTCATTTTGCAAGAAAATTTCACTGCGAAATTGCTAGAACAACTTCGTGTTGGTGATATTGACTGCGCCGTGCTGGCAGAGCCATTTCCGGACACCAACCTTGAGGTGATGCCCTTGTACAACGAGCCCTTTATGGCTGCGGTGCCAACCCAGCATCCGTTGGCACAGCTCAGCAGCGTGAGCGTTGAGCAGTTGAAGGCTGAAACCATGTTGTTGCTTGGCAATGGCCATTGTTTTCGGGATCACGTGTTGCAGGTATGTCCTGAGTTTACGAAGTTTGCCAGCGACGCCCAGGGTATTCAGCGTACTTTTGAGGGATCTTCTTTAGAGACCATCAAGCACATGGTGGCCGCTGGTATGGGCGTGACGCTGGTGCCGCGCTTAAGCGTGCCAGAGTCGTTGATATTCGCTAGCCAGGAGAGAGACTCATCACCTATCGGTCTTGGGCCTCAAGCGCAGGCACCTTACGTGCGGTACTTGCCGTTTTCAGACGACACGCCCAGTCGCACAGTGGTGCTGGCATGGCGGCGAAGCTTTACACGGCTGGAGGCTATCAGCGCTTTGCGTTGTGCCATCAGCTCATGCGCGTTGCCGGGCGTGGCCCGCCTGTGACCCATATGACGCAAAAAATCTATTTGTATTTGGACTTGATTCGATGGAATCGTCCAGCGGGCTGGTTGCTGCTGCTCTGGCCTACGCTCATTGCCTTGTGGGTGGCCGCAGATGGCTTTCCGAGCTGGCATTTGCTGCTGGTTTTTATAGCTGGCACAGTGCTGACACGCAGTGCTGGCTGTTGTGTCAATGACGTGGCAGATGCCGATTTTGACAAACATGTGCAGCGCACAGCCAATCGCCCAATTACCACTGGACGTGTGAGCAAGAAAGAGGGTCTGTGGTTGGGTGCGGGGCTGGCACTGCTTGCCTTTGGGTTGGTGTTGACAACAACAGCCGCCACCGTACTGTGGTCCGTTGCGGCCGTGGCTGTTGCGGTTGCTTATCCCTTTGCCAAGCGTGCCATTGCAATGCCGCAAGCGGTTTTAGGCCTGGCTTTCAGCATGGGCGTACCCATGGCATTTGTGGTGCACAACGCCGCTGGGCCTGACAGCATCGGCGTTGGTGTGTGGGCGCAAGCTGTCAACCTGCCACCTGTTGTGGGTTGGTTGTTGTTGGCCAACTGGTTATGGGTATTGGCCTATGACACGGTGTATGCCATGGTTGATAGAGACGACGACTTGCTGATTGGCATACAGACGTCGGCCATTGCCTTTGGGCGGTTTGATGTGGCGGCAGTTGCAGCCTGTTACGCCCTGCACGTGGTGCTGTTGGCGTGGCAACTCAATTTATGGAGCAGCACGCCCAAACTCGTGGCTTTGCTGGTGGGCATGTGCATGGCCTGTTATTTTGTGTGGCGTATCAAAAACCGCACCAGAGCAGATTGTTTTTGGGTCTTTAAACACAACCACTGGCTGGGCGCGGTGGTGTTTGCTGGCGTATTGGTAGACAGTGCCTGGGCTTGAAACCATTGAGCGTTCGCAAAGCGGCTCACACTGTGCCAAATTCATTCCCCATAGCCGTGGCTCGCGCAGAGCACGCGGCCATGGCGTGGGCAATGGTTGATGCGAGTTGTGCTTGGTTAAACACGGCAATGGCTTCAAAAGTGGCACCACCTTTTGAGGTGACCCGTTGCTGCAGTTGCGCGGGGGTCTCTTCAGAGCGTGTTGCCAACTCCGCAGCGCCACGTGCGGTGGCAATGGCCAAGGCCAGCGCTGTGTGTGCGGGCAAGCCCATAGCCTGCCCAGCATCGGCCATCGCTTGAATAAAGTAAAAAAAGTAAGCGGGACCTGAGCCGGATACGGCTGTGACCGCCTCAAGCTGCGACTCACTATCCACCCACACCAGCAGGCCAGTGGCTTTTAATATGCGCTCAACTTGGCGGCGTTGCTCGGTTGTTACCGCGTCGCAAGCAAACAGACCAGCAGCCCCCATGCCCACAGTCGAGGGTGTATTGGGCATACAACGCACAACGTGAGGGTTGGCAAGCCAGGCACTTAAAGCGTGTGTTGGTACGCCAGCGGCTACGCTGACGTGTAAAACATCAGGACCAAACATGTGTTGGTTGGCCAATACAACTTGTTTT
>Ga0222710_1001159_pt1 | contig 10539 bp, 10 predicted proteins | sample AntAcemetage1696_FD_181143 | JGI IMG/M metagenome (GOLD analysis project Ga0222710, IMG submission 181143) | Saline water microbial communities from Ace Lake, Antarctica - #1696 | ecosystem: Environmental > Aquatic > Non-marine Saline and Alkaline > Saline | place: Antarctica: Ace Lake... | reverse complement strand
GGGTACGTGTGTAATACCCATCTCTCCCAATATTCTGCTTGGAAGAAATCTTCCCAATCCTCTTTAGAACTTTCTTTGATTTTCAGCATCCCCTTATGTATCTCATACTGTTCCGTCTCTATTCGCAGCTCTTTAGGAATGATAGCACCTTTCCTAAGAAGTTGTGCGCGCATGAGTCTCGGATTACCGTGATCTGGATACTGTTGAACCCCTCTTTCACCAAAATCAATAATTCTCTTATTTGGTAGGATGACTCTATACTTATGTGTGACGGATGGACTGGGCTTAAGAACGACGTACATTATACTTGTATGCTAGAATATATCACGTCGGGTAATATACCCGTTCGAGTTGGACAAAATGCAAAAGAGAATGATCATCTCACGAATACGAGTGACCCTAAGTACTGGTGGATGCATGCGAGTGGGTACCCAGGTGCCCACGTTGTCGTGTGCTACGAGGGGGAAGAACTCCCCAGAGTTGTGAAGCGAGAAGCAGCCGTACTGGCTATACACCACAGCAAGACACCAGAGTCAAAAATGTCTTGGGTTGATGTGACGCGAGTCGAAAACGTGACATCCATGAAACAACATGGAGGTCGCCGTTTTCATGCGAAGGGAAAAAGTTATAGTAGACTTGAGTAGAGTCCGGCGATGTAGTATACTTCCTTAAATCCAAGACCCTCCAATTTCTCTGCCGCAAATCTGGCCCGTTGTCCAGTGTTGCAGTAGACGAGTATCCCCTTCTTGGGAAGGTTAGCCGTTGTTTTTTTGTTAATTTTGTTGACGGGAATATGAACAGCTTTGGGGTAGTGCCCCGCGCGGTATTCCATGGTGGTACGAACGTCTATGACAACCTTGACCTTACCAGACTTGATGAGTCGCTTGGCTTTTTCCGAGGACACTAGGTTCTGACCCAAATAGGTATACGCGAGAGCAGCACTGAGAGTGGTAGCGATGAGAAGAGGAATCATTTAGTATCTACGGGGATTTTAACTTCGACGTGGTCCATCTCGAAGCAGCACTGTGCGTTTCCATCATAGGTTCTTTGACAAGCTTTACAGTAATAAAGGATAGGAGTGTCCATAGTATATATGGAGGCTAAGAAAAAGGTTGAAGAGTACGTTCGTCTGAACCCCGCAGACTCTGCGAAGCGTTCGTTGAGTAGTCGCATGGCCGCCACGGAGAAGGCACTTAGGGCTGAAAAAGTTCCCTATAGGTCTGATTGTGACTCGGAGAAGTTCAAGGACCGACTCACAAATTGGGAAGGGGAAAAGGACAAAAACTTTGATTGACAACCGGAGCTAACATAACAGTTTTTGTGTGTGAATTTTTCGAGCTTCATCCCACCTACCGGACATCTCGATTAACCTCTTCGTCTGCGCTTTCATTTTAAAGAGTGACTGACCGTTTCGTAAATTCTTAAAGGCATTCTCTACTGTTTTGTTCGTGATGGTCACACGACCGACTTTGTAACGCCTGAGTTCATTCTCTACCTCTGCGAGTCTGCTCTGTAAACTGAGGATGGTCACCTTGTGCTTTTTGATTTTTGGGTCGCTCTTGAGTGCCTTGATGATACCTTTCTGTTTCTTGATTTTCGCATCTTTCTTCTTGACGACCTTGTCTATCTCGATGATAAACTTGGAGACTTTACGGGACGACTTCACCATTTTACATACTTTTTACTTTTTCGTTTTCTACTTAGGTACTCTCACGCGTTCGTGATTCAGATCGGGGCAACACTGAGCATTTCCATCATACGTCTTGTTACACGCTCGACAATGGACCATTGTCCTATTGTTGTTGTTGTTACTGTTACTGTTACTATTACTGTTGTTAAGATCGAGGAACTTGCTCTTGGGACGGATATATTTGGGAACAGTTTTGACATTTTTATTGTTGATGTTCATTCTGGTACCAGTAACCGAAACTGGTTTTACAAAAGCCGCAACTGGGTGATAATTTCTGAGACCGTTAGAATTCTCCGTGAAAAGAGCACCTCTACCCGTCATTTTGATACGACGGCCCTTGGTATCGAGGTATAATGTAGGTCCTGCTGACATTTTATTGAATGCATTTCTCGCCGATTTAGCCGACATGTGTGTTTATATAGAGTACTATTTAATTCCCGAAAGCAACACCAGCCATACCATTCTTGATACGAAGAATGTTGTAGTTAACCGCATAGACGCGGTGAAGCTGGTTACCACCGGTGGGGTAAGTGAGTGTAAGTTTGGCGTTATCGATACGTGAGAAGTTTAGAGAGCCAGTTGGTTGCATCTTGCTCATGGTGAGACAGAAGGGCCACGAGTAGGTGGGGAGATCATCCAAGGCGCTATCGGGGAGGTCGGTACAATGCATCTCGGGGACGACATCGTGGTGGTACACATTAGAGGTGTTCTCAAAGAGAGTCACACCGTTGATGTAAAGAGACGACGTGGCGAAATTGAATTCATCGGCCCAAGCTGCGCCGTTCGCGTTACCGGACACGAGATGAAGTGACTTTACGGGGTGGTTGAAGTAGCTCAGGTCAATATCGGTATCCGTATTGGTCGCAAGTTGATGTTGGGTTTGAGTGATGAGAATTTCGTGCTCGGTATCCGTGAAGTGCTTACGCTCTTCAGTGTCCAAGTAGATGTAGTTACCATATACCTTGGGGGTATCCGCGGGGGTATAGCCATCGCGACACTTTATACGGATTTCGACTTCATGGTACTGGAGTGCTACCAAGGGGAGAGATTTTGTCCAGTCTTCACCGAAAAAGAAGGGAATCATGTAGTAATTACCAGAGTGGTTATCCTTGCGGTTGTTCGTGGTCACCGCGAAAGAAGCCTTCGCCGCGGTATCACGCATGAGTGGGTTATGAACACCTTGAATGTAAAGTGAATCCAACTGAGAAACCATTTGACCGCCGATCCAGAGCGAGAATTCGGTAGGACTGGCGGCGGAACGAGCGAATAATCCAGTAGCAGCATCTTGAACACCGGCGATACCGGCAGCCTCGATCCAGATGTAACTCATGAGATCCCCCTTGGAGCGGATGGGAATGGAGACTTCATTATTGGCACCGAAGGTACCGATGTAATCCATGCGCTCAGCCTTCATGGCGAAGTTGGTGTAGCGCTTATAGTTCTGACGGAAGAAGCTGACCTGGGGGTCACCAGTGATATACACATCCTGGGCACCCACCGACACGAGCTCAATTAAAGCAGCAGACATTTATTAATAAATGATATTAAAATTTTGGCTCATTATAAACATATGGTGGTATTCCAAGCTCTGACTTGGGAGGCGCGTGACGTGGATGAAGAACACATGATCAGTATATTAGGTAAAACTGAAACTGGGAAATCGGTCTGCGTGACAACAGTTTTCGAACCGTATTTTTTTGTGAAGTTACCGAGAGGTACGACGGATCGGGATGTTCGTCTCTTGTATGATGACCTGAATAAACTTCGCCCCGATCATGTTACGGGTTACAGTGTCACACAGAAGAAGGATGTATGGGGCTTTCAAAATAATGAAAAGTTTCCGTACATGCGTCTAAACTTCAAGACCCTGGCGGATCGCCGAAAGGTCAATTCGATATTCGGATACAATCGAGATTTTAAACAATACCACGTCTATGAAGCAAATCTCGACCCTGTTCTGAGATTGATGCACCGCACTGGTATTCAGTCGACTGGCTGGCTCGATACCGGACTCGAATGTGTTCGATCACATCTCGCAAAAGTTGATATCGATCTCTGGTGTAATGATTGGCAGACACTCAAACCCGTAGAGCGAGACGATATCGCACCCTTTGTCGTCGCATCGATTGATATTGAGTGTAATAGTTCAACTGGGAAGTTCCCAAACCCCGATGTTCTGGGTGATGCGTGCTTTCAGATAGCTATTTCACTATGTACGTTCGGGAGTGATGAACCATACGAGAAGACATGTCTATGCTACAAGAAAACGGAGGGGCCTGATACCGCGAGTTTCGAGACGGAGAGGGAGATGCTCGAAGCGTTCCAGAAGTACGTACAGGAAAAGGATATCGATATCATAACAGGTTGGAACATTTTCGGGTTCGATCTTGAATACATTTATAAAAGAGCTCTTCTGACGAATTGCGATGAAGAATTTTTCAATCTGGGAAAGCTACATGAACCTCCGAGTGAGCTCCTGTTAAAAAAGCTCAGTTCGAGTGCCCTCGGTGATAATTTCCTGAAACTTCTTCCCATGACTGGACGTTTCATCTTCGATATGTTCCACGAAGTAAAGAAGGGATACAAACTTGACTCGTATAAACTGAATGAAGTGTCAAAGTTGTATCTGGGTGATCAGAAGATTGATATGTCACCAAAGGAGATGTTTGCTCGGTACAAGGAGGGTGATCCAAAAAAGTTGGGTGAAGTCGCAGAGTATTGTATCAAAGATACCCTACTTCCACATAAACTGGTAAAAAAACTATGTATCCTTCTAAATTTACTGGAGATGGCTAAAGCAACATGGGTTCCCCTTTGCTTCTTAGTTGAACGTGGCCAGCAAATCAAAGTGTTTAGTCAGCTCACGAAAAAGGCACGCGAGCTTGGATACATGGTACCCACGATCAAATACGGATCTCTACCCGAAGAACCATACGAGGGTGCAACCGTTTTAGAGGCACAGAAAGGAGCTTATTACACACCAATCACGGCCCTGGATTTTGAAGCCCTGTATCCATCGATCATGATGGCGCACAATTTATGCTATTCGACGCTCGTGATGGATGAACGACGCTACGGAAATATACCTGGTATCGTGTATGAAACATTCAAGATCGGTGAGAAAGTGTATAAATTCGCACAAGGTGTCCCGAGTCTTTTACCGGCTATCTTAATGGAGCTTAAACAGTTTCGTAAGAAGGCGAAGAGGGATATGGCGGCCGCGACGGGTTCGATGAAAGAAGTCTATAACGGTAAGCAATTGGCGTACAAAATATCGATGAACTCGGTGTATGGTTTTACTGGTGCTGGCAAGGGTATTCTTCCATGCGTTCCAATCGCATCCACGACAACATGTAGAGGTCGCGGTATGATCGAGGAGACGAAAAACTATGTGGAGGAAAACTTCCCAGGTGCGAAAGTGAGATACGGTGACACCGATTCAGTGATGATCGAGTTCGACGTGGGTGACCGAACGGGTGAAGAAGCCGTCAAGTACAGCTGGGAGATTGGTGAGAGAGCAGCTGAAGAATGTAGCGCACTCTTCAAGAAACCGAATAACCTGGAACTCGAGAAGGTGTATTGGCCCTATTTCTTGTACTCAAAGAAGAGGTACGCCGCCAAACTCTGGACAAAGGGAAGGGATGGGAACATGCACATGGATTACATAGATATTAAGGGACTTCAGGTTGTTCGTCGAGACAATACACCTCACGTGAGAGAAGTGTGTAAAGAGCTCCTGGATGTTATCCTGACCTCGAGTGATCCAGGACCACCCAAAGAGTTGGCCAAAGAACGAGCGATAGAACTTCTTTCGGGTGACATACCCAACGAAAAGTTGATACTCAGTAAGTCACTCTCAGATAGTTATAAGGTCAATGGGGAACCAGTTTCAGTGTCAGGTTCTCGAATTGGTGAGATTAACCAGGCTCATGTACAAGTTGTTCATAAAATGCGAGAACGAAAACCCGGTTCGGAACCACAATCTGGGGATCGCGTTCCATTTCTACTGACAAAAACAGAAGACCCAAAGGCAAAGGGATTCGAAAAGTCTGAAGATCCCAAATATGTGGAAGAGCACGACGTTCCAGTGGATTATCTCTACTATTTTGAAAATAAGTTCCTTAATCCCGTATGTGACCTTCTCGACCCATTATTTGAAAATACCAAGCAAGAAATCTTCGGTGATATTCTCGAGCAACACAAACCAAAAAAGAAGAAAGTCGCCCCCGCCCTCAGCACGATGAAGAAAGAGCAACTCGTAGAAGAGTGCAAAAAACTGGGACTGGATGATTCCGGTAAGGTTTCGGAATTACGTGAAAGGATTAAAGGGTCTCGAACAGAATCGATCGAAGACCTATTTAAAAAATATGAGCAATCTACTAGTAAGACATGAGCCTCCATGATCGAATTGCTGATATCGTCGATGAGGAGTTGAATGCGCGTCTCGTTTCAATGATGAATGAATACGTAGAGATTATTTCAAAAAAACACGGTATATCTATGGATCTTCTTCTGAAGGATATACCAGAAATATTCTCAGGTGCAATCTGTAAAGGTACGAAAACCGACGGGCGACGCTGTACATTCAGGGGAATAAATGGTGGGTATTGCAGACATCATGTGACACAAATAAATCGACTGAAACACATGTCAATTTCGCGGAGTCATAGTCATAATCATAGCCCCGAACTCATGTATGTGAAAGATTGTCCGGGGTGTAAATTTTCAAACGAGCTTATAGATTTGGGTACTATGATTGGTAATGAGTAAATCCGATATACTACTAACTTCCATCAACACCTTTTACACCGAAGAAGAAAACAGAACTAAATTGGTGAACATTTTAGACAAATCGAATGGCATTTCGCTACGCAACTTGGAGTGGTTCATAACCAACTACGCAAAAAAAAATCATACGACCTTTACAACCCGGGATGGAAAACTATTCACGGTTCATTGTGCGTATAAATCAAGTCTTGATGGTTACAGTAAAAAACTATTCGATCCATTTTGTCGATCGGAAAAATTTGCATACCTCGTTCCAGGGACATCTCATGAAATTCATACAACTCTCGCACAGTTAAATTTCATCAAATGGTGTATTAAGAATAATATCATCGAGTACATTAGTACCAACAAAACGTCATTATTTAGTAAGCAACTGACATAACTCCACCTTCAAATACGAAGGTTTGGTATCCAGTGTAATACATATTCAGAGAGTACGTATTTGTAGTCACATCAACTTCCGCCCCGTTTAGTTTCACCTCTATATTTGTTTTATCTGACTGTATTTGACTAAAATCCAAGTTCCCCGATGGATCCACATTGATCGGATTCATCGAGAAACTATACGTATATACATTTCTGATAGGCCTTGCCAGACGATTCCTGAAGGGGATTAGATATTTGTAATAATTGTGATTCGTTTTTGTAACATTTGGGAGACGGTTTCCATTGATATAGAAACTCGCGGACTCCATGATCGGATCGAAAAATGTCTGTTGATCGTCGAAGCTCACATTCGAAGAAAAGTTGAAACGATTTTGAAATAGTCTCTGTTCATTGATATTCACAGACCCAATGGCATCATTTTCGATTTCAAACTTTGTGTTTCTTAAGAACCAATGAATACATTTCACTGGAATATTCGGTACGAGATTGTTCACAATCGACGAAACACCAAGTTCGCTCACCGCGGAAGGATGTTTTCTCACGAGATCGGTCACCAATGTCTGCTTTTCGGTCGCGAGATATATTCTCTCTTCGGGGCTGACAGTAAGTTCTTCTGTCACGATATTGAAAGATGGTAAAGATAACTGTCCATTGAAATCAGTGAAAAATGTTTGTGCGTGGAACTCGAATTCGAATTCAATCTTCTGGCGGTTGATCGCACATATGGGAAAGTAGGGACGATTTGGTTTATTTGATGTGTATTCATCACTCGCATACTTTCTCGAAAAGAAAAAGTGGAGAGGAATAACCAGATCCGAACTTGACCTGGCGATCGTTTCATTTCTACTGGATTCATCGTACCCTATATTTCTATTTACAAGAAACCTATTCGCTACTTTCTCAGAAATTTCCAAGTACAGTTCATCATAAATGATTCCCCAATCATCGTGGATTTTTTCAACTTCGATATCATCTACAAACATCGTGACACTCTTGAGGACGTGTCGCCCCAATTGATCTGCGTAGTTACCGTCGGCTATACCAGGCATTGATATACTCAGGTACATATTACTCAACAGATCACCCATATTTCTCGGGTTAAATGGAACTTTTATTGTTTGGGCAAACGGCCACCCAGTAATCGCTCCGTTATTGATGATATTACGAACCCTGTGATACTTTCTGAATTCTGAATGTCTTTCTGTCTTATAATTAAAGAATGATTCTTCTGGGTCTTTGGAAAGCAGGTGTAAATCCTGTTTTCCAATAGCTTTGAGGGAAATTTTAGCAGCCTCACCCATATCTACTTACTGCTCACATATTTTTAATATCATTCTTCCACATCGTAATGTGACTCGTCTTCAACATCTTCTCTAGATCCTCCTTCGCCTGCGCCGCCTCAGCCATGAGCGCTTTGACGCGTTCATCCGTGTATTCAACTGTCCTCGTATTGAGGAGGTAGTCCAAATTCCCATCAATGTTGGGAAAGATTGAGGACATCTCCGTCTCGAGTTCAGCCTTTTTCCTTTTGAAAACTACCAACTTCCCCTCGATGACCATGGATACAAACTTCGATTTATGGTCACACATACCCACCCGCTTCTCGAGGACATCGATGAGGTGTGCCTTCCTCATCTTGTAATGTTCGAGTCGGAGATCGATAAAGTCTTGAAGAATCTCTTCGGGGCTCGCGTACTTGTGAATACCCTTGGTGGGGTGGAAGAGGTGCATGTTGGAGACACGGAACGTCTTCCTCAATTTGAGATCCTTGAGAAGATCCTTACCCGCATACTCCATAATTTCAAAATGAACATCTTCAGTGGTCGAGTTATTGACGTATCCACCAATCATTTTCTTTTCCACGAGACCATCCAGGTACTCCTTGTAATCCTGTGTCCAGCGACCCGGTGGGAGTTCGGTCACCACGATGTTACTTTTGGACCAGTTCCATACACCTTCCATCATCCATGTATCCTCCTCTTTGTGGACAACTCCTTTGAAACCCCTGAACCAAGGTCGCATACTCACGAATTCTTCTCCCTTGAGATATCTCTGAATGTTCTCCTTGATATCCTCTGGGTTGAAGGGGGGTACATAGCAACTGAAACCTGTACCGATACCTTCCGTTCCATTGACCAAAACCATCGGTAGAGTGGGCATGTAGAAGTCGGGTTCAATCGAGCGACCATCATCATCCAGGTAATTGAGAATAGCATCGTCTCTAGGATCAAAGATCTTTCTGGCATCCTTGGTAAGCTTCGTGAAGATATACCTCGTTTGAGACGCATCCTTACCACCCATGAGTCTCGTACCGAATTGACCACAAGGCTCGAGAAGATTGATATTGTTCGATCCTGTATAATCATTCGCCAACTTTACGATCGTATCCGCGAGAGACACTTCACCGTGGTGGTACGCACTCTTCTCAGCCACAAATGCCGCCAATTGGGCAACCTTCATCTCATCCTTGAGATTCTTCTTGAAGCACGCGAACATCACCTTACGCTGTGAGGGTTTGAGACCATCCGCCATGTGTGCGATAGACCGCTTGAGATCTGCGAGACTGAAATTGACCAAGTCCTTGTGCACAAAATCAGAGATGTCCAATTGTTTCACACTCCCATAGGGGACTTCGAGTTGGTCAGCATCTTTCGCAGTGTTCTCTAAAAGCCATGACTTCCTCGCGTCAGCCTTTTTCTTATCAAAAGCAAGAATAATTGAATCATCGGTCATCGTATCCACATCGAATTTGACCGTGAGGTCCTGAATCTTCTTGAAATACTCCCGAGCTTCAGCTGATGTAGAAGTACCGAGACCCTTATAGTACTTAATCTTCCACCCTTGTTTTCCATCACCATACCAGGTCCTGAACGCAGAGTCAGTGTAGAATGACTTGGTTTGTGAAGCCTTTGTAGCTTTGATGATCGGGGTCACCATACTCACAACAAATCCAAGTTTCAAAAGACTGGGCCAGAAATAATGAATCATGTTGAGGATGAGACCCTTGATGTGGGACCCATCATTATCAGCATCTGTCATGATCATTAGGCGTCCGTAGCGAAGATCGGCGACACTCTTATATTCCTTACCCTGTTGGAGTCCCAAAATCTTCTTGAGATCATTGAACTCCTGGTTCGATGTGAGTTGGGCCACGGAGACATCTCGGACATTCTTACACTTGCCGCGGAGAGGGAAGACACCATAGTGGTCACGACCCACAACTGAGAGACCCGCGACCGCGAGAGTCTTTGCTGAGTCACCCTCTGTGACGATGAGGGTACAATCCTTTGAGTGTGCTGTACCAGCCTTGTTCGCGTCATCCAATTTGGGGATACCGGTAATCTTAGACTTGCGGGCCCCATCCGACTTTTGGAGTTCCTTCATCTCCTTAAACCTGGAGAGTGCCAAGAGTTCCTCTGCGATTCCAGTCTTGAGTGCGTTCTTGATAAAACTTTTGGATGCTTCAAACTTACTCCCAAAACTTTGAGACTTGGAGGTGCATTCAGACTTCACCTGACTGGAGAATGTTGGGTTCTCGAGGGTTGCCTTGACAAAGATAGTAAAAGTGTTCTTGACCTGTTGAGGTTTCAACTTAATCTTCTTCGCCATTTCATCGATGATACCGTTCGCGATGAGGTTCGCGGCGTGATCCACGTGTGTGCCACCCTTATTGG
>Ga0222710_1001158_pt1 | contig 10543 bp, 8 predicted proteins | sample AntAcemetage1696_FD_181143 | JGI IMG/M metagenome (GOLD analysis project Ga0222710, IMG submission 181143) | Saline water microbial communities from Ace Lake, Antarctica - #1696 | ecosystem: Environmental > Aquatic > Non-marine Saline and Alkaline > Saline | place: Antarctica: Ace Lake... | reverse complement strand
CACGAACGCGCCCAACGAACTTTCGGACGAAGAGAGTTTAGGGGAGGAGGATGACGAGGAGTCCCTGGACGACGAGGATGAGGATGAGGAGGGCTGGATCGTGGATTCGGGGTCCGACGAGGACGACTTCGAGTTCGACGAGGACGAGGACGACGAGTTCGACGAGGACGAGCCGTCGGATTTCGACGATGACCAGATGCACTTCGAGATCGAGGGGCTGCTCGAGGGCGACGTGGATGTGCATGGCGAAATCCTAAACGGAACGGGTGACCTCGACGACGTCGCCGCGCGCGTCGTCGCGCGCCGACTCGCGTCCCAACAAGGGGCCCAACAAAACGACCCCGAGGAACGCGGGTGTTATTTGTTGCCAGACGGCGATTCCATCCCGAGCAGCACGGGGATGAACCACCGGCAAGGCAGCGACAGCGTGGGCGCGGCGTCTCCCGGGCGGCTTTTAGTCACCGGCGTGAACGACGTGCGTTTGCTTGACGCGGATGAGAACTCGGCGACGCGAGGAACCGTTTTAGCGGCCACGACAAAGTTGTCCTTCGACGTGTATTCCGTGACCTACGACGCGGATTCAGGGCTGGTCGCGGCGTGCGGCGCGGCCGGTCCGGACGGCGAAATCAACCTCGCGGTGTTTAAGGTAGCGCAAGGCATTACCGACGACATCGACGGTAAGTATTTCCCATTTACCACATTACGCCTCCCTGATTGCCCATACGAGACTGATATTTATTTTTACGATCTCAGGGCACAATCCGGTACCGGACCAAACAAGCGCGGGAACGCCGAAACCGAAACCGGAAAAATCTTGCGCCATGTTCATCAAAGTCGCGGAACTTGGCGTGGGTAAAACCGGGCGGTACCACGAGCGGGATATGCTGAACTGCGTTCGGTTCGGAAAGATGGCGCTGCCGGGGGGCGAGACGATGGACGACTCGGGTAGTAAAAAAAGCTCAAAACAAAAACTCAAAAACGTCCTGCTCTGCGCGTCCCAGGACGGGCACTGCTACGTGTACGCGATCGAGCTGGACGGGTTTTCCGACGCTTCCGGGAACTACGGCAACATTGACCAATTAAATCAAATCGCTATTTCCCCGACCTTGTCGGACGGAGGCCAGGGAGGCCGGGGCGCTCGGCGGCGGCCCAGGGTGGACGCCCGGCTCACCCTGGAAGTCACGATTGACTTGCCCACCGCTTGTAACGCCGCTGCGGCGTCGCCGGACGGGCGGTTCTGCGCGTGCGTTGGTGATTTCGAGAATTTGCATTTAGAGGGCGGGCGCGGGGGCTACAAAAAAGTACCCGGTTTGTACATTCCGGAACACAGACGCCTGCCAATAGACGGCACGCCTGAAACCGAAAACGACCCCGACCCCCACAACGACCCCGAAGGCGGTATGTACGTCGCGTGGAGTGGCGATTCGCGCTACGTCGCCGCCACCACGGACTCGGCGTGCGTGGTGGCGGTGTGGCGAGTCGGGTTGGACGTCAACTCGGTAACCAGAGTCGCGTACCTATCCAACCATGCGCACCCGTGTCTTCCAATCTGTTTCCTGCCATCGGATCCGAACGTGCTCGTGTGGGCGGAGAGAGGCGGGCGGGTGCACGCGTACGACTTGAGGCGCGCCGAAATCGCGCTGAAGGCGAGCTACAAGGAGTACTTGGTGAAGAAGGACTTCGTGAAAGACGGTATGAATTTGCTATACGCGAAGACGCAGTTGCAGGCGATTGACATGTCCCCCCCTCGGCGCAGAGGCGATTCAGACGACCCCACGATGGGCCTGCTGGGGAAGGACGACGTCGAGAAGTTGACGCCCGCGGCGGTCGCGGCGATGTCGGACACCGAAAAGCGCGACCGCCTGGAAGCGAACCGTTTGGAAGCCGCGTCCGTGACTTCGCAAATGCAAGCCTGGCCTGCGCCGAACGAGCTGACGAACGAAGACCTGGTGGACATAAACCAACTCAAAACCCTGCGGCAAATGCACCGGCTCACGAACGAGCAGGTTCTGCTGCAGGGCAAGAGCGGCGCGCGCGAGCGCGGGTACGTGCAGGTGCGTGGAGTGGGGCTTTCCCAAATCCGGGACGCACTGTTTGCTGCCCCTCTGACTGTTTGATGAGTGCACTACGGGTAACATTTACCAGTACTGGCAACTGCTACGTACGTCAAAAACGCACTGTTACCTGCTCTTTATGGAGTACAGTCGGAAAGTCCTACCACTACTCCAACTGTTTGCCGATTGCCCGCCCGTAATTACGTAACACAGGTCACGGGAAGACTGACCGTTTTCTTTTACTTTTTCCAATCGCAGACCATTCGCGCACGCGTCCGGGGGGTTTTCGTGACCGGCGTGTGCGCGGTGACCGCGCCCGCTCCGCCGAACCCCATGCCAGGCTCACCAGTTTTTTTCGGAAAGTTGGGCCCGTCGTCACTACAAAAGCGACCCCCCCCCCACGACCTCGTTTTCGTCGCGGTGCCATCCGGGGTGTTACGTTTCCGCGCGCCCACGCACTGGTTGCCCGATATCAACCACCGGGATTTTCCGAAATCGTTCCGAAACGCGGCGCGGGGTTTTTTGATATGCGCCGAGGCGAGCTCGCGGAACGCGCAACGGGCGCGGAGTGGAGATCAAGGGGGTTTGTCTTGTGATGAATCGTCTAAGGAGACCGCTGCAGGGTCATCTAAGGACTCTGTTGCAGGGTCATCTAAGGAGCCCGCTGCAGGGTCATCATCAAACACCCCATCACCCGGCGCTGTTTGTTTAGGAGACATGCCCCAGGAAGTCCTGCTTCGCGTGCTTGGGTTGGCGGCGGTGCCGATTTCGGACTGGATCGAAATCGAGACGGACGGGCTCGCGGCGAGGGAATAGGGCAACAGGGGCTGTCGGAACATAGTTACGCACGAAGAATCTTGCATTGCATTTAAAACGAAATCACGTATACACCACTGGGACGAGCACACAAACCGACTACTTCCCTTTCATGTCGTACATGTCCATCCACCACACCCCCACCACGTCGTACGCGACGAAGCCTAGGTAGACCGTGATGAAGAGGTAGGCTTGTTTTTCCGTTAGCCGAAACCCAAGCGCCGCGATTGAGATGTAGTACACCAGCAGCACGCCTAACAGTATACACACGGACGGCACCAGCTGTTTGGTGTTGACGACTGATACGATAAAAAAGAAAGTGTCAGTCGGTCGTGATGTGTATGCGTAAACAGTCAGAGGTAAGACGTCCCTTCTGGTAAGAGTATGGGCAATCGCAGAGGCGGAACGTGGTGATTGGGAAAGTTCCTCACCTTCATACCCCGACGCCCTGAACGGCAGAAACACGGACCACGGCAGCCCCAACCCGAGCCAAATGTCAAACACGTTCGACCCCACCGCGTTCGCGACGGCCATGTCGCCGAGGCCGGCGCGCGCGACGGAAATGGACGCGAGCGCGTCTGGTACGGAAGTCCCCGCGGCGAGCACCACGGTGCCCATAACCACCTCTGGGATGTCAAGCACGCACCCCAGGCGGGACGCGAGGTCCTGAGATTGTAAAAAGAAATGTCAGTCTCGTATGGGCAATCAGTCAGTGGAATGTGGTAAATGGGAAATACTTACCACCATGCCAAAGGAAATTAACGAAATCCAAAGCACGGATACGAAAAAAGACGCCAGGTATTTGCGACTGTTTGCCTGTGCGGTGTCGTTGTTTCCAGGAATCGTCAGGATGAACATGAAATACCACGGAAGGGAAAGGGCCCACAACGGAACCGCGGTGTACGTCGCGGGGGGGTGAAATGGAGACCTTTCTGCAGAGTTTTCGTCGCCGTCCTTGACGCCGAACCGTTTGTCGTCGGGTATAAGGGTATCGATCCCGTCGCGCCGCGCGTTTTGAGTCGATTCCACAACCGCTCGTCGATTTCCATCACCCCCCTCCTCGACTCGACTCACGCGGGCGTACGGATCGTGTTGGTTTGTATCGCCGCTCGCGTCCGCGTATTTAATAGAAGACGGATCGTCCATGCGCTTCGTGGCCGTGGCGTTTCTTTCCACGTCGTCACTTTGTTCCGTCTCGATTCCGATTTTGTTTCGCGAACTCGCAAAGGTGTCCACCCAGGACATGACTCGTTCGTTTCTTGACATGAAAAACACGTACGCTCCGTACATAAACACGCAGGTAACACCTTCCCACCAATACACCCGGCCGTCCTCCATAACTAGAAGCACGCTGCACACGGCGAGCAGGTAGAAAAGGCAATCCCGGGTCACGGGTTTCCAGTCCAGCTTTAACTGTTTTTGCGACGTGAACAGAACCGTCGCCGCGACGATGACCATGATGTTAAACACGGCGCTGCCCACGATAGTCGCCACGCCCAGTTCGTTCGTTGCGTTTTCCGAGACCAAACTCATGGTGCTCGTGAAAAGCTCGGGGGCTGAGGACCCGGCCGCCATGAACGTCGCCCCCGCGACGTCTTCCGAAAGATTCAGCTTTTCGCAAATCGTCTCCAGGGAACCTGTGCTTGTGTACGAAAAGTGTCAGTCCCGAGTCTTGAGTATAGGTTTGTAACAGTTGCCAGTACTGGTAAATGTTACGGGTAGTGTTACTAGTAGTACTATTAGTGTTACTAGTAGTATTTATACTAGTAGTGCACTCAAAGAGGGGCTGTAAACAGTGTGTCAGGATTTGGGAAAGCCCCAAACGTACTCGTAAAGAAGTCGTCGCACACGATGGCGACGCCGAGGAACAGGTAAAGAATGCCGATTAGATACAGTATCCAGCCCCCGTGTGTGACCCATCGCGATGTCGTGTCCAACGTGCACGTGGTGGTGCTGGCGAGCAGGGCTCGGCGACGTTTGTTGGATTGAAACACCTCCGAAGTCGCGGTAGTCGCAGCCGCGCCGACGGAAGCACTTCTCGTAAATAAACTCGTCTCGCCCCGGGTGAGTTCGCCCACGGTTCCCAGGCCTAGAGTTGGGGAAAGCGCGGCGCAGGAGAGAAGCACGGCGACGATGCCGATGGCGTGGTGTCTGTTTTGATTGGTATAGAGATTTTTACGGGAGAAACAATTGGGGGTAAGTCACAAGAGCGAGTACTACGTCGGCGGCGGGGGGAAATACGGCGCAAAAAAAACGACCTTTTTCTTAAAAAAAAAGCGGTCCCGAAACTTCGCGTTCGGGATGCATCGATGGGCATCGTGCTGTTTGGAACGCGCGAGTCACCAAGGTGGATCGTGCCTCCGTTACGTGCTTATCGTGACTGTGTAACCGCCACGCACCGGTGTCTAGCCCGCGCGTCTCTCCGCGCGCGTAGCCGGTGGCGAAGCGTCCCGGTGGCGAACCTTCGCGTCGCCATCTGATCGCGTTTTTGGAGTGGCCGATTCGGGACGATCGGTCGTTCCCAAAACCGGCCTCGGCGATCGTGCCGGCCGTTTTGTGCGCGCGGCCGCGGACTGTTTGGACCGACCTCTTGACCCGTAGCGGGTTTGGTTTGACGGAACGGGCGCGCGCGTATGTCTTACCACACACCGCGCCACCCAAGCGAGATGACCGTCGCCCACACGCGCGTCGAACGCGCGCGCGAGTTGAAGTGGCGTCGGTGGTGGAGCCAAGAGCGGCAGTATTTTATTTTTCGTGCGTACATCGGTTCAGATGAATCGTCACTTCCCAGATGAAAAACATGCCTAAATCGGCGTGGCAGCACACACCCGCGAGCGCGAGTGCCCGACAGTTAAACGAGCCATGCGGATACCGCGAACGCCACTCACAATGATGGTGAACTCACTGTTGGACCCAAGATGCGAGGTGCTTGTTCCGACGACCCCGGTGGTGGCGCGTGACGAGGGTAACGATTCGAGCTTCGGCGAAAACGAAAACGTCCTTCGCCGCGGTTCGGAAAAAGACGAACGCGACACCCGTGTTGGGCTGAACCGCACCGTGCATGCAGTCGTGACAGTTCGGGTCGCGCCGCAGCTTGACCCCGGACGCGAAAACAACAACTCGACTCCAACGCAAGCGCCAGTTCACACGTCGCCGGTTTCAGGCCACCGCGTGTTGCGCGCGATCGTTGGACGACGCGCGGAGGGTATTTTCCATAAGGTTACGACGCGAAGTGGTATTGTTTTTCAGCCCCAAAACGAGCGCACAAAAAACTCACCCCTCGACCGCGTTCGTCGCTGCCAATTGTTCAACGGACTGGTTCGGGTACGTGGTGGAAGTACCACCCAGAGGAGTATCTCTAGTGGAAGTACGTCTCGAGTGTCTCTTGTGGAAGTCCATGGTACCTCGCGTATGGGCAAACAGTCTTCCACGTCTCGAAAGTGCGGAAACACACCAACACGAAGAAGCGGTTTACGGCCGCGCGTTTCGTTGGCTGGCAAGTACGCAACCGAAACCGTTCGCGCGTCGCGGGTCGCGCGTACCGTCACGCGCGGCAAAACCAACCCCGTGATCCTCGGTTCGATCCCGGGCAAATCTCGACATTCTTTCCAGGGGAAACAAATGAAACCGGTTCTCGCCTCCGCGGCGCCTTTTTGGCGCGTCACGCGGCTGGCGCGGGAAATGTCGAAAAAGAAAACGCTCCCTCTCATAACGAGTCCGCGATACATGTCAATAAACCAAACCGCCGTCCCCACGTTCTCGGCCCTGCCTCCCCGCGAATCAAGGCCGCGACCCACTGATCGCGTTTCGGTGCCTCCACCGAAGCCGAGGTGCGACGAGAGTTGGCTCGTGGGTAGGTTGCGGGAAGTGAAAGGAACGAGCGTTTTGGAACGACAACGCGAACGTACGAGACGTGTTTCTGTTAAAACCGTGACCACCAAAGCGCCAAACCCGGTGTCGTCTTCCGTGATGTTCACCGTGACTCCTCCGTCGACTTTCCGGTCAACGTTGTTCACGGTCAAAACGCAACAACAACGGTCAAACAATGGCGACACTTTGGACGATACACCTTTCGGTTCCGGGCGCAACGAAAACGAAACCGGTTCGGGATTGAAAAAAAACACCCAGCGCCAGACTGATCGTATCTTCGCGGCGCCCGGCGCGGGGTGGGAACACGACGATTAAACTAATCACTCTGTGGTGATTCACCCGATACGAGATGGCGTGTCAAGCTGTGTATGACGGCGGTAAATACAACTACTGTACTACATACTCCTACTGAATTACATTACAAAAGACTGTTTAGTCTTATTTATAAATACCCGAAGGTGCATTAATATAATACTGCTCTTAAACCGGAATATTCCCCTTCGCCGCCGCGTCGTCGCCCTCGTCCTCGGTCTCGCCTTTCCGCCCCGCCACGAACCCTATTAAACCTTCCGTGACTTTGCCAACGCTATCAGACAGAGTGTTCACGACACTGTTGTTGTGCGCGTGTTTCGTGGGTGGCGAGTCCCCGGATTCCTCCCAGTACGAATCCGTCTCAAGTTTCGCGTTGGTTTCTTCCTTCTCCTTTTTTTTGCTTTCCATTTTCTGTTTCGCCAGCGCGACGGCGCCCGTCGCCGAAACACTCGCCGTCCGCGCCGCCGAGACTATTTGCTCACTCGTGCTAGTTGTTCCCGTGGCAATCCTTTGCCCGAATTCACCCACCAGGCTGGAACCAGCGCTTTGAAAGCTGGACGTGACCCCAGACAGTCTGGTGAACAGGTCAGATATTCCTTTCCTCGCCGACTCCACGTCTTGCGCTCGCGCGTCGCGGAAACTGCTTTGCTCCAGTTGTGTCAGCTCCTTCTCCGTTTGAGACACCGCCAGCTCGATCGCGGCTATTGTGTCCTCCACGGAATCCACGTACGCGAAGTCTCGGGCTAAACCTTCCGCGAACGCCCCCAAAACCGGCTCTAGCGCCTCCCGTTGCTCCCGCCCCTCCGCGCGTAACGTGCCCAGCATCGCGCCCAGCTCATCAAGACGCGCCAACATCGCATCCGCGGTGGTTTTGACGCCTTCGGCGTGCGCATCAAGAAGCGCGAAATCGGGGTGCACCGCCCTCGCCAGGTCGTCGCAAAGACCTACGCACGCGTCGAACGCGGGAGCCATGGCGCCGCGGGTGCGGGGTGCGGTGCGGAATGAGGGCATTCCATCACAGGCCGCGGGAGTGATGAATGGCGAAAGTCTCTCTTCTGCGCTGAAAATTACAACCCTATTGATTGATGACAACCCTACTGCTTCCCCGGCGCCCACAGCCCCTTCTTGTACTTCTCCACGTGCGCCAGCAGCTTCTTCCTGTCCTTTATCGTCATGCCTTCCTTCTTAAGCGTCTCGGTTTTCACGGCGTGCAGTAACGTGGCCATGTCCGGAATCGATTTCGCGACGTACTTGTCCGGCTCGATCCCGAGGGCGTTGAAAAACGCACCCACTTCTGCTTTTTTCGCCTCGGATACCGTCGTGTCCTCCTCACTCGCCGCGCCGTCGCAAAACCCACGACGAATCACCCCTTGAGTCGTGCCGCGTGCACCCTCAACGCCCCGGAACAACCCGGGAACCGCGCGTCGCGCTACGGCCAGCATCGCACAAGTCACGCGCCTCCTACTATGACGAAGGATGGTTCAGAATTCGCGAAGAAAGTTGATGAAAGACCTCCCAAAAAGAGGAATCGCAAAAATAGCACTACCAGTTACTCTCCCTGCGTCTCCGGCGGCGCGGGCGTCCCGCTTTCCTCCCCGTCCCGTCCCCATACCATGCTCGCGGGCACTCCCGAGTATCGCCTTTCCAGTTTCGGGGTCCCGTCTTCCGAAGTGTCAGACGAATTGAAGGCGCCGTCCACGGCGATTGGCGCTAATCCATCTTTTCGAGAACTCGGCTCGGCGTCGTCGTCTTCGCACAAATCATCCGAGCTCGAAAGCGGTTTCCCGTCCCTAGGAACCGCGCACGTGACGTGCCCCACGGATTTGCGCAGCACGTCCGCCGCTTTAGGGCCCCGGGACCCCCTGGGGTATTCGTGAATCGGTACGGTTCCGTCGCGAATCGCGGCGTTGATGGGATCCACAATCGCCCATGCCGCTTCCAGTTCGTCGCCTCTGACGAAGTGCTGCTGGTGGCCGTTCACGGCGTCCAGGATGAGGCGTTCGTACGCTCGGCGCGGCGACTCCCCTGCGATCTCTTTCCGCTCCTGCTCAGCTCTCCATCGCCCGCTCAGCTCCATCTCGCTAGGCACGGGTTTCACCCCAAGCCCGGGTTCCTTGATCGTCAGTTTCATGTACATCTCCTCCCTCGGTTGAATCCGAATCACGAACTCGTTCGGCCCGGCGCCTTCCGATGAAGAAAAGAAAGGGTCAGTCCCGAGTCTTTCGTAAAATCGGTACGAGGGATTGGAAAGGTTGGGAAATCGTTACCTATGTCCCTCGCGTCCGCGCCGAAGCGCCCCTGTGAGTGCCCGTCGTCGGGAGAGAAAATATCACCAGGTGTGCTCTTGAGTTGCACTCGGATTTCCGACCTTACTTCGTCCAGGGCCTTGCCGGCTTTCAAAATAAAAGGCACACCGTCCCAGCGCTCGTTCCTGATGTTCAGCACCACGCAGGCGTAGGTCGGGGTGGTGCTGTCGCGCGGAACGCTCGCGTTGTCCTTGTACCCCGGCTTTTTGCAGCCATTGTTTCTCTTTTCACACGAAACGTACTGCCCCGCCACGACGTCCGTGGCCGGGTTGACCTTCGCGACCTGTCTCAACACTTTCAGCTTTGCGTCTCGGATGTCTTCGCTCGCTAACGAAACCGGCCGGTCCATCGCGAGCACTGCCATTATCTGCAGCAAGTGATTCTGCATCACGTCCCGCACGATCCCGTGCTTGTCGAAATACTCCGCCGTGGTGCCCGCGATCTCCTTAAACACGATCTGCACGGTAGACACGTTTTCGCGGTTCCAAATCGGGGTCAACATGCGGTTCGCGAAACGCATCACTAGCAAGTTATCAATAACCTCCTTCCCAAGATACCGGTCTATGCGGTACAAATCCCTTTCGCTCCAGAACTTTGCAAGACTCACATGCATCGCGCGCGCGCTTTGAAGGTCGCTTCCGAAGGGTTTCTCAACCACGATTCGTGTCCAAGCGTTGCTTGGGTTTCCACCGCTGCTGTTTGAATGTATGGAGCCGTTTGAATCGTTCGGGCTTTGAGGGGTGGTCGGACCGCCAGCGCGCCCGTTCCGGTGAATCGCATCCGCGGCGGGAAGGTACAACTCGTGCGGCACTGTGATAAATAAAAGAAAGTCTCAGTCTTGTATATCGCGATGTATGGACAACAGTCACCAGCTGAGAGATAAAACAGTGGTGGGATTCGGGAAAGCCTGACATACGTACTGGCCAGGTAGTACAGCCGGTTTTTGCCCGGCGCATCGGCGTTTTTCAATTCGTGTTCCGTTACCAAACCGAAAACGTCCCGCAGGTTGTCATTCGCGTCGTCGACGTTACCAAACGTCGGCACGCACGCGTATCGCACGCGCTCCAGGAAGTCGGCGATTAGAAACTCGGGCGCGGATTGCGACTTCGCGACGCCGGCGGCGTTTCCGAAACGAGGTTTCAGTTTCGATTGCGTTTTCTGCGGCGACTGATTCGCCCCGGCGCG
>Ga0222710_1001143_pt1 | contig 10613 bp, 11 predicted proteins | sample AntAcemetage1696_FD_181143 | JGI IMG/M metagenome (GOLD analysis project Ga0222710, IMG submission 181143) | Saline water microbial communities from Ace Lake, Antarctica - #1696 | ecosystem: Environmental > Aquatic > Non-marine Saline and Alkaline > Saline | place: Antarctica: Ace Lake... | reverse complement strand
TCTCTTCTATCGCTTTTGTGGTCGTCTCTTCGATCGCCTCTGTACTTGTCCCTGCGACGATCGTCTCTATCGCCGTGTGGTCTCCCTCCCCAAACTCGGCCCCGCCCCGCGGTTTCGTTCCCGCGCACGTGCGGGGGCCCGCCCCCGCGCCCTCCGTTGTTTGAGTCGTAACTCAAGCCACTGGCGCGCGCCATCCCTCCGCCTTTGATTTCCAACACGCGCCGCCCGTCCCCGGTGCAGAAGCTGTTCCCGCCCGGTCGTCCCTGACTATTGTTACCGTTACCACCGCCACCTGACCCCGCGGCACCCGCCAAGTTCGCATCTGCCGCGGTCCCGCCACTTTTCCCGAACTGTTTGAAGTTCCGCCACAACCCGTGCATGCTTTGCGAAAAGTCAACCTTGACTCTGCGGTCGTCGATCAGGACGTTGTCCATTTTGAAAAACGCGCGTTCCGCACTTTGTTTGTTGGTGAACGTGATGAACGCGAAACACAGGGAGTCGCCTGTTTTGTGATCGCGAACGACGTCGCATGATTTTATCTCCCCGAACCGGGAAAAGATGATCTCCAAGTCCTCGTCGCTCGTGATCGGGTTTAGTTTACACACGAAAAGGGACTCGGGCGGCGGCGTTGCGTCCGCCTGCGGAAGGTCGCCGATCATCTCAAGCACAACCGCACGGTTCTTGGCTTCCTTGGCACGGGTGTTTATCTCCGCCTGTTGCTCTGTGATTTCCGTGTTCGTGTCCGAGGGGCGCCAGTCATCCTCAAGGCGTAGATCGTGTGGGTCTTTTTTGAACGTCGGCGATTGAGGCGGGATGAGATTATCTAACCCTTCCATGTCCTCAAACGGGTCATCAAGCACCAGGGTGTGTTTGATTCGGATGTTCTGGAACGGCCTGCCTTCTTTGTCGCAGTACGCTTCGTTGATTTCGCTCAACACTTCGAGCCCTTCCGTGACCATCCCGAACACGGTGTGCTTTCCGTCCAGGGCGTCGCACGAATCTCTTGTCGTGATCAGGAACTGCGACGCGTTTGCGTTTTCGCCGCCTCCGGGGACGTAGGAAACGGTTCCTTTCTTTGCGTGCTTCAGGGTTGGGTTTATTTCGTCTCCGAAAAACCGGTGGGTGTTACCTAGCAGCGCGCCGAAAATCGACGTACCGCCACTCCCCGACCCAGTAGGGTCCCCGGTCTGCACCACGAAGTCTTTCGTCACTCTGTGCCACAAAACGTCGTTGTAGTATTTTATCTTGCACAGCTTCAGGAAGTTCTTGCAGGACACCGGACACTTGTCCACGTGAAGGTCAATCACGATGTCGCCTTTCGAGGTCTCCAGGAGCACGGACATTGTGAGGCAAATTCACACACGCAAGGCAAAAGCCAAGGCTACCACCAGCCTACCGCCGCGCGGCGTACTTTGCGGATCTTTCGATTTCGGGCACTTTTGAGGGTTGCGACTGAATGAGACGAAGAAATTAAATCATGAGATCGTTCGCGACGCGCGCGGTGTCGTCACTCTCGCTCGCCGCACCGGCCGCGAAACGACAACTGATTGTTACGTAAACACGTGTGTTTGTTTTTATAACCCACCGCGTGTTCCCCACCTCCTCGGGATCGAACCGCCGCGCGTGTGAATTGTACCGCCGCGTCTTACCGCCGATCGCCCCGAACCACGAAATGGCCAGCATGATGGAACTTCCTCAAGAGGAACTGGAACGCATGCAGTTCTTCGAACAAGCGCGCGTCAGGGCGGAGCAGGACCACAAGGCGAACCCGAGTGACGCGCAGGTACGTGTAGGGTTCCGGGATCCGGGTAGAGAACCGTACACGACGAACACGGGTGATTACCCGTGGTTACCAACGAAGCACACACCACGCACGGCAACAACACCGGCGACAGATCGATCGGTAAAGCGCGCTCGAATAACAGAAGCCCTCTTCGAAAACTCTTTCTGATTCGTGTAAGATTTTCCATTTCCTTCGCGGAGCTCACCTTCTTCTTCCCCTTTCCTCCCACCTCACTCATCAGGTCCTGACCCGCTGGGGCGGCGCCCTTTTAGAGCTGGCGCACTTCAAGCAAGGCCCCGAGGCGGTGGATATGATTGAACTCGCGGTGGCGAAGTTCGACGCCGCGCTTTTCATAAACCCGAAAAAACACGACGCGCTTTGGTGTCTTGGCAACGCCCTGACCAGCCAAGGTACGACGTGTTGGGGGCTTCCCGAATCACACACGACTGTGTACGGAGCCTACCTGAGCTCCACTGTCATTGAAAGGAAGTGCACTACACACAGCACATACGCGCTGTTACCTGCGTTTTATGGAGTACGGGTTGAAAGTCCTGGTACCACCACGGAACTACCCAATCCCGGATATACACATCACGAAGTACTGCCGATTGTCCAGAGTAATTACTCACACAAGTCACGGTCCCGACTGACCCTTTTCTTTTCCCTCTCCAGGTTTTCTGTTCCAAGAAGCGTTCCGCGCCGGGGAGTTTTTCGACAAAGCCAAGGAGTGCTTTCAAAGAGCCTTGAACGAAGAACCGGCCAACGAGATTTACAAAAAAGCCCTGGAGATGACGGACAAAGCCCCGGGGCTTCACGCGGAGTTACAACGGCAACTCGCGGAGCAACAGGCGCAGCACGAAGCGGCGCGGGCGGCGCAGATGGGCGGGCGCCAACAAGGTACGTAGTATATCCCATTTACCACATTCCGCCGACTGATTGCCCACACGAGACTGACGTTCTTTTTTTATCTCACAGCCGGCGCGCCGCCTTCGCCGGATGAGTTCTGGTACGACGTTGGGGGGTGGGTTTTGTTCGGAGCGGTCGCGCTTTCCTGGGTCGCCATGCTATCCAGGCAGCAAGCGGCGTGAATGGAAGGTGTTGGGCATGTTGCGCGGTCCCGTGTTGGCGAGATGGACCATTTTTGCAGTAAAAAGATACCTGCTGCTTTTCACCTCGTTTTTGCGTCCCAACTCAAATAAGTGATTGAAAACGATCCCCAATCGTCTTCACCTCGGCACTTCTTGTGCATGGCCTGCCTGTCGTCCCGGCTCACCGTTTTCGCGTCTCGCCTCGCCTTTCGCAGGTCCCTCGGTGTTTCCTCCTCGCGCGCGTTTGTACTCACCGCACCAACAAGAGCGATGCCTGCCAAGCCCAAAGCGGCGCCGAAAGGCCAGCAAGGTTTGGGCGCGTTTTTGCAAAAGGGCGTGCGGATGGTGGACCACATCAAGGTGGACGTGCCGACGAAGGAGGAGGGTAAGGACTCATCAAAGCCCAATTCCCGCGTCACCGGGCGCAAGCGCGTGACGAAAACAGAGGCTGACTTGAAGAAAGCTTCCGAGAAAGCGGCGAAGAAACCCAAGAAAGTCGGGCCGTCCCGGCACCACGAGCGTCTGATGTGGGATGCTGGTAAGCAGGTGGTGTGCGGCGTGGACGAAGCCGGGCGCGGGCCGCTCGCGGGGCCGGTGGTCGCGGCGGCGTGCGTTTTCCCGGAAGACCTGGTCATGGCGAGCATCAACGACAGCAAGCAGATGACCGAGGAGGAACGGGAAGAAGCGTTTGAGGAGTTAATGGCGAACGACGCGGTGCTGAAAAGCATATGCGTGGTAGACCACCACCGCATCGACGAAATAAACATCTTGGAAGCCACCATGGAGGCGATGGCGTCCGCGGTTGACGGGTTGTCCACACACGCGGACTGGGTTTTGATCGACGGCAACCGGGTGCCAACCCCTTTAACCGACCGAGCGGAAGCGGTTGTTAAGGGAGACGCGAAGAGCGTGTGCATCGCCGCCGCGTCGGTGTTGGCCAAAGTCACCCGAGACCGCATGATGGTACGTCTTTCCCAATGGGCACCGCGTTCCGCCGTCCTGATTCCAGCCCCTAATTGACGTCCACTCGTCATTCAACGGAAGTACTTCCTACTAGTAACGTACTTACTACTGGTAACTCTTACGGCGTACCCGCGGGTGTGTGCCAAATACACCACAAACGCACTGTTTTACCTCTAACGCTGGTGACTGTTCAGACCGATTACCCTCCCTGTTGTCCATACATCGTCCAATACATCGCCCAATACAGTGCGACGCGCGACTGACCCTTTCTTCCGTTCCAACCAGATTGAAATCGCGAAGGAACACCCGGAGTACGGGTTCGACGGGCACAAAGGTTACGGAACGAAATCGCACATGGCCGCGATTCACAAACACGGGCCCTCACCGTACCACCGGAAAACCTTCGCGCCCGTGAAGTACATGCCGGGAGGAAGCGCGTACGACGGAGCGTAGTAGACTGAGCGTAGATTGCAACGCTGATCGTATTTTTCATTCTTTCTTTGCTTTTCGAGTTTTCGACTTCCACAATCGTCACTTCCCGGCGCGAGGGCGCGAGGTCGTCGAACTATGCCTCCGCGCATGAAGGTGACGATGAAGCGCGGGCGCGAGGCGGGCGAGGTGGGTGATGGCGGGTCGGGCGAAACCGCGGCGGACACCGAGGCGAAGAGGCCGAGGGTTGCGAAGGAGGAACCCGCCGAGCCGGTGGCCGAGATCGAGGGCCACCGGGTAAAGTTCACGATGAGACGCGATGGCGGGGGTTCGGGTGACCCTTGTGCTGGTTTGAAGGGCGTGGTGAAACGCCGGGTGCTGATCGACGACAGTGACGACAGTCAGGACAGTGAGGACGACGACGTCTTGGACGTGGACGACGAAGCACCCATACGCACGAGTAAACCAGCAGCCAAGGGATCTCGAGGAGGCACGACCGAAAAAAAGAAACCCTCCAAAACCACGAAACCCGCGCCGGCGAACAAACTCGCGCTGCGCGGTAACAAAAAGGTCACGAAACCGGAAGACTCCGCAGACGACCTGGACAGCGACGGCGAGGACTTGGACGACAGCGACGTGGACAACGTCTGGGAAGGAGGCGACGGTTTCGGGGATAACGACTACTCGCGTCTCGCGCTGAAACCGGACCACGCGAACCGGCCGCTTTGGATTTGCGGCGACGGGCGTATTTTTCTGGAATCCTTCTCCCCCGTGTACAAAGGTACGTGTTGGGGCTGGGAACCCAAATCCCAATCCCGGCCTCCTTGTTTGCTTGCACAAGACTGACACTTTTCGTGTAACAATCAAAGCGGCGTATGACTTTTTGATATCCGTCGCGGAGCCGGTGTGCCGCCCCGCGAACGTGCACGAGTACCTGTTGACGCCGCACAGCTTGTACGCCGCGGTTTCGGTGGGGCTTGAGACTGGTACGATTTTGTCCGTCTTGTCGCGGTTATCGAAAACGCAACTCTCGTCCGAAATTCACGACTTCGTCAACCAGTGCACCGCGAACTACGGCAAGGTAAAGCTCGTGCTACAAAGGAACCGGTTCTTTCTTGAGTCGCCGGAGCCGGCTATTCTGCGGGAACTGCTGCAGGATGAGGTAATCAGGAACGCACGGGTGTTACCGGATGCCGCATCCGGCTCCGCGGTGAACACCACCGGCGAGTTCACGGTGACGCAAGCTTTACGGGATAAAGCCGCCGCCGCGGTGACGCTCGCCGCGATTGAGGAGAACTTCGCGGAAGAAATCGGTGACGGTGGTGGTACTACGCAAGGTACAACTCAAGGTGGACCAAACCAACCGTTACAAGGCGTTACCAACGCTGGCGCTACGGACAAACAGTCCGTACCTTCCACGTTCGACGCCACCGGCGTTCCCGAGTACGACCCGCACCGCGAGATTTCGAGTTTCGAGATTCTTCCGGAACGCGTGGAGCACGTCAAGCAGCGGTGTTTGCCTGGTAATTTAGGGTACCCAACTTTAGAGGAGTACGACTTTCGTAATGACACGCGGAATCCTGATCTGGACATCGCGCTGAAACCCATGACCCGCATTCGGCCGTACCAGGAGAAGTCCCTGTCGAAGATGTTCGGCAACGGGAGAGGTACGTGTTGCACTTACCAAATCCCGCCTCCACGTTTGACGGTTGTCCAGAGTAATTACGTAATACACATGGCCCGAAAGACTGACACTTTTCGTCTGCAAAACTCGCGCAGCTCGTTCGGGAATCATCGTGCTACCTTGCGGCGCGGGGAAATCGCTCACGGGCATCGCCGCGGCGGCTCGCGTGCGCAAATCCGTCCTGTGCCTGTGCACCTCCTCCGTCTCCGTGGACCAGTGGGCGAGCCAGTTCAAGCTGTGGACGAACCTTACCGACCGCGAGATCGTGAGGTTCACGAGCCAAACCAAGGAAGAGTTCCCGCCCAACGACCAGGCATGCGTTTGCGTCACCACGTACAACATGGTCAGCGCGGGGGGAAAGCGCAGCGAGAGTTCGCGTGAGGTGCTGCGACAGCTCCAGGGACGGGAGTGGGGTTTGATGTTGCTCGACGAGGTGCACGTAGTCCCCGCGGCTATGTTCCGAAAGGTAATTGGGATCACCAAGGCGCATTGCAAGCTGGGGCTCACCGCGACGCTGGTACGGGAAGACGAAAAGGTTGAGCACCTGAATTTCTTAATCGGGCCGAAACTGTACGAAGCGAACTGGCTCGACTTGCAAAGAGACGGGCACATCGCGAACGTGCAGTGCGTGGAGGTGTGGTGCCCGATGACCGCGGAGTTCTTCAAGAAGTACCTCTCACGAGACCAAGCAAGCAAACGCCAGGTGCTTTACTGCATGAACCCGAACAAGTTCATGGCGTGTCAGTACCTGATGCAGTTCCACGAACAACAACGGAAGGACAAAATCATCGTGTTTAGCGATAACATCTTCGCCTTAAGGGAGTACGCCACGGCGTTGAGGCGGCCTTTGATTTACGGAGACACGAGCCACGCCGAGCGCACCAGGGTGTTACACGCGTTCAAGTTCAGCAACGAAATCAACACCATTTTTCTATCAAAAGTTGGAGACAACTCAATAGACATCCCGGAGGCGAACGTGATTATTCAGATTTCTTCGCACGGCGGGAGTAGGCGGCAGGAAGCGCAGCGGCTGGGTCGTATTTTGCGCCCCAAAGCCGCCGCGCTCGCCGCGATGGCGAGTGGCAAGGAGGTGAAAGTCAACGCGCACGACCATAACGCTTTTTTCTATTCATTAGTATCAACAGACACGGAAGAGATGTACTTCTCCACGAAGCGCCAGCAGTTTCTGATTCAGCAAGGGTACGCGTTTAAAGGTACGGGGCTTTCCCATTTAACGCATTCCGCCTCTGCGATTGCCCATACAACACTGACACTTCTTTTTTACAATCTTAGTTGTGACGGATTTAATCGGCGAAGGCGACAAGGCGCAGCTCAAGTACAGCACCAAGGAAACGCAGGTTGAGCTTCTTGAAAAAGTGTTACGCCTGAACGACACGGAGGCGGGTGATGACGTGCTTCCCGAGGATGCCGATGCGCTGGTGAAGCATGGCGGGACAGCTCGGCGAACGAAAGGCAGCATGCTGGCGCTGTCAGGCGCGAAAGGCGCGTATCTGGAGTACTCCACCGGGAGCGGCAACGGCGGCGGCGGCAATTCGTGCCCGCCCGCGCCGAGGCCGATCAAACCCAAGAACTCCATCCTTCGCGAGCGAGACGCGGCGAGAAGGGGGAAGTGATTTGCAACGATTGTAAGGTATACTAGGGGCGGCTTACTCTTTTCGTGCGTTAACGCATACTCCTCTCATTCTTACATAACGCGACTCTTATTCTTCCACTCGCTTTCGCGTCGTCTCGACTTGCGCACTTTCCGAGATTTTTGCATTCGGGACAAACGCACCGTCGGACGCAGTAGAGTTGTCACTTCCGCGCCGGACCAGGTTTACGCGTAGGGGTGACTGACGGTGTGTTGAGTGGTGTGTGCTGTAGCAGAGGTAATAGTCCCAAACTACTACCTCTGGTTGTAGCACACGAAGCGGGTACGCAGGCGAGGCACGTTTGGGTTTGAGATGCGTTGTGCGGTCGCGAGTTTCGATGGAGTGGTTTCGGTGTCGGCGGCACGAAGCGGTGGCGCACGAGGCGGCGGACACGGAGGTCGCGCTGGCGGCCGAGGCGGCGGAGGAGACGGCTTGAAAACGAAGACCAGACGCGCACGTCACGCTTCCACCTCGGGTGCCATGCACCTTGAGGTTCGTCTGGACCCCCCGTCGCTTGAGCAACCGGTTCCAAAGCTAATAGTCTTCGACCTGGACGACACGATTTGGTTTCCCGAGTTGTACATGATGGCGGGGGCGCCGTGGAGTTGTGACAGGCGTGGCGTGGTCACGGACTGCGCAAACGAGGAGCTCCGGGTGTACCCCGCGGCGCGTGAGGCCATTGCCATGATCGCGACGCACGCGGCGTTTGCCGAAACAAAACTCGCGGTTGCGTCGCGCACGAACCGCGCGCAATGGGCGTTCGCCGTGATGGACCTGCACGTGTGCAAATCGAGATACGTAAGCAGTGATGAGAGGAAAGATTCAATCGCGCACAACAACAAAACGCTTCGCCAAAGCGTCGGGGACTTGGCGGAGATATACACGGGCAGTAAGCGGAACCACTTTGAATCATTACGTCTGCGGAACAAAATCCCGTTTAGCGATATGCTGTTCTTCGACAACGAAAAAGTGAACGTCACCGAGGTTGGACAGTTGGGGGTGGTTTCGATTCACTGCCCAGGTGGAATGTCGCAAGGGGCGTGGGAAGAGGGGCTGGGGACGTTCGCGGAGAACGCGAAACGAAGGCGGGCGAAGCAGGCGAAGGACTAGCGTTTGTAATTTATTGACATTTTTTGGAAAAAAATGCGAAATCTCGCGAGATCGTCATTCACGAGATCACAACGAGGGTCGCGAAGGTCGCCGAAGAGGACCTTCGTTGACTTGGGCGACATGGGGGGCTTGAAGCTCACGTTCAAGCTCGGGCCTAAGAAGCCCGCGGCTGATGCCGGGGAGGGCGGATCGGGCGCGTACGCGCCAACCCGATCGCTCCCGACTGGGCCGGGCGACAATGCGCCGCACCCGTTCGCGGCTGGCGCGCGTACCGGCGCCACCGGCGACGCCGGGGCCTTCGGAGGCGACAACGGTCGCCCCAAGATTCCCATGGCGCTGCTTAAGGCGAAACTCGAGCGCGAGCAAGCCGCGCTCGCCGCCGCTTCAGCCGCGGAGGCCGCGGCGCGAGTTTCGCAAGGCGCGGGTACCATGAAAGGCGTCCCCAAGGCGCTGCAGAAAAGCCAAAACTCCGCCCTGGGCGTCGCATCTGGTAAGGTTGAGAAGAAGAAAGTCAAAAGACCCATCCCTGCAGGCGCACTCGGTGTGCCCGGGTTACCTGGGGCGAAAATCGGCGGAGGCTCTCGTCCCACCGGCGGAGGAGTCGGCGCCAACTCCATGGACGCCGGCGCGGACGCCGGGTACGACAGTTGGGGCGAGGACAACGATTTGCCCGGGCCTTCCTTCCCGAGCCTGGTGATGAAAATAAAGAACGGCCCACTTGGGATGGGGGCCGGGGGCGAAGCGCGGCAGCAAAACACAACGCCCGTTCCCGTTCCCGTGTTCACCGAACCGCCGCCAAAGCCGAGCCAGCTGGTTGACGTTTTGAAAAAGCTGCAGCAGAAAGACCCGCACCAGGTTTTCGCCGAGCCCGTGACGGAGCAAATCGCGCCCGGGTACTTCGCAGTGGTGCACTCCCCGATGGACATGAAAACCCTGAAGCAAAACGTGAGTTTTGGTAAGTACGTTACGTGGGACTTGTTTACAACAGACGTGGAGCTGGTGTACCGCAACGCCATGGCGTACAACCCACTCGGCACGGCGGTGCACGCTTTGGCGGCGAAAAGTTTGGCGCTGGCGAGTAAGGTTTTGGAGAAATCGCAATCATCCGGGCTATCCCCTTCGTCGGCAGCCGCGAAGCGCGTGAAAATAGCGCACGTCGCGAGCACGGCGAGTTTTGGGGGTGCGGCCGGGGACACGATGGAGTTGTCGATGAGTACGTTCGGAGGCGTCGCGGTTTCGATGCCTTCCGTGTCGCTTGGAGGTACGGGAACCGGCGCGGACGGCGACGGGAGCGACGCGAACTCCGACGACGACGAAGAAGTCGGCGGGCCACTCGGAGACGAAAACAAGAAGAAAAAGAAAACAGTCCGGTTCTGGAGGCACACGTTCGTGGAGAACTCGCAACGCGCGCCGTACCCGTCGCTCGCGGCGTGGCGAGACGCGAATTGCGCGTCCTCTTTGTTTGCCTCGGCGCCGTCGCCGGCGACGCCGCAAACCATGGTCCAGCCGAGCGCCGTGTTTTTTCAAAAAAGAAAAGGCTCCAAGACGTACGTCGAAGGGCTCGAGAGCTGGGCATCCGCGCTTAGTGGCCGCGCGAAGGTCGTTGCCACGAGGTTAGCTTTGGCGGCGAAAAAGGTACGTCCCCGCGTTTCCCAAATCCCGCCTCCACGTTTGACCATACAGTGCTGACACTTTTCTGGCAAAACGGAAAAAGTTGATTCCGCCGCCGCCGCCAAAACCGCCGACGCCGCCGCCGCCGCTCGAGCCGAGTCCAACAAAGGAAAACGACCGGGACGACGAAACAACACTCGCGCTCGCGAACGAAACTTTGCGCGAAGACGGCAGCGAAAGCGACGACGACGCCCCGCTTGTGTCCTTCGCGACCCGGGGGCACCCCGGGGGGG
>Ga0222710_1001125_pt1 | contig 10754 bp, 9 predicted proteins | sample AntAcemetage1696_FD_181143 | JGI IMG/M metagenome (GOLD analysis project Ga0222710, IMG submission 181143) | Saline water microbial communities from Ace Lake, Antarctica - #1696 | ecosystem: Environmental > Aquatic > Non-marine Saline and Alkaline > Saline | place: Antarctica: Ace Lake... | reverse complement strand
ACGTGCGTATGCGCACCTTCATGCTGCGCATTGTTGACCCAGAGGACTTGGGCCATGCGGTCACTGATGAAGTCCGCAGACTGGCTGGCGCGTTGCTGACAATGGACAGTGGCAATGGGCGCTCGTAAGCGAATCTTGGCACTGTGTGATGGCACCAGGTCATCCACGGTGCTGGCCGCTCAGGCTTTTTGTGACCGATCTTATGTGTGCCGCATCCTACTAGCCGGGCAGAGGTCTGGCAGCGTGTACGTCAGCGGCTGGGAAAAGACGCCAACTCGCAACCGCGCGCTGTACATGTTTGGCGTTGGTGAGAATGTGGCCGAGCCTCGGTCGTCCAGCACCATGCGTGTGCGGGCCATGCTGGAGCGCATGTCCGCAGACGACAGGGACCGCTGGCGCAACAAGACCAACACCCGTCGGCGCAAGGTTAAACAGGACCCGCTGGTTCGGGTGTTTTTTGGAGTTAAGGTATGACCTATCACAGCCAGTTGACAGAAGGAGAGATGGTAGCGTTCTATGGGTCTTACGACCCAACGATTGCGCTGCCGATAAGAGCCAGAAAAGCAGGAAACTTTACTGCTGCTGCTCCGACTCAAATTGACCCATTAAGCCAAACGGCAGAACGGCAGGCAGACCCTTGTGACCGTTCTTCTGAACGTAGTCCAGAAAACCACGGAACCCAACCCGACCAATGATCTCGCGCAACTTGGCAATGTCAGACGGCATTGTCAGGTTGTTTGCTTTAAGGAAATTGTTGATTATGTTGGTTTGCTGCGCTGTCATTTGTGGAACGTTTGCCGCGTCTAATCTGGACGCTAAATTTTGCACTCCGGAGTTGGTTAAGGTGTCTTCTAAGTAGCGTGCTACTTGGCCAGTCCCCTCAACTCTTGGGCCGTCGCCCGTAGACCATGGCGGTTCTTTCAGGCCGCTTTCAAATCTTCCTGCGGTAAATCGGCCATCTAAACCTTTGCTTGCTTGCTTAACGGCCTCTTGTATTTTTTTGCCGTCCCAGTCACCTGCAAACTTACCAGCGTGCAGTCCGTCACCAACGTGTACCACATCTAGACCAGCGGCCTCCAGCGCCTCTTTGGCGCCTTTCATTTGGACGCCTGCAGGAACCGAGCCATCTGCTGCGTTAACCATTGGTGAGAACTGTACTCCTGTTTTTTCCCAGGCTTTCATTGAAGAATTGGCCGGCGTAAACTTGTTCCAACCAACACCTTCCTGTAGGTCATTAACTGCCCGCAGACTTGAGACAGTGTCCATCAATGTTCTACCCGCTTGGTCAATTTGCGAACCACCCCTAGCTGGTTTGCCGGAAGCCGTGGTAAACGAAGAGTTTTCCATTCCGACCAAACCCCGCGCAACAAAAGCCTGTTGGTTTTCTTTAAGGCCCAAGCTGTTGATGTACTCGCCTGGGGCGTCCAGCGTGTTCATCTGGTAAACCTGCAGGGCGTCAATATATGGGTCGCGGTTACCTTGAACGGCCTGCATTTGTCGAGAAAAATTCTCCATGCCGCTGGCTGTGCTACCACCAGGTATCACGGCCTCGCCAGGAGCATATTCATAAGTCAAACTGGCAATGTTGCGTTTGGTTGCGTCATCAATTCCTGCGCGAGCGCGTTCAATAATCGACGCATCAGACTCTTTACCAACTTTTTTTAATACAGGTTTTTGCGGTTTTTTGCCTTGCTTGCCAGAGCTTTCAAATTTAGCCATTTGCCTTTCCCACTTGGCTGTGTTTTTTTCAAATTTGGCAATCTCTGCGTCTCTGGCGGCTCTGTAGCTTCTTTCCCTACCTGCGCCCCACGTTGCGGCTTGAGCAGACCGTGGGTCCATTCTAAAATCGGCAGATGCGCCTGGAATTGTCCCAAGCAGACCGGCGTCCATCTTTTGTTGCGCTCGGTCAGCTAAAAGCAAATTCTCTCCAGTTAAGAAGCCGTGCTCTTGCGGAGTAAACCCTCTAGAAAATTGTTTCCCACCTGGGTCGCTATAACTCATTACCCTGCCGTGCCATATATCACTAGCAGTTTTGTACAAATCAGCAGACGGAATGGTCGGGTCTTTTGCGTCCGCGTAAGGCCCGGTCTTTTTGCCAAGTCTTATTTTTTGCGGAGATAAAATAAATTGACCTGTTAAGGGGTCAGCTTGGTATGCTTTTGCTAAGTTTGCTGCTTGCCCTTTAGTGCGCGGAATGAGCTGTTCTCCAGTTACAACCTGCGCATTGTGTTGCTTCAAAAATGAGTTGGTTTCTGTTGGCGGCGTTGCTTGCGGACTGTAGGCGGCGCCTCCTCGTGAAAATAAAGACGCGCTTGTGTTTTGGCCACCTGCGGCTTCTTCTGCCGCGCTTCTTGCGCGGTCATACCAAGCAGCGTTATAAAGTCCCTCCCCGACTTGTTGGTCTGCAGAACGCCTCATAGCAGCAAGTGCTTGAGGACTGTCAACCGTCATACCAAATTTGCCCTCTGTCCTTGGGCCTCCAATATATTGACCAGAGCTGTCTTGTTTTAAATGAGCGCCTTTACGCGCAAGCTCTAATGCTTGGTTGTAGTTGGTGACGTCATCAAATACTGTTGCTGTTGAAGTCTTTTTTTGATTTCTTGCTGCGGCTTTGCTGGTCGTCTTACTCCCGGCCTTGATCGCATTATTTGCAGCCTGCGCAGCACCTGTCGTTGATGGTGGAACGGCATAATTGATTAGGCCCTGCCTGGCCATTGCGTTTTCAATAGCAGCGCCCATAGCCGGTTTTGCGGCGTTAATAGCTTGGCCGCCTTGAGCTGCAAGCCGCGATGTCTGAGACGCAATAGCCGCAGGGTTAGCAGTTAGCGCGTTAAATTGCGCCATCCCTGGGAACACGGCTGGCAACTTTAATGTGTCAGTTGCAAACTCTCCAGCACTACCAAGCATTCCCATAAGCGATTTGCCGGTCTGCGACCTGGGTTCGTATGTGTAGTCGCGCATAAAATCCATGTACCGCTGGTCATCGCCGCCAGATAACGGCGCGCCAGCGACCATTGAGCCAAGAGATGATAGCAAACTCGTTCCAGCCTCTGCCGCACCATATATAGGCTCAACCACCCTAGCGTATGGCCGCAGCATTTGGAGTAACAAGTTGTCATTCTCGTTGTTGTATGGGTATGCCATTACTTCACTTTCTTTACGGTCTTGGCTGCAGCCTTAAATGCCTTGGCGGTTGGCGCGCCGGCGGTGCCAGGTTTGCGCATGGTCTCCTTGCTACCGGCTGCGATGCGCTTTTGTTTTGCTTGGATGTTGGCGTAAAGCCCCTTGCTTGGCATGTTATTTTTCCTGTTGTGTAAATGTACCCATCAATCCGCCACCGCGATACTTGTCTTCTACCAAAGACTTGGCTACCGGCTCATTGATTCCGATAGCCACCAGCTGCATAATTTGCTTTGATTTGCTGCTGACAGTGTTGGCCAACACGTTGCGAACCACCGGCAACTGAAGCAAACTGCTGACAACCAACGGCAGCCCCAAAGACGCCAGAGCCGCCGTCACGCCTGTGGCAACGTCACCAGTTGCCAGTCCAGCGCTAACACCTCCAATTGCGCTCATGGTGCCCAGTGCGCCGGCTGTGTTTGACCTATTTCGCGTGCCGCCAGCCGCGTTAAGTGCCGTAGCAACAAGCTCCACATCGTTTATGTTTGGCACCTGCCGCATGGTTTGCGGAAGCTGGCCGGTGCCAGCGCGCAGCTTTCCAAGCGATGTCATCAGCGTTTCAGGACTAAATTGCCCACGCACGTTGGACCCTAGTGACTGAAGCTGGATGCCACCAAGCTGGGACTGCGTGCTTGGCGGAACAAACGCCTGCAGCTGTCGCTGCAATGTTTGCTGCTGGGTCTTGCTACCGCCTTCAACGCGGCCAAATACTTTCTGCGGGTCAAGGACATTTTTGCCCTGCATGATGAGCGGGTCGATGCGCGTTTCAATGGCGTCCATACCGCGCTTAAAGTATCGAGACGCCTTTTCAGCAGCCCTGGCGGCATCTCCGCCAAGGCTAATGCCCGCGCTGTTCATGTCATCTGTAAGTACAGCGTAGGCGCGGTTCATGGCTGAAAGCTCATCGCCGTCAAGACTAGCTGGATTTGCCAACTTGTTTCCAACGTAGGTGCGCAATCGTTTCATGTCGCTATAGCTCACGTTGCCATCCTTATTGTACAAAGCCTGCATTCGCTTTACTAAGCCACTTGGGCGCAACATGGCAGCAAGTTGCGGACTGTCAACACCTGCACCAGACAACTCTTCAATAGTGCCTGCCGTTCTGTTTGCCTTAAAAACTTGCCCCTTAGGGATAATTGCATCAAGCTGCTCGTACATTGCATTCGAGCGGTCGGCAAATTTTTGTTTGAATTTGGCGGCAGCATCTAAAACCATTTGACCCCCTTGGTCCTTGCTCATGCCTGCACCTTCGCCAGCCAGCTTGGTGACTGCGTCATCTAGCTCTTTGATGCTGCGCTCATACAGCGCATCAATGCTTCGCCCTGCACCAAGTGTTTGCTGCAATCCAGACTCAAGCGTAGCCAAACCACGTCCAGAGGTTGTGCCGGTTGGTAATGGACCCATTCCTAAATCTTGGGCAGCTTGGCCAGCCACTTGGCCTTGAGGCAATCCAAATATCTTCCTGATCGCTGGACCGGCAAACTCACCAGCGCCTAATGTGGCCGCGTCAATTGCTGCATTTATACCAACGTCTTTTGCGGCCTCGCTAAAGGTGCGCGAGCTTGGCACACCAGTCATACCCCGTAACGCCAAGTCATACAGTTCACCGCCCGCCTGAGACCCTGCAATGCCGCCGACAATGGTGCCTGGTCCAGGAGCCAATAAGGTGCCGCCGAATCCCCCAACGGCCCCGCCAACCATCTCTGGTATGACGCGTCCAAACTCAGCAACGTCGCCAAAGTCTGGACCTTTAGGGTCAAACAAAGTTGGCTGTTTTGTCTCTGGGTTGGTAAACACAAAGTTACCATCACCAACCGGCTGCGCGTCTGGGTAGTACAGTTGCAACGCCTTTAGCTTATCACTTGGCTTGCTGTACGCCGCGAGCCTGGCGCGCAAAGCCATTGGCGCACCAGTTCGACGGTCCATGTTGGTGTCAAACCCAATCGGACCAAACCCCAGTGGGGGTGGAGGAACTATTGGGGAAAAGCCTAACGGGGGTGCTGGAATACTGTTGGCCATGAAAATCCTTACTTAATTGGTATCCAAGTGTTTGTTTGTGGGTCCAAGTATATAAAGTTACCCTTGCCGTCGCTTTGCACGTTGGCTCCACTTTCCATGGCCCGCATGACATTTGGCGGATACTGCGGAGCTTTTGGCTGTATTTGCTGGCGCATAGTTTCCACGCTATCAATACCAAGAGGCGACTCCACCGGGGCTAGTATGGCCTTGATTGCATCAGCGGGCATTCTGGCTGTTGAGTAAACTTCACTTTTTCTTGCTAGTTGTGAGTTGTAAGACGCTATGGCTGTTTTGACCGATGTGCGGGCCAAGTTGGCTAACTGCTCACGGGCCACATCCGAGCCTAGTCCACCGCTTTGTGCCTGCTTGAGAATAGATGACATGCGGTCACCCAAACTCATCATCTGTTTAGCGGAGTCGGCCTCGCCCTGCATAACCGCTGATGTTGGGTCTAGAGCCTTAATCGCTTTAATCAAAATACCATAGTCGGATATTCCTCCTTGGCCACTGTTGATTAGCTCCATCACGTCGGCGTAATTTTTCATAATCGCCTGCACCGGCTGGTAGTAATTTTTACTCCAATCCCTCTCCTCAACAATTATTTCACCCGGTTTCATGGATGGAGTAAACAAATTGGCAACGCTTCCCTGCCCTGAGCCGCCCAAACTAGGCGTAGGTCGTCCACCGGGTGGGCCGCTGGGTGAGCCACCGGGTGAGCCACCAGACCTGCCTGATGAGAAGGTGTCTAAATTAATCACAGACGTGCCGCCGTCTGGCGTGGTGACCACTTGGATACTTGGGTTGCGTAAAACTTGTACCTGCCCATTGCCATCACGTTGAGCCACTGTCCCTGACGGCAGACCCATGGACTTCACCTCTTCAGGTGTAAGTCTTGAGGTTACCCTTCCACCAAACTCGCGGTCTGAGTTTCCTTGTAGTCTGTTCTGCTGGGCAAATAAGGCGGCCATTTCCGGTACTTTGGAGGGGTCACTCACAGCCATCAACATCATCTGAGATGGGTTTATCCCCGCAAAAGGCCCGCCGCCCATATTGACTGGTGCTGGCTGACCAATAGTGGCAGCCCTGGCGTTTGTCGGGCCTACCCCCAGAGAGGCTGGGCCACCCGCTGCCAGCGCCATACTGGGTGTGATTACCCCGCCCGATCCATTCCCCCCATTAAGTAACATTTCTCTAATCCTTGCAGTCTGTTTTTTTTCTGCTTGGTAGGCTTCTATCTTCTGCTTGGTCAGCATGCCCTGCACAGCGTTTTGGCCGGCCTTGCCATAAGCCTCTTGGCCAGACAAAAACGCACCACCCAAGGCTTGGCCAAGGCTGGTGGGTGTAGTTGACGGGCCACCGGCCTGCAGCAGCTTGGCGGCCATGGTCATCATGGTCTGCTGCTGCATGCGCTGTTTTTGCTCGTCGGTCAGCAGGTCGCCGTACATATCGCCGCCACCGAACATGCCGCCGAACATGCCGCTATTGCTGCTATTGCCGCCATCACCGCCGCCAAACATATCCATAAATCCAGCCATATTATTTCCCCATGAATTGCATTAGGCCGCCCATAGGCATGCCTTGTTGTTGGGCGCCAGGTTGACCGGCTTGCATCATCTGCATGGCCATCTGCTGCATTTGCTTTTGCTTCATTAGGCGCATGTACTCATCCTGCGTCATCGCGGAGCCTTGACCCATTTGACCGCCCATTGCTGAGTTGGCCATCATGGAGCCATCAGGCATCCGATGCTGGCCGCCTTGGCCGCCCTGGCCCTGTTGCATCATGGCCATGCGCATGACGTCTTGCATATTAAAGCCTTGGTTCATTTCATCCCCTTACAGTAAGCCAAGCAGCGCACCGCCAAAGGCACCGCCAACCCCTGGAAATATTGCGTTGCCCATCATCGCACCACCAAGTATATTAGCGCCGGTGTTTTGGTACATCGGCTGCGTGGTGCTGCCGCCAAGGTTGGCAGGCTGCAGGCCCAATGCACCCTGCATCAATCCCAAGCGCTCAAGGTTTAGGTTGCGCTGCGCGTCCATGCGTTGTTGCTCTTGGCCCTGGCGCGCTTGGCCTAAGCCCATCATGGCTTGTCCGCCTTGGTATTGGCCGGCTGTCTGCGCTTGGCCCATCTGCCCCAGCTGCTGGGCTGCGCCCATTCTGAACTGCGCGCCCTGCATCCCAGCAGCCTGGTTGGCCGACTGCTGTTGCTGCGCGGCGTTTAGTGCTTGCGTGTAGCCTTGGCTGCGCAAGTTAGCGATCATGTTGCCCGCCTGCGTGCCGTACTGCTGGTTTGTCAAAGCCTCAGCAACGCCTTGACGCGAGCCGCCAAAAGCCTTAGCGGCAGTGGCCCGCTGGCCCATCTGCTGTACCGCGCCTTGCCTGGATTTCTCCAAGTCAGACAGCCCTGTGTTAATCACCGCGTCGGTGTACGGGTTCATGTACGAGTCGACCATGCCCTGGTCGAAGCCAATCTGCTGCGGTGCGTAGCCAGCACCAGCACGCGTCAGATTAGCTGCAGCGTCCACGTTCTGCATGCCTTGGCCGCCCTGAGCAGCGGCCATGATTTGGTTTTCCCCGCTGTTGTATTGGGGATTAAATCCAGCAAACTCACGTGCGCCCATGTTGTTGGATACATCACGCGCGTAGTCGAGGTTGGTTAGATATCCAGCCTTTACGTCTGGATCAATCTCTTGTGTGACCGTTGAGCTTCCGCTGCCGCCGCCGCCTTTTGACATATTAGTACCCCTTCAATTTGCCGACTGCGTAACACAGCGGTTCTAAAACAAAACGATATGCGCGACCCAGCGAGTCACGCTTTAAGCCTCGCATCTCTGCGCGCAGGTCAGTGCTACGATGACGAGCAATGCTTTCAAGCACAGCCCGTAAAACTTTAAAATCTTTGCGGTAAGCCAAATCAACCAGCGGCAAAAACATGGCGTGGTATCCAGCCTCATGTGCTTTGGTTAAATTCTTGGCAGCGTAAGCCAGCCATATGCGGTTACGGTAAGAGCCAAAGCCATACGCTTGATTCATAGCCGTACACACAATACCCTTGTCACCTGGGGAGGTGGCATCGCCGTGGCCCATATCGCCTGCATCGTACCCAACCTGGCCAGAACCGTAGCCGCCATCGCCAGCACCACCGTAGGCGTTGCCATCGTTAGAGTTAATTGAGTCAATCAGACTACCTATTGGGTCAGTGGTTGCGTTGGCGTTGTTAATCATTGAGTCTGACACTGAACTGACATTCTCATTAGTTGGCCCGTTCACCACCGGAGCGCCAGCTGGTGTGTTGGCAGCGGCTTCATCAATCTGGGCAATTAAGCTGCCAATCGGATCGGTTGAAGCGTTGGCAGCGTCCAGCATGTCCTGCGTAACGCCACTGCTACCACCGACCGATGTGTCCACACCGTAGTAGGGCTGGCCAGAGTCGGAGCCACCAGTCTCTCTGGCGACTCGGCGGATCAGCTCGTCATTGGCAAACGTCTGGGCCATCGGTCTGTAGTCTGGCGCTAAGATGCCGCGATTGTTGCTGTAAGTTGGTTGGTTGCCATAAAAATTCTGGTACGTGTCCGGCGTCACTAGGGGCTGGTATGAGTTTTGTGGCCGGTTGAGTATGTTTTGCTGCGCAAGTAGTGTTGAGTCTGCGACGCGTCCTGTATTGTCAAACTGGCCAACAGGCGCAGGCCCCTGTGGCGCGTAGAAGGGCGTCTGCATTTGCGGCATGCCGGGCGTGCCACCGCCTTTACCGCCAGGCATGGGTGTAACCCCTGGGTTTAGTCGGGGTTCGCCAGTGGACGGGTACGGGATTCCACTAGAGAGTGATTGCTCATACTCACGGTCCATCCGCCGGCCAATGCTACCTGACCCAATCCGCCCAAAGTATGGGCTGTCATAGACGTCAGCTGTGCCAATTTCGTCTCCGCCACCTATGCTCATATCAAATCCTTTTTAAGTATGAACCACGCCGGTTCGTACCCCTCGTCCTTCAAAAATGTCTTAGCCCACCCCGGCCTTCCGGCCAACGATACCCTGCTGCAGCCATTCTTCCTGCCCCAATCCTCGATGCGGGGCCTGATTTCTTTAAGCTCATCAAGGTCGCCGCCTGCAAGGAAATAATGGAGGTCCCTCATGCGCGGGTAGACAATGATCTCCGTGACGACAGCAGAATTCTGGCCTGCCCACAGCTGGTACCTACCACTCAGCAAGCCCGCCGCTATGTCTGAAAAGGTGTGCGTCCCTTGGCTATATTTTAATGCCGCTTCTATGTATGTGCGGCACCTCGCAACGTCTTCAAATAAATCGGCCATGTGTTCTTTCTGTAAGTTTTGACTACATGGTCAATTTTATGTCACCTTCGGCTGCCCTGGACGGCATCCATGCGCATGGTGCCTACGCGCCAGTTGTTGTTGCCATTGCTCTGGACCCGCATCTTGACCTGCCGGGCAGTAAACCGCACGCTCGTCGGATTGGACATAGAGTACGGGCCGTGGCTGGATTCGGCGCTGTTGGGGTACAGCTTGGTCTTAAACAACGCGGTCACCTCACCCTGGTTCAGCTCGTCCGGTATCAGCTCACGCACGGCCATCAAATTGTCGCCAGCGCCGATCTGGACCGGGCCACTCTCGCAGTACAGTGTGCCGCCCTCGTAGTCAAAGCCGGCCTCGTGCTCGTACAGGTAGCCGTCGGTTGAGAACATTAGCGGCTTCTCAAACGCGCCCCTACCAGTGCCGCAGGTCCTACCCATCAAGCCAATATTCCAATGGCCCTCTCGGTAGTTGTATGTCACGTAGCTGTCAACCTCGTTGGATGACGCGCTTGGGTAGAACCACCACACCTCACCAAACTCACTGTTGTGGACGGCGTAGGTCTTACTGGACTGCGACGTGTTTATGTTGCGGTAGATGTAGTCACTCACGTCGGACGGTAACGGCTTGATTGAGCCGTCGTACATCCAGAAGCCTGACTTACTCATCCAGAACGCGGCAGAGTCTGACACGATTGCCACGGCCTGCGGTGATATTAGCCCACAGCCAGAGCCGATCTTCTCAAAGCTGAAAATAAATGGCTGGCCGATGTAGGCGGAGGCGTGGCAGTCTACGTCGGTCCACAGCAAACTAAGGCCGCGCACGCGCTTGCCAGCCATCAGTGTTCCAGTCGTGGCCAGTTCAAAATCACCAGACTGGTTGGTGGTGCTTGGCGTCCACACTGTGTTGTCCTCTTGATCGCACCATTGGACCTTGCGCGGGTTGCCACCAGCGCCAAGGGCAAATATAAAGCGCTCTGATGTTGTGAGTATGGCCTTACAGCCGGTTGGCGCGTTTGCTATTGCGGCCGCCGCCGTTGGTGTTGTAAAGTCCAGCTGCCACTCGTACAGCTTGCCGTCCGCGTTGCTGCACCCAACCAGGTACTCGCCCCAGGTGTCCAGCGTCCACATGGTTGCTGGGGTCACTGTTGTGTACCCCTGGCGCTCCACGCCGTATGCCTGCGAGCCGTAGACGCCGTTGCCGTAGCCCGTAAACACGGTCGCGTCCTCAATGCCGGTCGTAAAGCC
>Ga0222710_1001123_pt1 | contig 10778 bp, 5 predicted proteins | sample AntAcemetage1696_FD_181143 | JGI IMG/M metagenome (GOLD analysis project Ga0222710, IMG submission 181143) | Saline water microbial communities from Ace Lake, Antarctica - #1696 | ecosystem: Environmental > Aquatic > Non-marine Saline and Alkaline > Saline | place: Antarctica: Ace Lake... | reverse complement strand
GGGTCCGGGATCGTCGTCCCTCGGGTCGATGTGAAACTCAGCACACCGCATCCCGGTATCCCTGGTAGAGGGTGCCATCCCGCCCTCTCCGTCCAAAAAGACGGGAGAGAGGTTTCCCTCGCCTTCCCCACGCGATGCTCAGGTGCGAGCAGCGAGGTGTTAGCCGTGGTCCGCTGCCGTCCCGAGGGAGCGGTCGGATCTGCCGAACGTTCGAACCGCTAGGATGCTTCTAAAAAAAGTTGCCACAAGCAGTGGAGTCGATCGCTGTGACGAGGCAGGAGAAACTTGAAGATTGAAAGCAAACCCTCTCGCTGAACGAAACTGGTTTGATCGGTTTTCTGTTTTTTTATCGTCAATTTTGACCGATGAAAAGCAATTTGGAGAAGACCGTTGATAAAATTTATCCACCGTGCCGTGAGTTTTACGTTTCGTTTCGTTTTCTCCGAGAGAGGGGACCGACGCAAGACCAGACAACCGTCGCGCCTCGGTTGGACACGTGCGTCGCCATGGAGGCGGACAACACCGTGGACCCGCGTATCGCGGAGCTTCGGAGAAAGTATGACGAAACGACGCGTCTTCTCTCTGCGCAGTGCGACACCATAGAGGGACTGCAGTCTCAGATTCGGACGCTGCAACGACAGCCGGGGACGGGGGCCGGGGATGAGACGCAGCGAACGCGGGATGAGGACGAGGGCGTGGGGGAAAGCTGCCCCGGCGTCGTGGATGATTCCACCACGGAATTCGAGACCAAGTATCGCAGAGCCAAGCGACTGGTCAAGATGCAGGCTGTGGAGGTGGCGACCTTGCGCGAGCGCGTCCAGCGCCGGGAAACATCGGAGGCGAGCCTGCAAACGCGCGTGGCGCAGGTTGAAGAAGCCCTTCGAGTCACGCAAGCCTCCGCGAGTACTCTCGGCGAGGAATACGCCGCCGCTCTTGAAACCGCGGAGCGCGGACGTGCAGACGCGATGAGGGAAAGACACCAAGCTCTGTCGCAGGCGGAAACCGCGATGAGGGAAAGACACCAAGCTCTGGCGGAGGCGGAGGCGTGTCGCGGGCGAGCTGCGTCTTTCGATTCAGAGCTCACGCGCGCACGCACCCTGGCTCTGGTGGCGGACGCGTCCGCGAGAGACGCGAGCGCGCAGCTTGACGAGGACGCTTGCGCCATCGCGACACTTACCGCAAAACTCGCCAGCGCGGACCAGGCGTTGGCTGAGATGCCGTCCTTGCGCGCGACGACGCACGACGCGCAGATTGAGGTTGAAACTTTAACCGTTTCCCTCGCCTGTTTGGAAAAAAGAGCGAGAGAAGCGCGAGCCGAGTTTTTGACGGAGCTCGAGGCGACAAAGGCCGCCGCGACTGCGGCGCACACAGCGCTGCACCGATACACGGCTCAGAAGGAGGAAACGGATGAAACGTTGGTGGAGTTGACACAAAAGGCGGAAACGGCGGAAAAGGAACGAACGATTGTCGTCGAAAAACTCGCCGTCGCCGAGAGCGACTACGCGCACGCCGAACAGCTCACCGTGGACGCGGTGCGATCTTTGGAAACCGAACGCGCGCAGTGGGAAAAAATGTCGAGCCAACACGAGCAGAAAAGCAACACCATGCAGGTTGCGATGGAATCCATGCGTGCGCAGATTTCGACACACCAAAGTAGAGCGCTTAGTCTGGAGGAGACGATGAATCGTCGAATCGTCGACCAAGGCGAAGCGGCTACGCGAACCGCCGCGCTCATCGTCGCCGCCGCGTGCAGTACGGCGTGGGGACAAATCGCCGTGGCTATGCGTGATACGCGAAGCGACTCTAACGTCACGCAAGGGCCTTCGTCCACGCCGTTGGCACAGCAAAGGTGTCACTCGCCTTCCGGGAACGAACCCACGCCCAACGCGGGGCGGGAGGAGATGGACACACCGGTGTCCACGCCGCGGCGCTCGAAGATTTCGAAAAGCTCGCCCGTCTCCACGCCCAACTCGCGGTCACCAAAATCGAGGTCGCGCACGCCATTGGCGCCCAAGCGCGCAATGCTCGCGACGCACGGCGTGCGTCAAGTAGTGAGCAAGCTTCGCGGCAAAACCGCGAAGCTCGTGTCGCGGCACGCTGCTGAGCGCGCGAGGTGGACCGAACGCGCGGACCGAAGGGTAGCCGCCGCGGAGGCGCGCGCGTCGCGGCGCAGCGCGCGACTGGAACGCCGTTTGTCGGATGCCGAAGCGCGTGTTATCGCGGCGACGTCGCGATGGAATGACGCAGGTGCATATTTCGCAGCGCGTCTTGACCAGTTCGTGGATGTTGAAGCCGTGAAGGAAGCCGCGACGTTCATGGTTCGTCTGGACGCGGCTTCAAACGCGGCGAGCGAGGCGATTGCGAAAGCGGAATCCGCGACGGCGGCGGCGGCGGCGCGCGGCGAAAACGCGAGACTGGAGGCGGAGGCCACGGTTGCGGCGTCGGTTGAGGCGTCTCGCACCGAGGTGGAGGTTAACATCACGGCTGCGCGAGCGGCGATGGAGGAAGAAACAGCCGCGGTGAAGGCTGCTGCGAAGCGAAGCGCCGAGCGCAAGGGTGAGGCTGAAATCGCCAAAGCTGTGGCGGAATCGAAAGCTCGCGCGGCGGAGGCTAGGGCGCACGCGGCTGATTACGACCGAGCCACCGCGGAGGCGGAGATGGAAGCCGTGAAAGCGAGGCTCTGCGGCGCGGAAGGACGTGCGGGGAAGGCTGAGTCTTTGATCGCGGCGTTGGAAACAAGAGCTACAAATGCGATGCACGCCGCGGCGCGGGCTGAAACCGCGGCGGATGAAAATTGGGCGTGCTTCGAGGACGCAAACGAGACGCGCGAGGCGGCGGAGAAAACAGCGCAGGCGTTACTTGAACAGCTCGCGGAGGTTGAAGCTTTGGCGGCGACGACCACGGCGAACGCCACGGCTGATGTTGCCTCTGCAACGCAGGCGGCTCGTGAGGCCACGGCGCGTGCTGAGACGGCGGAGTCCCGAACTGCGAAGGCGGAGGAAACCGCCGACGCCGCGCGACGCGACGCCAAAGACGCCAAAGCAGCGGCGCGACACGCGCGGAGCGAGGCTGAATTGTCTCAAACGCGCGCGGACGCGGCGGAGACCGCGATGGAAGCTGAAGCGCGCGCCGCGAAGGCGCTTGGCGTGCCATCGGGAGATAAAGGCGCGAAAGCGATGGCTGCGGCTGCTAAAGTCGTCAAGGAAGCGCGCGCGCGCGCGGACGCCGCGGACGCGGCGTCCGCGAAAGCCACCGCCTCCGCCGCCGCCGCCGAGAAAAGAGCGGTGGAAGCCGAGCGCGCGGCGCTTGAGAAAACCGCGACGACCATCGCCGAGGCTACCGCTGCTTCCGAAGCGCGAGCGATTGAAGCGGAGGCCAAGGCGGTTGCTGAAGTCGCGGAGGTCAAAAAACTGATGGCCGCCGAGTTGCAACTGGCAAAACTAGCGGAACAAGACGCTAAAACCGCGGCGGATGAAAACTGGGTGTGCTTCAAGGACGCCGAGCGCCGAGCGGTTGCGGAAACCACAAAAGCCACGGCTGCGAAAGAAGCCAGCGAACGCGCGGCTGAACGTGAAGCCAAGGCGCGTGCGCTCGCACAAGAAGCGGCTCGTGAAGCCGAAGCTGCCAAGGCACGCGCTGAGGTTGCCGAGACCGCAGCCGCCGCGGCGGCGGCGGAGCAAGACGCGGCGGTGAAGCGCGCCGTCGAGTCGGGACAAACCGCCGCGCGCGTGCTCGCCGCCGAGACCGCGGTCGCTGAGGCGGAGGCGCGCGTGGCTGAGGTGGAGCGCGCTTCTATGGAGAAGCTCGCGGTGGCGGAGACACGCATCGTTGAGGCTGAAACCGCAACAGCACGTGAGATTGCTCGTGCGAAGGAAGAGGCTCGCGCGTCGCGGGCTGAGGCAACGGCGACGATCGCCGCGGCGAAGGCGGAGTTGCAGTCCAAGGCGAAGGAGGCGTCGTTGGAAGCAGAGCGGTCCGTGAGGCGCGCGTACGAGACCGTCAAGAGTGAGGTTAGTCAGGCTGTGGAAAGGGCGACTGCTGATATGGATGCGATGCGGCGCGAAGCCGCTGATGCTGTGGATGATGCGGAGACGCGCGCTGAGGCGGCGACGCGGTGGTATCGCGAAGCGGAGACCAAGTTGGAAGCAAACGCGGAGACGATTGCGCTTCTCGAAGCGAGGGTTGCCGCCGCGTACGCCGCGCACGAGGACGCTGAGTCCAGGCTCGAGACGTTGACGAACGCTGATACCGACAACGTTACCGCTAGGGTGGACGCGGCGAAACGAGATGAGCAGCAAAAGGCAAGCGAACGCGCGGCGCAAGCGGTGAGTGACCTGCATGCGACGAGGGAAAAAGCCAGTGCCGCGTCGTCGCGCGCGAGAGCGGCGGAAGCCGCCGCGCAGGCGAGCGCAGAGGCCTCTGCCCTAGCACAGGTCGCGCGCCACGACGCGGAGGACAAGGCGCGGCTTTTGCGTGAGTCTGTGATCGAGGCGCAAACACTTCGCAGGGAAGCGGACAAGGCGCGCGCGCACGCGGAGGCGAGTCTTGATCAAAACAACGACGCGCTTCGTCACGCGCAGTCGCGAATCAAACGCTTGCAAGACGCGTTTGCGGAATCCGCGAACAGGGCGGCATCGGCGGAGGCGGAGCTCGGCCAAATGCGACGCGCGGCTGAGAACAAAAGGCCCGGCTCGGTATCAGCCTCGAGCGGTTCTGAGACGGATCAACCGGTCACAAGTGCGGACCGGGAAACGAGGTGGCGTGAAGCGCAGGCGCGCCAAGCCTCCATCGTTTCAAAGATTCACAAGCGAGTCGCCGGCGCCGCGGCGGTGAAGCGCGCGAGCGATGAAACGCCGTCACCGGCGGTGGTCTCGCTGCGCCAGCCGTTCAGCGCCACGTCGCCCGCGGTGGAGAAAGCGCGCGCGCAAGCACGAGCGGCGCTGGAAAGTGTCCGCGACGTCGCCGAGGCACTGGAAAGTTCTCGATCCACGCCGGAGCCTTCTGGGCAAAAAAGTCGGGGACTCGCGGCGGCGACGTTGCAGAGAGTAGCTCGCGAGCCTCGGTTCCAGGGACGGATTGAATTTTCAGACGTCAAGTCGCGGTTGACGGGGACGCGCTCGATGTCGCCGCAAAACGAAAATACGCCGCCCGCGGTGAAGACTTTGCACTCTTTGGATTCCGTCTCGGGAACGCCGTTGACAAAGAATGTTCTGCGTTAGATGTTTAGAGTACAAGCAGTGTTTGCATCAAGTTCGTATAAAAACGAGTTGAGGAGTTTTGGCTACAGTAAACCGTTTTGATCGTTTGGCTCGAGCTCGTACTGCTCAAAAAGTTGATCGACGACAGTCCCGGTTTTCTCCGTCTTACAACAGCTTACTCACTGCTGTGAGCTCTTGCAGGTCCTTCCCGAGCTCGTCCATTCGGTCGAGCATATCGCGCGGGTTGTCCTTGGACAAGTGGCGCGGGTCGGGCAGCCAGACGGAAAAAGTTGGGCCTTGTTCATCGCGTCGTGGATTTTTATGGAAAACTCTTTGCGCGTTCCAGGCTCGGGCTCGTCGTCGAGAGGGGTGACGAAACGCCAGTCGACGGGGGCGTTCTTCCACCAGTCGACCGCATCGGGCTACGCCCGCCGGTCGTTTTTCGCGCACCCTGACCCGGCGAGGATCTCATGCTCCCGCAGCCTCCGAAAATGCTGTCATTCTGGTCGCGGTTGTCGAGCTCGCGGGAGAACGCTTCCGTCTCCCCGCGAAGATGTGCGTTCACGCGGTCAAGCGCGCGCACTTCGGCGGTTAATTCCGCAAGTTTCTCGACGTCGTCGTCTCGGCTGTCTCGATTGTCGAACCTCTTTTTCATCCTCGCGTGGTCCGCTTGAATCGCGGCGTTGTTCTCAGCAAGCAGCGCTTTAGATGCGCTAAAGGCCCACGACAGACGACGCTTCTCGCGCGACGCGCACGTGCGAATCAAATCGACTTCCGCGGCGTGCGCCTCGACCGCCTCCGCGAAGCATTTCTCCGCCGCAGCGGCATCCTCCCGTCTGCTTTCGTTGAGGACGGCGAGCGCCTCGGCGTGCGCCGCGTGTAGTGTCGCCGCGTACGCCGCAGCCGCCTCGCGCTGCTTAATGACTTCGGCGCGCGCGGCTTCGACCTCCGACGCGAGTGTCTTCACAGCGATTTGTTTCTTGTCGATGCTGACGGGGTCGTCGTTCAGAGCCGCGATGACGAAGCCCCAGAAAAGCGCGATGGCGAGGCCGGTGGGGACCATCTGCTGCATTTTTCCGGAGGAAGAAGAGGGGTGTTTGGTTAGGGTCGTGATCGCGCTGCTGGGGGTCGTTGACCGGGCGAGTACGGGATGTGACGATTCGCGGCGACGTCGTTTTTTTTTTCCCCGCTCGTTCCCGAGGTCGGGATGCGAGGCGTGGAGGGACGTGCGAGCGGATTTGTACACCGCAACCGTACGCGAAATAATCGAGTATACGCGTTCTTTGGGATTGCGAGGTACGGGAAGAAAACAGACGTACGTCGATCGGGAGCAGCTTGAACTTCCCGACGTCCAGGGCGAGTAAATCGCGGGGACGAACGAAGCGTGCGATGTCGTTCTCGTCGGAAAAGTCAACATCATCATTAGGGTGCCCATCGCACCGGCGATGCATTGTGCTTGTCAAGGCGGCGATCTCAACAAGCTCACAATGCAAAAACAAGCTGGGAGTCGAACTGCCCGCCGCCGCTTTGCAAGTGACGGCGGCGATGTGTTGAACAAAAAATTTCGAACGCCGCAAAAGGAATAAGAAATAAGAGCCGAAAAATAGAACTCGTTTTTACGCGTGGCACTCACCCATTGCTTGAAAAGCACGGCTAAAATCCAAAGTAACCAGAAGGTATGTATGACACACGAAAGTGTAGATCACTTGTGTGTTCAACAGGCAAAAAGCGATCTTTTTCCTTCGCGCGTTCTTATAGCACGATTCAGGAGCTGCCATTGAAAGGGGTTGGTTTGGGCAGGAGTGGGTGAGGGAAGCGACAATGCGATGAAAGAACGCGGTTGACCGAAAAGGCGACGGTCAAATCGTGAAAAGAGAAAAGAAATTCACCAGCTGGCAATTATTATCTCTGCTGTGACCGTGTGAGAACGGGTAACTCTGTCGACGCGCAGTGAGGGCGTCGAAGAGGCAGGATGATGTCCAAGGCCGCTAAACGAGCGCTTCCCTTGCGTACGACGGGCGCGGGGATATTGTGTTGGCGCGAAACAGTCCGTCGCAAGCAAGGTGAGCCTCGGCCTCGCATCCTTCCTTCCGCACGCCCACCGTTGCTCTCTCTCTTTTCATTTGGTGTCTGACACCACCCCCGTTCTTCTCCACAAGGCGCGACCCCCGCGGGTCCGAAGATCGCATGGCTCGGGCTCCACGTCCTGATAATCGCCATGCTGCTGAGCATGGAAAACGACCTTACTTTGGGCGGCGCGGGGTACAAGACGATGTTTTGGTTCGCGGTGTTTGCAAACTGCTTCGCGTTCGCGTGCGCGGCGAACAGCAATCCGGGATACGTAGAAGAGGTGGACCCGGGTGACCGAGCCTTAGTCGCGGAGGAAGGTGGTGTGGCATTCGAGACGGGTGTTGGTGATGGTACGGGTGCTGTTGATGACGGCACGGAAAGAAACAACCCCCGAAACAACGCGGCACGGGACACCGGGAAATCCCCTGTTGTGTTAAGTGCTGTGATGGAAGATGTCAACATCGACGCGGACAAAGACGAGCGCGGCGCAAACGTGGAGTTGCTGGGGTTGCCGAGCTCAAGCAGCACTTCTGTTGGTACCGGTGAGCTCAACGAACACGACGAAGACACACAAATTCCGATTGGCCAAATATGTAAGCACTGCGACGCGTGGCAGGGCTTGCGTACGAAACACTGTCACGACTGCGGGCGGTGCGTTCGTAAATTCGACCATCATTGTTTCTGGGTCGGCACGTGCGTGGGGGAAAAGAACCACGCGAGGTTCACGACGTACCTGTGTACGGAAACTGCGGGTATTTTGTGGGCGTTCCACGTATCAAACACGGGCGTTCGATGGTACGACACGTGGGATGAGATCTTTCACAAAAACGCGGGACCGGTGATCATGAGTTTTTTTCTCTTCATTTTCATTTTGTTCGTCGGCGGCTTGTGCGGGTTCCACGTGTACTGCGCGTTGACCGCGCAGACGACGTGGGAAATCGCGTCGAAGGATAAAATTTCCTACCTAAAGAACGTACCTTGCAACACACACGCGTTCGATAAAGGCCCGACGCAGAACTTGAAAGAGCTTTGCTGTTTGCCGCCGCCCGCGAAGTACCACGTGCGGTCGTTACGCGAACTGCGGGTGTGGAGCAAAAAGGAAACGATTTGGGAAAACAAGCACTGGGTGTGTTGTTAGTGTATATTTACCGGTGTTATTTATCTTGTTCGTGTATTATTACTGTGTATTACTATGACACGACACCGTAGTAGTCGTGTGCGGTCTATTCCGCGGTCTATCTTCCTCAAATCGTCAAATCCGTGAAAAGCGAATTCACGTCTTCGTCCTCCTTGTGTTCGATTTCCGTCACGATCACCTTCCCCTCCGGTAGGCGCCACTTTGGTTTGTCCGGTACCTTTTGGAAGTACACCACTTCGTTTTCCTTGGCGTACACGTTTCGGGAGGACACCAGGGCGTCCATCTCTTCGGAAATCGCGGCTTTCCACCTCGGTTGTTCACCCGCCGCGACAACGCATTTTTGCAAATGTTTGATTCCGGCGTCAGAAAGACAAACGGCTTCGCCAACCTCATCCGTTACAAACGCGTCCTCCGCCGCGCACCGGTACGCGCGCGCTCGGTGCAATGAGATGCCGAGCAAAATACAAGCCTGCAGTTTGCGAGAAATACGGTTGAAATCGGAAACGTGGTCGTTTAAAGATTTATCCGCCGCCGCGTACAAATCGCACACGCCGAGGTGCAGTTTCGCGAGCAGTTTATTCGCGGTTGCTTTTTCCTCCGCCCGCCGCACCGTCGCCGCCTGCGCCTCCGCTAAGCACACCAGCCGCATGGTTTCCGCCATCGACGCCAGCAGCTCATTGGGACGCTCGCCTGGCAGGTCATCTTTCAGCTGGGGAAGGATGTTTAGAGCGGCGTGTTTGTACAGGCCAGCCGCTACGCGCAGCGCGGTGGCGATTGCCGGCGCGGATTCGCCCAGCACCGGTCCCGGCGACTTTGGCGATTTTTCGGCGCCGGTTTGTTTTCCAGCTCCAGGAGGAGGCGTGTCCAGCACAGAGCCTCCTATGACGACTAACCGGTCGTCATCGGTTTCGTGTCTCGCCGGTCCAACGACAGCCCGTGGTCGTTCGTCCACCGCCACCACGGCTTCTTGGCGCTTACACGCCGCGCGCATCATCCACGCCATGCCCAACTCCTGTTTTATGTCACTCAGCTTGAATGTGTTACCGAGGCCTTCCAGAGGGCTGTTCCACTGGAAGCTGAACCGCTGTTGGCGGTCCGCGGTGACACCAAGCTCGCCGATCTTCCCCACAAGCGCCTCGAGGTGCGGGACGTACTCGTCAGCCGCGTGCGAACGCGCGGCCGCGTCTGTTGGATTGCCATCGCCTTTGAACGCGCACAGCGTCCGGCGTTTAGTGCTCAGCGCTCGAACGTCAGACAGGGCAAAGGACTCATCGCTGGAGATCTCCTTCTCGAACACGAAGGGCTCGGTGACGAGGTCGCCCGCGAAGTCGAAGGGCGGCAGCATCGTGGCAAACGCCACGTGCACCTAACAAAGCCGGGACGAGACGGTTGCCAAAAAGCTATGACTTGTCGGTGAAATGCCAAAACGAATTGTCAGTCACTAGAAATGGCAGTCGGCGGGGCGCATGAAGGAGCCCAACGTGGTGCTCCGTCACCTGGACGTCACACAACCGCATCCTTTCCTTCGGCTGTGGGAACGATGGGGTCATGGCGACGGCGGCGAGTGGCTGCACCCTGCTCCCCCACCCCGTTTGGGTTGGGATCTCCAGCCAGAGCGCCGGTTCGGCGATGTCGGGAGGCGACGTGCGTGGGGCAACCTTCCACGCCCCCCCCCCGGGTGGAGCGTGCCTTTCCCAGTGGACCACGTGGAGCCGGCGGTGCCTGTGGAAGCGGGTCGGGACGAGTACACGCATTCGCACGTGACGCACGACACGTCGGAACCACCAGAGGGGGTGGATTACAGTGGAACCCACCCGGTTCGCTCGACACGCGCGCTTGGCGAACCTCACGCTACGCAACTTGACACGACGCACGAAACGACGTGGTGTGAAGTGGACGAGTCGCAGGAGCCCTACACAAATGAAGCGGACGCGAGTGAAACTTCCGTGAAAGTCGAGCCTGTTGCGAAAGTCGCGCACGACGTACCCGACGCCAACGCGGGTGACCAGCTGTTGGACCGAAAGAAACAATCGGTGCAGGCGACTTTGGAACGAAAACTGGGGGAACTGAACGCACGCGCCGCGAGCGGGGCGGGACTTGGTGGCCTCCAAAACTCGGGGACCAGCACGGGAAGCCGCGCAGATATCGCAAAGGATATAATCATCACGCCCCATACTCCCGCCCCAGCCCCAGCCCCCGCCCCCGCGCCGAAACCAGAGGCACGTCGCGTGCGTTCGTACTCTGCGGGCGAGCTCAAAAAACAAAACGCAAACTGCGACGCGCCGCCGCCCGGGTTCCGGTCCGATCCGGCGTGGTCCCCCAAAGTGAGCGGCGCTCGGGCTGCAGCGGGCGGCCAGGCTATAGTTGAGATG
>Ga0222710_1001081_pt1 | contig 11045 bp, 14 predicted proteins | sample AntAcemetage1696_FD_181143 | JGI IMG/M metagenome (GOLD analysis project Ga0222710, IMG submission 181143) | Saline water microbial communities from Ace Lake, Antarctica - #1696 | ecosystem: Environmental > Aquatic > Non-marine Saline and Alkaline > Saline | place: Antarctica: Ace Lake... | reverse complement strand
ACCGGTTTGGAGCGCATGGACGTGCCGCGATCGGCGTGCAGCGTTAGCGTGCCGGGCATCACATCGTGTCGGGCCACGGTGTCGGCAATGAGTTGCTCGGCGAGCTCAGCACTTTCTCGAGGTGCAATCAGCCAGCCTACGACGTAACGGCTAAAGATGTCTAGGATGACATAGAGATGAAAGTAGGTCCATTTGGCGGGCCCCTTGAGCTTTGTGATGTCCCATGACCAGACCTGATTGGGCGCGACGGCTAACAGCTCGGGCTTGGCATAGGCGGGGTGACTGCGTTGGCGCCGACGCTCAGCGCTGCTGGCGTTGGCCGAGAGCAAGCGGTACATGGTGCGCACCGAACCAAGATAACTGCCTTCATCAAGCAGGGTGGCATGTACTGCCGCAGGTGCGGTGTCAGTAAAGCGCTCACTGCATAGGGTTTCCATGACTAACGCCTGTTCCGCCGCACTCAAAGCTAGTGGCGATCGTGCACGGGTTGGGCGCAGCGAAGCTGGTGGTCCCACAAAGGCAATACGGTGCGCGCGTGCCCTGCTACGAGCCGGTGCGCCACGCCACAGTCCAATGGCGCGGCACGCCGCGGCATTGCCAAGCGCTGGGGTGAGCTCATGCACGCCAGCCATCAAAGACTGTCGGACTTCTGGCTTGGTTCGAGTTGCTCCAACAACATGGCAACTTTTTTTTGGACCTCAATGACCAACTGAGCGTTGCTCAGTTGAACCCGCAGTTTGTCGCGCTCACGTGTCACGATCGCCAATTGCTTGAGATCCACTAGAGCAGGGTTGGCTTTGGGCCCACGCTTTTTAGAAGCGCTCGTGTCTAGCTCTCCTGCCGCGTATTGACGCCGCCAAGTCGACAGTGAAGACGAGTACACGCCTTGCTGGCGCATCAACGCACCGATCTCGCCAGGCTTCGTGCACGCATCAGCGGCCAGAACGATGCGACGCTTATCAGCATTGGTAAAGCGCCGACGTTTGGCGCTGGGTACCACTTCGGCGTCGATGTTCGGTGATAATGGTCGCGCCGACACAGGCGCATTTTCAGTCGCCCCAGGGGCTCCTTGCAATGCGCCTGTGTCGTCAGACTCTTTAGCTGAAAGCAATTTAGCCTTAGGTTGATTGTTCATGTTCATACCTACCTTTTAACTCACTGAACTATTAGGGGTAGGTGTAGCAGTTCATTCTGGCACGGAGGGGTTGTTTTATCCTAATGTAGCCAGCAGAGTTGCACACCTTCTGTAATTGGTAATCAAGAATCACCCACTGGCCGATGGTAATAAGCGAACAGGATCATTCCTTTTCCTCTGGTACCTACGAATGAATCAGCACCTGCTTTCTCGTCCGGTGGATCAGCTGATCAACGACAGTACATTAGTCGCATTAGCGCTTCTAGTCGCAGAGAGCAAACCCGATCAAAAGGAATTGATGGTTAAGCTAGTGCAGCATTTTGTGCTGCTAAAAGAAGACGGATGAATACGACCTGAAATGCCAGATTGTCCCTGTTGCGCCCTGCTGACACCGAAGTGAAATTTTGCATGGGGAACGAAAAGAATTCCCCAAACTCGCGCAAAGCCTTTATCCATAGGGCTTTTGTGTCTGGCCCCAGGCACCATCCTTAGCCATTGATAATAAACAATAAAATAAAAAAACTGACTTGAGCGATAGGTAAAACTGCCGTGACACCGTTGTGACACAAAATACTTTTTTCCACTTAGAATGAACAAACTGTGTGACACACACAGTTTAATTGTCTGATCATCAGCCTCAATCTTGACTTTTTTTCACTTGAAAACGTCATCAATGGGTATGTGGGGAGAGGGGTGGCGACTAAATCACCCGAGTCTTTTACAGTGGCAGTGGCAGTGGCAGTGGCCAATACTAACAAAAGCCAAATATGATTAGATAATGTAAAATTTTTTGTATATGGAAAAAAATAAAAGACACAATCTAATCAAAACCGTGCAAAGTGAACTTCCACGTGGCGCACCATTTGACTTGCGAGCCTTAGCAAACCTAGGGGTCTCACCCACACTGGCTGCCCACTATGCCAAACATAATTGGTTAGTGCGTTTGGCTCAAGGTGTTTATGCATTCCCTAAAGACAACTTCAGCGTCTTCGGTGCAATTAATCTTTTGCAACAACGCATACCCATGCTCCACATTGGTGGCAAAAGTGCGCTGGCCATGCATGGAATCAGGCACAACCTCACCAAACGCGATACGCTGGTGCTGTGGGGCAACACCCGACACATGCTGCCTGATTGGTTTACCGAGAGATTTCCGTCACGCTATGTTTATGCCAATCTATTTGACTGGCCCAATGACACACTGCCTACCGAGACCTTGGGCACACCTGCAGGTCAGCCCGATGGCGTGTGCGCATCCGTTGCCGAACGAGCAGTGCTCGAAATGTTGTTCGACGTCGGCACCAAACAAAGTCTGGAAGAAGCACGTAACCTCTTTGATGGCTTACGGCCGCCACGCATAAAACTGCTCGGACGGTTACTTACCTGCTGCAACAGTGTAAAAACCGTGCGGTTATTTTTAACTTGGGCACGGGAATCCGATCTGGTAGATGTGGATAATTTGCTATCACAATATCCCGTACGCGCAGGTAGCAATAAGCGCTGGATGACAAAACTTACCGACGGAACATTGTTAAGCCTGAAACAACATGGATAAAACCTATGCTGACACCGTGCGTCTTCTACTTGACATCACACCAACCGTCTTCGCTAGCGATATCTTTGGAATGAAAGGTGGGACAGCCATTAATCTTTATTTGCAAAACATGCCTCGCCTGTCAGTGGATATCGATGTTGTATACCTACCTCTAGAAACGACAAGGGATGAAGCCCTAAAAGACATACAAAAAGAATTATCCGCAATAGCCAGTCGAATCAAATCTCTCGGGCTACAGACACGCCTGATTGGTAGCCGAGACATAGGTGACACTAAATTGATCGTCGACAATGAGTATGGCCAGGTCAAAATTGAGGTCAACGTCGTTTTTAGAGGCACAGTGCTACCAATCGAACGCCAACCGCTCACACAAATAGCTAGCGATATGTTTGGAACGGAAATTGTGGCGCCTACTCTCGCACGTGATGAGGTCTACGCTGGCAAAATCGTAGCAGCACTAGATCGCCAACACCCACGCGATCTCTTCGACGTTTGGAGACTATATGCCTCTGGAGGTTTGAGTCACACAATGATCGAGTGCTTCGTCATCTACTTGGCTGGTCACAATCGACCACCGCACGAGGTACTGTTTGGGAATGATAAAAATATTGAGGCAGATTATGAGCAGGCATTCGTTGGGATGACTGATCTGCCATGCCCTCTTGAGACGCTACTCGATGCGCGCAGCCAGCTGCGACTAGATTTATGCAATCATTTGACTGACAAACACCGTTGCTTTCTCGCGGGTCTGGTTCAAGCCGAACCAGACTGGTCCTTGTTGGAATGCAATCATGCCGCCCAACTTCCTGCTTTGCGCTGGAAGCTCGCAAACCTTAAGGCTTTCCGTAAGTCACGACCAGCTGACTTCCATGCCCAGGCCGACACCATGATGACTAGCCTTGATGCCTTATAGCGCCGATAAATATTGCAATGTCGCTCAAGCGCTTCGATAAGTATTGGTAACTGCGCTTTCAGACGTTTGCTACAAAGCCGATCGCCTGCCTCCCACAGCATCACTAGTGCCAGCTTGAGCGCTTCGCCGTAAATCCGATCTCTTGGCTTGCGGATGGTTGGTGGGGTCGTTTGATTCAAGGCTCTGATGGCGTGCTTGCGGTGATACTTGGTTAACCCAACAAATCCTTCAAGAATTGTTAGTTTCTCCTTCGGCGTACTCGAACAATATCGCAGCCTAGTGGCTGCGATCAATTCCTTTCGTGTAGACATGCTTAATCGCCCTCTCATAAGTACCACCCGTTAAGATCATTAATGCTTAACAAATTACGTGAGGCAACGGCATCTGACTAGCAACAAAAAAGACGAGTCAATGCGACGGCCAAGGTAATTGACGCCAAGCAGGGAGCACAGTTTTAGAGAGAGTGATGTTGGTGGCCGGCAACTTAAGCCGTCGCCGTGACCCAGGGAGAAATTTGCCGAGCGATGGCTTTTGCATTTTTTTTCTCTGTGATCCGCAAGTCATATGCCGCTTGCAGAGCGAGCCAACCTTGAGCGTCGCTACCAAAGTAGCGCTCGAGCCGAAGTGCCGTGTCAGCCGAGACCCCCCGCTTGCCATCAACAATTTCGCGCAAGCGCGAATACGGCACATGCAAAGCAATCGATAGGGCACGAACACTGATACCCATGGGCTTGATATAGTCTTCAAGCAGAACTTCGCCGGGGTGGATGGTTTAGGAATTCCGAATAGTTCAAAATAATTTTTGCAAAGTTTACTCTCAGCACTGTTTCACCAAATGAGACAGCACTAGACACTCAATCGTCTTCAAACACCGTCACCAAGCAGTCGAGAACTTCCTGCATGATGGTTGCCGGCACTTTTTCTACAAATTTAGCGTTGCGAGTGGCCCAGTCTAGGCTCTTTAATTGGTGTATGTGAACTGAACCATCAGTGCGCAACCCCTGCCCCATTAGCGAGACCAGAAAGCCAGCCTCTCTAGCCACATGCGCAACACCACCGGAAATCGGACACACCATAGCAAGCTTGAACTTTGCGTTAAACGACTTAGGCGACACCACTAGGCAAAAGTGATTACCAATCATTTCTTTGCCCGAAGCAGGGTCAAACTGAAGATGCAGAATGTCGCCTCGATTAGGCGTCAAAGCTCGGCCCCGACGGGCTGCATGTCGTCCCAACCCTCGACTCGGGTAGCGTTTGAAGGCGTGGCGGCCAGCAACTCTGCTAGGGTTTTACGTTTGCGGTTTGGCTTGACCTTTAGTTCGCTGCCATGGATGTCTACAGAAACGCATGAACCTGCTTCTAGGCCGTTTTGCTCAGCATAGGTTGCTGGGATGGTCATAATTAATGAACCACCTGATTTACGAAGGTAAGCGTTTAGCATGATGCACTCCAAATGTTTTATAAATATACAACATTAGATTGTTATAGACAATACCACGATCCCAAATAGATTTCTCTAATACTGAATAAAGGCTCTCGTGATCACCACAGTTTTTGATTACTTCCCGACGCACCCTAAAGCAATACAACCCGAGTCGTGTCAAGTGGTATTCCAAAGGCTGCGCTACGAACAATGATTAACCGAATAGCGATTCACGGCGAGCAGGCCTCCCCCCTCTTCGCTGCTCTATCGAATCGTGCTTGAGGGAAGTACACCCCTGAACATCGCCTTCAGCGAGATCGGTGCACAACGTGTTGAGCGAGTTCTTTTGTCAGCACACTATTGCCTGGCTGCTTAATGCAGCTGTATCGCATTGCTAGTAGCAAGCACCCCGTATGGGACGGCACGGGTGCCGCCATACTGGGCGGGCGTTGGAATAGTGCTGGGCAGCCCGTTATTTATGCCTCTGTTACGTATGCAAGTGCCATGCTAGAGGTGCTTGCCCACACTAACACGGGTAAAGTGCCACCATCTCATCGATGTGTCACGGCAAATGTGCCAGACGAACTTGAAATTACTCGCTTAGATATACACAGCCTACCCTTTGGCTGGGATGATCAAAACAGTACAGCGGCACAGATGGTTGGCGATGAATGGCTTCGAACAGGTCTTAGTGCAGTGTTACTTGTACCTTCCGTATTGACCAGAATCGAATTTAATGCGCTAGTGAAACCCACACATTCCGATTCAGGCAAATTGAAACTGTCGCTCAGCGAAAGCTACAAATGTTGGACAGTGCCGTTGAGCTTCAGGATCTTCGATCCCCTCCTGGCAACCGCCTTGAGCATCTGAAAGGAGATCGAATTGGGCAACACAGCATAAGGATTAATGATCAGTGGCGACTTTGTTTTGTGTGGAATGACACAGGGGTGCAAGCCGTTGAGATCGTGGACTACCATTAAGACCAAAGGGAAAAAAATGACTACCAACAAGATGCGGCCCATTCATCCTGGCGAGATTCTACGAGAGGAGTTTCTGGTCCCTCTTGGGTTGTCGGCCAATGCTTTATCGATGGCTCTGCGTGTGCCAGCACCAAGAATCAACGATATCGTAAGGCAACGCAGAGCCATCACGCCCGACACAGCGCTTAGGTTGGGACGCTACTTCGACACAACGCCAGAGTTCTGGTTGAACTTGCAGAGTACATACGACCTTAAACAAGCAGAACAAGCAATCGGCCAAACCATTCGCCAAGAAGTCTGCCCAATGGCCGTTGCGGCTTGATCGGATGAAAGGCGCGGCATGCTGGCATTGGTTTTTAACGCCAGCCTGACTGACTTTTGCTAATCATCCATGTTGAGCCCTGCGGACACCACAGTGAAATTTTGTGGGGGAACGAAGTCGTTTCTCCGAATTCACGCAAGGCCTTTATCCACGAGGCTTTTGTGTACGGTATCGGGTACGTATCGAGCACCACAAGCAGCTGGCTCTGAGACTGCCAGAACGCTTCTGTCAGTGCAATCAATGAGGCGGCAATGACAGGAAATGCGGCGCCGCGCATGACTCACGTTCGCAAAAATCAGTTGGTGAGCCAATTTCCTTCATAGGCAATGACGCCATCGGTAAAATCCCCACCAGCTTCGAGCACCAACAGGCCAGCGTCTACGGCCGGCCTATTCACTTCCACATTGGCAGCGGCAAGAAGGGCGAGAAGGGCGCGGCGCGCGGCCGCTGCATCAGATGGCTGTAATCCGTAGACCCTGAGCAGCACCCACACTAATTCGCACAGACACGGTAGTGCGACCGCGAGCAATCCGACGAAGCCGGCAATCGTTCCAGTTTGCCGAGCTGCTTTGAGCACGCCCCGGCCACCGGGCAGCAAATCTAGCTCGATTTTTTCTCCCGGCCTGATGCCGAGGTGTTGCAGCACTTCTTTTCTAAAAGTCACTTGTCCCCGTGCGGTAACGGTCAATGTAGCCATGGTGTCCTCGCAATCGCTTGAGTGATGCATTCGCAGTCATGCAAAATCACCTTACCGTCAATGCGGCACTGTAAAGTTTCGTGCCTTGTGTTGTTTTGACCGAGATGCGCAGCAAGCCCTGCTGCTCAGGGCGGGGAGGTCAGCGCAATCCGATAAACTATCGGTTAACAAAAGAATCCGATAATCGCCGTACTGGCCGAAGTACTGGCAGTCATTAACCCGGTTCGGGATTCCATATTCATCCGACAGCAAAGGTGGTAACCCATGAGTGAGCATTTTTATGAACCCAGCCAAGGCCACGGCCTGGCTCACAACCCGTTCAAAGCCATCGTGGCACCACGTCCCATCGGCTGGATATCAAGCTGCAACGAGAAAGGCGAGACCAATCTCGCGCCATACAGTTTTTTTAATGGTTTAAACGACACGCCACCCATGGTGATGTTCAGCACCACGGGCGAACGTAAAGACAGCGTCAACAATATTGAAGCCACCGGTGAGTTCGTGGTTAATTTTGTCGGGATGCACCAAGCTCGCCAGATGAATGAAACATCTGCAGCCGTGGCCAATGGCGTCAACGAATTCACATTGACCGATCTCGAATCAGTGCCATCGCGCTTGGTTAAACCACCGCGCGTGGCCGATGCGATTGCCGCGATGGAGTGCAAACTATGCCAAGTGCTGCCATTGACAGATCACAAGGGCCAACCGGTTAAGGGCTGGGTCACCATTGGGGAAGTCATTGGGATACACATCAATCAGCGCTTCATCAAAGATGGTCTGTTTGATATCACCGCGGCTCGCCCCATCGGTCGCTGTGGCTATCGTGGTGATTACGTCGAGGTCAAAGAAGTGTTTCAGATGTACCGTCCCACGTAGGTGAGTACGGTTGAATACTGGCGCTGCGCTGCAGCTGGGGTTGCGGTGGGGTTGCAGCTTGGGTTGGGGTGAGGTTGCAGATGCGGGCACATCACTGAGCACGCGGCAAGGGGAGTGCCGTCTTGTACCTGACCTGCTTGAGCGCGAAAGCTGACCGGATTTTTTCAATGCCGGGGATAGGCGTTAGCTGCTCCAAAATAAAATGCTCAAGCGCAGCGATGTTGGCCACAGCCACCCGAATCAAATAGTCACTATCGCCGGTCATGAGGTAACACTCCATCACCTCGTCGTGCTCGCTGATGCGCTGCTCAAAGGCCGCTAACGACTCTTTATCCTGTGACTTCAAACCGATGCTGATGAACACGTTTAAGTCCAGACCCAGGGCGGCGGGATTGGCAATGGCCACGTAGCGATTGATCACACCAGCCGTTTGCAGCGAACGCACCCGATTCAAACAAGGTGACGGACTCAAGTGAACCCGCTTGGCCAATTCGACATTGGATAAGCCGCCATCGTTTTGTAGTTCTTCTAAGATCTTTAGGTCGATGGCATCAAGTTTCATTTTATGCTCTATTTTCCACTTAAAACGGTATTTTATTTTGTTTTAAGGCGTTAAAACCAGTGATTCGAGATTAAAATTGGTGCTTTTGTGTCTAGAATCGTTTTTTACCTATATTTTTTTGACGGCTTAGACCATGAATGCTCCTATCGACCCCCGCTTGAATCAGTGGCTATTGCACGAATCCGATGCCGACCCCACTGAAACCAAAGAATGGCGTGAAGCATTGCTGGCAACCATCGCACAGAGCGGCCCAGAACGAGCCCGCTTTTTACTCGATGAACTCGCGCAAGTCGCCGAGTCCTTGCAGCTCGGGTGGCAACCACCCCTGTGTACACCCTACATCAATACGATAGGCGTTAACAAGCAACCCCCATTCACGGGTGACTTGGCTGTTGAAGAACGACTCGCGGCCATCATGCGATGGAATGCCTTGGCGATGGTGGTTAAAGCCAACCAAGCTTATGGCGAGCTCGGCGGGCACATTGCCAGCTATGCCAGCGGTGCCGATTTGTTTGAGACGGGTTTCAACCATTTCTTTCACGGTAGAGAAGGCCTAGATGAAGGCCAGCACCGAGGCGATTTGATTTTTTTGCAGCCACACAGCGCACCGGGCGTGTATGCCCGCGCCTTCCTTGAGGGACGGCTCACAGAGGAAGACCTCACCCACTTCCGACAAGAAATCACCGCCACAAAAAAAGGCATCCAAGGGCTTTCAAGCTACCCTCACCCGACATTGATGCCCAATTTTTGGCAGTTTCCCACTGGTTCCATGGGCATTGGACCCATCAGTTCTATCTACCACGCCCGATTCATGCGCTACCTCAGCCACCGGCAGGTGCTCGACTGCTCAAGCCGCAAAGTCTGGGGCATATTTGGTGATGGTGAGATGGACGAACCAGAGTCAATGAGCGCCCTGACCTTGGCCGCGCGGGAAGGCTTAGATAACTTGGTTTGGGTGGTCAACTGCAACTTACAACGCTTAGATGGGCCTGTGCGCGGCAATGGCCGCATCATTGATGAGCTGGAGCGTTTATTCAAAGGCGCGGGTTGGAATGTGATCAAACTGGTCTGGGGCAGCGACTGGGACGGGCTGTTTGCCCGTGACACCGAAGACGCCCTGATCAAAGCGTTTGCCAACACCGTTGATGGTCAGATGCAAACCTTCGCTGCCAAAGACGGGCCTTACAACCGTGAGCACTTTTTTGGACAGAACGAAGCCCTGATCAAACTCGCTCAAGGCATGACCGATGAGCAGATTGACCGACTCAAGCGCGGTGGACACGACTTGGTTAAAGTCCATGCCGCCTACACCGTGGCCGCCCAACACGTGGGGCAACCAACGGTCATTCTGGCGCAAACCAAAAAGGGCTATGGCATGGGTGCCGCGGGACAAGGAAAGATGACTACTCATAGCCAAAAGAAGTTAGAGCGCGAGGATTTGATCGCTTTCAGAAACCATTTCAACTTGCCACTGACCGATGAGCAAGCCGCCGCCTTGGATTTCTACAAGCCAGCACCGGACAGCGAAGAAATGCGTTACTTGCATGCCCAGCGTGAGGCCTTAGGGGGCTACTTACCGGCGCGTCAAACCACCTGTCAAACCGTTGCCGTGCCGCCACTAGAAAAGTACGCCACCTTTGCCCTAGAAGCCAATGGCAAAGAAATGAGCACCACCATGGCGTTTGTGAGATTGCTTGGGCAATTACTCAAAGACAAGGCCCTTGGACCCCGTATCGTTCCGATCGTGGCCGACGAAGCACGCACCTTTGGCATGGCTAACTTATTCAAGCAGGTCGGGATCTATTCCAGCCTTGGACAGCGCTATGCACCAGAGGACATTGGATCGGTACTCAGTTATCGCGAGGCCAATGAAGGGCAGATCTTAGAGGAAGGCATTTCTGAAGCAGGTGCCCTAGCCAGTTGGACCGCGGCAGCCACAAGCTACAGCGTGCATGGTCTGGCGATGTTGCCCTTTTATATCTATTACTCCATGTTTGGCTTTCAGCGAGTGGGTGACCAAATATGGGCCGCCGCCGATCAATGCGCCCGTGGGTTTTTGATTGGGGCCACTTCCGGTCGTACCACTCTTGGCGGTGAGGGCTTGCAACACCAGGACGGCACCAGCCATGTGGTGGCAGCCACGATCCCAAACTGCAAAGCCTACGACCCCGCCTTTGCTGCTGAACTTGCAGTCATCATCGATCAGGGCATGCAAGACATGCTCGTGGAACAGAAGAATCTCTTCTACTATGTCACCGTGATGAACGAAAACTATCCGCAACCAACCGTCGATATCAAGCACCGCGAGGCGATACTCAAGGGCGGTTATCTGTTCAAACATTTACCCGCGCAAAGCAAATCTAAAAAAGCGGCCACCAAAGTGGCATTGATGGGATCTGGTGCGCTCTTAAACGAAGTCCTCAAGGCCGGTCAAATGCTCAGTGAACAAGGCCATGACGTCAGTATCTACAGCGTCACCAGTTGGAGCGAACTGGCACGCGATCAAACGGGCTACGTCCGAGACTTGCTCGGCACCGACTCGGGTACCATCGTCGCAGTCAGTGATTATGTGCGAGCGGTAC
>Ga0222710_1001074_pt1 | contig 11118 bp, 10 predicted proteins | sample AntAcemetage1696_FD_181143 | JGI IMG/M metagenome (GOLD analysis project Ga0222710, IMG submission 181143) | Saline water microbial communities from Ace Lake, Antarctica - #1696 | ecosystem: Environmental > Aquatic > Non-marine Saline and Alkaline > Saline | place: Antarctica: Ace Lake... | reverse complement strand
ACTAAGTGTTTGAATACTAAGTGTTTGAGATGCGCGCTGTTTTTATTCAGACGTGAATGTAGAACGTAGCATGTCATACTTCTGCTGATTTATTGCCCCAGCTAGCAGCGTCTGCCCTGGCGCCGCATGTTACCGAACCTTCTTCGTAAACAGCCAGTTTGCGCCTTTCAGAAACGCATTTTTATTCCTCAGCGCCTCGTCGTTAATCAGAAGCATCACCGCTGGCGGCGCGAGCACGGATGATAAATACCCTGACGCGCAAAGCCCGACAACGGCGGTGACGTGTGAGTACGCGCCGCTTACTATCGGCGCGTCGGTCGCTTTTTGATTTGCGTTTACGAATTTCTCGTGCGCCAGGTCCCAACCCAGCCACGTTCCCCGCCACACCGCGACGCAGCTTATTCCGATGCCGTACAGCAGCAGGTACCGAGTCGCTTTAGTAACGGGTGTGCTATTAATTTCTGCGTTACGCAACACCATGGGCGCTGCGATTCTTTGTACGCCTGCGAGTCCGGCGACGCCCGCCGCGAACGACGCCAACGCCGATTTCCCAACATCCTCGGGAAACACAACCCCGTCCATCACGTACCACGCGCCTCGCCAGAACGTCGCCACACCCATCGCGACGCCGATTTGCGTGGGAAGCTTGGACCAGGGGACGCACGCCAGGCTCGCGGCGATGTCATCCACACCACTCGCGCTGTGTGACCCGCGTGTGGCGTTTCCGAACGTGTGTGCGGGTTGCCCGAAACTCGATTTGGTGCCGAACGAGCGATACGCGTGTGTGGAGCAGCACGGCGTCGCGATGGACGTCGCGCGCGCGGAGGTTTCAGCACACTTCAAAAACAGTGCACACGTCTCGGATGATCGTCGCATTATGCCTCCCAAGACACACGCGTTCCTCGGCTGCGCGAGGAGATGTGTCCTTTCGGTGGTGCGCGAGATTAATCATTTAAAAGCGAGTCGCTCCAAGAACGAGACTTCAGTGTGCGACGCGGACCCTGGTGCCGGTCCGAGGGGTCGCGAGGCATGTCGGCGAGACGAGCTGCGACTCGGCTCGCGACGACGACGTGCCGCGGGGTCCGTGACCGCGTGCCGTGTTTGTCCAAAGACCGAGCCGTGGACGTCGATCGCGTGGTTCGCACCAATGCCAACACGTGGTGCTTTTCCGCGACGTGGCATCGCGACGATGGGCTGGACTACGACGACCGGCGCGCGAGCGCACGTGCCGCGGGACCTTTAATCAAAGGGTTCGCCAACACGTATTCCACGCACACAAACCGAAAACGTACCGCCCCGCAAACGCAAGTTTCGTCGTTCACGGTGCACAGGCGGAACCAAGCGTCGGCGGATCATCCGCAATCAAAGGGAGACGACGACGATGCGAACGCCGCGAACGCCCCGGCGGTTACAAAAAATAAACCGGCATTCGCAGACTACTTCACTAAAAGCTCCTACAAAGACTTACCACAAGGTACTTTCGAAATAAGCGTGGTGAGTGGGGTGTTGATGGCAGGCCACGCGTGCGTCGCGCCCGTGTTGCCAGCCTTCGCGATTGAGTTCGGCGCGAGCGCCGCGGAAGTCGGCGCGACGCTTTCGTCATTCGCGCTCGCGAGGCTTGTTTTGAATTACCCATTTGGTTTGTTCGCGGACTGGAAAGGAAGGAGGCCTTTGTTAGTAATAGGGCCGTTAATCACCGCGTGCGGGATGTTGGGCTGCGCGTTCAGCGCGACGTTACCGGAACTGCTGTTTCACCGCTTCGTCGCGGGCGCCGGAAGCGCCGCGTACGCGGCGGGCGCGGCCGCGACGTTGACTGACTTGAGCACTCAAAATAACAGGGGCCGTGTGCTCGGTGCGAACCAGGCGTTTTCGTTAGCAGGCGCGGCGGTTGGTCCTGCGTTAGGGGGAGCCTTAGCGGGGGTTACGTACTTTGGCGAGTTCGCGACGCGCGCGCCGTTCGTAGCCGTCGGGGGTTTGTGTTTAGTCGCGGCGGCACACGCGGCGAGGAAAGCCCCCGAGACGCTTTCGGTACCGACGACCTCCAGGGTGAATAGTCATACGAACACTTTTGGGACACACACCGGAGCGCTGACCACTACGTCGGGGGAGGTCGTTTCTGGTGACGACGGTACGTTTGAATGGAAAACCCCGTCTGGTGAATCCTCCGAAAAAATCTCCAGGGTTTCCAAAGCGCGCTCCGATTTTTTCGCCGCCTCGGGCGTTAACTCCGCTTTGTTTTTCTCAGGCTCCGGTGGCAGAGCTACGTTACTCCCGTTGCTCGCGGCGTCGACGCACGGTTTAGATGTAGGCGAAATAGGAACCCTGTTCAGCGCCATGGCGTTGACTTCGTTAGTAGGCGCGTGGCCGGCTTCTTTGTTGGCGGATAGTTTCCCGCGCCGAAACGTCGTGGTCGGCGCTATGTCGGTATCGACGCTCGCGGTTTTAGCAACAGCCATGGCTCCGTCAAAAGAGTTATTCATAGCATCATCAATCGCGTGGGCAGCAGCGCACGCAGCGATGGGACCGGCACCTGCCGCGTACGCCGCGGATGTATCAGGCCCGAAACAAAACCGAGGGACGTCCTTAGCGACGTACCGGACGTGCGGCGACGTCGGTATGCTTATTGGGCCGGTTTTTTTAGGAGCGTGCGCTGACGTGGTTGGCGCACCAGCGGCGCTCGCGGTGAACGGGGTGATTCTAGGAACAGCCGCGGTGGGGTTCAGATTGATGGCGTCAAACAGGGACCACAGAGGGTTGGGTAGTTTGAAAAAAACAACCACCGTGAGTTGACGTCGAGGAGGAAATAGGAGTCGATCCAAATATTTAGGAACACGTTTTAGACGACGACACTCTTGTGTGATAATTTATCTATCGATACTGTACATTGTAGTGAATTGGTTTTTCTTTTTATTACAAGTAATAAACGTCTACGCTACGTCACTTGTTTATCTCGTCTGGCATCGTCTCGTATCAAGTTTCGTATCGGTTCAGGTTCATGGGGCGTCTCGAGGAAGGAAAACACGGGGTTGGGATCATCGACGCTTAGGCTTTCTTCCGCTTCCGCCCGCTGCGTTCTTTGTCGTACTCCTTCTGTCTGCTCTTGTTGATGTCTTCGTTGCCCTAGCATAACTGGCAAGTCCGGCCACCGGTTACGTCGGCGCAGGTGTGCCAGGATGTGGTCTCAGAAGCCAGGCAGCTCACGCACGTCCTCCCCGCTTCCTTCGCGAGTTGCAGCGACTGCGAAAAAATAAAAAGTGGAACGTCGAGGCGTTTAGCGAAACGGTTCTGGATGGAACATCGAGGTTCAGTGGGGGAAATTGGGGAATGCCCACCTCTTTGTCGGAGCACGGGTAGCAGAACCACAGGTCCTTGTTGTCCTTGTCGCGCTGCGAGTGGCGCCAGTTCTTCACAACGGAGAAGCCCTTGCCGCAGCCGGCGGCGCCGCACACGCGGTCGGGGGCGCCGCCTGTTTTCTGAAGCACTTGATGCAGACCGGCTTGTTCGTTTCGATCTTGCTGGCGCGCCACTCGCCTGTCTGGTCAGTGCCGCAATCGGCGACAGAGCAGACCAGCTCGATGCCCTGCGAAGGATTTTTTTAGGGTTAGCTCTACACGCACGTGTTGGACACATGCGATAACCGAGGATTGGTCGTGGGCATCGCGACATACCTGGTCGATCCACCTTTTGGCGCGTTGCGCTTTCGTCGGGTCCTTCTTGTTGACGGCGCGGAGACGAGCGAAACGCGTTTAGTCAGCTTTTGCGAGAACGCCGCGAAGGAAGAAGAACACGGATTGGGGAAGAGAAACCTTCAAGCGCGGAGAAGGGCGTCACGTATCAGGGCTTGCCGTCAATGCCCGTTTTTTTGGGCGCCACCGAATCGGTCTCGGGCGTCGTATCCACCGGGCACGGCTCGCAGCACATGGGCTCGTCGCTCGCCGCGGGCGGAGCGCTTTGCGTCGTTCGGACGGCGACGAGTTCGTCCGCCGCCGTCTCGCGGCGCTCGATCGCAGCGGCGGCGTTAGCAGCCTTGGCCACCCGCCTCGAGCGCCGATCTTCGTGGAGCTTTCTCCAATGATTCTTGCACTCTTCGTTCCACTGGACCGGGTCGGTGTGCCGGAGCGCCTGCGACGCGAAAGGATGCGGATGAGGAAATCGGGAAAAAAGTCAGATCTGCGCTGAGAGCGTCGCGTCGCGAGCGAAAGCGCACAGCTGTGCGCCGACGCCCGCGATTCGGTTCGAGAAGAAATTGGGACATCGCGGGACGGGTTTTCGACGTACATCCAATCGAATAGCGTGCTCGCGCGCTTCCGGGTCCTTCTCGTACTTGGAATCGAGGGTGTCCAGGGTGGTTCCCGGCCCGGTAGCCGCGGCGCCGGACAGCTGTTCGTTTGCGGGCTCGACACGGGGGAACTTAGGCGGTCTTGGCTTTGGGACGTCAGCAACGTCGGTGTAGTCCACGGCCTTGCGGACGCGAAGGACCATATCGAAGGTGGGGTCCGGGGGGGTAGGCTTCCCCTTAGGGTTGCGGCGCTTGACGGGCTTGAATGAGTTGGGGTTCTTGGACCCGCCGGCGCCGCCCGCGGCGTGCGTCGTGTGGGAAAGCGGAGTTTCGACCCGAGAGCGGGCAGTCCCAAGCGGAGCATCATCTCATCGTTCCGGGCGATGCGCTCGGCGCGCTGCCGCTCGTACAGGGTCAAACCCTGTGTGTGTGTACGTGGGAGGAAGGGGGCGCGGCGGTGGGTCAGTGAGTGTCGCGCGCGCGCTCATCGTCGTCGCGCGGCGGTTGCCGTTCGAGGAAGAAAATAACGCCGTCGTGGTCGTGGCGGGGTCAGGACGAGGTAAGAAGGAAGAGAGCGCGGGAGGGGGGGGGATGCGCACATCAGGTCCCACGCCGGTGTCGGAGTCCGACATCGAGGCGGTCGAGCAAATGTGCGGCGTCTCGCGAGTATTTTCGGTTCGACGAGGCGTGTGGGTGCAGCAGGTGCACGTGGAAGTGCGAAAGGGGAAGGAACACGCAATCATTATAGAGAAAAATTGCTTCGTCTCCCAAAATTTCACGTCTAATCCTCTTCATCCACCGCTAAGCTCGTTTCACCGGGTGTGATTCCAGTCGCGGCGACGAAATGCGGTGTTCGGTCGCGCGTGCGTTTAGGCGCAACGGCGAGAAGGTCATCCCGGGGTATCGCGCACCACCCGTTTTCGTCGTCGTCTTTCTCGTTGTTTCCGTTCGCGCGCGGCGTCGCGACTCGGAAATCATCCTCCACGGTCGTCCACATCGGTTCGAGGTGCTCCACGTCAGTGACTTTGTCCAGCGCGCGAACGAACCGAAGAATCTCGTTCACACCTCGTGCAGCATCCACGGCGGCGTCGCCTACGGGCGGAGGGAGGTTCGCCCTCCGCGCCAGCGCCGCGAGTTCATGCGCAGTCACGTCGTCACCGTGTTTATCACCATCAACATCGTCGCCGTGCGTCTCGGTTTTCGGGTGGAGTAGGTCCGCGGTGGACCACGTCGGGGCTGTGGGGAACGCTGGGTGCGTGGTAGCGGTGTCACGACGCGTCGAGGTGTTACTGGGGAGACCGAACCCACCGGTGTGACTTGATGCAAACCGCAGGCGCACGGCAGTGTCGTGGGCGACGAGCTGGTGTTCGCGGGCGTTGGGCACCGATCGCGCGTTTCCGGACGTGGACGCCGACGACGCGCGCGCCGCACGAAGTGCCCGGAGGATTCGCGCACACGACACCGACGTCGCCGACATCGCGACGCGGCGCGTGTGGTTGGGTGAGAACGGGGCGGTGATGCGCCACGCGGACTGAACGGGGGCGGAGGTCCATCGCGTTAATAATGAGAAATACTTTCGTACTCTCCAACGTTATTTCGGCGTTGCCACTCTCGGATGCGCGTTGGGGCGCGCATCTCAGCAGTCGACGTGATGCTACGCGGATATGGGCGTGGGGAGGGGCGCGGCAGATGGCGTGGTGGTCGCGGTCGCGGTCAGGGGCGTCGGAATCTCGACCGTGATGCGCCTGACTTTTCGGTCCTTCTATCGAAACGAATGTCGCACTTGTTACGCCACGGTGCTGTGGAAGCCGGTCTCGGGGATGCGATGGACGCTGCCGGTTTCCTACCCCTAACCGACGTGCTGTCACTTCCGCGTTTCGCAGGCATCACCGAAGCCGATATCAACACGCTCGTGGCGAACTGCCCGAAAGGACGATTCGAGTTGAAGGATGATTCGTTTGGCAACGCGGCAGATGACGAGACGCGCGCCGGCACGTGTAATGAAATGCGTAACACAAAGGCTACTACGGTCGAGACGGGCAACGAAACGGAAGCTGCCAATACCGTTTGCAAAATTGGTGGTAAAAAAATCCGCGCAACGCAAGGCCACACCATGCGCCACCCGGTGTTGGACGACGAAGCGATGCTGACGCGTCTGGATGAGGAATCGGTTGGCACTTTCTTGATTCGCGAAGCGGCGCACGGAACGACTCTGTCTGCTTTTGAGGCAATAAAAAACCAAGGCCTCTCCGTAATGCGCAGGAGACACGTACACCTGTCCAGAAGCGTACCGGTAAAGGGGAGGGAAACCGTTTCGGAAACCGTTTCGAGCGGCGACGGCGGCGTTTGTAAAAATCAAGCAAGCGGTTTCCGCGGAGACGCAACCGTTGCGGTGTGGGTCGACGTCGCGCGCGGCGTTCGCGAGGGGGTTCCTTTTTTTATATCACACAACGACGTGGTGCTCTCGCCGGGAGAAGGGGACACAGGAGTTGTGCCGATACGGCTGTTGCTGCGAGCGGAGTTGATCAAGACTGGGGAGGCGTTGGAGTTGTAGGCGTAAATAAATAGGCCACTCTTGTAAAATGCAGACACTTTTCATCGTTCTTCAGATTCAACATCGCCGCACACTCCTCGGCACGTTTCGCGATGTCCTCCACAGGGTACGCCCCTGGGTGGCTCGCGGATTACGCCACCGTTGGTTCGGCTTTGAAGAAGAACTACTCCGCGCTAGGCCCGTTCGAAGCCTCGGACGTTGTCATCGGCATGACTTATCTCATGGAAGAGGAGCGCGTCCGACGCGCGTCGAAAGGGGCGGATGAGATACACAGGATAGACGCGGAAGGCGTGCTCGGTCCCGGTCCGAACGCAGCCGAGCTAACTGATTTGCGCAAACTGTGCTTCGCCGTGGAGGCGTCGTACCTGGAAGATAAACACGCAGTCGCGGCGGCGATTCAACCCTTGGGCCACGTGGTTGTGGTGTGCAAACCCGAAAGCAAGTTCCAACAGCCGGCGTATTTCGTTTCCCGAAATGATGAGACCGGGGACGTGCACTTGGTGGTCCGAGGCACAGCAAGCTTGATGGATGCGCTGACGGATGCGGATTGCGACGCGGATGCTCTTTTCGAAGGATCGGACGGTGTACTGGCCAACGCCAGGGCGCACCGCGGGATGGCCGCGGCGGCGCGGTGGATCGTCGATGAGTGCGGCGAGGTTCTGAAATCGCAAATCGCGCTTCTCGAGGGTTCGGCAAAGAAACCAAGAATCACGGTGTTGGGGCACAGCTTAGGCGCCGGCACCGCCGCGCTGGCGACGGCGATGATGCACCACAGCATACCAACCCTTCGGTGCGTCGCGTTTGCGACTCCGCCGTGTCTCGATTTCGAAGGCGCCGAGTCGTGCGTTCCGTTCCTAACCTCCGTTGTGCTCCACGACGACGTCGTGTCGCGAGCGTCCCTGGCGAACGTGGAGGACCTGCGCGCGCGGTTACAGGCGATCGACTGGAGGAGTTCATTCGCGAAAGATACACCGAAACTGCAGTTCGCGGTGGAATCAGTGGGCAGCGCGTCGGACAAGATGGGCGACGCGCTTGAAAAGATGCAGAAGCGAACACTCGTTGCGGCGGAGAAGGGCGCTACGTTCGCCGCTGCGGCGGCCGCGAAACTGTTCGGGAAGAAACAACCAACGGCGGAGAACGACGGGAGCGACAAGGTTTCACTAAAAGCCGGCGCCGCCGTGGACGCCGCGGTCGCGGCTGGCAAGGCGGGTATGCACGTCGCGAACTCTGTGGCGAGTTCGGGAAGGTCGCTCGTGTCAAAGTTCGGGGCGTCATTCGGACTTGGGCGACCGACGGCGGACAAACCGGGGGATGAAAAAAACGCTCTTGGTGAAAAAAATATAATCCCCCCGCCGCACTTGTTCGTCCCCGGCCGCGTGTTCCACCTGCGTCGAGATGCGGACGGCGCGGGAGCGTCCGCCGCGCTTGTGCGACGGGATGCCGGCACCATGGCGCGCATCGAGTTATCCTCCTCACTAGTCGCGGATCACGGATTGAGTGAGTACTCGGAAGCCCTCGATTCGCTTTCGGTTCGGGCGGGTTGCTCAAAAAAACTCCCCAAAGTGGAAGTCGTCGGGACGTTGGAGTGGAGGGAGGTCAACCCGCATGTTGGTACGCTCGCGAAAAGCGCGCCTTTAGTCGCCGCGCTCGGTGGGTTTGCTGCGGCAGGGCCGGTAGGCGCCATCGCAATGGGGGGGGCGGCGTTTTACGCGACGAGCAAAAATCCCCGCGCCAAAGCCGCCGCGGCGGAGGCGTTGGAGAAGGCGAAACGGTGGTCCAAACGCGAGACGTGTTTCGTTTTAGCGCACGAGACGTGTTTGAAGATTCGGTCTGTGGAGGTTGGGGAGCTGCGTCCGCAGAAGTTCCAGCTGCACGGCGGGAAGGAGGCTAAATACGCAGTGAAACGAGTGTTGGCTTCTAAGAATCAGAGTCCAGCAACGGCGGACGCGTCGACGCCAACAGATGCAGAAAATTCCACGAGCGACTCAAACGACGGAAACGTTATCGAGATTTACGAAGTCGACCCCGGCGCGGAGAGCGACGCGATTTTGATTCGCGTTCCCCCGGGCGGCGCCTCGGTGGAAATGTGGCTCAAAGCCCTGGAGCGGTGCTGTCGCGGTGACCGGGACGACCCGAAACCGGATGCGCTGGTGTGAGTGATACTCGTATTTATTAGTGAGTCGTGTGTGATGAAATACCATCTTTCGATATTCATGAAAGTTTCGGCCAAAAACTCGTCCCAACCGGTTCGTCGTGTGCCATCCAAGACGACAAGTGTGTCCCGTTCTCGTCGTCGCAGGTCATTGGGGGACGCGCGCGGCGCGGCGGCGGGGGCATCTGCGGGGTGTGCGGTATTCGGGTGGTAAGGGTTCGGGTCGGAGTCGAGGTTCGAGGTCCGATGTCGGACGACTCTCTTTTCCACACGCACCGACTAGCGAAGACGGATTCCATGGCATCGCTTGCGTTGCGGTACGGGGTTTCGGTTCGGGACGTAAAACGAGCGAACGGCGGGGTGATCAGTGACGCGACGTTACACGCGCGCGTGTCTGTGCGCATACCGCGCACGGCGCTGGCGGAGGGCGCGCCTTTGCCTGGAGGCGGGGGCTTGACCGGGGCGGTGAAGCCGAAAACCGGAAGCAACGCGCTGGAAGAGATGCGGAAATATTACGGTACCTCGACGTCTGGCGCGCCGGGGACAGACGGTCCGGATAAATCCGCGGGCACGGGACCGGAAATGGAATCAACACGCGCGTTTTACGGGGGTACACAAACTGCGAACAAAGTCACGCGGGTCGGGAGCGGCCCTTTGTTGGCGTCCCCATTGGACGAGACGTCACGGAACGACTCGACGAGCGAAAATCAACGAGACCCAAAAACGTCTCACGGAGGCGTGTCGATATGGTCGTTCCATGGCAGGGACAAGGCATTGATGTCCCCTCCCACCACTAAAACAGCCACGGGGGCGACCGTTCCCGCAGTCCAAGGGATCGCAGGTGCCGGAACAGGCAGTAGCGGGAGTTTAAATTTAGGGTTCTTCAGCCGCGTGAAGAAATTCGCGGTCGAGTCGAACCTAGCGGCGGATGTCGCGGCTTTAGCGGTGGGGGCGGGGTGGGACCCCGTTGTGAGGAACGGGGCGCGTGTGACACACAAAGACGCGACCCAGCGGAAAACAGCTCAGCCCCCAGGGTCGGAAAGAAAGGGAAAGGGAGACTGATGAGACGAGTTTATCAATACCGAGCGCAATCGAAAAATCATGGACGAACCTTTTTACATCGCTATCATATATACACCGGCTCGTTGCTTGTGGCTCGTTGCTTGTTAAAATAAATACACCTCTTCCATCCCACCAACTCACCTCGGCGTGGTGAGAAACTGCGTCGGGGACATGGTCAGGTTGAGGTCGTTCGGTGTGAGGGCCGGGCTTCTCGGAGTCCCGCCCCATCGCTCTAAAACCGCTTTCCGCAACGTTTTGTTCCCCTGGTTAACCACGCCAGGACCTCGCTGGCCGGGAATCTCGCCAACCGCCCTGCCGCCGGTACCCGCTATCGCAAGCAGGGGCGTCCCTGCTTCGTCCAGTGGCACGCCGTTGTCGCCCATGATTTGAAGACGAGGAGGGCGTTTCTTTTTCACAGGCAGGGCGTTTTGCGTCATGATGCCCGGCGGTCGCGCGCCGGTGGCGCTCTGCAAATCGCGCCCGCGGTTGCCGCTGGATTTCATTCGGGAATCGACCTGCTGCCGTGCGATGAGATCTCGGTGCGGCCCTCCTTTCCACGGCGCGACGAGCGCGAACGACGAGCCATCATCGGCGGCGCTTGGTAAATCACCAAGCACGTACTCACCTTCGCCCGTCGTGGCGCCGGTGGCGTCGTCGTATTCGCCCTCGCCCGAGGCCGCCGCGCCGGGCGCGTTGTATTCGCCCCCGCCACCGGTACCACCGGGACCGTTGTCGTACCCACCAGCAGTAGTCATGTTCTCGAACGAGCCTTGCGTGCCGGTCCTCGAGATGAGCAGATCGGGCACGGTTCTTTTTTGCCGCGGCGATTGCCGCGGCGATTGGGATTTCATCGATTCGCTTCGTTTGATTTCGCTCAACCGCCGGCGGCTGCCCGGGGATAGCGTACCTAACGTCTCAACCGCGCGGTGCGCGGCTTTGTCCCAAAAACGGGGCGTCACCGCGTTTCCGATGCGCTGGGACAGGTCACCTGCCGAGTTCGCGAACTTCAACCGTTTACTCGGGTGCGCCGCGTCGGGTAAACCAGAATTCGCTTTTCTTTTTTCCGTGTTT
>Ga0222710_1001070_pt1 | contig 11144 bp, 7 predicted proteins | sample AntAcemetage1696_FD_181143 | JGI IMG/M metagenome (GOLD analysis project Ga0222710, IMG submission 181143) | Saline water microbial communities from Ace Lake, Antarctica - #1696 | ecosystem: Environmental > Aquatic > Non-marine Saline and Alkaline > Saline | place: Antarctica: Ace Lake... | reverse complement strand
TGGAACACTACGGTGCGTTTTTTTTCAACTCGCCGCGAAAGTTGTTACCGCGCTGGACGTTAGTAACAGTTACTAGTACTGGTAACTGTTAATAAGTCTGACCTGCGGTACCACACACTTACACTACCTCCCGGACCACCGCTTGTCACGTAACCAACGCCCCCCTTCTCACCGCCGTTGACACTAAATACCCCTACCCGAATAAAAACTCGTATAACAGGCGTGAAATACTGGAACAAAAAGTTTCCCGACTGGCCGATCGTGATGAGACGGTTCTAAGGTTTAAACGCCGGTTGGAACCGAGTGTCGTTCGTGAACCACACGTGTCACGAGACAACGAGAACGGCGAATCGCGCCTCGCAAAGCCGGCCACGCAACGGCGTTAGTCGCGGCGATGGCTGAGAGTGGGTGAGAGCGCGGCGTCGCGAGAGTCGAAAAAAATGTGTCAAAAAATGCATTGCCAAAAACCAAGGGATTTTTCTTTTAAAAAAACAACATTCGTCCCACTTTCGATCGCCTCCAGTTTCGTCGTCGAAGTGACACGTCTTCCTTCAATCACAACGTCACGCGTTCGGCATGCTGACCGCCGCGAGCTGCGCGTTGGTGTGCTCCGCTCGACCGGCGTTTCGCGTGTCTCGCGTTTCCGCCTCCCGCGTCTCTCGCAGCATGGCTGCGAAAGCATCTGTCCAATCCGCCAGCACCACGGAAACCGCCGTGTTCGCGCTCGGGTGATTCTGGCACTATTCAGCTTACGTCGCAAAGCTGGATGGCGTGGTGTCGCAGCGGGTGGGGTACACTGGTGGTACCAAAGAGAACCCTACGTACGGCTCGGTGTGCGGGGGTGACGGGCACTCAGAGGCGGTTCTGATAGAGTTCGACCCTTCGCGGATTTCGTACGAAGCTCTTCTTGAAACGTTCTGGGCGGAACACAACCCGAGCGGATACAAGCCGAAACCGCAATACAAGAGCGCGATTTGGGCGCAAGACGCGCAACAGGAGCTCGCGGCGAGGAAATCGAAAAAAACAATCGAGGATAAGTACAACAAAACCCTGCACACCGATATCGAAGCACCATCCAAGTGGTGGGACGCCGAGGAGTACCACCAGGATTACATCGCGAAGCAAACGGGCCGGGGATGGTGATGGAGTAGTCGTTTTTTATAATCGCGCTCACGTCGGGTTTCGATTGAAAGCAATGAAGGCGACTGGCGCAAAGGAACGGCCGACGCCACTCCGTGCCAGTCTGCCAGAACCTCTTTCGTCGACACCTTTTTTTCGCGAGCGACGGTAAATTGTAATAGAGTATTAGAACTGTTGAAGCGGACAACGCGTCGCGTATACTAGTCTATAATCGACTCACGCGCCCTCTCCATTTTTTTTCGCAAGCGGTCGAAGCAGCAACTCCCGCGTCAGCGGGGTTTGTTTCTCCCCCCCGTCGCTTTCTTTTTTCTCCGCCACCCCCGGAAACAAGCTGCTCTCCTTGCCCTTCCCGAACCCTACGAACTTTAGCGAATCGTCAAACGCCTGCACCACCGCGAACGGCCCGTTGTGCCCCGGCTCGGCGACGATTGGCGATTCCATCACCACGTAGTGCGTTCCAAACTCGGACGTGAACACGCCGCCGTCGTGCTGGTGTCCCGAAATCACCGCGGCGACCACGTCCCTCACTTCCTCCCGCTCCAGGATGTCGAGCAAGTCCTGGTAGTTCCACAGCAATGTTCGGCCTGACAGCTTCGCGGTGGACTCGGGGTGCGCTTACGATAGGAAAAACGAGCCGTGTCAGTCTTTCGTGATGTGAGGGAGTATTTACGGGCGGGCAATCGGCGAAACGCGGAGGCGGCATTTTGGAAACGCGCAAGCAAGACGTACCCAGCAGGTGCGAAAACAGCACCACGCGTTCGTTTTTACGCGCCGCTTCGTCGATTTCCGTTTTTACCCACCGTAGCTGTGCTTCCCCCAAGCCCCCGTTGAACGGCACCCACCGAGATTCCAAACCTGTCAGGTTCTTGAAGTAAGGGAAAGTTCCGGACATGCGTTCCGTGACCAAAACGTCCGGGTTTTCGGCGACGAACTTTTTACAGTTTTCGTTTTTTTCGCAAAGAAGCGCCAGCGCGTGTTCGTCTAAACCCTCCTCCCGTCCGTTCCTGTAAATGGAGACGTCATACGAATCAAGCACTATGACTTTCCACCCAGTCGCGGGTGCGAAGGAGTAGTGGAAGTCCCCGAACTCGTTGGCGCACTTGAACGGAAGCGGGTTACCCGCCGGCGCCCGGACGCCGTTTCGCAACTCCTCGCGCGTGAAGTTGTACAGCTCGTGGTTCCCAACCGTGAAGTGCCAGTTTTTGCACGCGCAGTTTTTAAGCACGGACATCACCTCGCCGAGCTGGTCAAGCGCCTCACGTTTCGGCCGGAACTCGTCGTTCGCGAAATCAAACGCGCACTGGTGGTCGATGATGTCGCCGTTGTGCAGCGCGAAATCAAGGTCGTGTTCGTTGAAGTACGTCACCGCATCCTTCGCCACGACCAGGGAGTTCCTATAACGACGCCACTGCGTTCCCGTGAAGTTGGGTTTGTCGTCCACATCAGCGTACTGGATATCAGCCAGCAAGCCGAAGGTAAACGCTGGAGCCTCCGTTCCGGATTGCGACGACCGGGTGGCCATCGTGTCAACCCGGGCGTGGTCGCGACCACGCGGGTCCGTGAACGAAAACGCGCGATTTGTGATCGGGAAGGGCACACCACGCGAAACCGATCGACGCGCTGCGGTGGGGAGCGCGGGGCCCGTGCGACGGGTCACAAAACTCGTGCTCGCGCCGCACACCTGAAACGCGAACGCACGACTCATGCGGCGTGCGCGCGCGCGACTTTGTGTCCGGGACCGGCCGGTGATGACGACACACCCGGTAAATGTGAGAAGCCGGCAAGTGTCCATGACGAAAATCCGACGGAAAAGGACGTGCCCTTTCGCCAGAGAACGCCTGCGCAATGAAACTCTCTTCTATCTCGTGCTACATCCATCCAAAAAAACTACCCCTACCGCACACCGCTGTTGGCCATCCGTGTCACCACGCGTTCGATCGCCGCCAGTTCTTCCAACCTCGCGCGTTCCGTTGCGCGCGCCAGCTCCACCCGGGCGTCGACTAAACAATTCAAAAGCTCTTTGTGCACGTCCTCCGCCGCTTCCAACTGCGACGCGCTCATGTCCTCGACGCCGATGCCTAGCAAGTTCTTAAGCTTCACTTTCAGCCCAGACGCGGTGGGGTGGGTTTTGTCAAGACGAGCTTTCGCTTCGTGTTCCCAGGAAACCACCGTGGAGGAAGAAGGTTGGGAAACAGTCGGGAATTTCCGCGCCGCCGGTTCGGAAACTTTTACCGTTTCTGCACTTTTCACAGGCGCCGCCTTGAACGCCTTTTCCGTCGCCACGAAAGCCCACGACTTTGTTTGGCTTGAAGGCGCGGGGGCGGGGGCGGGGGTACTGGTGGTAGACATCGACTCGCATACCGCCGAAACCGAGGTCGTATCGGAACCCGATCGTGAAGTCTCGACCTTCTCAGGTTTTGGTGGCGCCGCGAGAACCGCCGCGGCGGGTTCCTCATTTTTTTCTGTTTCCGTAACCGTCTCGTGCGCCGCAAACGCAGCCGCCCACCTGGGCGCCACCGCCAACGCCACGTCCTCCTCATCCGCATCACCACGTTCCACATGCCCTGAAGCCACGTCGGTTTTAACCCTAAACCCTTTCTTCTTCATCTTCTTCTTCGAGAGTTTAGGGTTTGAGGTTGAGGGTTTGGTTGAGCTTTTGTTATCGCTATCCTCCTCCGCGAGACTCGCCGCCACCGCCGCCGCGCGTTCCTCCGCGACGCGCATCGCCAACTGCAACGCTTTTCCCGTCTCCGCGTGCCCTTCGCGCTCCGCCTCCGCCGCCGGTACCTCTCCTTTTGCGTTTCTCGCGAACGGGCTCGCCCCGGCTTCAAGCAAAACCTCAACGCACCCAACAGAAGAAACACACGCGGCGTAGTGCAACGCGGTCCGGCCGAACCGGTTAGCGCGCTCCACGTCTGGGTGCGTTTCGTTTGTTTCGTTTTTTTTCGCGAGCACCAGCCGGACGCACTTTGTTTCCCCGCTCGATGCGGCGTAGTGAAGCGCGGTGGAGCGCTCTTCGTTCGCCGACTCGACCATGGCGCCGGCATCCAACAGACACGACGCGGCTTCCGAGTGTCCGCGCGCCAGCGCGTGCATCAAAGGCGTGTCTCTTTGCTTGTTACGCACGTCCACGTGCCACGCGGACGTGCGCTTTTCGGGTGCAGGAACGAGCGCCAGCAGCACGGCGACATTACCGAGTGCCGCCGCGATGTGAAGCGCGGTGTTTTCGGTGTTTGGCGAGCGCACCACGCCGAGGTCAACGCACGCATCACGCGCGCGTATAACCTCCGCGACATCTCCGCGCTTCACCGCAGCTATCAGGGGGTGGTCCATGTCGCCCGGCGCCCCGAGGCGTCGCGCGGAATGCTCGAGCGAGCCTCGACACCAGTTTTTATTGGCCAACTTTGGGCAACTTTGGGCGCACTTGAAAACTTGTTGGACAGGCCGACCTCTCATTTCAAATGCGGCAGCACAAGCCCCCCCCGAAAGAGGTTTCGGGGCCACCGCGAGGTACTCCTTCATCTAAAAAAGACCACCCCGGCGACGATGTCGAGTCGCAGTGGTCCACGAAGCGTGCGTCGCTCGCGGCGGAACGGCGCTCTGCGCGTCTCGCGTCCCTGGAACAACGACTGAAAGATTTGAGCGTGGGCACCCAAAATGCGGACGAGCGCGCGGGACGACGTTTACGCGCGCTGCTCGTGGCGTTGAAACTCGCGACGGCTGGGGATAGCGAGACGGACTGTGGGGATGATGACGTGATGGACGTGATGGGTGTTTCCGAGACCACAGTCGCGACGCGAGACGAGTCAAAACCGCGCCCGTTCGGGGGGAAAATCCGAGGCTCAGACCCGTACGCGTCGTCCTCGTCTGATGACGAATCCACCGATACAGACGAAGACGGTCTATTGTCTTTCGACAAAGGCGTGAGAACTCTTCTCGGCGCCTCCACGCTTAGCGCACTGCGGGCCGAGTCAATCCACGCCGCGCTGGGCAGAACAAGAGCAGAGCTTGAGGAGGACCGCGTGGACCGGCAAGTCGCGGCGCGCGCCGTGGCCGACGCGCTGGCGGCGACTAAAGAGGCGGCGTCTTTGGAGTCGGAAACGAAACGCCTTCGCGACGCGCTGGCCGTGGCTCTTCGCGAAAACACTGACGCAAAGGCAAGGGCTGTTTCCCTTGAACAGGAAGCGCAGAGCCTTCGATTCGCGCTGCGGGGCGGCGGTACCAAAAACCAGAGCCTCGCCGAGGAGGAACGGCGTTTGAACCTTGAGACACGGGAGGAGTGCGCCCGGGCGTGGGCGCGGGCGGCGGCGGCGGAACAATCATTGGTAGCCGCCACCACGAGCGCACGGCGATTGGAACGGGAAAGGGATGCTCTTGAGCGAGGTAAAGATGCGTGTGAAGATCGACGAGGACGGGCGGAGAGGGACGCGCAAAAGTCCGTCGCGGAACTGCGACGGGTAAGCGCGGATTTGGAATCCGCCACGAGACGGTTGGAGGCGAGAAACGCGAAAACCTGTTCGTTGGAAAAACGAAACACGGAACAAGAACGCGAGCTCACAGAGCTCCGCACGCTTCTCGACGCGCAGCGACAAGACATAGCCACCGCGATGCGTATTGTAGGAGAAGTCGACGCGAGTAGCCGATAGAAATTATTTCCAAAAGTATCGATCGATAGTAACAAGTCGTTTGTTCCCACCAGTACAAACTTTGTACGTTCATCACGCCGCCTTGGCCGCCGCCTCTTCTTTTTTCTGTTTCTGCGCCGCGATCGTGTACAGGAACGTCCCGAAAATAGCCACCGCGGCGCTGATTCCGCCGAGGGGAGAGATTGGGTTTTTGAACACCGCGACGGACGCCAGGATGATCACCACTCGCTTCACCGTGTTCGCCACGGAGTGCGACAACGGTGAGAGCTCACCGAGAGCCTGGTACGACGTTTGGTTGTACAGGTGGTAGAACATGGAGCCGGCGATGAGGTACGCGATGAATCCGGCTTGTAAGCCAAACAGCGTGATTCCCTTCTGCGCCATCAGCGCGGGGGCGTTTGCGAACGCCGCGGGCATCAACGCCCCCTCCGCGATGAGGGACATGGGGAGCTGCATGATGCCGGACACGATGGCGATACCTCCGTACAGGTTGATTCCGGATAAACCGGTTTCTTCCTGCAAATCCTTGCTCGTCACGCCGCGCAGCGCGCTCGCGATGTTGCTCGTCATGGCGCACGCGAACGCCGCCATCGAGAAGTTCAGCTCGCTTGTGGAACCCACGGCGACGCCCCCAACGATGGGAATAAGCGTAAGCCACACGAGCTTGGAGTACTTCCTGCCGAAAAACAGCGACAGGAGAATCACCGAGCACGCGGGCTCACCCGCCTTGACGACTTGCATGAACGACACGCTGCCGACGTTGTACGCGGCGCACGCGCTGACGTGCGCCACGAGGTGCAGCGCGCTGGTGGGAATCAGGGCTTTGAACATCTTCTTGGTGAACCCGCCAACCGGGGGCTTGAAGATCTTCAGCTTCCACATGATGCACATGAACACCGCGCCTACTGCGATTTGGATCCAAGACAGCACCCACGGGTACGGGAACACGGAGAGCGTTTTTTTGTTCATGATGGCGAAAACCGCGTTGAGGAAATACCAGCCGAAGATGTACCCCGCGACGCGCATGGTCTTGCCGGCATCCTTGGGGTCATCGCCCGAAGAAACGGCTTCCACAACAGCCGCAGCGCGAGTCACGATACCCCTCGGGTGCGTAGTGACAGGCGTTCTGGACGCCAAAGAAGTGCCCAGAAGCACCGGACCTCCCGAGGCACGAAACGCGATCGAGGCGGCGCCCGTGTTTGCGGAAACCTTTTGGGGGTTTGCGCCAACCGCACAAGGGGTGACCCCGGCGTGGCATCGCGCTTGCGAGGACCGAACGGACGCAGTCCTGGTGAAAGGAACGACCCGGACAGAGGAAACGATGGCGGCCATGACGAGCGCAAGAACGTCAGTGCGGCGCGGCTTCGTGCGCGCGACGGACTCTCAGCTGTCAGCAACGAGCCATCCGATATCAAACGGGATAAAATGCACCAGTAGATCTTTCCGAGGCGTTCGGTGTTGGACCAGCCGATGAACCGACGAAATCGACCGGTGGGAAACGCGTTTGATTGGTCTCAAAATATCTTTAAAAAACAGGAGTCACTTAAAATACAGTCATCCAAGGCCACGGCGGCACGCCTAGCTCGAGATCCCTTTTGCAGTTTGGCCAACTTCCTCACCGGAGCTCATCCACGAGCTCGGTTAAACGCGCGTTTTCGTCGGTCTCGGGTACGCCATTCGCCACCGCCCACTCCAGTAGGTCACCGCTCGCAGCGATTAGCGTGGACCGGTCCCACGGACACCCGTTCGCTCTCAACCACTTCAGTACCTCCAGGTGGTCCCCCTCCGCCGCCCCAGCGCACGTTTCCTCGTCCCACGGGCACCCGTTCGCGCGCGCCCAACGCAGCAGCTCCAGGTGCCCGCCCTCCGCCGCCTCCGCGCACGTCCAGCCGTTCCACGGACAGCGGTGTTCGCGTAACCATTTCAGCACCTCCAGCTGCCCTTCCTTGCCTGCTCCCGAACACGTGTACTCGCTCCATGGACAGCCGTTTTCGCGCGCCCACTGAAGCACCCGCAGGTGTCCGCCCTCCGCCGCCCGCACGCACGTGGATTCGTTCCACGCGCAGCCGTTTTCGCGCGCCCACTGCAGTACCTCGAGCTGCCCTGTCTCCGCCGCAGCCGCACACGTATACCCATCCCACGGGCAGCTGTGTTCGCGCGCCCACTGCAGCACATGGAGATGCCCTCCGCGCGCCGCGGCTTCGCACGTTTCCTTGTCCAACGGGCAGCCGTGAGCGTACGCCCAACGCACAAGCTCGAGGCGCCCCCCTCGCTGCGTGCCTGCACGTCCAACCGTCCCACGGGCAGCCGTTTTCGCGCAACCACCGTAGCACCTCGAGTTGTCCACCATCCGCCGCAGCCGCACACGTATACGCATTCCACGGGCATCCGTTCGCGCGCGCCCACTGCAGTATCTCGAGGTGGCCGCCCTTCGCCGCCATGTGGCACGTGTTTACGTCACACGGACACCCGTTCGCGCGCGCCCACTGCAGCACCTCGAGGTGCCCACCACGCGCCGCATCGGTGCACGTCATCGCGTCCCAAACGCATCCGTTCGCACGCACCCACTGTAGCACCTCGAGGTGTCCGCCCAACCCCGCGTTCATGCACGTGTCCACGCTCCACGGGCATCCGTTCTCGCGCGCCCATTGCAGCACCTCGAGAGCACCAGCGCGCGCCGCGACCTGACAAATTGCATCCCTCGCAGGACCTCGCAGCAGACGCTTCAGCGCGCTGTAGCACTTGAGCCGTACGGCATCACGAGTACTGAGCTCATTCAGCAAAAGCCCCGTCGCCGCCACCGCGTCACGCATCCCACGACTCACCACTCGAAGCCGCGCCAGGTCCGCGGGGTCCGGCATTTTGGCAACCCCGAACACGTGCGTCACGACGACGTCGTTGAGAAGGCCCGGGATGGCTTCGCGCGCGGGAGTTTTCGCGCGCAGGACATCTACGTCGTGACGATCCCTTTTGCGCGTGCGCGTTGTCATACCGTGCGCCGCCTCGGATGCCATCGCGCACGATGTCGCGCGAGCGAAGTGGACGGTGGCGGTGAAAGCGTCGACGGGAAGGAAGAAAAAAAAGGCCACCTCGCCGAAACCCGCCGCACACACTACGCACAGCCCACGAGCACACACGCGGGTGGTTTCAAACGATGCCATTTTGCCACGCGGCAAGAAAAATTCCATTCTGGCGCCAAAACAGCCCAACAGCCAAAGTGGCCGGGCAACGAATCGGCGGTGACATTCGCCGGGGCCGGGACGCGGCGCGCGCCGTGACCATGGAGGTCTACGCGGTGACGCGTGAATTCTCCGAGTGGGGCAAGGGTTTTTACAACCGCCTGCCCGCGGCGGTGCGGAACTCCCTGAGGAGCTCGGGTATCTGCCACTTCTTGGTCGTGGTAAAAGATGAGGACGGGAGGCTACGCTCATTCGACTTTGGCCCCCTCGGAGGGGACGTCGCCGGTCTTCCCGGGCTCGGCTCCGGGCTCGGCTCCGGGCTCGACTCCGGGCTCGACTCCGTGCTCGAAAGACGCGACGCGATGGATATGAGTTCCTTCGCGTGCAACCTCCCACTCATGCGCAGGTCCAAGTCTGACTCCGCGCTTCTGGACACGGCGGCGCGATCGACGGGTGATGAGGAACGAAGTTTTGCGGCCGCGGGCGCGCTGCAACTCGCGTTCCCGGCGTCGTGCGCGGGAAGTTCAGACGACGACGTGTCACCGTGCGAAATCGACACCTCGCGGTGTGCGACGCCCTCGCCCTCGCCCTCGCCGAAAGGCCGGTTCCACCGCGTGGCTTCCACCTCCGTCATCGCCTCCGCGACCGCGCCTCCAAAGTCGCGTTGGTCGAGGCTGCAGCGCCGGGCGCGGAAAACAGCAACGGAGGGTGAGATTCGCGAGACGGTGCTTGACGCGCTTCCCGAAGGCGCGCATTACGTCGGCGAGACCAACTTGTCCTTGGACGAAATCAGAGACTTCAACGAAGACCGGTGTTTGCAGTACCTGCTTCACGACAATGATTGCCGGCATTACGTCAACGATTTGTGTTCGCACCTGGTTCCCTTAACTGCCGGGCAACTAACAAACAAAGGCGGCGTCGCGTCGCGGGTGAGCTGGCAAAGCGCGTGGCAACGCGTGAAACAGGGAAGGCCGCACGAAGCCCTGGTCGTGTTGCCGTTGCAAGCGTTTGCGGATCTAAACAACCAAAGCGCGGTGCAGCGCATTAAACACGCGGCGAGCGCTTCCTTCGCGTTTGGGCTGGGCATGAGGGTGGTGCCGTTTCTGGCGCCCACGCTTGGTTTACAGTCGTCCGTCGCGGCCGCGTTTGGAACCTTCGCGCGAGCGGCGCCTACCAGGAGGCTAGTCACCACCGCGGCTGGTGCGGTCGCGAGCGTCTCTGCGGAAACCCCGGTGGTGCGGGAAGCGATTGTGTTTGGGCACGCCGCGATGGGGAGCGCGATTGACGTGACGCGAGGCGTAGCGAAAGGGACGGGTCAATTTTTGCAGTTCGCGGCGAACGGCATGGGCTTGGGAGGAGGCGGCGGCGGGTCAGTGGCGAGTGCGACGGCGACGGCGACAAATGGTGCGTTTGCGGGTGGTTCCGCGTTTGCGCGCGGCGCGAAGGCTGGTGAGTTTGTTGCCAACGCGGGGGCTTCAATAGCGGCGGGCGCGACAGTGGGCGCCGCGGTCGCGTCGAAGCGCTCTGCGGACCACGCTTGGGCTGTGGAGCGCACGTTGGAGGTGGCAGGCCCACATGATTCGACAGTCGTGGACCGCTGCGCGAAAACGTCCGAAAACTTGTCGGAAAACGTGATCGCCGGACGAGACGTGCGATCCGGACGCGTACCAGCCTTCGTCGGGCGAGTGGGTCGCGCCGCGGTGAACGGGTGGCGACGCGTGGTTTCGCCCGGCGGTGCTAACGGGGGGCGCGGGGTCAACCGAAAGATGCGCGCTGCCGGTACGCACGCGCATCTGGGTGACGCAAGTCTTGAAGGCGCCGCTGGTGTGCCCCCCCCGTCCCCGAAAAGAAAACACGGAAGAGGGTTTCCGCGCGGGTTGCGGTTCGACGAGAGGAACGACCGAGAAGCCAAAGCGCGGAGGTTCGACGTGCGCCGCGTTTTCAGGAAATCGCCCTCCTCGGAAAACTTAGCCTTGCAAGCTGCTGGGACGTCATCGACTCACAGGTGACGTACGTTCTTTTTGAGTTTAATATAAAAAAACAGTTTTCTCACGGGGTTTAGGGTTTAGGGTTTAGGGTTTAGGGTTTAGGGTTTAGGGTTTAGGGTTTAGGGTTTAGGGTTTAGGGTTTAGGGTTTAGGGTTTAGGGTTTAGGGTTTAGGGTTTAGGGTTTAGGGTTT
>Ga0222710_1001068_pt1 | contig 11182 bp, 9 predicted proteins | sample AntAcemetage1696_FD_181143 | JGI IMG/M metagenome (GOLD analysis project Ga0222710, IMG submission 181143) | Saline water microbial communities from Ace Lake, Antarctica - #1696 | ecosystem: Environmental > Aquatic > Non-marine Saline and Alkaline > Saline | place: Antarctica: Ace Lake... | reverse complement strand
GAAGACGGAGACGAAGACGAAGACGGGGGGTGAAAAAAGTAAAAATAAAAACCCCCTCTTCGACCCGTTTCTCGGCGCCTGCGACGCGAAATTCGTTTTGACCTCCTCCTCAACGTCGCGGTGCCGGGTCTTCGCGGTGCCGAAACAGCGCGTAACTAGAGCCAAGCTCGCGAAAATCCAGGAAAGCACCGGCCGGCGGTGCGTGGGGATTCTACCGACCGGGTGGGCGGGGTCGGTGGGTGACTCGCGAACAGAACCGTCCGCACAAAGCGGACGAAAGAAAACGCACCCAAACAAGTTCGCGGAACAGGTCGTGCGGGCAAAGAGTGAGGCAGCGAGTTCCGGAACAATTGTCGCCTACGGTGCCGCATACGTCGTGCGCGCTGGTGTCGCAACCAGTGTGCCAAGCGCATCGAACGAATTAACCGAAAACAGCGACTGCCTACCCCCCGTACACGCGGTGCCGTACTCCCTGCACGCGCCGTACGACGAGCTTCGATGTTTCGTGAAGGCGTTGAAACCGCTCGCGGTGGTGGGCAACACGCGTTTGTCGAACGCGGCGGGCGCCTACTCGATTGACGTGACGAAACACTTCGCCGCGTTTCTCAGTGACGGCGCGCGCGTGACGGGTGGTGGTGGTGTTGCGCGTGTTAAGCAAACAGTCTCCAACGAATGTGTTTGGGATACCAAACAAGTTTCGCCGAGTTGCTCCCGCGACGGGAATAGACGCAGGGACGTCACCAGGCACGAACCGCCGGAACGAAACGTCGCGCCGCAAAGCGGACACCGCGTGTCGCACGCGTTTAACGGCGTCGCCGGTAACGAACGGTTTGGCCGTATGGGTATCCAGTCCACAGTTCGCGCCGACGAGTCCGCGCGGCTCGCCACGAAGCCGTTACGCCTGAAACGGTCGGTGGAGGGGTTCCGGGCGGCCGGGGACGTTTTAGGTGGCGAACCGCGATACGCGGTTCCAAACGAGACGAGTGGTGACGCCACAGAAACCGAACGCGCCGGCAAAGGCGCGGGGACGCGTAACACCGGGACGTGTTCGTCGGAACCGCTTCCCTTTGACAAAAACAAAAAACGTACAGCCGGGCCACCCTGCCAGGATTCGAACCGAGACCGAGAACCGAATGAATCGGTCACCACGGTTACCCTAACCAAAACGTACGTCGCCGCGGTGTCTACGTTGTTGCGTTCGTTTTCGAAACGCAAACGGCGAGAAACGGCGGCGGGTGGGGAAAACACCCGCGACGCGTCGACGCGCGGAAAGAAAACGACACCGAAAGAAAGGAAACACGTCCCGCGGTGGGTCACGAACGTTGGGGGATGATGAACAGTAGCTCTAGCAGATATTTTTGTCTCGTGAAACGTGCTGTGAGTGACCGGGAGTACTGAGTTTTTTCTTTCTTTCGAACATCGAGCTAACTAGTTAGCCTTTAAACAGTTTGAGTTTGGAAAACTGCGAGTACTGAGTACTTTTCAACGAATACTTCCTACCGTCCTTGTCTCCCCTCCCCTCGCCGCACGTCGTGCTTGCACATCGGGCACGTGGTGTGATTCACGAGCCACCGGTCCACGCACTTGGCGTGGAACTCGTGGCAGCACGGCAGGCGCCTTAAACAATCGCCCTGTTCCGCGTCACACAAACACACCGCGCACGTCGGGGTCTCGCTTGTTGAGCCGTCGGCATTTTTGTCCGCGCGACTTGTGAACGTCCGCATCGGCATCGCGCGCATAGCGTCGTCGCCCGCGCCAGGGCCTTGACCGTCGTTTTCGTCATCCTCATCCTCGCCGGTTTCGCCAGCCCCGAACACCACTCCGTGCGCTCGCAGCGCCGCGTTCAGAAGCTCCTCAATCGGGGTGGTGAACCCACCCGGAGGTTCTGGGTTTCCGAATTCTCGGGTCACGTGCGAGTGTTCGCGGCGGTCAAACGACGACGCACTCGCAGATCGCGACGACGACGCGGTTTCTACTCGCAACACTCCGAACGGACCGAGGGAGAAGTGATGCACGGTTGGAGACTCGTTGTCATTCCCGGTGTCAGACCCTGACCCTTGTCCGTCCCGCGTCGCACGTATGTGTTGCGCATACGCAACCGTTTCTTCCCGCTGTAACCGAAACGCAAGCGCGGCGTCCGCGGCTTCCTGCTCGCGCTTGCGACGCGCATCGGAGAGCGCGTGTTGCGTTTCACGGGCACCTCCGGAAGCCTCATCGGTTTCGTCGTTCACTTGGGTGAACCCGCGATTAAACGCGCGGACGATTTGGTACCCGAGAACACCCGCGGTGAGCGCGGCGCCGAACAGTAAACCGCGGCTGCTGGTGTGTTGTGGCGTGCGTGGACTCGGAGCAGGAGCAGGCCGCTCCGCCCCGGTTGTGTCCCCGGCGTCTCGGACGTTCCGAACGACGTTTCTTCCACCAGATTCAACATCCACCTCACCTCCCTCCATTCGCCATCGCTCGCGCTGTTCACGCCTCAACGTCTCGACCTGAGGGTCGTGCGATGTACCCGACGATGGTCCTGTCGCGCCATTCCCTTGAAGGCGCGACAGCATCGTACACCCGGTGTGAGGGGAAGGTGTGAGGACGGATGGATGTTGTTTGTGCCACTTGGCGAAAAAAGGGAGAAAATAGTTTTTTGCCTTGTGCGAGGCTGCGAGCTCAAAAAGCGCCAGTTTCCATGGAAGCATGTCTTCATGCCTCTCAGGCCGGATTTTAAGTCCGGGGATAATCCGTCAGGGATACTCGAGTCTCCCAGTGAGTTTTCGTGTGTTTTTGGTCCAAATTAAATGAAAAAGCGCAAATCTCGGGATATTCGTGGATGAGGCCGGTTTTTAAGTCCGGGGATAATTGGTCAGGGATACCACACATGGAAAGCCGTGTGGTCAGTGCTGTGAGAGATAGAAGCCGTCCTGTTGACTACTTGCTCTTCGAGTTAACATTGACGAACAGTTGAACGCTGTATGTAATACAGTCAAATCCTTCGGGCCGCGGCAGCCCCTGCCACTTCTCGTCGCGCACGACACTCCCTCGACTCTTGTTGAGCTTTGTGACGCGCCGCGAGATTGATACATCGTTTGATGTCGGACACCGTCCCCCTGATGGGCGCCTCCGCCGGCGGCTCGTACGGCGCCGCGCCCGAGTCCGGCGAAGGCGTAACTTCTGCCAATCGTGGCAGAAGCACCGCAAGCACATGGAGCCGCCCCGTTATCGTGCTCGGCGCGCTCGGCCTCGCGCTCGCGGGAACGTTGGCACTCACCGTTGCGTCCGAAGGCAACGTCTTCGCGTACCTCGGGTCGGGTCAGAAGACGCGGAAATCCCAAGTGGACTACGCCCCTACGTACGAATCTGCTGACTCCTCTGATTCTGATGCGAACGCCTCCAGCTCTGATTCTGCTGAATCAGGTGTCTCCGCCTCCGCCTCCGCCTCCGCCGCGCTTGGGGCCGAATCCGACTTTTACGGCAACACGTGTTCTCTTCCCCAACCCGAGCCCATGCCCGCGGGGTGCTTTGTGCAGGAAATACGGCCCATGGTGAGTTGCGAGTACAGCGCGATTGCGCAGTCGAAAATCCCAAACCTCCCAACCTGTAACGGCGTGGACGTTCCCCAAAACACCCCCAAAAACAACGACCACGGCTTCGACTGGACCTGGTCCATCAAGGTAGACGTCCCGTACAAAGTATGGGAAGACAACGCGTGCGACCAAGGGTACGACTACCCGTGCCAGACCGGCTCGAAGAAGCACTGCGTGAAAATTAAGTGGGTCGGGAAAAGGTGCACGTCCACGCCCACGTACGGCACGTGCCACGGCAGCAAAAGAATCGGGTGCTTCAAGGACAGGGTCAAGACCATCGACGAAAGCCACAGTTTGAAGAAGCTGGAAATCAAGTGCCAGCGCCAGGGTTTTTTGGTACCGGGCAAAACATGCACCGAGTGTTTGCCCGGTTTCGTGAAAGACGGCGACGCGTGCGTCAGCGTGGTGGAAAAAGAAGCAGCCAAGCTGAAAAACAAAGCCATGGCGATCTGCGAGGCGATTCCCAAAGCCATTGACACCGCGGGGGACGTTATTATGGCCACCTTGTTCCCGTCCGACGCCACCGCGCTCGGGAACATGCTCGCGGTGAGGGCCTTTCCCAGCTCCAAATCCCGCCGACTGTTTACCGCCCCTCTCTGGACTATTTACTGGTTACTGCACACATCACAAGTGCACTGTTCGGCCCGAATCCTCGACTGTTTGCGAATACAAGTCACGAAAGTTACGAACATTACGAAAGACTGACACTTCTCCTTTTACAATCAGGACGTGTTCGCGTCCGCCGCCGGCGGCGCGTCTTCCTCGTCCAGCTTGGGCTCGGTGAAAACCGTGTTAGCGGACAAGAAACTAACTAAAAAAGGAAAGCTGAACAAGCTCGGCCAACAGGCGTTCAAGGCGCACTCGCGACGGGTCAACGCGGGCCACAACGGGCCGGACACTTCGCTCGATATTTTCGACAACGCGGAGCACCACCACCTGCTGCGCGACGCCATCCGCGCGGCGCTGCGAGGCGAAGAGACGTTCGTGTCGAAAGCGGCGTTTCTGGGCCGCGCCCCCGACACGTCCGCTCGTTTGGGCGGCGGGGACTGCAGCGTTTTGCCGGTTGAGATTTTCGACCCCGACACGTTCGGCGATCTCGTCGGCGTGGAGTACGACATGCCTTGGCCTGCGAAGCTGGCGGACGCGTCCTACGCACCCGCCGCGACGCGTCTGCGGCTCCCCGTGATTGAGTTCAAAACGGTACGTATTGGGCCTTTCCCAAATCCCGACGCGCACGGTTTGCCCACGCGAGACTGACACTTTTCTTTCGCAATCGCAGTGCACGAGCGCCGCGCCCGTGACGTTCCCCGATTCCATCGGCCGGGATATCATCCAGGCGATTTCGGATTTCTTCCGACCCCTCATCGTGGGCGGTTTCGACGAGCTCTCCAAAATCGACTGCGACGACATCCTTAAAGTCATCGAGGAGGTGCGTCAAGAGATGGAGAAGATTTTGACGGACGTAACGGACGAAATCCGGGGGTTGAAGAAGAAGATTCTGGGTCGCAAAATGCTCGCCACGGAAACCGACTCGGTTCGCCGAGCCGCCATCACCGCGCTGATGGACGAGCAAACAGACAACATGGCTGAAATGCACGCGCGTCTGTACGAAGAGATGATTTTTGGGCGCGCGCTGATGTTACGGTCGCTGTTCGCGATGCCAAGCCACGCATCCGGCGAGTGGAACGACGAGTTTTTGGCGAATTCCCAGAACTTCCACAAGCAAACCGCGCTTCTGGGCGGGCACGGTTCCGAGAGCCACGCCGCGGCGCTCGGCGGGCAGAGCTTTGGGGACCGGTTGAAGGCGTTCGGCGCTGACCTTAAGAAAGCGCTGCAGGGAATCAAGAACATCGGCATGGGCTGGACCATCGAACAAGAGATTTCGGTTGGTATGGGATTCAACGCCGCGAGCGACGACAGCGACCAGTTCATGGTTGGCGAGGTTTTGGATTCAATCGGCGTCGCGGACGCCGTGGCGGATTCCCTCTCCGCGGAAACCCAGATTCCAATTTTCGCCTCTTTATCCGCCGCGACGGTGGTTGACATCGAGATGCTCATGCCTTTTTTCATGCTCACCGACGGGAAGATCGATTTGTCCCTGAAATCCGGGGTCAAAACGGCCATCTCCTTCGGCGTCAAGGACATGGCGCCCTACTTCTCGTTCACGCCGCCGACGCCGTTCTTCGAAACCGACTCAGGTACGTATTGCGCGTTTCCAAAATCTCAACACTGTTTGCCGATTGTCCAGAGTCATTACGTAATACACATGGCCTTACAAGACTGACACTTTTCTTGTTAATCGTATCAGCCGTCTCCGCCGCGCTTCACTTCCAACAAGGCTTGCAGTTCGTGTTGAACGAGTTTTCAATTGGAATTTGCGCCGGCGGGACCTGCACCGGCCCGGTGCTGGGGTTCCAGCAGGACGTTTATTTCGGGGTGGACATGGTCGCCGTGGCGGCGGCGAAGAACGTGGACGTCATGGGCGCCGCTTGTTTCCGAGGCCCCACCACGCTCGCCACGAACTTCGTGGATTGGGATTACCCCGAGTCCACGAAAAGCGAGTGCGCCGTGGACGCTGTTGGCGGTTCCTTCGCCATGGGCGCGTACATCCAAGTAAGTATTTCCCAATCACCACATTCCGTCGACTTATTGCACATACGAGACTGACACTTTATGTTTCGTGTCTCAGGTCCCCGCACCTCAAATGAGCCTCGTGATGTCCTCCTGGACCGGGTCGTTTGTGGAAACAATCGCGGATTTCAAACTGCAAAACGCGGTCGGCACGGACGACATGCTCATGACAGAGGTGTTCCACCTTTGCAAAGCCGCGGGCGGCGGCGACCCCATGACGCCGTGCCCGAAAACGTGCGCGTAATGACGTGTGTTTTGTTTTAAGTGTGTCTGGAGACCTGTACCCTGTACCTGTACCCAAAACAACACCCGTACATAGCGGTGTTACTACCGCCGGAGTCTTCAAAAAGACGGATAATTGTTTCTTTTGTTATTTCAATATATGCTTACGAGTATGTTTCTAGAACAGACACTCTTTTTACTCTTACTCTACTCTACTCTCACGTTTACGACCGCATCGGATCCCCCCCCTTCCTGTCCCCGCGTTTCCAGAATCTCACGACTCACCTTCTCCGCCTCGTTTACCTCCGCGAAACACGCTCCGTTGCCGATCGTCATGGCGAGTATCCACAAGTACTGCACTGGGGCCAGCATTTGTAGCGAATGGCGGCCGTTCCATTCGTACGTCAACACGCCCCAAACCGCGGTGACCGGCACCATGGTTCCGAATAAACCAAAGAGGACGTACCGCTTGGCTTGTCTGCCTTTCCTGACCGCGGGGCTTGGGTGCCAGTAGGTATCTTCCTCGCCCGTGTGTCCGATAGCGGTAAGACTGTTCGTACGGTTTACTCCTACGTCGTCAACCTCGACACAATTTCCGATAGTGGTAACACTGTTCGTACTGTTTACTCCCACGTCGTCCACGTCGACGCTACTTTCCGTCCAAGAAAGAACGGTCCCCATCGCGGACTGCGATAGAAACACGTTGTACACGCCTAGGAGGAAGAAAAAAAAAGCGGACGTGGCGTGTATTGCGGGCCCGGGGTACGGGTCCCCTATTGACACGCACACCACTAGCAACAGCAACGGCGCGGCGACCGCGTTTATGGTTTCCATTCGTTTCAACTGAACGATCGGCGGTCGCCGGGGGATGGATTCGGATTCAATTGGTCGCCGCGGGTTTACTTCGGATTCATGTCTGCGGCCAATCGATTCGCGCCCGTCCACGTCCACCTCGATTGCGGCGCCAGCTTCGTCCCCAACCGCTGTGTTGCCTTGACTGCAGCGTATCCTTTCCCGAATTAGCTTATCACTCCACGCGACGTCTGCGAGTTTCTGTAAACTCCGGTGCGACAGCAGAATCGTTATGAACCACAGCGGGACGCACGGCAATCCGAAAAAGAGAAACACGCCCCGTTCGGGGAACAAGATCCCGCTGTACGAAACCACGGGCGCGGCCGTGGCTCGGTCGGCGCACTCGTTTTCCTCGGACGTTCCCCAGCTCCCCTCGCAGGCTTCGCGCGTGGCGCTGTCCCCGCGTCCGATGAGGAACGTGCCCAACGAACAAACCACGAAAAGCAACGTCCACGCCCCCGCGAGCAGGGGCACGAAACCCCTTTGTGAAGACGTGGAGTGCCGGTCCACAAACGGAAGCACGCGTTTCGTTAGCCATCCCCCGTCGTGTGTCCCTCGCCGGGAACAACAACACGACCCAACACTCACCCGCGCGTTGGAAATTTTAGAAACCGCCACCGCACGGACAGCGCGTTGGGCTCGGTAGAGCGCCAACGCACGGCCGTCCGTGGTGCACCGTGCGGATGGAAGTGATCGGTCATCACAATTAGCATTGCGAACTATCATTCAGCGCGTCTCAACAATATACATCTCTGTATGTGTCGTGTTCGCGTCGCCACTGCTCTGCGCGCACGCCGGTACGATACATTTTTGGACCGGCGTGTCGCGCCCCGCACGCGATGTCGCGTTTCGTGTACGGCTCGCTGATGGCCCCTGAGGTGTTACGCGCGTTGCTGGGCCGCGTGCCGGCGAAAACGCCCGGGACGGTTCTTGGCTACGCACGACACCCACTAAAAAACAGGGCGTATCCCGGCATGGTTCGCGTTGAGGACAATGAGTCGTCGTCCGTGCTTGGCGATGTGCTGTCCGGCATGACCAAACGAGAGCTCGCGGTGCGGGGACTGGTTCGAGGAGAAGGGGTATGTCGCGACTACGGTTGAGGTTGTGTTCGGTGAAGGCGCTGAAAAAGTCGGGAAGGGTGCGATTGAGGGCGAAAAAAAAGAAAACAGCACCACCGCCGCGTACGCGTGGGATTCCTCGAGTGACGTGGAATTGACACGGCCGTGGAGCGACGGAACGTCGTTTCGATTGAACAACCAGTTGGATGCTTTCGGGGGCGATGTGCGTTTCGTTCTGGGAAGACACACGGAACAACGAGCTGCCTCTTTGAGACGGGACTCTAAAAAAGTGATGGTACCTTTTCGCGATGAAATAATACACGCTGTCTACCCAAACGCGTCGTCCCCCGCGCCAAGCCCGAGCCCCAGGCTCGCGAACCGGTCTTCCAACTTCGACGCGGGTAAACGGCGGTCGTCAGGGTTGCGTGAATTTTCATCACCCCCCACGTCCGCTCGCGCCAACAGTCGCTCGAACCCATCCACGAACAAACCCACCCCGCGCACTCCGCGCTCGTACGTTTTGTCTCGCTTATTATGAAATTCTTCTTCGGCATCACCAAAGTCGTACGTCCCGTCAATCATCTCGGGATGGTGTCCGGTTTCCAGTGAGAACATCCCCGGGGAATCCCTGGTAACACCATCAAAATCTCCATCCTCGAAACTCAAATTCATATTCCGTAACGGCCGTAACGGCCGGTCGCCCTCCGGCAACAAAACGCACGCCACCCGCGACGCCGTGCGCGACGCCGGCTTTCCCGAAACGCCCAAACGGTTCGCCCGCGGCGCCGAAGGCGCTTCACTTGTTTCCCTGTACGCGCAATTAGTCATCACCGAGTCACCAATAGGTTCGTAAAAGGACGTGTGCGGAAGGTGGCAAGGGGGCTGGCCGGAAGGGGCGGCCTGGCCGTTTCTAAAAACGGCTTTACCGGTCAAAACTCGCGGCTGCCGCGTTTTGTGTAAAAAAGCCATCCCCTGCGCGTCGTCCACGCTTTTCTTGCCGGGCGACCGCATCGCGACGCACAAACGGTGTTGCTTGTTTTGGTTGTTCGTTTGCGCAGACTGTTCACGCACTGCGGCCGTGACACACTCGTCAACCATAGTCGTGCCGCATTGACTCATTTCACTCCCAGAAGCGATTGGACCGCGTTTCAAACTGGAAACGGTACTCGGCGCGATCGCCGCGCCGCGGTCGCCGAAGCCGTTTTGGTTTTGATTTTGGCTCTGCTTATCAAACAGCTGGCGCCTCGTGGCGACCTCCGCGGTTCCGGAAGCGTTTCCAACGAGCTCGTCCTCGTCCACGGTTGCGAGGCCGCCGTGGACGGCGTGTTCTGTGTCCAGTTTGATCGTTCGAGGGGCGGTGAACTCCACGGAAAAAGTGGTGACCACGGGCGACGGCTCGCCGCGCCGGTCGCGAAGCGCTTCATCGTTTTTTTGGTTTTCAACCGAATGTTTCGCCCGCGCCGGCGCGCGCCCGTCGTGGGTCGGGATTGCGGTGAAAACGAGTTTCCCGTTTGTGTGCGGGGTGTGGCCGTCATCACTTCCTCGGTGCCCATCGGGGTCGGTTCTCAACCCAACCCGCGGCAACGGGGTGTGCCACTGCGCGTGCGGGTCTGAAACGTTTGATTGACGCGCCGCGGCGTGCAATGGCACGTTTCTTTTTTGCCCATCCCCAAACGCACCGCCCGATTGTGAATCTCGAAACACCCGCGGTTGCGGGGTGAACTTCGGGGCGTCCCTTCGTGTCGTGATTGGCGTGACAAACGCGAATGACGAGGAGTTGACACGCGTGGGAACCTCGGCGGCTGCTGTTTGTGATGTGAGTTCGGTGGCAAAGGGCGTGCGTGTTTCGTTTGGCCTTGTCAACGCGGGCGTGAACATGATGCACAACGATACGCGAAAGCGAGCGATCGCCCCGTCGGTGTCGTCGCCGTCTGCCTCTGCAATCAGTCCTTAAAACCCACCCGACAAACCCGGACGGAACTCAACCGTGAATCGAAACCCAACTCAGCGCGACCTCGTAGAAGACGTTCCGCGTCCCTCCGCGCCTATGTATGCACGCGGGGCGATCGATCGGTCCGAGGAACCAAAAATTAAACGGCTACAGTATTGCTGTTTGTGACGATGCAGCCATTTGAAAGGAGAAATGTCTCCGATTTGAAAGTCCGTTGCCTATGGCATCAGCAAATTACACCCCTTTCAAAAGAATACCTACGTTTCACATTTACCGATCAAACCCGAGCCTCGACATTTCCAGCTGAAAAGCCTGGCGGCGGATCCGGTCTTCGCGCTGTTTTGTTTTCGATCGGCTTCCCCGCGCGCGCCGTCCCACACCGCCACACCCTCTTCGCACAGCGTGCGTCGTGGACAAACGCGACGTACAGTAGTGTCTAGTCGCCTTTATCTCACGCGTCGGTTGAGCGGAACGGGACACCACACAAGTCACCAAAAATGGTGTACGTCGTCGGCGAGGATGGTTTGTCCGTGCAGGACGCGGACTCGCTGGATGCATCCACCCTCACGCCGTTGTCCCCGGAGGTGATTTCACGACAAGCCACGATCAACATAGGTAAGCATCAGTGTGTGTGTTGCGTTTGGTATCCCAATCCGTAGACGGTTTCGTTTGCGTAATCCACCGCCGCACCCGGGTACTCAGAGACACCCGATCGCGAAGGAGGCTAGGGTTCATTTGCGTGCGGACGCTTTTCGAGTCGAGTTTTGCGCATCCCCGTGACTGTTTGCGCATACAACGAAGTTCCGACGGAGGGGGCATACAACAAATATTTTCAAGCTCAAGTTTACTTTTTATCGCATCCTAACCCCCGCGTCCCCCCCCCCTTCCCTAAA
>Ga0222710_1001059_pt1 | contig 11244 bp, 19 predicted proteins | sample AntAcemetage1696_FD_181143 | JGI IMG/M metagenome (GOLD analysis project Ga0222710, IMG submission 181143) | Saline water microbial communities from Ace Lake, Antarctica - #1696 | ecosystem: Environmental > Aquatic > Non-marine Saline and Alkaline > Saline | place: Antarctica: Ace Lake... | reverse complement strand
ACTGGTAAGGGGAAAATGTATACCAGATTCAAAACTTTACAGGATGCACCTGAATGGACGAAAGAGGAAGTTAAATGTGTCGATACAATCGTCCGTGGAGAGGGGATGAAGAGAGTTAGGGCTTAGATTTAGTTATTAATACATACGCTGGTACGGAACCCTTTGGTGGTTTCTTACAGAAAATCTTACAATCACAACAATCCCTTACAGACACGAGTTGCTTTTTAGTCGCGTAACATCGTGTCGGTAACATTATATCTTTTGAGAGGTACCGAACTATCTGGTCTATGAGTATCATCCTACTTATTGACAAGATAAATTATGAATGGATATAAAGGATTGAATTCTTATATGATAAACGAAGATGACCGCAATCGTCGAATCTCCTGTGTACTTACATGAACGTGTCATTATGAACCCTACATTCTATGAAAATACTTATTGGGGTGGGTTCAGAGCCGGGAATTGTCTTGATACTGAAGATGTCATATTAGCGAGAACTTCATTTATGCTTGATTCGAAATCATCACGTGTACCCACTAAACAAGAATACACATTTATACGTTCTTATTATCAACAGTTTGGTCTGGATCACTTGGAATACTATCGTGGAAAGGATGGTAAAAAATATCAAGTATGTTCACAACACCCGGGCAGTCTCAATTTGACTTCATATCAGATGGAAGATGAAGGATGGAGAAAAATCGATTCAATGTACCAATCATCACAAGATACGTATGTCAGAATTTATGACCAAGAACGAGAAAAAATACGACAAAATATACGTAATCTTTTACCAGATATTCTTGAGTATCGTTCGATGTTACATGCAGCCACGGAATCACTTCCCGAAGATGAATGGAAACCGGGTTATTGGGGGTTAGATATAAAACGTAAACTGACTAAAAGAGAATTAAAATTAAAAGAATTTGAAGAGGAACTCGGATATACATACAGTGAGCTCGTTATGGCTTATTCGCTACACTCCCGTCGCGGCCGCGTTTAAACTCATAATAACCCCTTACGGACACGGTTTTCTTTTTAGTGTGTAAAATGCTAGACTGAACATTAGATTTAAAATTATAAATTAATACTAATGATTGGTATCCCGATTGCGTTTTTGGGGTTGACGTCTTTGTATTGGATTTGCGTATGTACAAACGCACGTGATGACGTTGATACTCTCATTCCGGGGTAAAGAAATAAAAAATACTTACTCATAGTAAGAAGATGTCAGTAGCTGCTCCGTCTTCAAAAAGAGTGTATCATAATTTTCCAGGAACTAACGGTTTTAACTATAGCCATGATTCAGAATGGGTTGATATAGGTGTTGATGTGTATCAATCAAACACTAGAGGAACTGGAATTCTTTTGGAACCAGCAGAATTCAAATTTTATATTCAGCGTCATGTACGATCAGCCAAGAGAATGAGAAATCTGGGGAGAAGGTTGACGAGGAATGCTGGATTGTATACAACCAATGTCCCAAACTACACAAATAACCGTGGTTTTGAAATTTACGTAGGAGATAAAGCTAAGTGGTATAAATGGCCAAAAAGTGAACAAATATCTAATTTGTACCAGTCTTTTCGAACTTACATCTCAAATAACAACTCAAATGCCGTGAAGAACAAAAAACTATCTTTAGTTGAACGAAATCTTTTTAACGCTCTCGGTAGGGCAAATAATGAGAAGTCTATACGACAAGCTTATTTAAAAGGTGCTCTCAAACTTCACCCAAACAAGGGTGGTGATGCCGAATTATTCAAAAAATTCAAAGCTAAATACATTCTTAAAAAAAGGTATATCAAAACAACTTAGGTATGAATAATTTATCTACCTAATGTAACAAAGAATGGGCTCACCGAAAAATGAAAATGAAACACTCGCTAACATGATGAGGAGAATGTCGACAAATTCACCAGTAAAGAAAACAACTGCGAAAAAAACACCAGAGCAGAAGAAGAGAGTGGAAGCTCTTGCTAAGTTAATGCAGAACGACAAAAACTTTCTAGTCTATTTGACCAGCTACCCTAAGGGTTACAAGAAATCAAGTAAAATAGACAGATTTGATGAGCTAATAGAGAGACGTATGGCTGATAAACTATACATTAGGCGACGGAAGGCGGCTGAAAAGAAAGAGGCTTTAAAGAAGGCGGCTGAAAGGATAAAGGCTGAAAAGGAACGACAGGCTGAAAAGGAAAAACGGGAGAAAGAGAGGAAGGCTGAAAATGAACGACGTGAGCGAGAAAAGAAGGCTGAAAACCTAGCTATGAATACCTATGCGAGAAACCTGTTTAACGCTCTCAATAGGGCAAGGGATCAGAATTCTATACGAAAAGCTTATAAGAAGGGTGTTCTCAGAATTCACCCAAACAAGGGTGGTGATGCGGAATTATTCAAAAAATTCCAAGCCAAATACAACCTTAAAAAAAGGTAGTCTCATTCCCGGATAATCAACGTAAATCCTTATCCGCCGTGTAGTACGTCTTCCCCTTAGTGGCGAAACTATGGACCCTAGCATACCCCCACGCTTGTGGAGAGGCTCCCGGACGATGCCCGGTTCTCCACGCAGCGAGTCCCCTGTTGTAGATTGTTTGGACAGTCCTCAGAGGAATCTTAGTAGCCTTAGCAATTTCAGGGAGGGATTTAGCTCCCGGATACATCTTCCTAAATTTTTGGGTGTAGGAGGAAGTTTTTGTAACCTGTCCCTTGTCCGTTCGGAAATTGGTGTAGTCCCGTTTGAGCATTTTCTTATAACGTGTCTCAACCCCTGTGAGAGTCTCCAACCCCCTGAAATATTTGAGGGGTGCGTAGATTTTACCCTCAGATTTACGCAACTGTCCAACTTTTTTCGTGATGGCTGCATCGCTGAGAGGCATCTTACTTTTTCCTGAGATTTATATTTGTCATCACCGCGTTTCCGTTGTTGTTACGGTTGAATAATTTCACGTTTTCCAACTGTCGTGATATTTCATTTACTTTGTTCATCTGTATATAATTTTTAGTCATCTTGTCAACCAACTGTGAGAGTTTCAACTTATGCTCAGGAGTCTTTGTTCTCTTCCAAGCTCGTTGAATTTTAATCGCAGCCTCGCGGTTACGGTTGGTAGCTAGACTAGATAGGTTAACTAACTGATCAATTTTATTTTTTATTTTTTTATCAAGTTCTTTACGTTTACTTATATAATTAAAGAAGGGTTTTGGTTGAGGCATTCTTATTTTGTAATAATATTTTTATCACATATACTATTTGAGATATTTTATAGCTGACCCAATACTCGAATAAATACATTTCCCAAATATGAGCTCCCCTGTTGTAGGGTTATAGTACCCATTCTTACCATTTAAGGTTGCTCTGTGTAAATCACCCATATAAAAAATACAATATTATAATATGTAAGGAGTGATGAGTCTCTCAATTATTATGGGAAATATGTTTTCAGGTAAAACATCAGAACTGATACGAAGACTTAAGCGTCTGAAAGTGACTGATAAGAATATAATCGTTGTGAATTCAGCAAAGGATACGCGTTCACCTGATGAAGTTCTAAAAACGCACGATAACGTACACTTTGATTGTCACAAAGTGCATGATCTTTTTAGTCTCATAGAACGACCAGCGTTTCAGATTGCGGACATCGTAGCGATCGATGAGGGACAATTCTTCCCAAGACTGAAAAAATTTGTAGAGTATTGTCTCCTTGAAAATAAAAGTGTCATCCTCGCCGGTCTCGATGCGGATTCATTCCAGAGAAAGTTTGGAGAACTCATCGACTGTATCCCACTCGCATGTGATGTTACGAAATTGTCGGCACTTTGTATGATGTGCAGTAATGGAAATGTGGGACCATTTACGAAACGAACCGTACCCGATCTAAAACTGGAATTAATTGGAGGGAGTGATATGTATAAAGCAGTTTGTAGAAAACACCTCGATTCAAATTAAAACTTAAACCCTAAAACTCTCTTCTGTTTATTCGTTGAATGAGAAGGTACTGGTATACACAAACCACTATCTACCCATTTATCGCCATCATGAGCAGACCATCGAACTCCAAATTTATCGAGTGTTTTTCTACATAGTACACACGGTAAAGATATCCCGTCACCATAAATGGTTTTTCTCGTTATAATCAATTGACCGTATTTTCGATGAAGCCATTGAGTGAATTGATGTGGTTTATTACCACTTTTCATACACCTCGTATATAGTGTGCGAAGAAGTCTTCGCTCAGAACAGCATATGTTATCGCTCACGACACCTGGACCCTTGGACATGTAGCTGGTGACCGTACAATATTTCATTTAATTTCTCAGTCTACTACAAATGTTACTCACTATTCCCCAGACTATTATGGTTGCGATCCTTATACTGATTCTTGTCACGACAAAGAACTTGGGTAACCGACCGGCTATTGTCTTGGCCGTCGCGATGACTCTTCTTCATATGTATGATCACATTTTCCTACTTAAGCGTGGAAAGGAGAAAAAATTGGTTGAAAACTATTGCAGTGCCTGCAACGGTGCATAAAATTATTTTATTTCCTTTATATAAATGTACAGACGTTCCGAAAAATACCAGGTCGAACCTGAAGTGATCGTCGACAAGATCAAGACCCTCATGGTCGTCCCCAAGATGCCATTCGGTCTTACCGTGTTCCAAATTGTCCAGGTTCTCATGCTTGCGTACATCATCCTCAAACAGAATAAACTTGTCTAATTATAGTAATGAAGGTCAGACTCATCAAGAGTCCCAACCCCCAAAAGAAGTTCAGGGCGATCCTCCAAGATGGTCGTGAAGTTGACTTTGGTGGTCGAGGCTATTCTGATTACACGATCCACAAGGATCCTACACGAATGCGTTTATATGTTCAACGACATGGAGGGAATGTACCAGTCGGTGATCAAAGTGTTCATAAACGAATGTTAAATGTCACACGAAGTGATAAAGAGAAATGGAGTAGCAATGGTATTGCGACTCCAGGGTTTTGGTCGAGATGGTTACTTTGGAGTCAACCCTCTTTACCGTTGGCGAAGAAGTACATCACGAAACGATTTGGTGTTAGTTTTTACTAATACCACGACGTTTAAGATTTGCCTTTAATTCGGCGATGAGTTTTTGACGCACATTCGTCTGAACCTTTCTAGGTGGAGGTGGAGGTGGGGCAGGGACCCTTCGGTTTTTAGTCACGTTTAACAGAGATTTACACATACCTAATGTCTGTTTGGCGTCATTCACACGATTCATCATATCACGTCTAACTTTTTTTCGAAGTTCTTGTGACGTAAGACGAACACGTTTACCCTTAACATCTTTCGTAATGCGTTGTCCAGAAGATTTAACTCGCTTCTTAAGTTCCTGATAGTCCATATATCATTTATAAAGAAAATAAACGATATACATCTATGTCGTATACCGACGATTTAAAAGAAACGAATCGTCTCATAAGAGAAGTAGTGTTACCGGAAATTGTAAATATTCGAGGTGAACTCGAAGAACTACGTCGTCACACATGGCCCTACGTACAGTCACAAAAAGAAAATAACCAAATGGGTGACATTCAAGCAAAGCGACGTTTTCTACAATACTTGAATGACGATGATGTGTTACATTTATTGAAAATCAAGGCATTCCTATCAAAATCTGGATCAGACCTGATCATGAGAGAATTCGACCTCATTAGAAATAGTTATCCGTCCGGTACGTCTTCACAATGAAGGGTGTATCCTTTCCATAGACAGACACACTCTCACCACCGTAAAGTTCGGGACATCCGATATCCTCTGTACATTCACGACCATCGATGGTTACGGGGATGGGGTAGATTTGATCACCCTGTGTGGTTGTGTGATAATGATACCGATCACGGCGATTACGCACTTCACGACCGTACAGGGGTAAAGTCTCACCCGTTTCATTCGTGAGAATACCGATCTGCTGGAAGCGTCCGGGTTTGTACTTCTTAATTGGGGGACCACGGTACTCTGGTACTTGGGGTGACATCTGAACGGGGACGAAGCGATCGACGGGAACTTCGACTTCGACTTCGACTGGGTTCTTCACCATGGCATATATCATGATGACGGGAATCGAAAGGAGAACCAGTGAGTTGATGAGCTTATAGTTAATCTTCATCTTTATATTAAGCCATGAAATTATTAGGGGTCGATATTGGATATACGAATATGGGATTAGTAATGGCAACATGTGATGGGCCTCAGATCAATATCGACTATATAAAGAAAATTGACCTGGGTGAATATAAGTATAAAGGAAAATCCAACGATACTGCCGTGATCATTTCTTTATTTATAGAAGACTATGCGTTTTTATTTAAAGAGGCTGATGTCATACTTATTGAACGTCAACCACCTGCTGGTATGACAAATATTGAAAGTCTCTTACACTATATATTTATGGATAAGGTTGTATTAATATCCCCTCATAGTGTCCATAGACATTTCGGTATGCGTCATCTAGACTACGAACAACGGAAAGAAAGGAGTGTGGCTATCGCGTCTAAATACATAAAGGATATACCATACGAGCGTCAGCACGATATAGCAGATGCGTTATGTATGATCATACATTACAATTTTAAGATGGGTGTTCATTCATTTGATTCGTTTAGGTTTACTAAAATGTGAGTGATAGAACGAATAATGGATTCGAGTTCAAAGCGAGGATCAGGTTGAGACTTGAGATATTCGATATTGAATTCAGTCGTCTCAGTCCTCTCGAGTTCAGTTAATAGATTCTCGTATCGCTCTTCATCCTTCTCGAAACGTTCCTTCAGTTTTTCAGCCTTATCTTCGAGAAGTTCAACCTGTTCAGGGTATAGGTCGAGCTTTACTTGGTTGATGTGTTCTTCATCATCCTCGTCGACGTCTTCGAGCTTTTCATGAAGCTCGTCGATTCGAGTATGAATCTTTTCAATCTCGTTGACGTAGTTTTCTTTGTTGATAATCCTGGAATTTCTGATTGCCTCCATATATTTATATAAGGTGATTACCTTTTAAGTCCCATTATCGAGTGTATACGTCCAAGTCGAACTTGTACAAGCATCCATAAGGCAAATGCAGATAGTTTTATCAGGCGTCCAGAGGCGTCGTCTGATACGTTGTACACGGGATCTAATACACGTGACATGAAAGTATCAGCCTTCTCCTGACCTGTAAAATATATTTCGAGTTGTGTTAAACAACATGTGTCATCATTCGTGATCCAGTGGAAGAATACGAACGGTATAAACAGGGAGTACATCTCGAGCCAACGAACATCCTTCACGAACACCGGCACAACGACACCAGCGATTAGAATTATCAGGTGAATGAAGAAGATAATGTTCATATATAATAGACGATGAAAAAAGCATGGAACGACCAACATGAAAATATTTTACGTCAATGGGGTGAGGCTTCTGCCTGTTACAGGTTCATGAACCATCGAGCCTATTTGATGTATAAGACTCTGTCCATGCGTTTTACCCTACCCGTTATTGTATTATCAACCGTCACGGGTACAGCGAATTTCGCACAAAGTTCGTTCCCAGAAAGTATACAGGGTGGTGTACCCGCAGTTATTGGTGGTATGAACCTCATAGCCGGTCTCATAGCAACAATCATGCAATTCCTGAAAATTAACGAACTCATGGAAAATCATAGGACAGCAGCGTTAGCGTATGGCCTATTATCTCGTAATATTCGCTTGACGTTAGCCCTCCCAAGGGAAGAAAGAAAGAAGGATGGTCTGAAATTTGTGGAAGAGTGTAAGGGTGAGTACGATAGGTTGATTGAACAATCACCCTGTGTACCAATTCGTATCATTAAAGATTTTGAAGCGAATTACCCGGATGATGAAACAGACTTTGTTAAACCCGAAATCTTGGATGTTAGACCTATACATATAATAGCAGCCATCACGGAAGATACCCCATTTTCTAAAGTGGGTAAATTTTTCCAGTCAGAGGAAGGGAGTCATGCAGGATCGATAGACGTCGAACGAGGTGAATCACGAGAATAAACAAGATGACGTTGAAGATGAGGATACATGTCGCATATGGAAGTATTTTCCTTTTTAAAGGTTCGACGACACGTTTATGTAGTGCGTCATTTTCCAGCACCAAATCTATCGCCTGATTAGTAAGATCATCAATGGATCGCTTCATTAAAATTACAACACAAAAAAAGAATCATGAAGGTGACACGGTGCATGTAAGAGCCTATGAACGGATGAAACAATTGGTCGCAGAGAATAAGAATATATTTCTTTGTGGACCGACTGGTATCGGTAAGTCACACCTCCTTCGACAGGTTGTCGATCTTGAAACATGTATAGATGTATATAAGAAAACGATGGTCGATTATCTCAGTGATACATATGTCCCTATAGTGATTGAAGACTACGATGCTGAACCAACTGTATACAAGAATATCATCGATCATGTCGTTGAACATGGTACCATTAATCAGAGATCTCTGATTGTCACGTCCATATCGGCATACCTATTACCCAACTTTGAGACCATATTCATAAAACCTCTCACAGTAGAACAACTGTTGAAAATTAATTCAAACCCCGGTGCATTCGATGCAGCGACAAAATCAAAGGGGTGTATTCGGAATTTTTTACATTATCTTGAAAACTACGATAACATCGACGACTTCAAAACATCGAAAGAATACGTCAGAGATATCCTATGCACAGATGAACCATTTCCGTGGTTAGATGCGGTCGCTGAACATGGTCATATATGTGACACACTTCAGGAAAACTACATTGATTCAGAGGGTGCGGATATTACCCGTATTACCGACGCACTCTCCATTTCCGATATGATCGATACGAGTATCTATAATGGACAGTGGGCTTTACTTCCATATTACATCCATTCGGGTATACGAATTCCAAAGGCGTCGTTAGGAGTACCACTCGACCCCGAGAAAATCAGGTCAGGGAGTGCATGGACGAAATTCGGAAACTATAAAATGCGTTTTAAAAAATATAACGAAATACGGCGTAAATCAAAAAATCGTTTGAGTATCGAAGAAATGTGCCTGTTAAAGAGATATGCGGAACTTGGTAGATTTGATAGACTATTAGACTATGATATCACACCTCAAGATTTTGACGTGATTAACCACCTCGCAACAATAAGTAAGTTAAAACAAAGAGACGTCACAAATATAAAAAAGGGTCTCAAACATGCAATCGAAAGAAGAAAATGAAGAAGTTAATACGACCGTGAAAACGATCGGTAACGAAATTTTCTTTTACGGTGAGATCACTCAGGAAAGTATTCTCGACTTTACAGAAAACTTCAAGAAGCTCGAGATTGATGTACTCAAAAGGGCTGCTGATATGTTCGGGTACGTTCCATCTGTCCGTGTACATATCATGAGCGAAGGTGGAGATCTATTCGCTGGTATAGCAGCTATGAATGTTATTGAAAAATCAAGAGTAAAAGTCATGACCATCGCACAGGGAAGTTGTTGTAGTGCGGCTACATTTATGCTACTAGGTGGGTCGGAAAGACGAATGGGACCGAATGCCCAAATATTGATCCATCAGATTTCAACTGGTGAGTTCTGGGGTAACTACCAAGAACTAAGAGATGAAGTAAAGTCCTGTACCAAACTAATGAAAGCCATCAAAGATATTTATATGAAAAAAACTAAAATTCCAGAGAATAAATTTAAAAAATTAATGAAGAAGGATATCTATCTTCCCTCGTCTAAATGCCTAAAATATAAGATCGTTCACGCGATTGACTAATGTCAACGTGTCTCTTGTATAAACCCACCATCACTAAACATATTACTACAATACAGGCTGTATTAAGACTAAAAGCGGGTTCATCTGGTAACCTAAGTCGTTCCATTCTACCATGATTGATAACTGGTAAATCGGACATCTATTTAAAACGTATATTTTATTATCGTACAATGGAACGCCTTATTAAAGAAGATAAAATCGTAATTAGAGATTACGAGTGATAGAATAGTATGGATGAAATTATAAACTATATCGGTCTAGTCAGTTCAATACTCATCACAATTATGTTCGTCCCTCAAATCATACATGTGTATAGAACGAATGATACACACGCAATCAATTACGCATTTCTCATGATCAACTTTGTCGCCAGTATACTAGGACTCGTCTATTCTATCTATTTCATCGTCGTACCCATGATAGTCGCAAATACTTCAGCCGGTCTTTTCTCATTATCACTTCTCTGTATGAAATACTTAAATAATAAACCCCCACTTATAACAAATGAACCGGATAGCTGTTGACATTGATGAGGTACTCGTGTCTTTCTTGATTCCTATGGCGAAGTGGCGTGGTCTCCAATTACCAAGGAAAGAGAAATATCCATACCTCTATCGTGATATTTTTTCAATCTCAGAAAAGGAATCTCAAAAGGTGGTACGAGCATTTTATGGTAGTAAGGCTTTTAAAAATTTAGAGCCTATACCAGGTGCTTATGAAAAACTTTCAACACTTCGTCAACATACAGATAAAATCTACGTAGTGACGGGTCGGCAGAATATATCTCGAGAAACGACAGAGTTGTGGCTCGAAAAGTATTTCCCGGATGTCTTCGATGATCTCATATTAACTAACAGTTTCACACCCTTTGAAATTGATAAGTCTGATATATGCCGTTCATTAGCCCTGGATACGATGATTGATGATAATATCGGAATTTGTACCGATTGTATCAACAATGGAATCAATGCTGTTCATTTTGTTGGTGAAAATGTATACCCATGGTGTGAAGAGACGAATATTAGTGTACGATCATGGGATGAGATTACTATAAAAGTAGACGAATAATGTGATCACTATCCTTTTCTTTCATGAAAATAATTTCATCACAGTCACCACCTTTCATGGCAACGATGGGTTCACCACATGTCGTACCAGGTTTCTTATATCTATCACACGCATACGCCGTCCTGTCTGTGATATTCATATTTTGACTGTACCCAACAAATGATCGGTACATTTCACCTTTATCATCCAGGGCCTCTACGACCACTTTCCAGGAGTAGGGTCCGAACTTCCACTCCGTCGATGTAACAACAGGTGGTGGTGGGTGATCCAGGAGAGAAGACCTTGTCGGTTTTCTTTTACGTGAATTTTTAATTATGAAGGGTGCTATTAAGGTAGCCGTTAAACTCTTCATATACTATACACTCGTAGTTATCTTTTAAATATTTTATTATTCTACT
>Ga0222710_1001046_pt1 | contig 11324 bp, 10 predicted proteins | sample AntAcemetage1696_FD_181143 | JGI IMG/M metagenome (GOLD analysis project Ga0222710, IMG submission 181143) | Saline water microbial communities from Ace Lake, Antarctica - #1696 | ecosystem: Environmental > Aquatic > Non-marine Saline and Alkaline > Saline | place: Antarctica: Ace Lake... | reverse complement strand
GGAACTAAATCCTCCTGATGCGGCATACCCGTGGAGCTCAGGAGAGGGCCATAAGGCAAAACCCGGGTAGTCTCGCTCAGATTTGGTGAGGGGGTTGGAGTCAATCAGGGCCTCATATTCCTCAGTCAGGCGTTCCTCCGCTTCGCTTGGTCGGTGAGAGGCCACTCCACCTCGAAGGACAATGTATTTGAGGTTCATGGCGCCCATCACCGCTCCCAGCCCACCTTGCGCGGAAGGAAACCCGCGGTTGGCCACAATGGATGCACCGGAATGCTGAGCCATTCCCCACTTACCCGTAGCAAGAACCACATCGTCGACAGACCTGCGCACCGCTTCATCGGTGTGCCACACAGTGGCCTCACGCTCCGACAGAGAATGGACCCATTCGATCGCATCATCCGGAGCCGTGGGGTCGATCACGAGACCGGCCAGGTGCGACGCGCGGCCGGTCACCACAAGTGCGCTGAGGTCCAGTCTGTTCAAAGCGTGTGCAATGGGACCTTCGACCTTGGACTCGACGAGGCCTCCGGATTGGGGAGACAGTGCTGTTAGTGTCGCCACAGCAGAGCCCACCATGGGTCTCCCCGCGAGCACTCCCCGGGCAACAATGAGAAAATCCACAATTCCCCGCGTCACAAGATAATGACTGATTCCGAGGTGAAGGGGACCCTGGGCCACCGGCCACTCGAATGTTTGTGTCCACGACTCCTGCGCGGTAGCGGAGGCGACGATGATTTTTGGCATCAGCCCAGTGGCCGAATGAGGCCGCGGGATTCGAGATCAGCCCAGAGCTCATCGGGAATAGGTGTGTCAAATGCTGCGACGTTGCTCTGAAGCTCGTCAACGGTTCGGACACCGGTGAGGATTGATTTCACTGCCGGGTGGCGCAAGGGGAATTGCAGGCCAACCGCGGCAACGCTGACTTCGTAGGATCGAATGACGGCTCCGAGTTCCTGGGCTTTGGCAATAATCTCGTGAGGCGCAGGCTCGTAGTTGTATGCTGCTCCCTCTACAGGATTCATCAGCACACCGGAGTTGAAAACCCCCGCTCCCACCACCGACACCCCTCTTCGCTGGGCTTCTGGAAGGAACTCGTCCAACCCAATCTGGTCGAGCAGCGTGTATCGACCTGCGACGAGCGCAACGTCAATATCGGTCTCTCGCACGAATCGAGTTCCGATTTCCGCTAAGTTCGTGCCGATTCCAATCGAGGATATGAGCCCCTCGCTGCGCATCGCGTCAAGCGCCGGATATGCCTCGTTGATGGCTTGGTCAAGGTGCAGGTCGGGATCATGGATGTACAAAATGTCGATGGAGTCGAGCCCAAGGCGCTCCAAACTCGACTCAAAGGAGCGGCGAATGCCAGAGGCGGAATAGTCGTAGACAGGCGAGAACGGGTCCAGGTCGACGTACCCGGTGTCTTCTTCGGTTTTTCCGGGAAGGAGAACACGGCCGACTTTGGAGGACAGCCGAAAGGAATCCCTCGGAACTTTGCAGAGCCCTCTTCCCAGGCGTCGCTCGGAGGACCCGCTTCCGTAAAAGGGAGCGGTGTCGAAGTAGGTGAGCCCCAGCTCGATTGCTCTCTCGACGAGTGCGTCCACTTCGGTGTCGGAGACGGAGGTAAAGAGGCCCCCCAGTGGCGCGGCGCCCATGCCCAGGCGACTGACCTTCAACCCTGCTCGGCCGAACTCAACTTGGTCTGCGTGGAGAGACATTTCACTTCCCCGATCTGCCTTGTATATGGAGTCTTGTAAAATCCTATATGCTTTTTACCACCTAAGAAACCCTTTTCCGCTTAGAAAGAGACACAAGTTGACGAAAATCATGTCCGCGGAAACATTCGACGTCCGCTATCCCACTGGTGCCCACGGTCACGGTTCCGACGCGATGAACAAAGATCCCGACTACTCCGCCGCATACTTAGTGCTCACCACGGATAACCCAGAACTTGCCGGACACAGCCTGGTGTTCACCATCGGCCGCGGCAACGACCTCCAGTGCGCTTCTGTCGAGGCGTTGGCACAGATGGTCATCGGAGAAGCGGTGGAAGGCCTCGTCGATCGGCTCGGTGACATTGGCCGCAACCTCGTGAGAGACTCCCAGATCCGGTGGCTGGGGCCAGAAAAAGGCATCCCCCACATGGCCGCGGGCTGCATCATCAATGCGCTGTGGGACATCGTGTGCAAAGTTGAAGGCAAACCTCTGTGGCAGGTTCTGTCAGGGCTTTCCCCCGAACAACTCGTCGGCCTCATAGATTTCCGCCACATCAGTGATGCGTTGAGCCCGGAGGAAGCCCTTTCATTGTTCCAGGAAGCGCAACCGCTGCGTCAGGAACGCGAAGCACAACTTCTTGCTGAGGGTCTTCCTGCTTATACGACGACACCGGGATGGCTCGGATATAACGACGAGACCATGGTGCGGCTCGCTCGCGAGGCCGTGGCCGATGGCTTCAGGTTTATCAAGCTAAAAGTGGGCGGATCACTCGTTAACGACCGCCACCGCATCAAGCTCATGCGCGAAACTGTCGGCCCCGACATCACGCTGGCGGTTGACGCAAACCAGGTGTGGGACGTGCCCGAAGCAATCGCCTGGATTAAGGGACTCGAAGACGACCAGATCCACTGGGTGGAAGAACCCACCAGCCCCGACGACATCGTGGGCCACAAGGCGATTCAAGACGCGATAGCGCCCATTCGTGTGGCCACTGGAGAGCACGTGCATAACCGCATCATGGTGAAACAGTTCCTGCAACTGGGCGCCATTTCTTTCCTCCAGATTGACGCTACCCGGGTCGCCGGAGTGAACGAGAACATTGCGATGATTGCCATGGCCGCCAAATTTGGGGTTCCCGTCTGCCCGCACGCCGGTGGAGTCGGCCTGTGTGAAATGGTTCAGCACCTTGCGATGTTCGATGCGGTCGCGGTGACCGGCCATCACTCCTCCCGCGTCGTTGAATTTGTTGACCACCTGCACGAGCATTTTGTTCACCCCACCGTGGTGGACAAAGGCCGCTACCGAGCGCCGCTGAGCGCCGGTGCCGGGGCTGAAATGAAGCCCCAAAGCATTGAGGACTACTCCTACCCCTCAGGAAAAGCCTGGAAATGATGATGGGGGAATTCGCCGGGCTTCGCGCGGTCGTCACCGGAGCAGGGTCAGGTATCGGCCTCGAGGTCGCCACTCAGCTCTCTGATGCGGGCGCAAAGGTATTTGGGCTTGACCTCGTCGAGGGCGGACTAGGGGACCTCGGAACATTTGTTTCCTGCGATATTTCTGACGAAGCGAGCGTGACAGCAGCCGCGGAGTTAATCGGAAAAGACACGGGCGGCTCGCTGGATATTTTGATAAACAACGCGGGTATCGGAGCGATTGGCAGTGTTGTCGATGCCACTCCAGAAGAGTGGGAGAAAGTCTTCTCCGTCAACGTCTTTGGCACAGCCCGTGTCGTTCGGCACTTCTACCCTCTGCTGACACAGGGCACGCACCCTGTCATCGTCACGACGTGCTCGGTAGCCTCACCTGTGGGGCTCCCTAAGCGGGCGGTATACAGTGCCTCAAAAGGCGCGTTGGAATCTCTCACCCGGGCCATGGCAGCCGATTTTATTGGCGATGGTGTTCGCGTGAACGGGGTTAATCCTGGTACCGCAGATACCCCCTGGGTTCAGCGCCTTCTGGGTCAGACTGACGATCCCGCAGCCGAAAGGGCTCGATTAGAAGCGAGGCAACCCATTGGAAGGCTCGTGTCAGCGTCCGAAGTGGCCCACGCCATCCGCTACCTCGCACACCCCCAGTCGCTGTCCACCACGGGCACCATCCTGGCCGTTGATGGCGGAATGGCGAGCCTCAGGCTCCCGAGCTAGCGAATTCCTTACGCATTCTGGCGAGGGGAACCGGAGTGAATAGCATCCATGACCTTCGTCGACATCTCGGCGTAGTCCTTGGAGTTCGGAAATTCTCCGACGAACTTGTAGTCGCGCATCACCATAATACGATCGGCGATGGCCACCATTTCGGGCAGGTCACTCGAAATCAACAACACCGCCATTCCCTCGTCGGCGAGATCCATGATGAGCTCATGGAAGTTGGCTTTGGTGCGCACGTCAATGCCCACGGTGGGTTCGTCAATAATGATAATTTCTGTGTCCGCCGCAAGCCACTTTGCGAGACTCACCTTCTGCTGATTTCCCCCGGAGAGGTTCCCGGCCAACTGCATAACAGAAGAGATCCGAATGCCTAATCTCTCCACAAAACGTTCCGCCACCTCGGTTTCCTTTTCGTGGCGAATAATTCCTAAGATCTCCTGGAGTCGCCGCCAGACCGTGACGGCAATATTACGATTAATGGAGAAGTCCAGGAACAACCCCTCTTCTTTGCGGTTCTCCGTCACGTACCCAATACGGTGCTTGTGCAAAGCGTCACGCATATCGCGGATGGTCGTTGCTTTTCCTTTAACAAAAACTTCTCCAGACACAATGGGGTGCAGCCCGAGAACGCTGCGCAAAAGCTCGCTTCGCCCCGCACCGACCAACCCGTAGAGCCCCAGTACCTCTCCTGCTTGAAGGGCGAGAGACACATCTGTATGGCCCACTTGGGTCGTTAATTCCTTCAGTTCGAGCACGGGTTCCCCTGGCTCAACGGTGCGAAAGCGTTTTGTTCGTTCAGCGAGTTGCCGACCGACCATCGCCGCCACAATCTGCGGGTGAGAGTAGTCAGCAAGCGGTGACGACTCGATAACACTCTCGCCATCGCGCAACACCGTGACGGTGTCACACACCTCAAAAACTTCTTCCAGCTTGTGACTGACAAACAATATGGCTGTTCCCTGGGCCTTCAAGGTGGCGACCACCTCAAAAAGCTTTTTCGCTTCCGACCCACTAATAGAGGCAGTCGGTTCATCAAGCAGCAAAACGCGTGTTTCCGTCGCAAGAGCCTTCGCGATTTCCACCAGCTGCATTTGTGCGACAGAAAGATTTTGGACGATTTCATCGGGATCAATGGCCAGTCCCAGAGAATCGAGAGCTTTCTGGGCCGTCTCGCGTCTCTGGGCGGCGTCAATGAGACCCCTCCGTTGGGGCTGGTTTTGTAAGACAATATTTTCTGCCACCGTAAAGTAGGGAATCAAGTTGCGTTCCTGATGAACAACACCTATCCCAGATTTCGTCGCAGCAAGAGGCGAATCAAAAGACACCGGCTCGCCATCTAAAAGGACTTGGCCCTCCTCCGTCTGATAGACGCCCGTCAAAATCTTGATCAGGGTGGATTTGCCCGCGCCATTTTCCCCGAGGAGTGCCTGGACTTCCCCTCCCCGCAACGAGAGGTTGACCTTACTCAAGGCCTTAACGCCGGGGAAGCTCTTCGATAACTCCGCGACCTTCAAGATCTCACTCACTGTCAACCTCCACATGTTTTTGGCGTTTAACCTCGGACCGTCTCCTGCGCCATTCGCTCAGCGCCACGGTGGACAACACCACGGTGCCGATGGTGAAATTAATCACCGAGGGGTCCAAGGAATATTGCGCGCGCGCGATATCAACCAGGCGAATCACACTGGCAGCCATCACCGTCCCATAGACCGCAACGACGCCACCGCTCATCAGCACGCCCGCAATAATCGGAGCCGCAAAGCTCGAGAGCAGCCAATCACCCCCGATAGAGCGGTTAATCCCCCCCAGAGAGGTAATGGTGACAATCGCAGCGATACCCAGGAGCGCCCCGGAAAGTGTATGAGCCAAGAACACCGAGAGCGGGTTCGAAACCCCCGAGAGCCGCGCCGCCAACGGATTCGCACCCGTGGCAAGAATCTTCCGAGCCACCACATGGGTGCGGAAAAACCAGGACAAAATAACGGCAGTGATGATCGCGACGACAAACACGGAAGGAACGTTGAAAAACACGATTTTTCCAAAATCTTTCACCGCATCCGGATAGCCGTCAATGGTGAAACTCCGGACGAGCGCATACTGAACGCCTTCAAGAATTGTCAAGGTGCCGAGGGTGATGATGAACCCATTCAACCCGGTGACGACGACTAACAGACCGTTGAGGGCGCCCATGAGGGTCGCGGCAAGAAATCCCGCGAGCAGGGCAACCCAAATAGGACTATTCAGCGCCACCATCATCTGTGCCATAACGGCGGCGGCGGCGCCGCCCATGGCGCCGACAGCGAGGTTAAGTTGGCCGACCGCGAGAACCACCATTTGGGCCAACCCGATGAGGATGGGTATCGCCAGGTAGGTCAAGAAGCTGCGTATAGATTGGTCAGAAAACAAGACCCCACCGCTTGTGGAGGCCAAGGCTATAAATCCCGCAATGAACAGCACTGTGAGAGAAAACTCTGTCGTTCTCACCCTCTTTTTGAGATACTTCATCGCGCTACCTTTCGTTGCATCAGGCCAGAAACGCTCGTTCTAATCTTGTTCGCAGAAAGAGCAAGCAAAAGGATGACGCCCAGAGCGATGTTGAGAGTTTCCAGTCCGATGCCTTGAACCAGGAGCCCCTGTCGAATGACGAGGGTAAGAAGTGTCCCCAGCATGGTTCCAAATACCCCGACGACACCTCCGCTAAGGAGAGTTCCTGCCAGCACAGGGCCGAGGAAGGAGGGCAGGAGCAATTCGCTCCCGATTGCAGCGGAGAAAGATCCGTTGACATACGCAAGGAAAATTCCGGCAATCCCCGCGAGAGCCCCCGAGAGGGTGTGGGCCTGAATCACTCGAGTGTCGACGGGAATCCCGGAGAGTCGAGCAGCTCGAAGATTAGCCCCGGTGGCGAGCAGTTCCCGGCCCAGGCGCGTGCGGTGGTACAAGAAGGACACTAACCCGACAAGGGCGAGGGCGGGAAAGATGATTAGCGGAACCACGCTGGGACCACACCATCCGAAGACACACACGTCACCGAGTGAGCCCGCCCGGACCACATCCATCCCCGCGGGCTTCGCGGTAAAGGCGGCAGCGTCGGTGAGAGAACGATACGTAAAGGTCACCAGGCCGAGAAGTGCGAAGTCCATCGCGAGGGTCACAATAAATGGCGTTGACCCGGGATTTCAGAATGATGTAGCCCTGAGCATGCCGACCAGAGCTCCTGCGAGAACCGCAAGAATCAGACTCGGAAGAATGCCAAAACCCAGTCTCTCATAGGAAAATAACAAAGTGTCCGTTGAGGAATGCGGGGGTGCGGATGGCAAACGCAATGAACACCGCGATGACAAGAACCGCGAGAATCATGCGCTGGTCGGTTGCCAAGTACGCAAACCGAGAACTCAACCTTTGGTCGTTGTTGTCCGTCACGCCACCACCAATCTCTTGATTGCATCAAAGTCCCATGGAATCCCCAAGCCCGGGGCCTCGGGTGCCCGTGCCCACCCGTCTTCTATCTTCATCCGGTGGGTTGTCACAGCTGTCAATTGGGGGATGTGCTCGACATAATGCCCATTGGATAGGCCAGCGGCAAGAGACACATGCAATTCCATCAGGAAGTGCGGGCACACCGTGACGTTATAGGTCTCAGCAAGGTGCGCAACTTTAAGGAAAGGAGTTATTCCCCCGACCCTGGCCGCATCGACCTGGATGACTCCGGCTGCATTCTGATGCAGGTATTGCTGAAACATTTGAGCGGAATAGATGCTCTCACCCACCGCTATCGGAACATTGGTACCCGAGGCGAGGAGCGCATGGGCGGCGACATCATCAGCGGGCATGGGCTCCTCCAACCAGTACAGACCTACCGGCTCCAATGCCGCCGCCCTCTGCCGAGCGTTTGCCAGCGTCATGGACTGATTGGCATCAACCATGATGTGCATCTGGGGCCCGACCGCGTCTCGCACTGCAGTGAGGCGTTCCACATCTTCAGAAATATGGGGCTTACCGATTTTCACCTTGATACCCGGCCACCCCTTGTTCTTGGAGGTTATTGCGCCGGCCACAAGCGTCTCGGTGTCGATGTGCAGCCAACCGCCCTCCGTGTCATAAAGAGGGACCCGATCGGAGGCGCCGCCGATGGCCTTCCATAAAGGGGTTGAAGATCGCAGACCTCGTAAGTCCCACAACGCGGTGTCGATGGCGGCGACGGCTAGTGAGGTGATGGCACCCGTTGTGGTGGCCCTGGTGCCGTAATAGACGGTGTTCCAAATATGCTCGATGCGTTCGCTGTCCATGCCGATGACCATCTCGAGAAGATAGTCCCGCAAAAGCGCGAGGACAGCGGTGCCACCCGTACCGATTGTGTAGGAATATCCAACCCCTTCAAGACCATCTGAAGTGTGAATGTGGACAAAAATAGTTTCTTGCTTCAGGAAGCTTTGAACCGCGTCAGTTCGCGGAGTTTCCACAGGAATGTCGATCAAATACGCTCGCGCGCTGGTGATAACTGTCATGGCGTCCTTGCCTTGGTCCTGGATCCTGGGTGACACTGTCGTTCATTTTCTCAAGCAAGCGGGCGGCCCGTGGGACCGCCCGCCTCCTCGAGAAACCTGGGTTATTAGCCGCAGGTCATGTAATCATTTTGGAACGCGGAGAGAATGCTCTTCGACGTGGCTTCACGCTCAGCATTGTAGGTTTCTACGTTTGCTGTCGTCACGAGGAAGGAACCAGAGTCCACATAGAGACCAGGTTCGTCCATCGTGCAGTAGCCAGTCTGAAGTGCTGCAAGCACCCAGCTTCCGACATAGCCCTGACCCCAAGGGTTCTGGACTACAGTTCCCGAGATTGTTCCGTCGCGGATTGCATCAAGGATGATCGCGTCATCGTCAATGGCAATCACTTTGATGGGAAGTCCCGTAGTGGAGACACCTTCGGTTGCTGCAACCGCAGGGTTATATGCGGTGGTAACAATTCCGTTCACTGCGTCGCCCTGGGCAGCCAGAAGGTCAGTAACGGCCTTCTGTGCTGACTGGAGGTCCGAGTCAATGTCGGTAATGGTGGTCAAGAGCGTAACTGCACCATTCGTTTCATCAATGGCCAACTGGACGCCTTCAATGCGGCGCACGGTGTTGGAGTCAACAGCGTTACCGGTCAAGTGCACAATGGCTCCTGCGCCACCCATCTGTTCGATGAGAGCCTTTGTTGCCAGGTACGCAGCCTCGCCTGTGTCAGTGGACAAGCAGAAGTCTGCTTCGTTCACATCTCCGGCAGGACACGACGCCAGTGAACCAACAGCGAAGCCCTGAGCCTTGAGGTTCAAGAACGTGGTGTTGATATCAGTAGGGGACACTCCAAAGATTCCAAAAGACTTGAAACCCTGTGCTGCCATCGAGTCGATCGCCGCGTTGTGCTTGGTTTGGTCCCATTCTCCAGTTTCGTTGAATGATGCTGTGCCAATTCCGAACTCAGCAACAGCAGCTTCCCCGCCAGCAATCCATGGCTGGAAATACGGGTGGGCTCCACCAGGAACGAGGGCAACTTGTACTGTTGAGAAGTCGGGGCCAGAGGCCGCGGTCTCCGTTGTATCTGTAGCCGTTTCTGCGGCAGGTTCTTCTGCTGCAGCAGTACACCCTGCAACGAGCAGTCCAGCTGACATTGCCAGTGCAACGAGAGCCACATTGCTTCTTCGCCTAATCGTCATAACTTGATTTCCTCTCGGTTGGACACTTCCACGATTGTTGGAAGCCTGGGGAATAACGTAACCCCTCCGGGCCAAACATATCAAATTTTGGGAGAATTGATATACATCTGAGATAAACCAGCGGTGCCACCGTGCCACAGGCCCTCAGCCGCGTACCTCCAGCGACTTGCGAGAGCCAAAACCTAGGCAGAACGGGCCAAATAGTCCATAAGTTCTCGAATCCCAAACACCCACGGTTCGAGAGACTCGGTCGCAACAGTGGTGTTTTCGAGGCCCCCGAGGTGGGGAGAGGAGATGACAACGCGATCGCCTGGCTTGTGGGTGAAGCCCGAACCGGGAACCCCTCGGTCCTTGGTCGGCGAGAAAAGAGTGCCTGTATACAGCGCAAATCCATCCGGGTACTGATGGTGGACTCCCCAGGTTGCGCCCACGAGCTCCTCCAGGGGCCGGCTAATTTCGGAGAGCGAATTTGTCCCCGTCATCTCGAACCCATCGAGTCCTGTCACGCTGAGCCGAATCTCTTCTTCAGAGACCGTACCCAGGGTGAACGACGAGTCAAAAATCCGCACAAACGGGCCCAACGCGCTCTGGGCGTTGTTATCTTTAGCTTTGCCCAACAGGAGTGCGCTTCGCCCTTCTACATCTCTGAGATTCACATCATTGCCGAGCATCGCGCCCACCGGGGTCCCGCCGGAGTTGACCACAAGCACAAGCTCTGGCTCAGGGTTATTCCACTGCGAAAACCCCGGGATACCGACTTCCGCACCCCAGCCCACCGAGGACAGGACGGGAGCTTTGGTGAAGACTTCAGGATCAGGCCCAATCCCGACCTCCAAATACTGAGACCACAGGCCCTGAGCAATCAAAACTTCTTTGACTTTTTGCGCAGAGGGCGAGCCTGGCGTAAGTGCCTTGAGACTTCCACCCAAGACGCTCATCAATTCATCCCTAACGCCCTCCGCCTTGGTGCTGTCGCCCGCGCATCTCTCTTCGATAACACGCTCGATGAGACTCCCCACGAAAGTCACCCCACACGCTTTGACCACTTGCAAATCAATGGGCGCCAGGAAATGGACCTGGTCGAGTCCGCCCTTTTTTGAGCCACTCACCACCTCGTCTAAAGTCCACCGAGTAGTGCCACCTTGGCCAAGAGTCAGCGCCTGATCCGGCACTTCGCACAGCTCCGAAACAGTTCGGCAGTCTCGGGTGATGTCGACGAAGGAGTGGCCTTCCACCCGACATACGCGGGGGCCGCGCGAGACGGGGTCCCATATTCGGGCCACAAGAGTTGCCTCGTTGGCGTCAACCGGCAGAATATTTTTTACGGAAATCTCTTCCATCTCGGCATCCTCGCGTCCTCATCCCACCGACCCATGTCCCTCATGTGCCCAGAGACGGTTTCAAGCTCTATCAGAAACGCCCCAAAGGTATATACGCGACTATAGTCCGCAGAACATATTTAGCCCAGAAAAGTGCGTCAAAGAAGGCGCTGCCCGCGCGCAGGCCCTTGCCGCGGGGCCATTCAGGTTATGGTGTGTTCAGCACACGGTAGTCCCCCAACACAAAACGAAGCTCAGGTGATGTGTTTTCATGGCCGCACAGAATGGCTCGACAGCCCCACCTCATGAGGGGCCCACTGACGCTGAGCAAACGCCAGCCCTAGGCGGTCGGCTAACGACCGCCGGAGTGTACGAAAAGTTACGCCGGAAGATTCTGGATCACTCGATTCCTCCCGCGACCAAGGTTAATATCCATCACATTTCTCAAGAATT
>Ga0222710_1001042_pt1 | contig 11345 bp, 9 predicted proteins | sample AntAcemetage1696_FD_181143 | JGI IMG/M metagenome (GOLD analysis project Ga0222710, IMG submission 181143) | Saline water microbial communities from Ace Lake, Antarctica - #1696 | ecosystem: Environmental > Aquatic > Non-marine Saline and Alkaline > Saline | place: Antarctica: Ace Lake... | reverse complement strand
GTGTTCGCACGGACCGTAACTCACCGGTAACCCGAGCTGGCCCCAGTTGTTCAAGCCGAACCCGTAAACCTGGTCGGTTTCAGTCAAAACGAACGTGTGCCATCCTCCCGCGAACACCGCGACTGGCGCGCCGGCGCCGCGCGGCATGCGCACCAAACCGGGCGTGAGTTGCGTTTTCGTGTCAGCGCCGCCTCGAGCGCCTACTCTTTCGCCTATTCGCCCGAGCTGACCCCTACCGCCCGTGCCTACGGTGTACACTTCGTGTCTTGTGGTTTGCTTGCCGCTCGCGGCGCCGACTTCCGCGAGCATCACGCAATGCGCGTTGCCGGCTGATATTTCCGTAACGCGCGTGTTGCTTTTTGGCAGGCTCAGTGGCGTCATCTGCCACACGCGCGCACCAGGGTTCGCAGGAACCAAACCGAGTTCCGAGTCGTCCTTGAACACACCTGCGGCGTACACGTTGCCGTTTTCGTCCACCGCGAAGGACGCGCCGTCGCTCGCGGCGACGCGCACTACGGGGCCCGCGCCTTTTGGCATCGTTACCGGCGCCGGTCTCCCGGGATGGTCTTCCTCGTGGTCCGGGGAAATCGGCCGCGCGAGCTGGCCTTCATCACCGACGCCCCAGGTATGCAGCACGCCGTCCGGTGTGACGGCGACGGAGTGCAGGCCTTTCGTGGCGATTTGCGAGCATTTGGGAAGCAACCTGTGGTACCCGCTGTCGATTGTGCTGTCCAACAGCGCCACGGGGAACGGGCGTTTGCGTTGACGCGCGTTTGTGATTAAACCGAGAACTCCGTTGTCGTTGCTTCCCCACACGAACACATCCCCGACCCCGTCGATGTTCATCTCCACAGATATCGTCGCGGGTACTATCACGGCGTCCCCGCTGCGTCTCGCGAGAAAAGTGGTACCTCTGTGATGACTCTGTGTGCCTCTGTGTGTGCGCAGCCTGAAGAGATCTGAGGGTGCCTACTCGTTCCCCTGCGGGATTTTCGGGGATCGATTTTCGGAATAACAACGCTGATTCACTCCCGGCTGCGCTTTCTGGCAGGCGGCGCCATGTCCCTCGCGGTCGCGACGCCAGGCGGGGTCGTCCCCTCGCGGCGAGGTAAGCTTCCCTCGCGGTGTCGCGGTAGGGGGACAGGAGATGTGGCGACACACGTGTTGCTTCCCGATGCCAAATGTTGGGGACCTTTTCCGCGTCGCAGTGCTCGGCATCGTCGACGCCCAGTCGCCGCGGGTTCCTCCGCGCCTCTAGTTTCCGACGAGCCGCGCCTCGACCTGGTGGTGTTCACGGTGATCGTGGACGACCTTGTGTTTCCAGACGGCACGACGTCGATGGGGGTGTTGGGAGGCGGTGGCCCGCAGACCGCGTTCGGGTTCAGAACACATTTCGGTAATTTTTCGGTGGGCATCGCCGCCGGGGTCGGGCCCGATTTCCCGGAACAGTGCGCTGACTGGCTCGACACAAACGGTGTGGATACGGAAGGCCTGGCGCTAGTGCTGGATGCCGATACGACCGAAAGCGAAGAAAGCGCGTCAACCGAAAAAGAAAAAGGAGGCGTGGCGCTGGTGTTGGATACCGATAAACAAGAAAAAGAAAAAAAAGGCGTTTCGTGGGAAGGCGGCGGCGCGTCGGCTTCGTCGTTTCGCCGTCGCGGCGAGACACTCGACGACGACGACTCTAAAAGATACCTCCCCACGCCTCGGGCGTGGCAGATCACGGAGCACGACGGTGCGCGGACACAGGTGTGGCGCACTCGTCCGTCTCCAGGCCTATACGCCATGCTCCGCCCACCATTCTCCACGCTTCCGGCGAAATATAAAAACGCAAAAGCCTTCCACGTGGGCGTGCACCCCGAACGACCCGATTTGGACCTCCTTCTCGCGCTGCGGAACTCGCGCGGCGGCGAAATTTTGATAAGCGTCGAACCGTTCACCTCAGCGTTGAATCCCGTATCAAATGAATTATTAACGCAGCTTTGTAGTGTGTGCGACGTGTTCTCTCCGAACGAACTGGAAGCCGTGTCCTTGGTGGGTTCGGGGAACCCGGTGGAGCTGTGCGAGCGCTTGGCGGCGTTTGGGGCGAAAATCGTTTGTCTCCGGCGAGGAGAACTCGGCGCCGTGGTGCTGGACACCCGAATTTCGCCGAACGAAACCTGGAGCGTCCCCGCGTACCTACGCGATTCGGAAACATCCGATGTCACCGGGTGCGGCAACGCGTTCTGCGGAGCCTTCCTCGCGTCCCTTTTGCACGGCGAAGGCGTGGCGGCTGCGGCGTGCTGGGGAAGCGCGGCGGCGAGCGTGATGGCGGAAAACGCGGGGGTGCCCACTGTGCCTGCCGGCGACGCGCAAACGAGAAACGAAGTACAAAAGAGATGCGAAGCGCTGCTGGTGAAAACGAAACGAATAAAATAGGAGTAGTTAAAGGTGCGACAAGTACGTAGTGTTTGTAGTGCCGGCGATCGTGATTAGTATTTACAGTGTGTCTCTCAGCGTTTCCCCTTGTACAGCCCGTCGATCTCGCCCTGGAACGCTTTGTAGATGTTTTGTCGTTTCAGCTTGAACGCGGCGGTGACCATGTCGTTCTCCGGGGTCCACGGCTCAAGCGCTAACGCGACTCGTTTCGGAACTTCGAACGGCGCCAGTTTGCCTTTCGCGAGCGTCGCGATTTCAGCCTGATTGTAAAAAAAAAGTGTCAGTCTTTCGTAATGTGTATGAGTAATTACTCTGGGGACAATCGGCAAACAGTGTGAAGGATTTGGGAAATGCATACGTACCTGCACCGCTTCCGCCATGGCTTTCGATTGCACCAGCGATTCCACGGCTTGGTCGCCCATGTTCAGCCTTTTCGCCATCGCCTCAAACGGCTTCGGGTTCACCACGACAAGCGCCACGCAGTGTGACTCCGTTGATTTGGCGTAGCAAAGCGCGGACGCCACGAGCGGCGATTGCTTCATCACGTTTTCCACTTTCGAAAGCGCGACGTACTCGCCTTGCTGGAGCTTCACGAGGTCTTTCTTGCGGTCCACGATTAGGAGTTGCCCGCGATCGGTGAAGGCGCCGATATCGCCGGTGTGGAAATACCGGATGCCGTCGATTACTGAGAATTCGCTTGCGTTTTTACCCTCCAAATCAGCATCGCGCATGTGTTTCGCGATGTAGTACCCCTGGCACACCACCGGGCCTCCGATTAGGACTTCGCCTCGCGGCATACCAATCGCCGGGTCCCGGACGTCACTGAAGCGGTACCCGCCTTCGTCCCAGTCCTTCAGAGTGACCCTGGTGGAACTGAGCACTTGTCCGACGCCTTCGTCCGTGTCGTCGAAGGACGAAATCGTCCCGGCGCTGCCCGTTTCGGTGAGCCCGTACCCCTGCCGCAACGGGCACCGGAAACAGGTTTGCATGAACACCTGATACCAATAAAAGAAAGCGTCAGTCTTGTATGGGCACAGTTAATAGTCCCTTCTGGTACGAGTATGGGCAAACAGGGAGGCGGGAAGTGGGAAATAAAATCCGTACCTGGGTTTCCCTGCTCAGCGGCGCGCTTCCCGAAATCATCAACCGCACCCGGCCGCCGATGAGCTTCTGGACCTTCTTGAACACCAGCGTGTTGTACAACCACGGCGCGCCGCACCTCCCGTTGTGGAACTCGCGTTCCCCCGCGGCGAGCCCGGCGTTTATCACGGCTCGCAACGTAGCACTTGCGCCCGCGAACTTTGCCTGCACGGCTTGCCGCACTCGGTCCAGCACCGCTGGGGCGAACACCATGAACGTGGGCCGCAGGGTCGGGGCGTCGCCCCTGGTACCCACGGCCAGCTTCAAACCCGTGTCCGTGAGCGTCTGCGGGCTTCCGTATCCGATCGCCGCGCCGGTCGCGAGCATCACCATCTCCGCGGCCATCTCCATGATGTGCGCCAGCGGGAGGTACGCCAGGTACACGTCCTTGTTCGTGAAGTCGCCCGCGTGCGCCAAGCCGGCCATGGTGGCGCACACGTTGCTGTGCGAAAGCACGACGCCCTTGGGCGCCCCGGTGGTGCCTGACGTGTACATCACCACGGCGACGTCTTCGCGCTTGGGGGGCGTGGGGTCCACGGGTTTCCGCGCGCCTCGTGCTGCGACGTCCCGCAGCGCTTCGTGCGTCACCGACCGGGGAAGCTTTTTCAGCAAGTCCACAGGGACGTCGCCCATCGTCACGCAGTACTTCAGCGAAGGGCAGTCGGGGGCGACCGTTAACAGGTTCTTAAGCAATTTCCCGTCGCAAATCACAACCTCCGCCTGCGTTTGGTTCACCCCGTGCCCTAAACCCTCCGGTCCTAACGTGGCGTAAATAGTCACCACGGCGGCGCCCCGGGAGAAAACAGCCTGCGCCGCGAGCTGATACCGGTAAAAGAAAGGGTCAGTCGGAGGTCTTGTACGGGCAGACGTAAGACTTCCCTTCGTCAGGACGAGTATATCGCGATGTATGGACAAACAGTCACCAGCTGAGAGATAAAACAGGGAGGCCGGGACTTGGCAAACGCCCTCCGGCCGTACCTGCCACTCCATCTTCGTGTCGGCGTAAATCACGACCCGGTCGCCGGGTTTCACGCCCGCTAAATCCACCAACCCGCTCGCCACGTTCTGCACTCGTTGCTTGACTTGCGTGAACGTGCTCCACTTGTACTCGCTCAGGGTGAGTTTCTCGAACCCGCCAACCGTGGCGGACGAAACAACGGACCGCTCGCCCATCGCGGGGCGGCCCCCGTTCGTGGAAACCGCGTACTCGAACACATCGAAAACGGTGTGGCACCCGTTGAACGGGGTGTCTTGTAAAACCGGGACGTCCGCGTTTCGCCACACGGTGTCACCGCTGGGCGAGGTTGTTGGGATGCTATACGGACCGTCGCGTTTAGGGTAAAACGGGCGGTCGCTCTGGGTAATAAGTGGTGGGCAGGGAAAAGGGAAGGTCAGCGGCCACACGCTGACGGGGCAGATTCGATCGACGCGGAACGAAACGAGGGAAACGTGTGGGTTTGAGGGTCCCGAACGCGTCGCCGCGAGGCCAGGGCTTGGCGCGGCGGCGTACCTGGAAGAACCCGAAGCAGTCGTCGAGGCCCATGGCTGGTCAAGGGTGGACGCAGAGGTGGTCTGAGCGGGACGATCTGACGAAGCATTTTGGGATGCTTCAGGTTTTTATGGGTCCGGCCGAAAAAAATCCTTCAGTTAACCGCTAGCAACTCGACGTCGAACACCAGCGTCGCGTCTCCCGGGATCTCCGGGGGTGAGCCTCGCTTGCCGTACCCGAGCTTGGGAGGAATAATTAGTGTTCGTTTCCCCCCCACGCGCATACCTAAAATTCCGGTGTCCCACCCCTTGATCACCTCACCCGCACCTAACGTGAATTCGAAACGCGACGCAGCGTCGAATTCCGATCCATCTGATGCTAGCGTGCCGCGGTACTTCATCGTGACCTCGGAACCGCGCTCCGCGCAATCCCCGTCCCCAGCGCGAATCTCGGTCATGTCAATCTGCTCGTCCTTGGGCACCTCGAACTGCACCCCGGGAAGGGTAAAGGACTGGCCTTTCTGCGCGAGCTTGCCTTTATCCACGCCCTGCTTCAGCGCTTTCTTCAGCGCGTTCGCGTTGTCGAACGCGAATTCCGCCTTGAGATGCTTAACAATCGCCTGGCGTGAGGACCCGGAGGGGTCCGCCAAAGTAGTCACCGCGACGACGATCTTGTCCAGGGTAGTCTTCGGAGGCGCCATGGGGCCGTTGGACGCGCGCGGAGACACGCGCAGGACAGTGCGGCGAGCAAGCGCGAGGGAGCAATGAAGGAAATAAAATGAGGCAAGGTCCAAATCAACTTTTCAGGTCAGAGAAACGGCTGACACCTTGACAACCTCGCGCTACCTAGTGTCACCGCATGCGCGCGAGGGGTGACCTCGCGACATCTCGCGGCCAGTCGTACCCGTACCCGGCCTGTAGAGGACTACGCCCAGTGGGAGATGCCCAGGTCGCCATGGCGCTGACTCCGATAACTCTTCTGCGACTCGGCGTGGCGCAGGAACCGCCGTCCAGCTCGATTCCGTTTTCGTTTTCCAGGCCGTGTTTTTTTATTTTCTTCGTACCAGTACCAGTACCAGCGTCGCGCCCCGAACTCGCCTCACCACCATCGCCTTCCTGGACTTTCCACAACACCCTTGGTTTGACTTGCTCGCCCCCGAACCGCTCCGAACCGCTTCGAATCACGCTCAGCAAGTTCCCGAACGGCGTCAGCACCGGTCGCGGCGCGAACGAGTTACTTAACTCGTGTTGCGCGTTTGCCGACGACTTTGACGACTTTGTGTTTGCGTCGGGCGGCGTGGAGTCTTTGGTTTGTTTCGTCGCCGCGCTCGCCCCGGAATTCCCTCGGACAACACGACCGACCCCCACCACGGTTCCCAGAATCGTCCTCAAAGCCCGGGCCGGGACCCCCCCAGACCCGGTTCTCGGTTTCGACCCAGGCGCCAAATCACGGACCCGGCGCAGAAACGACGAAACGTCCAAAACGGTTTTCCCCGCGCCGCGAATCGCGTCAACCGCTGAGATAAATAAAGAAAGTGTCAGTCGTGTATGGGCTTACAGTGTGTCCGGATTTGGGAAATGCAATTCGTACCTTCTCCAGCTCCGGGCGCCACTGTGATTAATTTGGTTCGCCCGGGGCTGGTGAGCAGAGTCAACGCGCACCGCCGCAAAACGTCGCTGGGGCGGAAACGAAGACTGGGCATGGGCTTGTGAAGACGTGTGTTGCACAATGGGCTTCGGGACGCGTCTTTGGCGGAGGTGACTTCTTTTTTCGTGTCGGAGGCCACCGCTTCGTTCTTCTTTTCGCGAAAAGAAAAAGCAGAACCCGAAACCGGCGCGTCCACCAGCAGCGCGTCCCACACCCGCAGTGTGACCTCGGTGGGCGCGGTGCCGACCATCACACAAAGCAGCCACCGCGGACAAAAACACTTCACGGAAAGCCCGTGCAGTTCTAACGACGCGTGCGCATCCGGCGCGAGTTCCAGGAACTCGGAGTCCAGCAAGTCCAAGTCGTGCCGCAGGTTCGCCAGGCCGGGCGCGAAGTAGTTGGGCAACACGTCCGTCAGGATGGATCGCATTAACCAAAAGCACTGCTCCTCGAGTTGGTGCTGACAACTCGAGTTGTCGTTGTCCAAACCCAGGCCAGAAGACTCGAGCACCAGCAAGCAAAAACCGCACACGAAATTCATACCCTGCGTGTACCCGATCTCGGGCACCGCCAACGCCAGCGCGGAAAGCACTCGGCGTAAGGGTTGCAGCTTTTGGCCGTATTCGGTTTTTGTTTCAGAAGTAGTGGTATCTGTGCTGCTTTCGGTTTCGTCACGGCCGGTTTGCGGAGCAGTATCATCATCATCATCATCACCACCTGTTCGAAACTCCGGGTGATTGGGGAACGTGCGCTCCAGGTCCAGTTCTATCTGGTGCAGGTGTTGCCGAAGCGCGCGTTGAGTTTTTTTTTTTTCGTCCTCCGCCGCCGTCCCATCTTCCACAAGCAAAAGCGCGTCCCTCAAAAAATCCGCGTAAGTTACCGCCGAGCCCAGCATTTTCGCCCTCGCGCCGGACCAGGCCATCCACAGGCGCGCGCGGGAACGTCGGCCGACGCCACTGCGAGAGGCGGGAGGTAGGCCGAGAGGTCAGAGGTGAAATACGGTAAAAAAGCGAAAACCGAAAGGCGCGGGCCGAGCTGTCGCGATGGGCGTTCGTAAATTTGCGGGACGCGACGGCGACGGGAGGCTGAGGACGGGATGATGTTTGCACGCACTTGACCCGGACGAAGGCCCTGACGTCCTCCGACCTCGATTCCAGGTTCACACTGAGGTCCGATGCTTTCCCCTCGAACGCCGCCCACGCGGCGTAACATCGAAGACCCGAGTTGACCAACTTCACGGGAGCTTTTTCCTCGAGCTCGAACCCGAGGTCGTCGAGATGTGTGACCTCGGGGACGCGGTTCGAGGTTTCAAACGCGGCGACGTTCCCGTCCAACACGCGCGCGCGCTTCCCAGTGCCGTCACTATCCAGGGACTGGCGTCCCCGCTTTGTGCCCGGCATCAAAGCGAGTCCTCGCGCTGTGCCAAAGTGCCGCGGCTCTCGTTGTCTCGTACCCCTTCTCGAAAAAAAGAAAAAACGCTGGAGAACGAAAAAAGAAGTTTAGGAAAGTCAACATCTGTTTGAATCAGAACGAGGCGCGAGTCGTCAGGGCCACGGCGTTGCGACGGTCCGGTCGCGATGGGTTTGCTGACCATCATCAAGAAGGTCAAGGCGAAGGAGAAGGAGGTCCGGGTGTTGATGGTTGGTTTGGATAATGCGGGGAAAACAACCATCGTAAAGCGCGTCAACGGTGAGGACATCAGCACCATCTCCCCCACGCTCGGGTTCAACATCAAAACCATGAGTTTCCGTGGGTACCGCATGAACATATGGGACGTGGGTGGGCAAAAAACGTTGCGGTCGTACTGGAGAAACTACTACGAAGCCACGGACGGGATGGTGTGGGTGGTGGACAGCGCGGATGTGCGTCGTTTGCGAGACTGTAAGGATGAGCTTCACAAGCTTCTCGGGGAGGAAAAACTCGCGGGGTCGAGTTTGTTGATCTTCGCGAACAAACAAGACATCCCCGGCGCGCTTACTAAAAAGGAAATCGCTCAGGTGCTGGAGCTGGACCAGTTCGGAAAAAGACACTGGCACATCGAGGGCTGCAGCGCGGTTACCGGCGACGGGTTGCTGGAGGGGTTCGACTGGTGCGTGAAGGATATCGGCGCGCGGATATACATGCACGATTAAGACGAGGACAAAGAATGCACGAATAGACAAAGACGATTAGAAAAAGACGTCAGACGATTTCGAAATCGCGCATAAATACATCTGTAACAAATCGTTCGTGTTCAACTGAATTAAACGTCCCTCAACGCCCGTCTCAGCGGTCCTTTCCCTTCGCCTTCGTCATCCGAATTGTCCGACGATTTTTCCGCTTCGGCGAACGCGGCGCCCAACTCGGTCGCAGCGGCGTCAAACGCGGCGGTTACTTTCACAGAGGCGTCGTCGAACGTCTTTTTGGTCTCCGCTGCCGCGTCCTCCCTGGTTATTAACGACACGGAGCCTTTCCCTTCCCCGCTGTCACTCCCTCCAGCCCTCTCTTGACTCATGGCTCTTAACGTTTTAATCGCCAGCGGTCCGTCGAACAGGTGGTGTTTCAGGCCGAAAAACAGCCGCGAGATGTTAAACACGAAAAAGCAACACCACACCCCCTCCACGGTGTTCCCCCACAGTTTAAGCGCGCCAATCATAAACGTGGTTGACACGAACATCCCCCCCGCTAGCCGCAGAAACGCCTGGTGGCCTTGCATCAGCCCCTCGCACACGAAAACTAAACCGTTCAAAGGCATCTGCACGGCGCCGATCAACACGGGCAAGCGCGCCATTTCCTGAACCCCCTGAAGCGGCGTGAAAAACGGCAGCAGCGGTAGCATGCACGACTGTAAACACCCCAGGAAGCACCCTAACAGGAAACCCCAGACTAGTAAGCGGTCTGCTACTTTCTTGGCTTCAAAAACCCCCCCGTCGGGTCCGCTCATGGACGAGTTTAGCCTTTGCGGAATCAGAATCGAGGCTAACGTTGACAGCGCTAGGACCGCGATCAATCCGAGTTGGAACATCTGCGCGCTCACGGTGTGCGCCGCCGCCGCCGTGCCGGTGGCGTCCATCGTGAGGATGGCCCTCATGACCGCGATGAACGTGATGTTCTGCGCGATTGACCGTAACTGCACCGCCGCGCCCCCCACCATCAGTTTTCCGATGTTGCTCCAGGACGGTACCCGGAACAGGCTCTTGACCGTGACTATTTTTCGTTTCAACATCGTTCTTATGTACATCGCGGCGGAGGTTACCTCGGACGCGCTCGTCGCGAGCGCCGCGCCCGCGACGCCCAAGGCTTTTATGGAACCCATCCCGAATATCAAAATCGGGTCTAACACAAGGTTGATCATCTGCGCTGCTACTGTGATTTTCATTGGCGTGGTGACGTCCAGCGTCCCGCGGAACGCGGCAAACCCCACGGTGGAGATGATAGCCGGGATGAACGTAAGCGCGCGGTATCCAATGTACGGCGCGGCTTGCACCGCGGTTGGAGTTCCTGGAACGATGCCAACGATTGACAAGCACCTGTCCTGCATGAATGTCAGGAGGAGCATGCCGAAAAGCCCGACTAACGAGGCGACGAAAATCGCCTCGCCCGTCGCGCGCTGCACCTCCTCCGTGTCCCCAGACGCCGCGGCTTTCGCCACGACCGGTGCGATTATCGACGGCACGAAGGAAATGATCCAAAACGCGCTTTGAAAAACCTGGTTCGCCGCGCCCTGCGCCGCCAACGCCACCGCGCTTCCCATGCGTCCCACCCAGAACACATCAACCGCGCCTACCAGGGGGATTATTAGGAAATTTAGCATAGCGGGGATGAACAGTTTCAGGATCTGTTTATCGATGGCGTCGTTCGCGGGAAGCGCGTCTTTCCAGAAGTTCACCCGGCCCGCTTGATCCGTCGGTTCTTCTGTGTCAACAGACTCCATCGGGTCCTCCGATGAGATCGCGATCGCAGCAGCCGCGGGTCGAGGCGTCGCGCGCACCGCCACGCGCCGTCGCGTCGTGCTCCACTTCGACGAAGTGGCAGAAACAGACGTGGGCACGCGAAATCGGTTGTTAATCGCGGCGGTGTCGCGCGCGCGAGGCGCGCGCACGCGAGCGCTCACCGCCGGCGGCGCCCTCACGCGCGCGATCGCCGCGGACATCATCGTGACGTGATTAGATACGCGCGTGCAACGAACGACCTGTGCGGTGTTCGCGCGTGCGCGAGTGAGCCTTTCCAGAGCGAGGCGGGTAACTGTTCGGGGCCGTGACGTGGCTGATCTTCCCGGCATTATTCGTGACGAGGTGAAACGTGGAAGAGTTCTCCGCTGTTGGAAATGAGCCTCTGGGAATCGACTGACGCGCGGACTATACAATGAGAAGCGCACGGTGTGTATTGATTGTGAATGCAATAACAACGAAACCCACCCCGGGGGTGCGGGTGCGTCTTTCCGTCCCCTTTTCGAAGGACACTCTTTGTGTGTTCCGTGTCTGATCCGTCACTCGGGCGCGCGGAGTGCGTCTTTTTCTTTTCTTTACGCTTTCTTTTGTGGAAGCAAAATTCATTTCGTCACTTCATTCTTCACTTCCGCTCATAGCTTGCTCCTCGTTTCACCCCGCGCCCCCCCACCCCCTCACCTGAGCAGCGCAATCGCCCCCTCCACGCAATGGCACTTCTTCAA